>Ga0180438_10001314_pt1 | contig 44253 bp, 39 predicted proteins | sample SS_ome_12_FD_132455 | JGI IMG/M metagenome (GOLD analysis project Ga0180438, IMG submission 132455) | Hypersaline lake sediment archaeal communities from the Salton Sea, California, USA - SS_3_D_2 metaG | ecosystem: Environmental > Aquatic > Non-marine Saline and Alkaline > Hypersaline >...
CCGCGGGTTGACATGCCGGGCGCGATACGTGTTGCACAACAGCGGAACTTCGGGAAGATTTATTGAGCGACAAGACGTAAGACGGTGCGGGCCGAGGCAAACAGGGCACTCGGTGGATGTTCTCTTTTCCGGCGGGTCTTTCGGAGGGAATAAAAAAATATGGATGCGGTGGTACTCTAAAAAAGATAGCGTTTGATTGAGCAAGAATCCGAGGTTGGAAGCCATCCGCTTCGCTTGTTTAAGCGGCTGTTCCCGGCTGGGCAGGCCAACGCGGCGGTGTTGAGGAGTCAAAAAAGCTTGCAAGTCAGGCCAGGGTGCATATAATCTGGTAAAAGCTTTGATCGGGACAGTCATAATAGTATGTAGCGCACCAAGCGAAAGCTGTTATTGCTGCGAAATCAGCAATAACAGGCCCGCAGGAGCAGGTGGAGGCGAATTGCAAGAGGCGGCAACCGGCGCCGATGAATATGCGGTTGCGTGAGATCGGGAAAGGGACAGATAATGGGTTTGAATCAGTTTCATCATTTTGGTGTTCCGACAAGTGTCGTGCAGGATAATGAAACCTATGTCGAGGGTGCAAAGGTATACGTAACCGACCCTGACAGTCATCCGTACCGGGTGGAATTTCTTCGTTTTGAGGCGGACAGCCCGCTGCCCGAGGTTGTGCGCACCCGGCCACATGCGGCGTATGTGGTTGAGAATCTCGACGATGCGATCAGCGATGAGAACGTGCTGATCGAGCCTTTCGACGCAACGGAAAGAATTCGGGCGGCATTTATCGTGGATGGAGAGGCGATCATCGAACTTATGGAGATGAGACAGCCCGTTTGAGAATTAAAAGAGGAAATAAGCATGCCGATGAAAAAGTTTATCAACGATCCTGTGAATCTTACCAGTGAGCTTCTGGAGGGTTACTGCATGGCATACGGGGACAAGGTTTCGCTGGAATCGGAGAAGCTGGTGGTGCGCGCCAGGCCCAAAGCATCCGAAAGAGTCGCGCTTGTAACTCTTGGCGGGGCGGGACATGAACCGGCGTTGAGCGGCTTTGTGGGTGAGGGGATGCTTGACATAAGCGTGGTCGGTGATATTTTTGCGGCGCCGGGACCGCCGAAGGTGGTCGAGGCGCTTCGCAAGGCCAATCGCGAGGCCGGTGTGTTGTTCGTGGTTCTGAACCACGCGGGTGACGTGATGAGCGCGAACATGGCTATGGAAATCGCGCGGAAGGAGAAGCTGAACGTGAAGATGATGCTGACGCACGAGGACATTGCGCCGGGCGCCAGTTCGCCGGCTGAGGACAGGCGCGGGCTTGTCGGGTGTATACCGCTTTATAAGGTGGCGGGCGCGGCGGCGGAGGCGGGAAAGAACCTCGAGGAGGTTTATGCACTTGCGGAGCGGTTTAACGAAAATATGGCGACTTTGGCGGTGGCGTTGAAAACGGCTACTCATCCTTCGACGGGCGAGTCGATATTTGAGCTTGGCGACGACGAGATGGAAGTGGGTATGGGCCAGCACGGTGAAGCGGGTACGGGGCGGAGTAAGATGATGACGGCGGATGAGACCGCGGAGATTATGATTACGCGGCTGATGAAGGCGGTAGGTGCCGGCAAGGGCGACCGGCTCTTAGTTATGCTGAACGGTTCCGGCGCGACGACTCTGATGGAGTTGTACATTGTTTACCGACACGTCAAAAAGGTTTTGGCGGAGAAGGGTATCGAAATCGCCCGTTCGCTGGTAGGCGAGTTCCTGACGGTGCAGGAGATGGCGGGTTTTCAGATGTTTGCGGCGAAGATGGACGATGATCTGCTGAAATACTGGGACGCACCCTGCGACACGCCCTATTTGACGATGCGGTGACAGGAGTCGGAGAGAGGCGATGGGTAAAACAATAGGCTGGAATGAGATTTCACAGATGCTCATCTGCGCCGCCGAGAAAATCCGGGCGAATCACGAGCAATTATCGAAGCTCGACTCGGCAATTGGCGATGGTGATCACGGGATGACCATGGTTCGAGCGATGGAGGCAGTGGAGAAGGTTTGTGCCGGGCGTGACAGCGAGGACATCAAGTCAATACTTCACACAATCGGATGGAACGTAATGTGCATTGACGGCGGCTCGACCGGACTTTTGCTGGGTTCGTTTTTGATGGGAATGAGCGAGGGAGCCGCCGACAAAGAGGAACTCGATTGTGAGGCCGTAGCGCAGATGTTCGAGGGGGGACTGGAGGCCTTGCGGAAGCAGACAAGGGCGCAAACGGGTGACAAGACCATGCTTGATGCGCTTGTTCCTGCTGTCGAATCGCTTCGAAGGTCGGCGAGGGCATCGGTGGACGTTGCGGAGATGATGCGAATGGCTGCAGAATCCGCCGCACAAGGGGCCGAATCGACGGGAGCGATGCGGGCAAGGTTCGGAAGGGCGAAAAACCTCGGTGATCGCAGCATCGGCCATTTAGATCCGGGAGCGGCATCGATATCTTATATTTTTCAGGGTTTTGCCGAAGGTCTTATGACGGGTCGATGAGAATTGAGAATTCAAAGACATTTTTTGGGTCGGGGAAGTCTTGCCGGTGTAGGTTTATCGAGACTACGAGAAAAATCGTTCGGGACCCGGTCGGCAAAATCTCCCCCTCATGTTTCAAATTTCGCAGCCCGCCCAGGAGATTTTTCTCTAAAACGCGTTTTGCGGAGTTTCAGTTATGATAACCAACAACGATTGTCCCGGATTTTAACAAGAAATTGGTTTTTGCATAAAGGAATAAGTGAATGAAACGGATTAACAGACGTCAAATGTTGGGGGGCATCATGGCTGGTACGGGGGTCGCATGTTCTCTTGTCGTAGGCGGGTGCGAGGGTTCGAAGAGAGGGGGCAGGCAGCAGTTGAAGAAGTATTCGAATGAGCATTTCTACGATGACGACGGCAAGTTCGATGCGGCTGCAGCCAAGAATGCGTACTATGAGATGATGCGTTACTACGATTACCCGATTGTTCCGCGGCTGGGCAGCAAGGATTTTTGGACGGTTGATTTTGGTCTGGGCAAGTTCACCGAGGTGGGGATGGCCGGTATTTTCTGGGTCAACAACAAGGAGCACAACTACTTCGGCCATGAGATATATTTGCTGGGCGGTCAGATGATTCCGGAGCATTGGCACGTGGCAACGGCTGAGGGGGGGGCGAAACTAGAAGCCTGGCAGGTGCGGTACGGTTGGGTCTACATCTACGGCGAAGGCGAGGCTACAGCCGGGGTCGAGCAGCGAATTCCTCCTACTCACAAGAAATATGCGGTCGCTCGAAGAGAAAAGAAGCTCAATCCGGGTGAGGTGGGCATTCTGGGCAGTGCGGAGGAGAAACACTGGATGCTGGCGGGGCCTGACGGGGCGATCGTCACCGAATACGCCACTTACCACGACGGCAATGGTCTTCGATTCAGCCATCCGGAAATCAGTTTCTGATTTAGGCTGCGGGAAGCCTGAAAAGTCGCCGGGATGCGTCAAGAGGGATTTTGTGACGGGGAGCAGACAGATTCAGAGAGGGTATAAGCAAGCGGACATATTTTGAAAGTTTGTTGTTGACGAGCAAAAGCAAATCGGTTTTACTTAGCGCTGCGGTTGCCAAGAGCACAACCTGATGGCCGTAAAGAGGCATGGAATGAAGTTTTAAGGCATCTTATAGGATGGGTCTTAAACGAATAGCGGTCTTTAGTTTTGGAAAGGATTGAATCATGCGAATCGCAAAAATCTCCCTTGTCGTTTTTGTGGTTGTGGGCATTGCGCTGGTGGGCGGTTGCGAGGACGAGTTGAAAGACTGTCGGATTCGGAACGACTTTCAGCGCAAGCAGATAGCCGAACTTGAGAGCAAGGTTCGGACGTCGGAGTTGCAACTGGAGCAGTTGAGGCAGCAGCTTCGAACGGCTCAAAACGTGGGCGGCGCCGAAAGCGATGCGCTCAGGCAGACGATCGCAGCTTTGGAAAAAGACCTGTCAGATAAGAAGGAGTTGATTGCAGCCATGCAAGAACAGTTGCTTTCGGGAGGAGCAAAACTTCCGGTGGAACTGAGCACAATGCTTGAAGACTTCGCCAATAAGGAAGAGATGGTGACATTCGATCCGAGCAGCGGGGTAGTGAAGTTCAAGAGCGATCTTCTTTTCCAGAGCGGCAGCGACGAGGTACAGCCGGCTGCAGTTGAGGCGGTGAAGTTACTCTGCGGGATACTAAACAGCGAACAAGGGCTGAAGTTCGACATCATAATCGGCGGTCATACGGACGATCAGCCGATACGCTACTCTCGCGGCAAGCACCCGAGCAATTGGCACCTGTCGGCGCACAGGGCGATAGCGGTATTGAATATAATGGCGGCCAACAACTTGGATTCCAAACGTATGAGCGTGCGCGGCTTCGGCGAATATCGACCGGTCGTTCCGAACGAGGCAGGCAAGAAGGGGCACAAACAAAACAGACGTGTCGAGATATTCATAGTTGCCCGCGGGATATGAGAGAGGAACGGGCAAGTGGCACGAGCGTATTGAGGATATATTCAGCAAAGGATAGTACGGCAGCATACGACAATGTCGGAGCGCACTTTAATCATCATTAAGCCGGACGGGATACAGCGTCACCTCGCGGGGGAGATAATCGGGCGCTTCGAGCGTAAAGGTTTTAAGCTTGTTGCGGCAAAGTTCATGCAAATTACCGAGGAGGTCGCGCGCGAACACTACGATGTTCACAGGGGCAAACCCTTCTTTGACGGTGTAGTCAAATATCTCGCCTCGTCGCCGTCGCTGGTGATGGTGTGGGAGGCGGAAGGCGTCATAGAGACGGTCCGAAAGATGATGGGCGCAACGTTCGGATACGAGGCCGAGGCCGGGACCATTCGTGGAGACTTTAGCTGCTCGCGTGGTTATAACCTGATACACGGTTCGGACAGTGTCGCTTCCGCCAAGAAGGAGATAAGTCTTTTCTTCGAGCCGGATGAGATAATCGAATACGAACTGAACGACGCGGGGTGGCTTTACGGGAGGAATGATTAAGTCGGGGCCGCAAGTGCGTAACAGATAAGGCTGCTCCACATAATTTAAAGGCCAAGGGGACTTAAGTTCTCAGGTATTCAACCGCAATCGTGCTGCGTGCCCTCTGTCGAGGGTGGTAGAGCTTTGAAGCAGCGACGGACATATCTGATACAATGACCACAGTATGTTGGGCCTTCGGTGAGAGGGGTCTTGCCGGATGAACAAATCTTCATCCCGGCGTGACGGGATTTTACGTGCAATCCCGTTTGCAGGTGACTGAAAGCTGTTGAAAGCGGGTTTATGTGAGGTCTCTGATGTGGGGTTTGAAGAGTTTGCGGATGAGCGAGAGCAACACGGCACTGGCTACGACGGCGATTGTGACACGGTAGGAAACGCCGCTGACTACAACGCCGAGGGCGGTACCTGCGGCGGGCGGGTGCTCGGTGTCGGTGACGACCATTACGAAGATCGAAAGGCCGACCGCGAGCGCATAAACAAACGAATGGCCTATAGCCGGATTTATGCAGGAGGGGACGGGAATCAGACTTGAGAGAAATCCGCAGGCAAGTCCGACGAGATGGCCTCCGATTACGTTTTTCGATTTTGCAGTAATACTTCCGGGCATGGCGAATATGACGAATGCAGTGGCGCCGATAGAGGCGATTATCACGGCATCCTGATCGACGCTCAAAGACAGAATTACTACGAAAACAACCAGTGTAGCGAGAAGACTTTGCAGGACGTAGTGTTTCCAATATGACCTGAATTCTCGCATCATTTTTGTTACGGACTTTTTCACAGGCAGTTTCCGAAGTAATTATAGTTGCTTTTCGCAGCGGATGTCAGCTTGTGGCGCCGCAGCATTTCTTATATTTTTTCCCGCTGCCGCAGGGGCAGGGCGCGTTCCTTCCGACTTTCGGCTGCTCGAGTCTAATCTGCTTTACTTTCTGCTCTCCCTGGGGCGCCTGTGCGGCGGCTCTCTGTCGCTCGGCCATTGCGAACTGGCCGACCTCGTCGTGTGCGGTTCGGCTTACATTCCAGACGCTTCTGGCGCGGGCTCCAGGGTCGAGACGGACCTTGAAGATGATATCGGTGACTCGGTCCTCGATGGTCGCGAGCATCTCTTCGAACATCCTGAAACCTTCGCGTTTGTACTCGGTCTTGGGGTCTTTTTCAGCCAACGAACGGAACCAGATGTTCTCCTTGAGGTGGTCCATATCGCGGAGGTGGTCTTTCCAGGCACCGTCGTAGATCTGAAGCAGGACATATTTTTCGAGTGCGCTTAATTCGGAACGAAGGAAGCGGCTTGCCGCTTCGTGAAGCTTTTCTCTTCTTTCGGGTCCCTCTCCGAGGGTCTCTTCTGTAATTGATGCGTCGAACCTGTCGTTGGCCCATTCCACCAGGCGTGGTGTATCGAGTGCGGCGATTTTCTCGTCGAGCTGTCTGTCCAGTTCTCCGTCGTTGAAGGTTCGACTTAATTCGAGCAGTCGGCTTTGGAGGCGGTTCGGTTTTTCATTTTGTATTTTTTCGGCTGAAAGATCAGCACCGTATTTTTTATTGGCCCATTCGGCGAGGGCCTCGAAGCCGTAAATGTTGGCGCCAGCCGGCCCGTAGACCATATTCATTGCAAATTCGACTGGGTATTCAATTTCCCTCTGTTTGTACTTGGCTGCGGTTTCCTCGTTAAACAGCGTTCTTATCTGCGAGGCATTGAGGCCTTTAAGCCTCTCAAGGTCCACCTTCAAGTTGAATTTCGCACTTGCCCAGTCGGCGAGGGTTTGCAGGGCGAAATCTTCTGCGAGGAACTCGACGAGTGCCGAGCAGTCTTTCTTTTCGATCTGGTCGGCGGCGGCTGAGACGAGCTGCTGCTCGATTTCATCAGTGGTTTGGTGCTTTAGCTTTGTTGGGCTGAGGCTAACGCTGAAGGAGCTCATGGCCCACTTGCAGAGATCGGGGATATTCCATGTTTGGGGATCATCGTAGTCTTCGAGGTACTCGCCCAGTGAGAGTGAAACGGTATTTGCGGCGTTTTCCTTTGTGAGCCGCTTTATAAGCTTTTCGATTTCGTCTGCTTTAATACCGGCGATGTCGGATGCCTTGAGATCGACGCCGAAAGTGGTTCTTGCCCACTCAACGATGCACCTGTGTGGGTATTCGGCGTTGAGAATATTTCGGCAGTTGGTTTCGATGACGGCATCTATCATTTTCTGAATAATTCTCTTGAGGTTTCTTCCGGCAAGAATGTCGCGTCTGCGTGAGTAGAAGATTTTTCTCTGATAATCCATCACCTCATCATATTCAAGCAGACTCTTTCGTGTCTCGAAGTTTCGCTCCTCGACCTTTTTTTGTGCCCTTTCTATTCCCTTGCTTATTCTTCCATGTACGATCGGCTGGCCCTCTTCCCATCCGATCATGGAAAGCGCCTTAACGGTCCATTCGGGAGCGAAGATTCTCATGAGGTCGTCGTCGAAACTGAGGAAGAACTGGCTTGACCCGGCGTCACCCTGTCTTCCGGAACGGCCTCGAAGCTGGTTGTCGATTCTTCTGGCCTCGTGGCGTTCGGTTCCGAGTATGTGCAGGCCGCCAATTTCGGCGACGCCGGGGCCGAGCTTTATGTCGGTGCCTCGTCCGGCCATATTGGTGGCGATAGTGACATTTCCCCTCATTTTTCCGTCGCGGCCCCTGTGCTGCTGTCCGGCCTTTGCGACGATTACGGCTTCCCTGGCGTGCTGCTTTGCGTTGAGGACCTCGTGGTCGAGGCCGAATCTTTTGTTTAGCGCTTCTGAAAGGGCTTCGCTCTTTTCAATGCTGATGGTGCCGACGAGCACGGGTCTTCCGGAAGAACTGACCTGGTTTATCTCATTTACTATTGCGTCGAATTTTTCGCGCATGGTTTTGTATATGACGTCGTCGCAGTCGTTACGGATGCATGGCTCGTTGGTGGGTATGACCACGACCTCGAGCTTGTAGATATTGTTGAACTCTTCGGCTTCGGTGGCGGCGGTTCCAGTCATTCCGGCAATCTGGTCGTAGAGCTTGAAGAAATTCTGGAGGGTGATGGTAGCAAGGGTCTGGGTCTCCTCCTTTACGGTGACAGCTTCCTTTGCTTCAACGGCCTGGTGCAGACCGTCGGACCACTGTCTGCCGTGCATCAGTCTACCGGTGAAATCGTCGACGATGATGACCTTGCCGTCCATGACGACGTAGTCTTTTTCCTTTTCGAAGGTGATGTGTGCGCGAAGGCCCTGCTCGAGCAGATGGGGCCAATCCATGTTGGAGCCTGTGAAAAACGAGCCGATGCCAGCTATTTCCTGTGCGGCGCCGACGCCTTCGTGGGTAAGGTGGACGGCCTTTCTGTCGTATTCGACCTCGTAGTACTGAGTTGTCCGGGCCAGCCGGGCCTGAGTTCTTTCGAGCTCCTGCTCGGTCTTTTCGATTACGTTCTGGGCCTTTTCGATACGGTTGGCGTCTTTTTCTTTTTTTGCTTCAGCCAGTTCGCCCTGTGCGTTGGCGATGGTTCGCTGGGCGCTGTCGATCTGATTTTTCGCGCGGTCGTATTCGGTCTGAAGTGCGATGAGCTTTCTAGTGACCTGGTCGGCCTTTTTGTACCTTGAGACGTCATCGAAGGCGGGACCGGATATGATCAGGGGCGTCCTGGCTTCGTCGATGAGAATGGAGTCGACCTCGTCGATAATGGCGTATTGAAGGGGTCCCTGGACCATCTGCTCGAGCGAAAGCTTCATGTTGTCCCTGAGGTAGTCGAATCCGAACTCGTTGTTGGTGCCGTAGGTTATATCACAATCGTACTGCGACTTTCTTTCGTCGCCGGCTGTGTCCATGTCTGCCTGAATCGCGCCGACGGTCAAACCGAGGGCCTTGTAGACCGGGCCCATCCATTCGGCGTCGCGTTTGGCGAGATAATCGTTTACGGTGACAATATGGACCTTTCTACCGGTCAGATAAACGAGGTATGCGGCGAGAGTTGCAACGAGTGTTTTTCCCTCTCCGGTGGCCATTTCGGCGATTTTTCCATCGTAAAGGACGTTTCCACCGACAAGCTGGACGTCGAAATGTCTCATGTCGACGTTTCTTCGGGCGGCTTCGCGGACGACAGCAAAGGCCTCCGGCAGGATGGTTTCGGGGCTTTCGCCGGAATCGAGGGCGGCTTTGAACTTAGTGGTTTTCTCCATCAGGGCGTTGTCGTCGAGCCCTCTGACGTGGTCTTCGAAGGCGCCGGCCTGTTGGGCGATTACGGAATATGCCTTAACAAGGCGCTCGTTGCGAGAACCGAAAATTTTCAAGAGAACTTTACCCGTTTTTTGAAACGGCATGGTTCTAATCTTTCGCTCTGGTTAGGTAAGCTCCGGTTCGCGTATCGATGCGAACGAGTTCGCCCACCTTAATAAAGGGCGGCACCTGTACGATCAGGCCGGTCTCGAGCGTAGCAGGTTTGTTCTGGTTGGTGGCGGTGGCTCCCTTGATCTCCGGGGCGGTTTCTGTGACTTCGAGGTCTACGGTGTTCGGCAACTCCACTACGACGGGTCTGCCCTCGTACATGCTCACCTGAAGCTGCGTGTTGGGTTTGAGGTATTTGGGACCGTCGCCGAACGCATCGTCGTCGAGTGATATCTGCTCATAGGTGGTGGTGTCCATGAGGACGTGCTCTGCGGGCGTGGAATAGAGGTATTCGTATTTTCGCTTATCGAGAAAAGCCTCTTCGACGTTTTCTTCTGCTCGGAGGCGGATGTTCTGAATGGAGCCGTCTTCGAGGCTTTTTAGCTTTGTCTGGTAGACGGCGCCGCCCTTGCCAAGCTTTACGTGGTGATAATCAACAATGGAATAGAGCTTGTCTTCGATCTTGACCGTTTGGCCTTTTCTCATTTCAGATGCTCTCATTTTTAACTCCCAAGAACCGGCCCATATTATACCGCAAAGCGCGTCCGGTAAGGTTATTGTTTTTTTGACGCTTCGTGTCTGAGGGCGCCAATATTACACAACCACTCCAGGTTGTCAAGCAGACATTGGAATTACGAAGGATGCGCGGTTGATGTTTTTAGCGTTTGGCCCTGGAACGTTTTTTCGTGCGTCGATTTCGGGGTGATTTCGCAGTCTTGTGTTTTGTTTTCGATTCTGCGGTGCCTGTCAGCGGCTGGAGGGGGGCGACGTTCAACTGGCGTGCGGGCACATTAACGCTGGTTATACGGACCTTTATGGGCTGACCGAGGCGCACGGAACAGCCGGAACGAAGTCCGACGATAGACTGGCTTTTGGCGTTGAATTTCCATTCGTCCTGGCCGAGGTCGGTCATGCGTATGAGCGCATCGATGCCGAATTTGCGTGATTGGACAAAGACTCCGAAGCTTGCCAGGCCGGTGACAACAGCGTCAATTTCGTCGCCGATATGCCTGCTGAGCAGTTGCAGAAGGAGCACTGCGTTGAGCTCCTTTTCGGCGTCCTCGGCGCGCTGCTCAGTGAAGGTGATGTGCCTTCCGACCTCGGTAAGGTCGGCATCGGATAAGGCCGTCTCTCGCAATTTTGAATCGGCGGCTTTTTGCAGATAGGCCTGGAGGAGACGATGGACGAGCAGGTCGGCGTATCGGCGTATGGGGCTGGTGAAGTGACAATACATAGGCGAAGCCAATGCGTAGTGCCCTATTTTTAGAGGGGCGTACTGTGCCCTTTCGAGGCTGCGCAAGACTACGAGGCTCACCGCAAAAGCACAGTCTGCATCTTTTACGAGTTTGAGCACATCCCTGATGTCATAACGGTCCGGGTCGCGGGGGAATTTAATTCCGAACGCCCTTATTAATTGGGCGAGGTTTTTCAAGCTCAAGGGGTCGGGTTCTGGGTGGATTCGTCGCATTAGGGGGACATCGAGGCTGTCCAGCAGGGTTGCAACGGCCTCGTTGGCCTCAACCATGAACATCTCGATTATGGTGTGTGGGTAACTGTCGTCGGCGGGACGGGCGTCGACGACCCGGCCGGATCTATCCATTATCAGGTCGGTCTCGGGCAAATCCAGATGGAGCATACCATTGGCGAATCTTCTTTGCTCAATCAAGCGGCTGAGGGCCTCCATACGTTTGAGCAAGTCGATTACTTCGGGTTTGACACCTTTTTTGCGGCCTCTCAAGGCGCCGTCGGCCTGCTCGTATGTCAATCTCTGGGCCGAGCGGCAAACAGAGTTTTCAAATGTCCGAGAGATGACGTTTCCGCGGTTGTCGTAGGTCAGATAGGCGCTTTTGCAGAATCGTTTTTGATCAGGCTGAAGGCTGCAGATACCGTTGCTGAGAATCTCCGGCAACATCGGAATGGTTCTTCCTGGGAGATAAACACTGTTGCCCCGCAGGCGAGCTTCGGCATCAAGGGGCGAATGAGGGGGTATGAAGCAGCTTACGTCGGCGATGTGAACGCCAAGGACATAGTTACCTTCGGAATCCTTCTCGAGGCTTATGGCGTCGTCGAAGTCCTTGGCGTCGGGTGGGTCAATTGTGATAGTGAGCTTTTCGGTAATATCGCGCCTGTCTGCCTTGCGTTCCGGATTGAATCCAGCGGCGGCCCTGCGTGCCTGTTCGAGGGATTCCTGTTCAAATTCGGTGGGTAGGTGATACTGGTGAATAACCGAACTCATCTCACTTTCGTATCTGCCCGCTTTCCCGAGGACCTTTGTGATAACGCCGCGGGCGAGGCATCGCTCGGTGGGCCATGTGAGTATCTCTACGAGTACCTTGTCCTTTTGAGCGGCGTTCTTGGCAGTGACGTCATCGACGGATACCGGTTCAATGAAGGCGGTTCCATCGGGGTGGACAATCCAGCCATCGGGACTCTTGAGTAAGGTGCCGACCAGCCTGTTCTGCGCGCGTTCGAGAATCTCGACTATCCTGCCGCTGAGGCGTATCTGGGCGCCTCGTCTGCCCTTTCTTACAACCTTGGCGGCGACGACATCGCCGGTCATGGCATCGGCTGTGGCGTCGGGGGGAATGAAAAGGTCGCCGTGAGAAGTGGGGTCGAGAGGAGTCAGAAATCCGAAGCCCTTCGGATTTGCCCTGAAAGTTCCGGTAACCAGCCCAGCCATCGGCGGAAGCGTGACGAGGTTGCCGGCGCCTATCACGACATGTCCGGCGCGGCGCAACTGGTCGAAAGCCTCTTTGAACTGCTTGTAGTCCTGCGGGCTGACACCCAGCACTTTTGCCAACTGGCCGAGTCTGAGCGGTCTGTAATCGGCGTGCTTGAGCACTTTGTAGATTTTTCTTTTGAAAGCTTCAGGCATATGCAAGCCTCGTAAAAAAGCGAAAAGCACCCGGTCGCTTCCTACATTGACCGGGCGCTGTATCAATCATAGGTCAAATGGCCCAGCATTGCAATATATACATTTTAGGCCCGCAAGCCGCCCGGGGTCCGACACGAACTGCCGGCAAGCATTTGCTTCAGGCCTCTTTCGTCTTAAGGGCATTGAGTTTATTTGCGAGGCGTGATTTCTTTCGAGCAGCGGTCCTCTTGTGCATTGTACTGGTGGCGGCGACCTTGTCGAGTTTCTTGACGGCGAGGCGATACTGCTCGGCTGCCGCTTCGGCGTCGCCGCTGGCAAGAGCCGCTTCGAAGTGCTTGACTTGACTCTTGGCCTGACTCTTACGTGCGCGATTTATGGCCTTTGCCTTTACGTTCTGTCTGCCTCTTTTCTTCGCTGACAACGAATGTGCCACTGTAATCTCCTAAAAACACATCATAATTCTTTGATCAATATTAGGGTAGTATATACTTACTGAGAGGTTGAGTCGCTTGATTTTTTCCTTAGGTTGTCGACTCGCTGGGAGACGTCCCTGTATGCGAAGTCAAGCTGTGCGATTTTTCTGTAGATTTCGAGCGCCTTGTCGGTACGTCCCTGCTGCTCGTACGAGCGGGCGAGATTGTATCGCAATTCCTTTGCGACGCCGTCGTCGGTAGTCTGATGCAATTCCAGTGCCTGTGTAAATATATCTATGGCGTCGGCGAACCAGCCCTTTAGAAAGAAGCAGAGGCCGATTTTATCCATGGCAGGGATTCTGTGTCTTGGGTCTTTGCGGGCTTCCTGGAGCAGCGGGATTGCCTCGTCGTATCGCGTGTTTCGGATCAAGCGAACTCCACACTCGTACTGAAGGCGCACATCAGTCGGATAGTTTTCGGCGCACAGCTTGTAATGCTCCAGTTCCGTATTGTTAAGGAGTGTCGAAAACTCGGCGACGGTTGCTTTGGCCTGTGGATTTTCCGGCTGGGCCTCGAGCGCGGCCCTGGACTGCCTGAGTTTGCGAGCCAACTGTCTTATTCTTATCATACCGGCGCGTTGCTTAAAGCTGAATTCGTTCTTTGTCCTGTATGCGTTTTCCAGAAGCTCCACCGCCTCGTTTTCTTCCTTTTCGTTTTCGGATTCGGCCAGGGCCTGGGCCAGATTAAATATGTTGGCGGCAAGGTCTTGATCACGGGCAAACGCCCTGCGTGCCTGCTCTATCGCCGAGACGCGATAGCCTTCCGGTTTTACGACGCTTTGCTGGGCGTGGAGTCTTTCCTGGCTCTGGCGGTCCTTGATTGACATTGTGAAATCGCCTTCCTGGTCATATTTTCCTCTCGCAACGGTCAACTCGGCGGTGAGGTTCTTTAGTTCGTCGGCGAGCAGTCCATCCTGAGGCTTAAGCTGTGAGGCGTACCGGCAGGCGGCGATGGCCCTGTCGAACTGGCCGATGTCTTTGTAGGAATCCTTCAGCAGGAGATATGTGTGAAAAGAGGGTTTTTCAGCGGCGTTATTGGCAGCGAAGAGCAGGTCGGCAATCCACTTTGCGGTCTCCTTGTATTGACCGGCGACCGCGGCCTTCAATATCTCCCTGGCGTGTGCGAGATTGTCGGGGTCCTTGGCGAAGAGGTATTCTGCGTTTATCAGGTGCTCGAGGGGTGATTTTCCTCTTGTTCGCTTCATTTTTTCGACCATTGTGGGCTTTTTGCCGCCTTTTGTCTGGCGGAGCAGCGCGAGTTCGCGTAGGGGGATGTGGCCCTGTTGGACCGCGTCGGGGAGCTGGTGGAGCCCCTCAAGGTACATATCTATCGCGTAGTCGAAGCTGTTCGACTGTGCTGCGCTTCGGGCTCTCTCGAAGAAGGCCTGCGCCTTTGCCACACGGTGGTCTTCTTTTTCAGGCATAAAACCAACCGAATCCCTAATTGGGGTATGCTTCTAAAGCGATTTATCGTAATAGATTGCTCGGATTATGTCAACAAATTAAAAATTGCCGGTTGATTGAAGAAGCCTGATTGCTTAGAATTGTGGGATTATTGGTTAAAATCGCCATTTGTCCATTGTCTTTGTGAGAAATCGATATGAAGACAGCGCTTGAACAATACGACCCTCAGATTTATGAGCTTGTGAGGCAGGAAAAGGCCCGTCAGAGCGGCTCTATCCGGCTGATTCCGTCCGAAAACTACGTCTCAAGGGCGGTAATGGAGGCCAGCGGCAGCTGCCTGACAAACAAGTACGCTGAAGGCTACCCCGGGAAGCGATACTATGAGGGCCAGGATGTAACAGACCTTATTGAGAAGATGGCCCAGCAGCGGGCTAAGAAGCTTTTCGGTGCCGAGCATGCGAATGTTCAGCCGTATTCGGGCTCGGTGGCGAACCTTGCAGCATACCTGTCAGTTGTCAAGCCGGGCGATACGATCATGGGCCTGGCTCTTCCGCATGGCGGCCACCTCACTCATGGCTGGAAAGTCACCGCCTCGGGTATGATTTTCAATGCCGTGCAATACGGCGTTAATCCCGATACGGGGAGATTCGACTACGACCAGATCGCCGAACTTGCCAAAAAGCACAAGCCGAAAATAATAATATCGGGCGCGACGGCTTATCCGCGTGAGATTGACTTCGAAATATTCGAAGACATAGCCATGGACGTTGGCGCCTATCACATCAGCGACATAGCCCACATCGCAGGGCTTGTGGTGGCTGGCATCCACAAGAGCCCTGTGCCTTACTCTGACATTGTATCAACAACAACGCACAAGACACTTCGGGGACCTCGTGGCGGTATGCTGCTCTGCAAGTCCCAACTGGCCCAGGAGGTTGACAGGGCGGTATTTCCCGGTCTTCAGGGCGGTCCACACATGCATACGATAACGGGCGTGGCGGTGGCTCTGGCGGAGGCGGACACACCGGAGTTTGTGGCATATGCAAGGCAGGTGGTCAAGAATTCCAGGGCGCTTGCGGAGAAGCTTCTCGAACACGGTTTCAATCTTGTCTCGGGTGGAACGGATAATCATTTGATTTTGATTGATCTGAGAAACAAGGACGTTGGGGGCAGGAAACTGGCAAAGGCATTGAGCCGGGCGAGAATTGTATCCAACTATAATACCATTCCGAACGACCCTGCGCCGCCATTTAATCCGAGCGGTCTTCGGATCGGGACACCAGCTATAACGACTCGGGGCATGAAAGAAGAGCAGTCCCGCCAGGTAGCCACATTTATTAATAAAGTGGTCGAAAATATAGACGATGAATCGGTTATAGAAAAAGTCGGCAAGGAAGCCCTGCTTCTGTGCTCGCGATTTCCGGTTCCGGACCACTTTATCATACCAGGGAATAATAACTTAAAGTGATCGATCGAACAGAAAAGGGCGTTTTGTGCATCTTGAACAAAGAGCGTGTTGACAACAGAGCCGCAGCAGCATTGAGATTCTTTTAACGCTCCGGCCCGTGCAAAGACAGGCTACAGGACTTTACCGATGCCGGATAGAAGATTAAAAACAGGTGTGCTCGGACTAGACCGGCGGGGACAGGTACTGCTGAAAGCCTGTTCGCAACTGGAGTGCATTGATATTGTTGCCGTTGCCGACAGGGACACACAGGCAGCTGAGAAAGCCGGCGCCGAGTACGGGTGTGCGTTTTATGATGACTACCGGCAGCTGATTCTTCAGAACGAGTTGGACAGTCTGCTTTTGGCGGCGGGGCTTTACAGCTGCGATGAGTATTTGCGGATGGCCATGAAAAAGAAATTCAACGTTCTGAAACTGCCGCCGGCCGGGCGCGGATTCGAAGAAGCCGCGGAGTTTGTCCGCCTGAGCGAGGAGAAAGGTGTGAAATTCGCCGTCGGCAATCGATATCGTTTTAGTGGAGGTCTTGCGGTGCTGAGCGATTTTTTGGAGGAGTCGCCTATAGAGCAGGTTTATTTGATAGTAGGGAGTTTCATAGCGGGCACGGAGAATAAGGAGCAGTGGCATGATGATCCAAAGCTTTCGGGAGGAGGAGTGCTTCTTCGCAACAGTTATGAAGTGATCGATTTTATCGTATCGGCCTTTTCCATGCCTCAGCGGGTGTACTCGTTAAACATGAACAGGGCTTCAGACCGACAACAGCGGCTGTATCTGACCGAGGATACTGCCGTGTTGACGATGAAGTTTTCCGACACGTTTGCAGGGAACCTGACGGCGAGCAGGGCGTTCGGGCTGCAAGAGGCGCTGTTAAAGATTTACGGCAAGGATAAGATTCTGACGGTAAGCGAAAAATATTTTGCGGTCAGTGATGGCGGCGGCGAGGTCATGGATGAGCAGAAGTTCGATTTTGATGAGCTTGGGGCGACTCGAAAGATGGTGGAGAGCTTTGCCCAGAGCATATTGGAGCCCGATAAGTACGTGCTTTTGGGCAGTGCGAGGGAGCATCTTAGCACTATGGCAGTAATCGAGTCGGCTTATCTGTCGGCTCGAACGGGGATGCCGGAGGAGCCCGGCAGGATATTTGAGATGACGGCGGTGAGGTGAAATGCAGAGTTCAGGCGACAGGAGCGGAATTGGGTTTTGACAAAATGTCAGGGCGGTTGTAAGATGATGTAAACGGTTAATATTATTGTTGATGATTGCCTGGAGGTCGACGTATGGACGAAAGCACGAAAAAACCGGTAATGATAGGCGTGATCGTAGCGTGCCTTGCTCTGGCCGTGTTCATCTGGATCAAATGGGGCAGCGGATCGAAAGGCGGTCTCACAACTGTTCGCGGGCAAACCTGGATGTTGTGCAGGTCGTGCAACGCCAGTTGGGAGATTCCGAAGCGGGACTACTTTAAGTACATAGAAGAGCACGTCAGCGGCCCGCAGGTACCGCCTTTGCCCTGTCCGGAATGCGGGGAGGAAAGCGGCTACCGGGCGGTAAAGTGCGCAAAATGCGGCAAGATATTTTTCTATGGAACGATGACGAATACGTTTGCCGATCAATGCCCGGACTGCGGTTACAGCCAGGACGAACAGGACAGAAAAGAAGCAGCCGCCAAGAGAGCTGCGGGGGGTTAAGGCAAGAAGCACAACCACATGATTTTGCGTTATTTGTGCAGGGGGCAGGCGGCAAGAGAGCCAAAGTATGGTCTCGAAGTGCAGCAAAAAAGGCGAGCAGTCTGACGCCTGAGTAGCTGTTCTTATCGATTGCCGTTGGATTGCCGTCAGGTTTGAGACTAACGGGGTGCTTATCAGCGGAGGCAGGTGAGGACGTTGTTTTGATATTCTTCTCTCGCGACGCGTAGGGCGGTTGAGCCATAGTAGGCTGTTGCGATCTTTTCTTCGAGGTATGCGATTCGGTTTTCAGGCGAGGGGTGGGTAGACAAGAAGACAATCGGCCTTACCTTGTGCTGGTTCTGGAGCATCTGCATCGTTTCAACCATGGCATAAGGCGCGTATCCTGCGCGGACCATGTATTCGATGCCGCCCAGGTCGGCCTGTTGCTCCTGGTCTCTGCTGTATCCGAGCTCTATAAGCTGTCGAGAGAGACCGGCAACCGTCTGAAGGGTCTGCGACGTTTGTTCGTCCATCACAGCCGAGAGCAGGATTTCGAACCCGATTTGTCGGCTCATGGCCTCGGAACTGTGGCGTGCGACGATGTGGACAGTCTCGTGGGCGAGGATAGCGGCCAACTGCGCCTCGGTCTGAAGGTTTTCGAGCATTCCTCTTGTGATGAAGACGTATCCGCCGGGCAGGGCCACCGCGTTTACTGATTTGTCGTTTACGGCAACGAAATGATAGTCCAAATCAGGTGTGTGACTTACACGTGCGACGTTCCGGCCGACAGTGTCAATATATTGCTGGAGGGCGGGATCTGGTATTTTGCCGCCCATTTGCTTTTCGACCTCCGGGGCATACTGGCGTCCGATTTCGATGTCCTGCTGCGGTGAAATCAACATGAACTGCTGTTTCCCTGTGATAGGATTAGTTGCACAGCCTGGGCACATCAGCGCAGAGGCGCAGGTCAAAACGGCTGGCAGCATTAACGATATTTTCCCGAACATAATGGTTCCCCATGCGAAATTTTTGTTTGAAAGAGCAACTAAATTGCATTATAAAACTTGTTTTAATTTATGTCGGCAGACGGGCTATGGTTCAGCAAAAATTATGCGACAGTTGCGGTGAGAATCACACCTGCCATGAAGTTTACCGGCGGGTGGGGCGGACGGAAGGACCTTCGGTGGTCCCGAGGGTTTTAACGGCTTTTGCAGCGCCCATCTTTGTTTTTATAGGGTCTTTGGCGGTGTTCGGGCATCTTTTGGGCGATAGGGTAAAAGACGAAGGGCTGCGAACCATCCTTACGTTTTTCGGGGCGCTGTCGGTGACGTTTGCGGCGATATTGGTCATAAAGGCTGTCAATCGTAGGGTGGGAAAGAAGCGGTGATTTGAGGATTTTTTTCAAGATTCAAATATGAGATTCGCCACTAAAGGTAAACTTACATTTCCCGGGGGGGCGCACCCGCCAGAGAGCAAAGGTCTGACTCGTGAGAGCGGAATACAAGCCGGGCTGGTCGCAAAAGAGGCGGCGGTAATGTTGAGCCAGCATATAGGAGCGCCCTGCGAGGCGCTGGTTAAGAAAGGCGAGGCTGTTGAGGCTGGGCAGAAAATCGGCGACAGCGACGCGTTTGTCTCGGCGCCGGTTCATTCGCCCGTGAACGGAAAGGTCAAGGAAGTGGCGCTTCGTTCCCACGCGGTGCTCGGACGAAGCCTTGCCGTGGTTATCGAGGCCGACATGGAGGGCAATTCTGCGAAGGCAGCAAGTTTTGAGCTGAAAGGTGAGTTCGAAACCGGCAAGTACTCGTCGGAAGAAATATGCGAGGCGGTTCGCGAGGCGGGGATCGTTGGGATGGGCGGCGCGGGTTTTCCAACGCGTGTAAAGATCGAGCCGAACCCGCAGATGCCCAAGGAGACGATGATAATCAACGGCTGTGAGTGCGAGCCTTACATCACGTGCGATTACCGCATAATGCTCGAATGGACAAGGCAGATAATTGCGGGTGTCAGGCTGGCTAAGAAGGCTTCCGGGTGTTCGCATGCTCTTATCGCGATAGAGGACAACAAACCGGAAGCAATAGCCGCGATGACCGAAGGGCTGGAGGCCTACGGGGACGGGGATGGGATAGAAGTAGTTGCAGTGAGGACAAAGTATCCTCAGGGCGGAGAACGGCAGCTTATACAAGCGGTCGTCAAGAAAACGGTGCCGACGGGGGATATACCACCGATGATAGGGTTGCTGGTGCTGAATGTCGCGACGGTGGCGGCGATTGCCGAAGCTGTGGTCACGGGTTGGCCGCTGACTCATCGGGTCGTCACAGTAACCGGGGAGGGCGTTGCCAATCCCGGCAACTATTACGCGCCTGTAGGGATGGCGGTTGGGGAGTTGATAGAGCACAGCGGTGGGCTGACGGAAGAGGCGGTAAAAGTGATTCTCGGCGGGCCAATGATGGGCCTTGCGATAGCCGATATGGCGACGCCGACGACGAAGACGACGGGCGCGATCACGGTATTGACGAAAGAGCAGGTCGGCAGGGCGAAATTCGCGGGCAGGCAGACGGCTTGCATTCGCTGCGGGAGGTGTCTGGAGGCCTGTCCGGAGCACCTGAACCCGACACGAATCGCGCACGCGGTCAAATACGAATTGTTCGACTTAGCTGAGAGCTATTATATGAACGCATGCATAGAATGCGGGTGCTGCAGCTACGTTTGCCCGGCGAATATTGACCTGACGGGTTATATCAAGACAGGCAAGATTCTTCTTGCGCGGCAGAAGAAAAGAATGCCGGAATAGGGAGCTCAAACAAGCGTGGCCCGAAGTTGATTGCCGGGTTACGAGCGGATTTGGTATTTACAGAGGGAATCGGATAGATGCTCGAGAACATAACGGTTTCGTCTTCGCCGCACATCAGTAAGCCGCTGTCGACGCGGAAGGTGATGGTAGACGTGATAATCGGGTTGGTTCCGGTGATGGCGGCTGCGGGTCTTTTTTTCCGTTTTTATGCGCTTATTCTGATTAGTACCTGCGTCCTGAGCGCGGTTTTGACCGAATGGCTCTGTAACGTGATAAGAAAAAAGCCGGCTCCGGCAGAATCGCTGGGTGATTTCAGTGCGGTAGTCACGGGTATAATCCTTGCTCTGTCGCTTCCGCCGACTTTGCCTTTCTGGGCAGCGATAATCGGCACTGTTTTTGCGATTGCGATAGGGAAAATGGTTTTCGGGGGCCTGGGGGCTAATATTTTCAATCCTGCGATGGCGGGCAGGGCCTTTCTGACGGTATCATTCGGAGTACTGATGACGACATGGACGGTTCCGGCGACGATTGACGTTAAAATGCCGAAGGTCGGCGCCGCTACGGTGGACGGCCAGACCCAGGATACGATAGCGATAACGCAGGCGACGCCGCTCGCGCAGAGCAAGGACGCCATAAAAACCCAGACAGGGGCACAGGATTTGAACAAACAGCTTTACTCGGGTCTGTTTCTGGGTCAGACGGGGGGCTGTCTTGGTGAGACCAGTACACTGGCGCTCTTGCTGGGCGGGGCGTATCTTCTGCTGAGAAGAACAATAAACCTTCACGTGCCGCTGGCGGTTTTGATTTCGGCTTTTGTATTTGGTGGGACAGCATTTCTGATCGATGCGGATACGTACGTTTCGCCGCTGGTGCACCTGACAAGCGGCGGGCTGATGATTTGTGCGTTTTTCATAGCGACCGACCCGGTGACCGCCCCTCTGAGCACTAAGGGCATGTGGATTTTCGGCATAGGCGTGGGGACGCTGACAATGCTGATAAGGATCGTAGGGGAATATCCGGAAGGCGTGATGTTCTCGGTTCTATTGATGAACTCCGTGACACCGCTGATTGACCGATTCTGCAAGCTGATTCCGGCAGGAGGCAAGCCTAATGTCTAAGGTAAGGCACTTTTTCGAGCAAAGCTGGCTGCTTATCGTGGCGTCGTTTTTGTTCGGACTTCTCATAGCCGTCACAAACGCGTCGTGGGCGCCGCGGATAGAGCGAAACAGGATCGAGAAGCTGAACGGTCTTATGAGGAGTCTGCTCATTGAGGCTGAGGATTTCAAATTTGAGGTCGAACTGACAGTCAAATCGGCGAAGGGCAAAGAATCAAAGACGAATATTTACAAGGGTCTGGCCGGGCCGAGCGAAACGGCGGGATGGGCGTTCGTCGCCTCCGGTTCGGGCTTTGCAGACAAGATTGAACTGGTTGTAGGTGTCGATAAAGACTTTGAAAAGCTTGCGGGTTACCGTGTCCTGTCGAGCAACGAAACAGTAAATTTTGGGGACAAAATTAAAGAGTCGTACTACCGAGACCAGTTTATGGGTGCGCCGACAACGGAACTGAGGCTTCTGAAGAGAGGAGATGAAACAATAATCGACTCGGAAATTATAGCGATAAGCGGAGCGACGGTAAGCAGCCAGGCGGTGGTAGATATAATCAACAGTTGGCTGCCCCAGATAAAAGCTCAGATGCAAGAGAAGGGACTGATCGGCGATGTCAAATGAATCAAGTGCCGGTGTGGGCATTTACAGTGAAACGTTTTTGGCCGGTCTTTGGCGTGAGAATCCGGTGTTTCGGCTTTTGCTGGGAATGTGTCCGACGTTGGCGGTGACAGCGGCAGTGAAACCGGCCCTTACGATGGGTCTGAGTGTTATCTTTGTTTTGTTCTGCAGCAACGTGGTGGTCTGTGCGATGCGAAAGCTTCTCAAGCCGCATCTGCGAATACTGATGTTTACGCTGACGATATCGACTTTTGTCACTATAGCGGACTTGTTTCTGAAGGCTTTTGCGCCGGTTATGAGTGAGACGTTAGGGCCGTATGTACCGCTTATTATCGTAAACTGTATCATCATATGCCGTGCCGAAGCCTGTGCGAGCAAGAACACAATGGCGGTGAGCATTATCGACGCGGTTGGAATGGGAATTGGTTTTACGCTGACGCTCTGTGTTCTGGCGGGTGTTCGTGAGCTTCTTTCGACCGGGGCCTTATTCGAGGTTCAGGTGTTGTCCCCGGCAAAGACGGGCGGGTGGTTCGTGCCGTGGGCGGCGATGAGTATGCCCGTCGGGGCGTTTATAACGCTGGGGCTGCTGCTCGGACTGGTAAACACGATAACCAAGAAGAAAGGCTAAGAGGAAGATTATGGATACGCTCAGCATTTACCTGATGGGCTTCATATCGATTGTATTGATCAATAACCTGGTCTTTACGAAGTTTCTGGGTATATGTCCGTACCTCGGCGTATCGGGCAGAATAGACATGGCGTTCGGGATGGGGATGGCAGTGACGTTCGTTGTGACGCTCAGCGGTACGCTGACCTGGCTGATAGACCATCTTGTTCTTATGGAGCTGGGGCTTGAAGTGACGCGCTACGTATGTTTTATACTTGTGATCGCCGGCGCCGTGCAGTTGGTTGAAATGTACGTTCGCAAGTTTTTTCCTTTTCTTTATGAGAGCTTCGGGATATTTCTGCCGCTGATTACGACGAATTGCGCCATTCTGGGCTTGTGTCTGTTTATCAACCTTTGGGGCATTGATGATTTTCTGGAGGCTGTGGTTCTGAGTTTCGGTGCGGGAATCGGTTTCACGATGGCGATATGCATCATGGCGGGGATTCGCGAGAACCTTTATATGGCGGACGTTCCCGAAAGTCTCAAGGGCGCGCCGATAACGCTTATTACGGCCGGGTTGCTTACGCTTGCGTTTATGGGTTTTGCGGGGATGATCAAGTAGGGCTTGATGTTGGGAATTTGCGGTATGGTATTGGCTGACATAAGCGGGTTGTGGCAGAGCGCGTGGCCGGCGGGGACTACGATGCTGGGTCTTGGTGGTCTCTTTGCGGTGGTGCTCCTGATAGCGAGCGAAAAGCTTAAGGTCGAGGTGGATCCAAAGATAAAGCAGATTCACGAGGCGCTTCCGAACATAGACTGCGGGGCGTGTGGCTTTGCGGGGTGCAGCTCATACGCCAAGGCCGTTGCCGAAAAACCCGGCCTGATCGGCAAGTGCGCGCCGGGAGGGCCGGAGACAGCCGAGAAGATCGGTGTCATTTTGAACCTGCAGATAAGCAACTCGGGCGCGGCAAAGAGGCCAATCGTTCACTGCCACGCGCACACCGATGACAGGACGTATTACGCGAGGTACGCCGGGATAGAAAGCTGCACGGCTGCGAACGCCCTCGCGAATGTTCAGGCGTGCAAGTTCGGGTGCCTGGGCTTCGGAGACTGCACGAGGGCGTGCAAGTTCGATGCGCTTCACGTAATCGAGGGACTGGCTACCGTCGACTATGAAAAATGCACTGGTTGCGGGGCGTGTTCGACGACGTGCCCTCGAAATCTGATCGAAATGGCGCCCTTCAGCCAGGAGAACATGATGACCGTGGCCTGTCACAGCCGGGAGACCGGCAAGAGCACACGGTCGGTGTGCAAGGTCGGGTGCATCGCGTGCGGATTGTGTGCCAAACAGACTGATATGTTCGCCGTTTCAGACAATCTTGCGCGTCTTGATTACGCGAGATACGAGCCAACCGAACAAGCCAGAACGGCGATGAGCAAGTGTCCCACCAAGGTAATCATCTATGTGGGCAAGACCGCCGAGGCCGAGGCGGCAAAAGAATCGGCATAGCAGGCATTATCGGTGGGTTTGGGTTATGTAAGTGTTTGCGCCGGTTGTGTTTGTGAGTTTGTATTTCGGTGGTGGGGATATAAGGATGGCCTCGGTTTTGGGGATTTTTTCTATAAGTTGGAGCCCTTTTTGCGGGCCGAGGACGGTTACGGCTGTGGCGAGGGCGTCGGCTTTTGTGGCGGAGTCGGTTATGATCGAGGCGCTGGAGAGGCTATCGGCAGCCGTGCCGGTCTTTCGATCTATGATGTGGCTGTACTTTTTGCCCTCGATGAGTGCGAACCTTCGATAGCCGCCGCTGGTGGCTACGGCGGCATCGCTGAGCTTTAAGACGAGCAGGGGCTTTCCCACCGTTAACGCATCTTTTGCCTCATGCGGGTCCTGCAGTCCAATGAGCCAGTGCTTCTTGCCTTTAGGCGGGAGACCGAAGCATCGAATGTCGCCGCCGACATCGACCATCCCGCCTCGTGCGCCTTTTTCCTGCATGGTTTTAATAGCGCGGTCTATTGCCCAGCCTTTGGCTATTCCGCCCAAATCGAGTCTCATCCCTTCGACCGTGAATTTTACGCTCAGGTTATCGGCGTCGAGAATCAGCTTGTCGTAACCGACTTTGTCACGGGCCTGGCGCAACTGCCAGTCATTCGGAGGCGAATTTGCCTCGTGTGCTGCGCGCCATAAATCGACCAGCGGCCCAATTGTGACGTCGAACGCCCCGTCGGTGAGCCTGCTGAACTCAACGCTCCTTTGCAGAACCTCGAAAGTAGGCGCACTTACTTTGACGGGTGCGAGATGGGCCTGGTTGTTTATCCTTGTGAGCTCGGAATCTTCCTTGTAGGCGCTCATCAGATTTTCGACGGTGGCGAGCTGCTCGAATGCGGCTTTGATGCAATTTTCGGCGGTTTTCGAGTCGGCAGCGACGGCGATGACACGGGCGAACGTGCCCATGACTATTCGCGGCCCGCCCTGTTCTTCGACCGGTGGTTTCAGCGAAAGGCGCAGCACTACGACCAAAAGGACGGCCAGGACGGCTGCGATTATGATGCGTATTGTTTTTTTAGTCATAAAACCTCTTTTGCCATGCGGTGTAGTGATAATTGATAAGCATTCGGCAATCAATAGAAAACAATCGTTTATCAGTTTATAATACGCCCGTGAATGCAAAAGAATTGATAATATTGGCCGAGAGAGTCGAGCGCGAGTTTTTGCCCTACGTCCGGAGGCCGAGCAGGTACATCGGCGGGGAAATAAACCAGATAAAAAAGGACCTGGCAGCCTGTGAGTTGACGGTTGGTCTTTGCTTTCCCGATATTTACGAGGTGGGGATGAGCCATACGGGTCTTTCGATAATCTACGAGATTATCAACAGGCTCGACGGGTGCGCGGCGGAGAGGGTTTTCGCGCCGTGGATAGACGCCGAGGAACTCCTTCGGTCGCGGCGAATTCCGCTTTTCAGTCTTGAGTCCAAGGTGGCGTTGAAAAGCTTCGATATCGTGGGTTTTGGCCTGACAAACGAGCTTTGTTATACAAATGTCCTTAACATGCTCGATCTGGGGGGAATTGCGATTCGCAGCAGGGACCGGGGCGAAGGGGAGCCTTTGATAATCGGCGGGGGCGGTCAGGCCAACTGTTGCGAGCCGATCGCGGAGTTCGTCGACCTGTTCGTGGTGGGTGAAGGTGAAGAGGCTGTGGTGGAGCTGGTGCAACTGGTGAGGCAGATGAAGAAAGCGGGTGCGACCAAAGGTGAGATTCTTTCGGGTGCGGCAGAGAAGTTCGAATGGGCCTATGTGCCTGAACTTTACCAATTCGAAACCGAAGGGACCAGGATCAAATCTTTTCGGGCCAGGCGGCCGGGGCTCCGCGGTGAATTCAGGAATGCGGTTGTGGAGGATTTTGAGAGGTCGGCTGTGCCGCTTGCACCGATAGTTCCTTTTACGCAGGCGGTGCACGAAAGGATTAGTGTGGAGATTATGCGGGGCTGTCCCGGTCGATGCAGATTCTGCCAGGCGAGCTTCTGCAGGCGGCCGATTCGCTCTCGCAGCGTCGAGAAAATCGTCGAGCTGGCAAAGGCCTGCCACAAGGCAACGGGCTTTGACACGGTGAGTCTTTTGAGCCTTTCAACGGCTGATTACCCGAATCTTGAGGAACTTCTCGGAGCACTCGGCGAGTATTTTTGCGAAAAGCACGTGGGTCTTTCGGTGCCGAGCCTGCGAGTGGACCAGCAGTTGAAACTGCTGCCGAAGCTTGTAAGGTCGGTGAGAAAGAGCGGATTGACGATTGCGGTCGAGGCAGCCGGCGAGAAAGTCAGGCGGATTATCAATAAGCCGTTGAAAGATGAAGACCTGTTTGCGGGTGTGGAGGCGGCCTACAGGGCGGGCTGGCAGAAGTTCAAGCTTTACTTTATGGTGGGTCTGCCCGGAGAGACCGAGGAGGACTTGAAACAAATCACCCGGCTGTCGTTCGAGCTTGCCAGGCTCGGCAGAAAAGTCGACGGCAAGACGGGGCAAATCAACGTGGCGGTAAGCTGGTTTGTTCCCAAAGCCCACACGCCGTTCGGCTGGCTGGCGCAAAAACCGAAGAGATACTTCGAAAATGCGAAGCGGATAATACTCGATGAAAAGCGAGGACTTGGGGCGAGGAGTTTGCGTTTTAAGTTCCACAACATCGAGCGAAGCGTTCTCGAATCGGCAATAGGGCGTGGTGACAGGCGGCTGTGCGAGATTATCGAGGCGGCGTGGCGAAGCGGGGCGAAATTCGATTTGTGGGACGAGTGTTTCGATTATCGACTCTGGCAGAATGCCTTCGAGAAATTCGGGATTGACGTTGAGAGAGCAGCCCAAAGGCGGTTCGATATCGATGAGATTCTGCCGTGGGAGCATCTCGGCGGGCCGGCCAAGAAATATCTGCTGAGGCACCTGGACGAGGCGATTGCAGTGACGGCCGAATAAAGCAGGCGTCGCGGCGCTATCGACAGAATATGAACGAATAAGCAAGTGCGGGTTAATTCTGCCGGTAAGAGAGAATTTGCTGCTAATGTTATGCGGCCCTGAGACCGATGTCCTGAGTTGGACAGGACGATTATGAGCCACGCATTTACGGGGGTTCAATCGAGCGGTTTGATACCGGCAACAACGGGGATATATGTTTTCGGGGCAGAAAACAGATTGCAGGCAGACCGAGCGTGTAGTCTGGGTCGCGTATTGGGCTTATTCTTGTGAGTGAGTAAGGAGGTCAAGAGATGCCAGAGTTTGCCAATCCGTTTTCCGGTGTGGGGCCGGGACGGAAATTGAGCAAGTCCGAGCTGACAAGGGCTATTCGCCTTAATATCGCGGCAGAGGCCGAGGCTGTGCACCTATACCAGGCGCACGCTGATGCGACCGACAACAAGCTGGCTAAAAAGGTCCTGCTGGATGTCGCCGACGAAGAACGGGTGCATATCGGTGAGTTTCAGCGGCTGCTGAACATTTTGCTCGATGACGAGGAAGATCTGTTGAAAAAAGGCGCCGACGAAGTAGACGAAATGGCCGAAGAAACAAGTGGCGGGGCAGAAGAAGCTCAAGGGGAGCCGAGGCAGAAAATACCTACCGTCGGAAACCTCAGGGACTAACGCAGGCTGCGAACGGTCTCACGTGAAAAATGTGGGAGAGGAGCTTATGTCGGAGAAATTCTTACATCGCAAGGACAGCCCGTTTGGCGATGAGATATGGGACAGGATCGACGAAACCGTTGTCAATGCGGCCAGAGGTCAGTTGAGCGGTCGAAGGATACTGCACGTGGACGGCCCTTACGGGCTGGGCTTCAAGACTGTCGGAAGCGGAGATTTCGAGCTTGAGGAAAAGCACGTCGAAGGGACGAGCGTCAAAGGCAACTGTCCGGGTCCAGTAGTAATGATCGAGAGCAGCTTTGGACTCTCAGCGCGCGACATAGCAGCTTTCGAGCAAAGCGGGGCGCCGCTGGAATTGGCGGAGGCGGCGAGAGCGGCGATGGCGTGCGCCCGGCAGGAAGACGAACTGATTTTCAACGGGTCGAAGACGCTTAATCTTGACGGAGTGTTGACGAGCGAGCGGAGTCAATCGTTCAACCTTCGCGGGTGGGAAGAGGTTGGCACGGCGGCTGAGGATATTATCAACGCGGCGACTATTCTGGACGGGGCCGGTTTCGGGGGGCCATACATATTGGCGTTGAGGCCGGGACTTTACAACCTTCTGTTTCGGCGGTATCCACAGGGCAACGCAACAGAACTGGAACATATCGGCCAGATAACAACAGGCGGAATAGTGAAATCCGCCGCCATACCGACGGGCGGAATATTGTTAAACGCGGGCCGAGAGTTTGCATCCATAGTTGTCGGTCAGGATCTGATGACGGCGTTTGTGGGGCCAGCCGACGGCGAATACGAATTCAATGTAGCCGAAACTGTTGCTCTGCGACTAACCACACCTGAGGCAATCTGTATCCTGAAACAGTAAAGAGCAGGACCAAAATATCAATCGGCTCATCTATCGTCAAAGGGCGCGGCCCGCAGCAGTTCAGGGCGTTGATTTCTTCATTCCGGGGGGCAGTTTGAGGCCGCTGCGGCCCTCTTTATCTCTGAAATCGACTATGATCTTTGTGGCAGCTTCGGGCTCGTCGACGAGTGTGAACAGCTTCATGTCCTCGGGTGAGATGTGGTTGGACTGGCGGAGCATTTTCTCGTTCATCCAGTCAATCAGGCCGCCCCAGTATTCACTGCCCATCAGGATTACGGGGAAATAAGCCTGCTTCAACGTCTGAATAAGCACCATAGATTCGAAGAATTCGTCCATGGTTCCGAACCCGCCGGGCAGGACGATAAAACCGTGTGCGTACTTGAGAAACATTACCTTTCGGCAGAAGAAGTATTTGAATTGCATCGACAGATTCTGATACTCGTTCGGCACCTGCTCCAAGGGCAATTCGATGTTCAGGCCAATACTGGTACCGCCGGCCTCGCTGGCGCCCTTGTTCGCAGCCTCCATGATTCCGCTGCCGCCGCCGGTTATTACGGCAAAGCCAGCCTTTGCCACGTGTGCAGCCGTTTGCTCGGCGAGGGTGTAGTACCGGCTGCCGGGCTCTGCGCGGGCGGACCCGAAAATCGATACGGCGGGACCGACATTGGCAAGCTCGTCGAAGCCCTCGGTGAACTCGGCCATTATTCTGAATATCCGCCAGAGGTCTTTAACGGGGCTCTCGATAATTTCCATCATTTGCAGAATCTCCTTAGGGAAATTTCAACGGTATATGTCTGAGCTTCAATTTTGCAGAAGTCATATCATTTCACCATAACTGCGGATTGAACGCCGCGGGACAATGTTTGGAAATCGGGCAATTCTCACAATCCGGCTTGCGGGCCTTACAGACGTTTCTGCCGTGATGAATCAAAAGGTGGCTGAACATGGTCCAGTCCTTCCTGGGGACTATTTCATTCAAATCGAATTCAAGCTTTACGGCGTCGCTGTTTTCTGAAAGCTGCAGGCGCCTCGCGAGCCTGATAACGTGTGTGTCACATGCTATGGACGGCACTCCGAAGGCATTTCCCAACACAACGTTTGCGGTTTTTCTACCGACTCCCGGCAGGGACGTGAGGGCCTCGATCGTCGCCGGCACTTCGCCGCCGAAGCGGTCTTTTATTGCCTGGCAGGCAGTTTTGATGTTAACGGCCTTGTTGCGATAAAAGCCCGTGCTCTTTATGTCCTCTTCGATCTGTTTAGTATCGGCCTTCGCCCAGTCTTCGGCAGATTTATATTTCTTAAACACTTGTTTTGTCACCATGTTGACACGAACATCGGTACACTGCGCCGAGAGGATTGTCGCTATCAAAAGCTCCAGGGGCCTTGCGAAATTAAGTGCGGTCCTCGCCCCGGGATAGACCTTTTTGAGTATGGGTGTAACCTTTGCGACCCTTTCAGCCGCCTCGGTCTTGTCGACTTTTATTCTTGCTTTCTCAGGCATGTCCAATACTCAAAGCCAACACGCGACGTTATTCGATACGCTTCCTGTACAGCCTGGTTTGCAGGGCATTTTTCCATTCGGTCCAGTTTCCGCTGCCCGGGCCGTTCTCGACGGCGTCGCTGACCTGGTTCATTTTGGCATCGAGGTCGTCGATATAATTTACCATGAACGCTTCGGCAGTCGCGGGCAGCTTGGGCGAGCCGAACTCATACTGCCCGTGATGCGATATTATAATGTGGCCGAGGACGTCCATGACCGCGTCATCGATCTTCTTGCCTTTCGCCGCCAGAGCATCGGCCTTTTTGTGCACCATGAGCAGCGTCTTTGCGATGTGGCCTATCAACTGGCCGGAATCAGTGTAGGAAAAGGCCATGTCGTACGAAAGCTCCTCGGTCTTTCCCATATCGTGAAGAAAGACGCCGGTACGAACCAGGTCGGCCTGGACATTGGGATAAAGCGGCAGCACCGCCTCGGCTATTTGAAGAACGCTAAGGGTATGCTCGAGCAGACCTCCGAGATAATTGTGATGGAGCTTCATGGCAGCCGGTGCGGTGCGGAATTTCTCCATTAAATCAGCGTCGGCCAGGAACTCATCGGCCAGCGCCTTCAATTGCGGATGTTTGATGCGGGCGACGATTTTTTTTGTCTCCTCAAACATCTTGGCCGTATCCTTGTCGGTCTGGGCGAGGAAATCGGCGAGCGAGACCTTGTCGGGATCTACCGGCGCGACATGGTTTATAATAATCTGCAGGTTGTTCTGATAGAGTTCGCTTCTTCCCTGAATTTGGACGAAGCCTGGTTTTGGAATGGCGTTGTAGACCGCCTCTGTGGCCTGCCACATCCTTCCATTCAACTGGCCGGTGCGGTCGGTGATATACATCGCTATATAAAGATCGCCTCGCGTGGTGCTTCGCAGGATCGGGTCTCTCACCATGTAGACATCGTCGATTGTCTGTCCCGGTTCGATTTCATTAATGAACTTGTGCGCCATTTCATGCTCCACTTTGATTCAGGTTCTTTGGCTGAAGCGGTTTTATGAATCAAGCTTCGGGGCCGCCCCGCCGGGATTAACTGAAAGCAAAACCAACTATTCGACGAAGGGCGGCTCACCCTGGATTTCTTCAGCCAGCCTAAGGATTTTGTCAACCTGGCTTCTACTGCCGCGACAGATAATCCTGACGGCGCCCTCTGCGCCTCCGATGCCGCCGGCAGCAGCCTGAAACACGGAGACATCCGCAAAACTCTGCAGCGCTTCGATCTCCGTGATTATGTGGCCGGTCAGCAGAAACATCGAAGGTATATCGTTGAGACTCTCGACGGGCTGGCGCATCTTGTTGGCAATATCAACCACGCTACCGGAAACCTGCTTCTCAAGCCCAACGGGTATGACCAGATGCGCTTTGCGGGCGACAACGTAGGGCATAATCTTTCCGGTAGTTCCGCAGGAGCTGCTGCCGATAATCACCCCGGCGGTCTTGTTCTCGTAGTTGAGCGCATTTGCCCCCTTTATCACTATGTCGCCAGGCTGAAGCCTCTTGACAGCCTCTTCGACCGTAAGGCGTTTTTTGTGCTCGCCTTTTACGATAATGACCTCGCTGAGGCCCTCGGCGGGCTTGAACGGCTTGCCGCCTTTGGCCGGAAAAGTCTTGCCGAGGATATAAGGGCCGTGTGCGATTTTCTCACCGAGTATTTCCTCGGCCACGTAAGTGTTGGTAGTACCCTTTGCAATAATGACCATCCCTTCTTTCAGGGCCTTTTTGACAATCGGCATCCGTGCGACGGACCGGGCGATAAGTCTCTTACTCTCGGAAACCGTGAGCACTATTTGGGCCTGCACGATGTCATCGTGCGGGGGACCGCCGTCCTGACCGGCAGAAACCGACCAGGCTGCACAAACGAAAATACTGAGCACACAAATCCAAAAACCGGCTCTTTTCGACGCCGTCATAACAGCCTCCTGCGAAGAACAGACAGACATATCGGATTCGACGCCGGCGGAATTAACCCACGCAGCGTTCAACAAAGCATATATAATCCCACCGACCAAATCAAGGGCAATATCAAGCTTTTGCATTGTACCGGTCCTGTTTTTTGTGTGTCCTTGGCGCAAGGCGAAACGGGGCCAAAGCTGGGCGGTTAAGGCAAAGGTTGCAATGTAAGGCACTATAGGCTATAAATACTTCTTCGTGTTCCTGCATCGCGGTTAGTTGTAAGGTTAAAGGAAAAGCCATGAGATACAGCCGAATGTTGATACCGACGGTCAAGGAAGTGCCATCAGACGCTGAGATAACAAGTCATCAGTTGATGATTCGGGGCGGTTTCATGCGAAAAGTCGCCAGCGGCACATACACTTATCTGCCGCTGGGCCGGCGCAGCCTGCTTAAGGTGATTTCGATAGTGCGGGAAGAGATGGACAGGGCCGGGGCGCAGGAGATACTGATGCCTGCGGTTCAACCGATCGAATTGTGGCAAAAAACCGGTCGCGATGTGGACTACGGCGAGACTATGGCGAGATTCACCGACCGCCACGGGCGTGTGAACGTACTGGCGCCGACGGCTGAGGAAGTCGTCACCAACATCGCGGCGAATGAGATAAATTCGTACAAGCAGCTTCCGATGAATATCTACCAGATAAGCTTCAAGTTCCGCGACGAGTTTCGGCCGCGTTTCGGGGTGCTGCGAAGCCGTGAATTCATCATGAAGGATTCGTACAGTTTTCACGCCGACGAGGCCAGTCTGGATGAGACCTACAGGATAATGTACGAGACTTACTGCCGGATCTTCAGGCGCTGCGGTCTTGATTACGTAAGTGTGGAGGCCGAGTCCGGTGAGATGGGTGGTTCCGGCTCGCACCAGTTCACGGTACCCTGCGAATCCGGCGAGGACACAATCGTCTACACGGAAGACGGCTCTTATGCGGCCAACCTCGAAAGGGCGGCGGTTGACCCACTGCCGAAGCAAAGCGCCGATGTAGAAATCCCGCCGGTCGAAGAGGTCCATACGCCTCAGGTCGGAAGCATCGAAGCGGTTTGCGCCTTTATGAAGACGCGACCGGAGGAGATGATAAAGACTTTGATTTATGTCAGTGGCGGTGAGGTGATTGCATCGCTTGTGCGCGGCGACCACGAGCTGAATCAGGAAAAGCTAACCCAGGTTCTGGGTGGCAAAGGGGCTGAGCTTGCCGATGAAGCGACAATCGTAAAGGTCACGGGTGCGGCGGTGGGGTTCGCCGGTCCGATGGGGATAGCGGGTAAGGTTTCGAGAATGTTTGTCGACCATGCGGTTGCCGGGATGGCGGCAGGTGTTACCGGGGCGAACAAGACCGATTATCATATCAGGAACGTGCTCCCGGACAGGGATTTTCCGCTGGAAGGCAACAATATCGAGGTTGTCGACATTCGCAACGCGGTCGAGGGCGACGCGCATAACGGCAAGCGGCTTTTGTTCAAGAAAGGCATAGAAGTCGGCCAGGTATTCAAGCTCGGAACAAAGTACAGCCTAAAGCTGGGTGCGAAGTTCCTCGATGAAAACGGGGTCGAAAAGCCGTGCATCATGGGCTGCTACGGCATCGGCATCAACCGGATTCTCGCTTCGGCAATCGAAATCAGCCACGACAGCGACGGTATTATCTGGCCGATAAGTATAGCACCGTTCGAAGTGCTTGTAACCTCGGTCAACCAGGACAATGAGCAGGTGGCCGGCGTCGCTGAAAGGATTTACAAGGAGTTGCTCGAGAAGGGTGTCGATGTTTTGCTGGATGACAGGATGCTTCGCGGCGGCGTAAAATTCAAGGACGCGGACCTGATAGGCATTCCCGTGAGGGTCACCGTCGGCAAGCGCGCCGTGGCCGAAGGAAACGTCGAGCTAAAACTCCGCTCAGAAACACAAAGCAAAAGAGTTGTCATCGAAGAAGCAGCGGAAAAGACAGTCGGCCTTGTCAATTCGCTGAAGGAACAACTTATTCGGTAGTTCTGTTAACTGGCGGGACAAATGTGGGAGCTCAAAGACCCCAGGCCGGTCAAGTTGATAATCGGAATTCTTGCAGCGGATGAAGACTGTCTGCAGGCCGCCGTTGAGGCGATAAGAGACGAGTTCGGTGACATTGACCTGTTGAGCGATATTTGGCCGTTCGAGCAGACGGATTACTACAAGGACCAGACCGGCGGAGGTATCCTCAGACGGTTTGTCAGTATCGAAAAACTGACCGACCCGGGAGAACTGGCGCGGATCAAGCATGAAACAAACCAAATGGAACAGGAGCTGGCGGCGCAATCGGCCCTTGAGCTTCCGAGGTGCGTTAATCTTGACCCGGGCGTAATTGAGCCGTCGAAGCTGGTGCTGTCAACAACAAAGAACTATTCCCACCGTATATACATCGGCGAAAAAATATACGGCGAGGTGACGCTTGTTTTTGACAAGGGCTGCTGGCGCAGCTTACCATATACGTACCCTGACTACAGGCAGCAGTGTTATTGGGATTTCTTTGATAAGGTCAGAACCCGATTACTGGAGCAGTTAAGATCGCAGCATTGATCATATTAGCTATTGTTCTGCTGGGCGGCTCGTTTGGCGTTTCGGTAATATATACGATTGTTGTGAGAAAGTCGGCCCTGCGTTGCGGATTTGTCTCGAAGCCGGCGGCGAACCGGTATCACCGCTCAGTTGTGCCGCTCGGCGGCGGGGTTGCTATCTTCGCTGCGATTCTCTCGATACTGCTGGTGGTTACAGCGTCGGTGAGGTTTCTCGGCGCCGGGGGAAAGCTCGCCTGGTTCGGCGAGGCGGTTACGATTCACTTTCCCGGTTTTTCGGACAAAATCGGCCAGCTTGCGCTCGTGCTGTTGTGCACAGGGGTGCTGTTTTTCGTGGGGCTGTGGGACGACAAGAAGCATCTCGGGCCCTTTTTCAAACTGTTCGTGCAATTTGGAGTCGCTATGGCGGCGGCGGGGCTTGCGGATATAAGGGTGGAACTTTTCATCGAAAACAGGACGGTCACGACAATTCTCTCGGCGTTCTGGATAGTGCTGATTATCAACGCATTCAACTTTCTCGACAACATGGACGGGCTTTCGGCTGGAATGGCGGTGATAACGAGTAGTATCCTGTTTACGGCGGCGGCGGCGAGCGGTCAGGTCTTCGTCGGGGGACTTGCCATTGTCCTGGTCGGGGTGCTTCTGGGATTTCTTGTGTTTAATTTTCCACCCGCCAGTATCTTTATGGGTGACGCAGGCTCGTTGGTGGTTGGCTTTCTCGTGGCGCTTCTGACCCTTCGCACGACATATTACCAGCAGGCCGAGAGCGGTCGATGGCATGCGGTTCTGATGCCCCTGGTTGTGATGGCGGTACCGCTTTATGATTTTGTGAGCGTAACATTACTGCGAATCAGCCAGGGAAAGAGCCCGTTTGTGGGTGACACACAGCACTTCTCTCATCGCCTGAAACGGCGTGGTCTTACCGACACACAGACCGTGTTGACTTTGTATCTGGCGACTTTCTGCACGGGATTGAGCGCGGTTTTTCTTGGCCAGGTTAATCGCGTCGGCGCGGTGCTGATAATTCTTCAGACTCTTATGATACTGGCCATCATTGCCATTTTCGAGGCGACCGACAAGAATGACACGACAGGGGATTAGCTCAAATTCACCCGGAACGAGGGCGCTTGTAATTGTCGAATGTGTGCTGCTGGCGTTGTGTTTGTGCGTGATCGCAATGCGGACGGCATATACCGAGAGCCCGACGGCACAGACGGCGGCACTGCCGATAAACCTGTGCGATAATTTGTACACGCTGCTGGTATCGACGCTGCTGATACTTGTGTTTCTTGCCTGGTTTATCTCGGCATTCGTTAGAAAGCGGTTTTCATACCAACCATGTGGAATGGAAATCGGTCTTGGTGTATTTGTAATCGCCGCCGCGGTCGCAGGTTTTTTCGCAGCGAACAAGCGGTCGGCGATAACGGAGTTCGTAATGCTCGTGGCGCCGGTGCTTATGGTGGTGGTGCTCGTGCAGATACTTGATTCGTCGGCTAAGATAAAGCTGGTTCTGTGCGTTATCGGTGCCCTCGGCGCAGTATCTGCTTATCAGTGTGCAGAGCAGCGATTTGTCGGCAATCAAAGGGACATCGCCCAGTATGAGCGGGACCCCGATTCGATGCTGGGGCCGCTGGGCGTCGAGCCGGGTTCGTACAACCATATGCTTTTCGAGGACCGGCTTTATTCGAGGGACGTGCGCGGTTTTTTCACTACGAGCAATTCGGCGGGCTCATTCGCGCTGCTGGCGTTCTTTGCAGCTATCGGGCTGTTTATCGAGAGGTTAAGAAACCGCGGATGCGGAATGCCGTCTCTTGCCTGGCTGGTCGGCTGCGGTCTGGCGGTTACCGTCATTGTATTGGGTTTGGTTATTACGAGGAGCAAAGGAGCAATCGCTGCAGCGTTTGTCGCGGCGGCGATGTTTGGGGCGTTTCTCTTGTTCGGGAAATGGCTCAAGGCCCATAGAAGAGTTGTCCTGATTGTCTGTATGCTGGGGCTTCTGTTGGGCGGCTGTGCGGTTGTTCTGTATGGAATAACCTACGGTCACTTGCCGGGCGGAAACTCGATGCTGGTCAGATGGCAGTACTGGACGGCTGCGGCGAAGATGTACGCTGAGCACCCGCTAACGGGCGTCGGAGGCGGCAACTTCGCCAACTTTTATACGCACTATAAGCCGGCAGCGGCCCTGGAGACCGTTTCCGACCCTCACAACTTTCTGCTCACGATGTTGACTCAGTATGGTCTTCCTGGTCTTTTGGGATTTCTGGCTATGGTTCTTGTTCCGCTTTACAGAGCGGCTTTCACCGCAGAAGAGAAGCCGTCGACGGAGGCAAGGCAACTCGAGGGGGGCTTTGCGGTGCTGGCGGTGGTTTTCGCGATCGTAGTCGCTGTCATTCTACCCGATGTTTCGTCAGGCATTGTGTTCGCTGGGGCGTTTTTGCTTGTGGCGGCTGGTTTGAAAAGCGGGCCGGTTGACAGTACGAATATCACGATGGCGGCGCTTTTTTGCGGGCTTGTCGGGTGTCTGGTTCACAATATTATCGATTACGCCATTTTCGAGCCGGGCGTTTACACCACTTTCTGGGCCTTGACAGCCTGCCTCGTGGCACTGGACGCCCATAGGGGTTCGCCGCCAAAGCTGGTGTTGAATCCGGCACTTACGGTGCGATTAGCAGCAATCGCAGCAGCGGTCGCGCTTTTTTCAACGCACCTTCATTTCGCCCTGCGACCGGCAATGGACGACCCCGAAATGCAGCAGGTGATGATGACCGTTCACCAGAGTCAAAGCATCGATCGCGGTCACGATATGCTGAATCGGATGGCAGAGGCCGATCCGCTTGACCCTGTGCCCTTGAACCTGAATGGCAGACTTTACTTGCAGCATTATGAGATGACCGACAGGCAAGAGCCACGCTTGCTCGAAAGGGCAGCCGAGTGTTTTCGAGCGGCCGCGGCTCGAAACCCGGCTGATTACAAGAATTTCAGCGGTCTGATGAGCACTTACCTTTTGCTTGCCGAGAACTCGGCGACGCCAAAAAGACAAGAGTGGCTCGAAAAGGCGCTCAAGAGCGGCCGCGCCGCCGTCGAACGTTATCCAGGCTCTGCAAAGCTGCGAGTTGAACTGGGCCGCACCGCCGAGCAGCTAAGAAAGACCGGCGCGGCGTTGATAGAATACAAAAAAGCAATCGAGATCGAGGACGCCTATCGCCGGCAGTTCCGCCGGATGTTCCCCGACAAGGAACCGGTCAGCCGATTAGGGGCCGACAAATACACCTTCGCCCAAGACAGGTTGAGAGCACTCTCCAAATAGTCCTTATTACGGGAAATGATTTACCGCTCGCCGACCGCATCGAAAAGGAACTTCGCAGGAACCACACCTTCTGTTTTGGAAAAAGCCACTTAACGGGCACAAGGCAGAAGAAAAAGCTCTTTGCACCAGCATCCCTGAAAACACGTGAGAATTAATTGTAATGCGCGTTACAGGATGTCTTCGTCTTCCAGCAGTATTGCAAAGTCGAGGAAGTTGACTGCTCCGTCATTGTTGAGGTCCGTGCCGCCGGTCATGGTTGTTCCTTCGAGCTCCCAGATGGTGGCGCCGATGAACTGCTGGGGCTTCTCGCGCGTGCAGTAGTAGTACACGGTGACGAGCTTTCCGTCGGGCCTTTGCACCATCCGCGGATAACCCAGGTCCCAGTTCAGGCCGTCGTCGCGCAGGCGAATCTCCGGCGACCATGACTGGCCTTCGTCCGTGCTGACCTTGGCTCGAATTCCCTCATCACCTCCACGGTAGCCGTATGCACAGACCACTCTGCCGTCATTCATCCGGATCATGGCCGGCGGGTTCCCGTTATTGCAGCAGGTATCGGCCACTTTGCTGAGGAACTGCCAGTTTTTCCCGTCGTTAGTCGAAACATAGACGTCGATCCAGTTGTCTCCGCCACCCCGTTTTCTGCGCATGGCGGAGATAAGCTTTGTGTCCGAGAGGCGGACGGTCGAGGGCATGACCGAGCGTGTTTCGTCGTCGGGCCCCATCCAGCCGAGGAACTCGTATGATGCGCCTGCGTTGGTGGTTCGATAAGCGAAGGCACGGTCCTCGTCGAATTCACAGGCGCTGAAGAAATAACACACGTTGCGGCTGCTGACAATATAATCGGTTCGCGTGCTGAGCTTTCCACAGCCGAGAGTCGCCAACGGATACTTGCCCAGCCAGTTGCGGCCGCGATCATAAGAGATATAGAACCGCTCGCCCTGGGCCTTGTAGGCAAAATCCGGATGGGTGAAGTCGATGTCGCTCGGCGGGTCGAACATCGGGCCGTCTCCACCGAGAATGACGTGCATCTCCATGGTCCATGTTTGTCCGCCGTCAAGGCTTCTTACGATGGCGTCCTCATTTGCCCTGGACTCGTCTCTGTGGTGCCCGTCGTCGGTGTCCTTCCACCATCCTATTTCGAAGGCCGCTGCCATTTCGTTTCCCCACATCCAGAATCCGCCGTTTGCGGGCCATCCACAAAAACGGTCCGGGTGATGATACGCGACAACGTGCTCTTTCGAGACGACGGTCCAGGGTTCGGCTGAACAGATGCCTGCGAAGACCCAAACCGCCAGAGCCATCAGAACCGGCGAGTAAATACTTCTACTCATAATAAAATCTCCTCAAAATATACGTAAGCTACATTGTTTTCTCTGTTTCCCGGGCCACCTTTTCTGCAAAAGGGCCTTTCGGAATCCGGCACAAGAGCGCTGCGGGCCCGGGTCGGTTATTGCCAGCACAGTTCCGGCGGGTTAAGAGTGCATTCCAGCCAGCCTTCGACGAGGATAATGAGGTCCTTGAAGTCCACGGCACCGTCGGCGTTCAGGTCCTTGTTGGGAGGTTCGGCGCCTGTATCGTCGTCGTTAATGGTGTAGGTGTGCTGGGATTTTGCGCCGAGCTTGAGGCCCATGCTCGGATTCGACAACGGCAATATCACCGTTTCGTCGCTCTCTTTTGCGTCGTCATCGATGACGGTCAGCTCGATACTTTTGGAAATCTCACCCGCAGCAAAAGTGAGCGTTGTCAAGCTTACCCCGCGGACCAGCAGAAGAATCGACACTGACCAAGAGAGTTTCTTTAACATGACTTTCCTCCTTTTTTCAAAAAGTCCGCTTTTTCTGCTTCGCTTGCCCACATCATCCATGGAACCAAAGACTGTAAGAACATTATAACGTGTGTGTCTTATAAAAGCAACACTTTTTTACGTAAAAACGGTGATTCCGCTGAAAACTCAGTTCTCACCGGAAATCTTGTCGGGTGTCGCCAAGATTGAAAGTGTGTGAAAAAGTGGTTATAGGCGGCTGTTGGGGCTATTTTGGCCCGGCGTCGATAGCATCCTTCAGGGTCTTCACAGCCGGTATCTCCGTGGCTTTTTCGCCGATGGCTTCGATCGCCTCTTTAGCCTTGTCAATCCGGTCGTTATGAAAGTAAACGTATGCCAGAAGGAATCGAAGCTCGACGGCGCCGCTTTTCTCGGCCCAGGCTTCGAGGTCGACAATCCTGCTTTCAAGCTGATCCTTATCGCCGACAAGGGCCTCGAAATCGACCTTAGAGCGTACGAATTCGGTGTTGACCGCAATCGCCCGTGCAAGAGACATCGCACAACTTATATATTCACCCGCAGCAAACAAGGCGCGGCTTTTTCCCGCATATGAGCGATAATCCGAGGGATTGTAAAGCGCAGCCAGCGAATACGCGTCCGCAGACCAGTAGAACCTTCCCTGCAGCAAATAACCATCGCCTTCTGCCAGGTACTGCTCGAATCTCCTTTGCGAGTAGACATCTGCGCGGCCAGCATCACCCAGCGCTTCTTTAAGCCTTGCGGTCCTGTCGGCTCCTGAAACCTGTCCCAATAAAACAGTCTTTTCTTTGGAATCTTCGGACGCGGCTGCTTTTTCTCTTCCACCGATGATCAGTCTCTCGGTATCCGTCTTTTCCTCGCCGGGACCGCTTTGAAGCACCTGCTCAGCGCCGGGCAAGTCCTCAAGTGCCTCGGCCAGTTCATCATCCCGCGCTTCGGACTGTAGGTGTGAATCGAACTGTAATCTTTGGGGCCTTGTCTTGACATCAGGCAGTTCAAACGGCTGTGGAATATTCCTTGGGGGCCTGAGTGCCGAAAGAGGGCGCAAACTCTCGTCGCGGACAATCAGGCTTTGTCTTAGCGGCGTGGCCCTGTGTTTAAGCCGTTCCAGATCCTGGGCGAGCCGCTCCATTTGCCCGATGTTATTCTGATTGAAAAGTTTCCTGGCCTGCGCATATGAGGACACGCCATCCAGAATCAGGCTTTCCAGCTCCAGTGTGCTGAAACGCATGGCCCGGAACCTCGTATTCGAGACACCCAAATGTGGATTGACAAGAACTCTACCGGCGCCTGCCGAGGAGATAGCAAATCCCTGTATCGCCTGATGCGTAACCGGGGTTGTGGGCGGCCAGGCAACCGGGGCGCTTCCGGGTATCGCAGTACCCGCGATTGCGGAAGGCGAGTAATACGGCGGATACGCTCCGCTATAATAGCCAAGGTAGCCCAGAGGGCTGTGAAGCTGCACATTGCCAAGCGCCGACGAGGGGGGCGCATTCAACAAATATGAGCCCCTGCCGTAAGGGGTAACGCCAGGTAAGATGCCGCCGGCGCCGAGAGTTCCACCAATCAGACTGCCACCAGGGCCAACAGTTCCGGGGCTTCGAATAAGCCCGCTGCTGAGATGGCTCGGCGGGACGGTCCCTGCACTTACAGGATTACCGATGCCCCTCGCCGCAGCCGGCAGCACCAAAGAAATCGCCAGCATCGCCCCAATTAATCCCCTGCACTTCATAGCCAGCAACCTCCTCACCCCCCCCACCAATTATTCGCGCCGGACAATCAACTTTCAAAGCCAACAACCTCGGAATGTCCCAAAAATTATAGCCACACCGCCTGATGCCGCCCAGTTGATTGCCTCTACCCAATACCAAAACTATAATACGACAGAAAATCGTTCCAGTCAACAATTTTTTTGCCGCCTGGGGGGCGGGCAAATATTTTTCAATTTTTTTTCTCGCTGTATTTTGAACGGCCAGGGTGTTTTTTGCGCTTGAAACGCGAATTTGCTGTGGATAGCCCGCCTTTGGAGGTAATCTTCCCGGGGTAACATCAGTGGTGGTTCTTGTAAATTTCTGAGGAACGAAGGCCGTGAAAAATCGTAATTTAATGCAGAAGAGTTGGGAGCTTTGGCTCGGGGGTTTGTTATTTGACGCGTCCACCAGCTTAAAAGGAAGAGAGAAATGTGCAGAAGAAGAATATCCATCATGGCAATTGTTGTGCTGATTTTTGCCAGCTTATTTGCTTCGCCGACCATGGCGTATAACCGGGACTACCGGCCAACACGGCGCGGTCTGCTGATCTGGGCGGTGCCTCCTTACAATTACGGGCTGCCGGAATCGATTAAGTCCGAAGCGGCGAGCAAGCCAGCCGCCGAAGAGGCGGACCTGTTAGGTGGTATCTTTGGTTTTGTCGGTGATACACTCGAAGGCGTCGGCGAATTCGTAGGCGACGTATTCACCGGTTAGCAGCACGCGAAAGAGTAACTTGAAAAAGAAGGACCTGGCCGGCCAATCCAACAAAAACAGGATGCCCAGAAGCAGCGCAGGCGAAAACACAGCAGGACGATTGCCGCGTGTTTATCCTTCGGGGACAGCCAGCTTGACCCAGTCGTATTGGTTGCCGTTGGACCAGATGGCGAAGACGTCGATTTTTTGAGGTATGGTTGCGGTGCTCTCGCTGCTTTTGCTCCATGTTTTGCCGTTACAGGTTACCTTTATACTTGCCCGGCTTTCAGAGACCCGCTCAAGTCGGAATGTCATTAAAGCGGAGCCTCCGACAGGTATTCCGAAGCCGCCGCTCATCACATTTCCCAGCCTGTTGTACGAGTTACTGTTGGAAAGCAGAGCGCTGTTCTGAGTCGGTTTACTTCGTTCCCAGAGACTGGTATTTGTGTGGGATTCTGTGCCCCCTCCGGTTTTACGTTCTGAGAATCTCGACCTCGCATCCTGTGGCACATGCGGGAAAATCCTGGCCTGATAGCCCAGATAGCCCCGAAATATTTCGTTGTTCTCGCCCATTCTGTCGTCAGTAATGTACCCCTTACCGTTGGAATCAAAAAGCCCCATTCGGAAATCACCGGTTCCTCCGACGCACGTGATATCAGTGCAATAGTCGTAAATATCCGGATCGGGGTTGTAGTCCTTGTAGCATTCGCAGCTCGGGTCGTGGTCGCCGGTGCTTGTCCATATATACGAGAATATCACCACGTCGCCAACTTCGCTGAAGCGCTGCTCGGGCATATTAACAATCATCTGGCTGCCTTTTTGAGGATACCACTGTAGTCTGCCCTCGCTGTCGATCGTTAAGCCGGACCGGTTATGTGCGTTGTACCACCTCATGCCGTCGAACCAGGCGCCGGCGTCGTCATCGGCGATCGTGCAGGTGTGTGTCGCCACCGGACCCAGTGAGGCGTTGGTCGGATTCGACAAACTCAGCTCTATCGTCTTGTTTTCATTTACCACATAATTGTTTCTGAGTCGAATGCTGATGAACTGGGCCGTTTCGCCCTGATCGAAGGTCAACGTTCCATCCTGGCCCATGTAATCGACCCCTCCGCCAACGGCTGTGCCTCCGGTAATTTCGTAGTCGACCGTTATCACCTCACTGCTCGGGTAAGCGAGGGCTACACAAATCTGCGTCACCGATGTTCTTTCGAGGTACTGGCTCGTTTCGGCCTGGAAGGCGACCTTCGGCCTTGTGTCAATTATCGTGTACGTGTGGCGGTCCATGGCGTCAAGGCGAACCTCGCCGCCAGTCACGTTTGAGAGTTCGAGCACTATGGTCTCATCCGGTTCGTTGTATACGCCGTCGCTGACAACATCAAGATAAATCGTTTTCGATGTCTGACCCGGGCGAAAGCGCAGCGTATTACCGCCGCAGTCCTCAAGCCAATCCATTGCAAGGCCCGCAAAGTCTGTGAAATCCACGATAGGCTTACCACCATCAGCCAGACGCGCCGGGAGAGTCTCGGAGAGCCAGTTCTCTGTCAGTTGCCTCAAATCATTGAAGTTGACTTCTCCGTCCCTGTCCAAATCATATCCGCAGGAGCCGGCAAGCGAGAAGTCGGCCCCGACTGCGGCCGTGCCGCCGCTCACTGTATAGTCAACCGTTACGGGCGCGGCCTGGGCGCCGGTGAGCACTACAGCCACTCTTACCGGAGTAACCGCTTCGAGGTTGCCTGAGGCTTCGGTCTCAAAGCCCAGGCTGTCACCGGCGTAGAACCTGACCTCGCTGAGACCCGTTGTCGCGTGACCATGGTTGCTGATCACGGTGATTTTCACGTATCTTGCTTTGACGCCACCGAAATCTATCTCAGTATTGTGTGCGTATGTGCCCGTTCCGTCGGCTTTTGCGAAAGTGTGCGTGCCGTCAAGCCTGGTCCAGGTGACCCCATCGAGAGAATATTCGATAGTGCATTCCCGTATGCCGCGCGCGGTCCTTTCCGGGTTGTTCTGATTGTAGTTCCAGACCCACATGGTATTGAGCGAATAGGCCCTGTCGAATTCATACCGAATCCACTCGCCCGCTACGCCGTTAGACAGCCACATTGTCGCCTGGCCCGCCGGTGGGGGCGCGCCGCCAATGTTGTTGGTATGCAGATCACCGGTCAGGCCGTTTCCGTTGCACGTATCGATCGGCTCGAGCTGGTAATTGACCGACGAGGCGGTCGCGGTTATAGCGTCAGGGTCGATATAGGCTTCGGCGGCCTGCACAGAGTTTCCAACAGCAATTACAGCCGCCAGCA
>Ga0180438_10001315_pt1 | contig 44179 bp, 42 predicted proteins | sample SS_ome_12_FD_132455 | JGI IMG/M metagenome (GOLD analysis project Ga0180438, IMG submission 132455) | Hypersaline lake sediment archaeal communities from the Salton Sea, California, USA - SS_3_D_2 metaG | ecosystem: Environmental > Aquatic > Non-marine Saline and Alkaline > Hypersaline >...
AAATGCTTCCGCGTCCGCGTCCGAGCCGCCGCCGCCACCCAGCGACGGCAGCGAGAAATCGCTCAGGCCGCACGTGCTGCACGTGCAGGCCAGCGCCACCAAGGCGGCGGCTGCCGCCAGCGTCGCCGCGGTTCCGACTTTGCTTTTCTCGTTCATGTTGATCTTCCTCCCGGCCCAACAGGATGACTTGATTTGCAAGCGCCAGCCCCGCCATTACCGCTCAGGGCATCTGCGCCTCTCGTTTCGCGTAGATGGTGTCCAGGTAAACGCCGACGATCCTGGACAGTTTGGTCTTCGGGTCCGCGGTCCAGCTGATGGTGCCGTAGATGATGCAGTTGCCCTCCAGGATGTATTTTTCCCCTAAATACTCGGTTTGCTCCCGCTCCCGCGACTCTAAGATGATGGTGGTCGATTCGGAATAGCAGGTCGCTTCTATCGGGCTTGGATGGTTTGTGCAGTCCGTCACGTGCTGGCCGAACTCGGAAAGGGCCTCGGAGTCGGTCGGGAAGCACCTGACCATCGTGTATGCCCCGTTGGAACTCTTGCACTGCACGAACATCGGCCCGGAGTTGTAGGGCTGCTGCAGCTGGCCTCCGAAGGCGTCCATGAACGGCGCGCAGGCGGTCTCCGGGTCCCTGGAGAAGAAATTGTCGTACGTGAAGCCGAGCGCGTCCTGCGCCTGCTGGGTGGCGATCATCGACGCGCCCATGCCCAGCGGTGCGCTGTAGTTTCCTTCGTCATCCGCGGGGGGTTCCGCTTCCGCGTCCTCGACAGGCTCCTCTTCCGGCTCGCTCGCCTCGGCGGGTGGTCCTTCCTCGATCTCCTCTTCCTCCACTTCGTCGTAACCGTCGCCGCCCTGGCTCTTGTCCGGCTCTGTCGGCGGCCCGTCCACCTGGTCAGGCCCACCAGCGCCGTCACCCTCGCCGCTCTGGCTCTTGTCCGGCTCGGTCGGCGGCCCGTCGGCCTGGTCAGGCCCACCGTCGCCGTCGCCGTCGCCGCCCGCCGTCGTATCCTTCTTGCCGTCCCCACCCGGCCCGCCGGGGCTGCCGGGTCCGGTGGCTCCAGTGCCGGGCTGCTGGCCGCCCGTGCTACCACTGCCGCCGCTGCCAGCCGATGCGCCCGCCGCTGGATTCTTCTGCGCCCCGGCCACCACACCGACGGATCCGTCTTCCTGGCAGATCTCCTTCAGCTCGCCGGAAAGCACCTCACAGCAGGCCCTGCGGCTGGCCCGGTCGGCGATCATCATCGAGCAGTTCTCGGCGTGGCTGCGGTCAGCCACCACCCGGCAGTGCTCCTGCTCCTCGGCGGGCCACTGCATGCACTCGATGTAGCTCTCCCGCCGCATCACCTTCAGGCAGGCAGCGCGCGCCGGATCCTCCGTGATTTCCAGGCAACTCCGCGTCACCAGCCGGACACAGAAGTCCTGCAACTCCTCAGGCACGTAGGAGACGTTGTCGATGCCCCTGAGCTGCGGGTAAATCGCCGCTTCGTCGCACACGGAGGGCGTGAACTTCTCCGGGAAATCGTAGATCAGTTGGAGGTTGCACCACGCTTCCTCATCGACCTCCTTCGTCGTCAACTCTGCGCCCGGTTCGGAAAGGGCCACGCAGCGCTTGGCCCGCTGCAGGAACTGGTAGCTGCGAGATGTCTTGCGGGCCGACACGTCCAACAGGTCGACCAACTTCTTAGACGTAGCCGCATCGCTGGCGGGTTGCGCGTCTACTGTCGTCTCGGCGATGGTCTGGCGCAGCCCGCCAGCGAACTGCCAGACGCGCACCTCGTAGCGCGGGTCCTCGTCGAGGATGACGATCTCGACGGGCGGCTCGGCCCGGATGTCGCCCGGCTCGATGCGCTCCAGCACGTCCTTGGGGATCTCGTCCACGAAGGTCACGTCCACCGCCTCGTCGGTGGTGTTCTCCAGCACCAGCTGCAGCGTGCCTTCGATGTCCTCGACCGCCTCACCCTGCGGGTCGAGGTACAGCCAGCGGTCCAGATACACTCCCGGCGCGACCTCCTCCTCTACCGTCAGCGGGTAGCTGGCTTCGGGCAGGCCGTCGCCGTCGTCGTCCGCCATGACCAGCAGGTCCGGGTCGAAGGGGTCCTCGTACTCGTGCTCCAGCAGCTCCTCGTACATGGCGATCTCGTCCGAGCTGCCGCCACCGCCCAGCGACGGCAGCGAGAAATCGCTCAGGCCGCACGTGCTGCACGTGCAGGCCAGCGCCACCAATGCCGCGGCCACCGCCAGCATCGCCGCGGTTCCGACTGTGGTTTTCGTCTTCACGATGATTGACTCCCGTTTTGAGGCTGGCTGAAACGCAGTCAGCGTCGAATGGTCGGCGGTGCCGGAAGCAACGACCGCCGCCTGGGGAAAAACCAAGAACGGATACGAATCCCAGAGGATGATGAGCGAGGAGGGGGTCCGCCGTGGTCCGCAATGGGGAAGAATACTGCTAAAAGTATACGTGAAGGATATCACAAAGTCCAGAGGGGGCAGAGTGTGCCTGAAAGTGCATAGACAAGGGGCCTAAACGTCTGGTGGGAGCTGATTTGGCTGAAAGCGCCCTGGGCGTACTTCGGCTATGTTCACCCCCTCCCCGGCCCCCCAGCTAGCGCTGGACTGGAGTCCCCCGTTCAACGGGGGAGGGTGCCTGAGCGCAGCGAAGGCGGGTGGGGGTGGCCAGACAAATCCAAACGACGCCCCTCACCGCAGACATTCCGGTCCGCCTCAGCCGGGGTACGGAGGTCGCGGCCTGCCACAGCGGGCCAACCTAATTGTTACGTTTTTGTATGCTCCGGGCGGGCCGTTTTCGCGTATGATAGAATTGGCAGGGGGTGCCTACCCCTGAAAAGCGCCCGCACATTATTCGAGATTTACTGGTAGCACTTCGGGCCACGCGAGCGCTTCGGAAACAACTGGACTCTCGCCTCATTATCGCGACATGGCGAAAGTCCAGTTTCGTTTTCCAACACCTCTGTGGAGTCTCGCCAGAAACCAGCCCCTTCAGCCAGGGTGGACTGTCATAGTGGGAAGATCGAGGTCGTCGGTGAATCCGAGCAGACCGGTGTATGTGGTAGGCTTGCCCACGCTCAAAATAAGACTACACTGGTGGCGGAGCCGGGTTGCCAACAGGAGTGACGGAAATGACACATTTTCCAGACCTTTCTCCTTACCGCTACAGGGGCGGCGCTCGTACGGGTCGAATAGAGGTTGGCAATATGAATACGCTCAACATCGGATGGTTGGATGGTGACGAGCCCTATCCAACTGGCGAAACGTCCGATGAGTTCAAGGAGAGACTGCTTGAGTTCTGTTTTGAAGATCACACCTTCAATCTGACCCGTGGCAGCCACGCGTGCAACCTGCCTGGGTGTCCGATCCAGGGGGAGATGGTCGCAGGCATAGAGTATAAGCACGCCAAGCCGGTGCAGCGCGGCAAACAGAAAGCCTTTTTTGGCTCCTCCGAGATCCGCGTGGTGGGCCAGTCAGTTGTCTATGCGGCACCGACTTTGGTTTACCATTACGTGGTCGCGCACGAGTACAGACCCCCTGACGAGTTCACCCTGGCCGTGCTGGACGGTCCCAGCCCTGCTTCAGACGAGTACTGGGAACAACTGGGGATTCTGTGCGGAACGTAGGGCCTTAGAAGCCCAACCTCTGACAATATCAGACTGCGCCCCTGACCCGCCAAGACCCGATCCGTCAAGCGTGTTTTTCGGCCTTTTCAGAAGGGGCTGAAACGCTTTGGTGTGAGTTTATCCTCTGCCGATCTTCCCGCGTCCGTCGCGTGCGACCCCCACCCGCTCAGCTAGCGCTGGACTCCCTCCCCCTTTAAGGGGGAGGGTTGGGGTGGGGGTGGGCCTTGGCGAAAGAAGCGCGCCGGACGGGTGCAAACACCGCAACGCCCACCAGACGCTCAAGCCCCTGGTCCAGCATTTGCGGATAGACGCTAAACGGCGAGACCCCAGGCATAGCAGAAGAAGGGCCTCCCCTGGTCCCTGGTGGGAGGCCCTTCATGCCGCGCCACCGTCGGCGGGCAGCTGCTGGCCTTCAGCCCGCGTCCTGCGCCGCCGTGGGGCCGGAGGCGGCCCGCGCCCGCTTCTGCCTGATTGCCGCCAACACGCGGGTGGTGGTCAGGTACAGGACGAGCAGGCTGCTGCCGACGTACATGACCTGCATGCTCACCTCCGGGCTGTCGGTGCCCGCCTTGAAACCGTGCAGCGTCACGAACACGAAGACGAGGTAGCTGACATAGTGCAGCGCCCGCCAGCCTTTGTGCGTGATGACCTTCTTCCAGGCGAAGCTGGCCGAAATCACGATCAGCAGGTACAGGCTCAACGTGCCCAGCCCCACCCAGCCGGGCCGGTAGGGACCGACGAAGGGCACCAGCAGGTCGGCAGGCAGGTAGACGTAGTAGCTGTCGAGCAGCAGCAGCCAGGCGTGCAGCCCGGCCAGTCCAATCGCCGTCCACGAAAGCGCGTTGTGCATCGCCAGGCTGTAGGGGGCCAGGCTGACCTCCCTGGCGACCTTGGCGCTCAGCACCAGGCCCCACACCGTCGAAGCCGTCAGCAAGAGGTAGGCCACCGTGCCGCTCGAACGCACCAGATACCAGGGCAGCTTCGAATCGACTTCGACGCTGGAAACGAGTGCCGTCCACAGGCTGTTGCCCGGCAGGAAAGCCAGTGCGGGAATCGCCAGCACCAGCAGGCCGCCAAGCGACAGGCCCACCAGCAGCATGCTGACCACCACCTGGGGCGGCACGGGAGACGTTGCGTTAGTTTTCGCTTGCATGAATCCACCTTAACATCGTAGAGGTATAGTAAAGCGTTCCGTCGTCAGAGAGGATTGCCCCGTCCAGGTCGGCCCGGTCGGCGAGGACGCCGATGCCCTCGACAGCGCCCAGCAGCAGGCTGGCCTTGGCCCAGACCTCGGCCAGAGCGGCGTCGGGCGCGACGACCGTCGCCGTGACCACGTCGTTGGCGGCGGGCAGGCTGGTCTGCGGGTCGATCAGGTGGTGCATCGTGCGGCCATTGCTGGACCAGCGGCGGCGGTCCACGCCGGAGGTGGCGATGCTCACGTCGCGCAGCCACAGGTGGAGCATGTCCCCCTCGGCTTCTCCCGGCTTGGCCAGCGCGACGAACCAGCCGGGCAGCCCGCCGGGCGCGCCCACCGTCACCAGATCGCCGCCCGCTTCGACCATGCACGGGCCATGCGCAGCCAGCGCGCGGGCCACCTCCTGCGCCGACCAGCCCTTGGCAATACCGCCCAGGTCGATGCGCACCTGGGGCGGCAGCGTGACCGTCCTCGCAGAGTGGTCCAGCCGCACGTCCCGCCAGACCCGCCGGGATGGGACGGGCCTGGCAGGCGCGGGGGCACCCGGCGCGGCCATGACGACCAGTTCTTCGAAACTGCGATCGTAGCCGACAGCTTCCAACGCGTCCAGCAGCGTCGGGTCGAACAGGCCCCCGGTTTCCTCGGCCAGCGCCAGCGCGCGCTCGATCACCGCGAACAACTCGCCCGCCACCTTCACCGCCTCGCCGGGGCGTTCGTTGAGGCGCATCAGGTCGCTGTCCGGCATGAAGCGGCTGAAGATGCGCTCGAAGTGGTCCATCATGGCCGGGACGCGCGCCAGGGCAGGCTCCGCCACGCCGGGCGGCGCATCCAGCCAGGCCGTCATCTCGCAGCCCATCGCGCGGAAAGTGATTTGCGGCGTGTGTTCGTGCACCATCACGACGACTTCGACTTCCCGCCGCCTTTGCCGCCGCCGCCGCCGCCACCACCGCCACCACCACCTCCCGACGGCGGGGCCACGTAGGGAACCGCCGTTGGAATCGGGGGCAGGTTCCCGAAGTTGGTGCCGCCCCCCGACGACGAACCGGTGCTCGCCGACGACGAGCCGGTGTTGGCCGGGAGAACCTCGTCCCCGGATGGAACTTCAAAGGGGATGGCGGTAGCCACCGGCAGCAGGTCCAGCCCAGGGATGGCGTCCGCCGCCGTCTGCTCACCCGCAGGGGCCGGGGGCACATTTGGCAGCAGTATGCCACCAGCACCAGGCAGGGTGGTTGGAACCGGCGACATTTCCGTCGCGGCTTGAGCCACCGCAGACCCAGGGACGACCATGACGGTGCGCCTCACAGTCGCAAGCGTCTGGCTTTTCAGCGTCGGCGGCTCATCCAGGTAGAGCGACGTGGTCTGGCTGGCGCTCTCGGCTGCCCGCGCCAGCATGCGCGTGCCCACCAGCGAGGCCACCAGACTGCTCACCAGCAGGGTGAACTTAAGCCGCGTGTAGGGGGGGTTTTCCTTGTCCCGCTCCCTGGCGTTCTGCCTGGCCCGCTTCTCAGTCGTCGTCATGGTCATCATCATCGTGGTCGTCGTCGTGATCCCGGTCGCGACCGCCTCCGCCACTCTTGCCGCCGCCGCCACCGCCGCCACCACCACCGCCCCCAGAACTGGCCGCGCTTTGCAGCTTCTGGATGGTCTGGTTGGCTGCTTCCAGTTGGGCACCCCACTCCGCGTCACGCTGGGCCTTCACGTTTTGCAGCCAGCCGACGGTGCCTTTGGCCTGGGTCACTTCGGCCAGGCCCTGCACGATGATCTCCTCGTTCTGGGTGATCGTCTCGTTGAGCGAGGCCATCTCGGCCCGCTGGATTTCGTCGCGCTCCTTGATGGCGGCCTCAAGCTGTTCGATGGTCTGGTTGGCCGCGTCCATCTGGGCTTGGTGTTCCGCTTCGCGCTGCTCCAGCGCGGCTTGCGCTTCGTTGATCTGGGCCCGCATGTCCGAGCTGGTGGCCTGGACCACGTTTTGCGTGCCCAGGGCCAGCACCGTGCCCACGACGATGCCGAGCAGTGTTATCGTCAGGATAATACGTTGCACTCTTTTCATTGGACTCTCCCTCCTAAATCGGGTCTTTAACGATTGGTGTGGATTACATTGCCGAAAGTATCCAGGACGTACCTCGCCTGCATCACCCCCTCCCCAGCCCCCCAGCTAGCGCTGGACTGGAGTCCCCCGTTGAACGGGGGACGCGCAGCGGCCCGAAGGGCGGGTGGGGGTGAACTGCACTCAGGTGGACCGCCCAAGAACCTGACTCACACCAAGCGTTCTAGCGGCCTTCCAGCCGCAGGATGGTCTGGTTGGCCGCTTCCAGTTGGGCACCCCATTGGGCGTCACCCTCATTGATCGTGAACTGCAGCCAGCCGATGTCGGCGTCGGCCCCCTCCAGGTCGGCCTGGTTCTGCGCGATGAGGTCCTCCTGTTGGCTGATGGTCTCCTGTGCTGCCGCCACCTGGGCCAGGTGCGCTTCGTCGCGCTGCTGGATCGTGGCCTGGAGCTGTTCGACGGTCTGGTTGGCCGCGTCCAACTCGGCCTGGTATTCAGCCTCGCGCTCGTCCAGCGTGGTTTGCAGCTCGCCGAGCTGCTCCTGAAGGCCAGCCCTGGTCGCGCGGGCCGCGTTGCGCGTGCCGAGCGCCAGCACCGTGCCCATGACGATGCCCAACAGCGTTACCGTCAAGATGATCCGTGTGACTCTGTTCATGTAAAGGTTTCCTCCACTCCCATCCGTTGCGGGCGGTCACGGCGACGGGCCTAAGGCCACCAAGCGGGTCGCCATCACCGCAATTACGCCCAATAAAACGGCGGTGAGAGCCAGGCGTTACAATTTTGGGACCAGGGTACCGGGCCGTTGGGAGCGCCTACCGCGTGGGGTGGGGGGGTCCAGCCAGTAACACGAGCGGCCCCTGCGCAGAGGGGCCGCTCGTAGAATCGCCGTGTTGGGAGGGTGTCAAGGGGCCGGACTAGTCGTCGTCATCCTTCTTCTTCTTGTCACCATCGTCGTCGTCCTTATCACCGTCGTCGTCGTCCTTATCACCGTCGTCGCGGTCCTTCTCATCGTCGTGGTCGTCGTCATCGCCACCACCGCCATCGTCGCCGCCGCCACCCCCATCATCACCACCGCCGTCATCGTCGCCGCCGTCGTCTTCCTGCTCGGCCTCGTCCTCATCTTCCTGCCCGGCCTCGTCCTCAACTTCGACTTCCACCTCGTCCCCGTCTTCTTGCCCCGCCTCGTCCTCAACTTCGACTTCCACCTCGTCCTCGTCTTCTTGCTCGACCGGCTCGACCGGCTGAACCTCGTCCTCAGTTTCGACCTCGACCTCGACCTGACCGTCTTCAAATTCGACCTCGACTTCGGGGGGAGGCGCTCCTAACCCCGCCGCGTCACGCGCCTGCTCCAGCTTGGCGAGGGCCTGGCGGATGGCCGCCTCCTGCTCCGGCGAAAGCTCCCCGCCGTCGAGCAAATTCTGCAGGTAGGCGATGGCCTCGTCGAAGCCTTGCAGGGCAAGCTCGGTTTCCTCCTCGCGGCCTTCACCGTGGGCGTGCTCCGCCTCGTCCAGCCGCTCGGAGGCGTTGTCCAGCTGGAGCCTGGCCTGGGCCGCCTCGCTGGCGGCCAGCTGCAGGCGGATGGCCTCGACCAACCTGTCCAGGCCGTAGAGATTGTCGCCTGGCCCGGAACTGTCGGCGGCGTGAACCACCCCGCCGAAGGTCACGCCCAGCAACAGGATGATGCCCGCAAGGGCTGCCAGCGCCCCCCCAAACCGCCACTGCGCGAGGGGGAACCACGAGCGCCGGACAGCGCGCCGGGGGGTTGCTTTGGCAGCGGGGCGCGGCTGCGGCGGGCGGCGGCTGGCCTCCAGGCGGGCCTGGAGCCTGGCTCTGGCCTGCCGCTTGAAATCGGCGGAGGGTTGCACCCCCCGTCCCTGGCGCACGCGCAGCGCGGCGCGCAGCACTGGCTCAAGCTCGTCTCGCTCGGCGGCGTATTGGGCCAGGCAATCCTCGATGCCCCAGCCCTCTGTCTCGATGGCCTGGATGCACCGGGTCAAGATGTCGTCAAGGTGTGTGAGGTGTTCGGACATCTCAGTCTTGCTCCTGCTCGCTCAACAGTCGGTGCAGTTCCTGAAGAGCGCGGTGCTGGATGACGCGGCACGCGCCTTCCGACTTGCCGATGACGTGCGCCACCTCCCGGTGGGACAACCCCTCGACAAACCGCAGCAAGATGATCTGTTGAGCCTCGTCGTCCAACTGCTGCACCGCCCAGGCCACGGCAGCCATCTCCTGCTGCGAGGCCAGCCGCTCTTCCGGCATCGCTGCGCCGTTGATCAGGCCTTCCAGGTCGGACGGCTGCACGGGCACGGACTCCGGCCTGCGGTGGTGGTCCACGACCAGGTTGTGGGCGATGCGGTACAGCCAACTGGTGAAAGGATGCTGGCCCGGCTCGTAGCGCGGCAGGGCCTCCCAGGCCCGCACGAATACCTCCTCGGTTATGTCTTCCGCCTGCGCCTCGTGTCCGACGCGAAAAAAGATGTACCGGTAGATGGCGTCCAGATGAAGCGTGTACAGCTCGCCAAAAGCGTCGGCGTCTCCTTGAATGGCCCGCCTGACGAGTGGGTCTGCGTCGGCGGATAGTCTGGCGTCTGTTTCAGATGCCATCTCTCACCCTATGTAACGCGCGTGGAGGGCGTTTGTTACAGGGCGGCACTCGACGCCCCTGAAAGGTGCCTCCCGGTGGAGGCGCTTTTCTGTTGGCACTTTCTTACCCTTTCACCCACCAGCGGCCCGCTGGAGGGTGCATTGTAGCCTCGTCAGCGCGGGCGCGCTACCACCCAAAAGGCCCGGAGTGTCCAAATTCGTGGTGATGAGTCTCACCCCCACCCGCCCTTCGGGCCGCTGCGACGGCGGGAAGATCGGCAGAAAATCAGCCCCTTGTCCAGCATTTACGGATAGACGCTGAATGGCAAGACTCCAGGCACAACAGAAAAAGGGCCTCCCACCAGAGGAGGCCCTTTTCAGCGTGTGAAGCGACGATTATTGCTGCGCCCGGAACACCAGACCGTTGCCATTATCCGCGCTGAGGGTGAGCGTCGGGCCGTCGATGCGCCACGTGCTGACCTCCCCCAGCGTTTGCAGATACTGGCTTTCCTGATCCATGCCAACTTCGCAGGCCATCGCCGTCGCGGCGATCTGGCTGACGGTGATGCCCGCGCCGTCGATGCTCACGACGCCGGAGTAGCTGTTGCAGGTCGCGTTCCCGGAGATCTCGCCGTCGGCAATCGTGGCGCTGATGGACGTACCCACGATCAGCGAAGTCGCCACGTCGCCGCCGATGACGAACGATTCCAGCGCCCAATTCGTGCCCTCCAGGCTCACGTCGGCGGGAGGCACCTGGCGCTCGAAGACGAGAGAGGCCGTTTCGCCGAAAAGCTCCAGCGTCGCCCCTTCCAGCGTCCAGCCAGTGATCTCGGCCAGTGCTGCGAAGTACTCCTGCTCCTGGTCCATCGTGACCTCGCAGTACATCTCCGTCGAACCGATGACGCCGAAGCTGAGGTCGCCCGCCCCGACGGTGTAGTCCCCAAAGTAGAGGTTGCACGCCGAACCGGTGATCTGGGCACCGTCAAAACTGGCCGTGATGGCCGAGCCTTCGATCAGGCTGTGGCCGTTCAGGCTGACCAGATTCCAATCGCCGATCAGTTCAGACCCCACCATCTGGCTGCCGGAGGCCGCGCCACCGTCGGCGGGCGGTTGGTCGCCCGCGCCGCCGTCAGGGGGCGGTGCCACCGGCACCGGCTCGTCGCCAGCGCACGCGGCCAGCATCACCCCGCCGGTGAGAACCAACAGCAGAACCAGTCTCTTGACAAACATGAATGTCCTGTCCCTTCCCACAGTACCTCCTGCTTCCTACATTATAGATGCGTTCTGCCAAGACAACGCCTGACAGGCGCGTTTGGTTCCACGTGGGAACAGGCAAATCCCGGTGAAGCCGTCGCCGGGCCTGCCGCCGGGGAGTCGGCCTCCGGCTACCCCCGCTGCTGCTCCTCGACCCGCTTCTCGACGACGAATGAAGACAGACCCTCTGCCAGGGAGGGCCTGTCTTCATTCAAGCCAGAAACCGCCCGGCAGCCTAGTTCGGGCAGGTGCAGCTGTCCGTGCAGTAGAAGTCGACAGCTTCGGTTCCCACCAAATCTCGTCCGCACCACGAACCCGGCGGGTCGCACTCCTCGCCGGACTCGACCTTGCCGTTGCCGCACACGTCATCGGCGATGCCCCAACTGCCGCCTCCCGGCACCCCGCAGTCTTCCGGGCAGCTCTCCTGCGTCTCGCCGTCCTTGCACTGCCCGTCGCCGCACGCTACCAGATCTTTGACGAAGTCATTGAAGAAGCCATCGTCGTCATCCTTGTCCTTATCCTTATCCTTGTCCTTGCCGTCACCATCGTCTCCCGACCCACTCGCCGCTTCGCTCGCGGGACAATCGCCGCACCAGGCGCCGTCCTCGTCCGTCTGGCAGATGCCGTCCCCGCAGCAAGCGCCGGGGCCAGCCTGACAGGCTCCGGGGGCGACCGGAGGTGCACCAGCGGAACAGTAGCCGCAGTCGTCCGCGCACGTGCCGCAATTCTCGTCAGCGCTGGCGCTGCAGGTGCCGTCGCCGCAGAACAGGCAGGTCGCCTCTGGATCGCGCGGCAGCTGGTCGTCCTCGTCCATCAAGGTCAGCCACTCATTGTCGACCCAGCCCAGGTCGTCTTCGCCCAGGAAGTTGGTCTGATAATAACGAGCGGGGGTGCTGGTGGTTCGTCTGAGCAGGTCGATCACTTCGTCGCGCGGCACCCTGCCGATGACCCGGCAACCCTCCCCAGGCCGTTCGAGGATGTCCGCGTCGCCCGTGGCGCGCGCCTGCACCGCCGCGGGTTCCTGGGCGGGAGCTGGCGCTGGCTCACTCGCCGCGTCCTCTTCGGCGGTCGTCTCTTCCTCCGCCGGGACCACCGACAGCGCGATGGAGGCCGGTTCGCTGCGCGTGCCATCCTCGCGGTAGGCGATGACCGTCACCATCAGCGCCCCTTCTTCGACGGGCGTGCATTCCATGCTCACCATCAGCTCTGGCTCAGGCGCAGCGGCCTCGAAGGTATCGATCACCATCCCGTCCAACTGGAGGTCCAGCCGCGTCACGCCAGGACCCTCCGGGTCGTCTGCGGAGACCTCCACCGCCAGCGCCTTATTAAGCAGCACGCTGCTGCCCGCTTTAGGGCTGAGAATGGTCACCTTGGGCGGCTCGCCGCTCACCTTGGGTGCCGTTTCGCTGCACGCCAGCGCCGCGATCGCCAATCCGGCCAGCGCCAGGCCGATCTGCTGCAAGACAATTCGCCTATCCATCGCTTTTCCCTTCTCGCTCCAGCGTTCTCAGAAGGAGCAGATCAACAGACGTTTACCCGCCCTGGGGTCGGCGCGAGCAACTATGAGCCATAGGGCTCGGCGTTCGGAGAGGGGGCCGTACAAGGCGGTGAGGTGGCGACACAGCGTGGCGCTCCGCCCGTCGGCTCCCCATTGCGACGCGGCGGGTAGTCCCTTCCATTGTACAGGAATTCCGCCACAATTGGCTAAACTCCAGGGTTACCTTTCGTGTGCGGCGCGCGCAGCTTCTACACGCAGCGCAAATCTCCATGCCGGCGACGAGGTGCAGCGGGGGCTAGAACTCCAGCACGCTCCCGGTCGGGAAGGCGTCGAGTTCGTCCCCCATGACGCCCTTCAGAACCCCGAAGGCTTTGTGCCCGGTGCAGTGACCCGAATACACCTGCCCGATGGGATAGTCGAGCAGCCTGCGCCCGATCTCTGTCACCGTGTCGCGGCGCTCGGCCATCCCTTTGAAGATGGGGTGCTCCAGGTGAAAGCCCCCCAGGACGGCCTTGATCGGCACGCCGGGAAACTGCGCGATGGCGGCGTCGATCATGTTCACGACCCCGCGATGGGAGCAGCCGGTGTAGAGGAACAGGCCGTCGTCCTCCTGGATGCACAGCAGAAGTTCGTGCTCGAAATCGTCGCGGACCAGCCTGCCGCCTTCGCTCTTGCAGAGTATCCGGTTGCCGCGCGGCGGCGGGAAGTGCGGCGGGATGTCGGCGATCACGGTGATACGGTCGTCGACTGCCGTCAGCGCATCGACGTACCGGATGCGGTCGGCGTTTGCCGCCAGCACCTCCTGGTCCAGCCCAATGTCCTCCCTGAAGAGCAGAATCCTGGCGACGTATTCCTCCTGCACGAGGGGGTGCATGAAGACGGGCGCCCGGTCGTTCGCCGCGAAGAACGCCGCCAGCCCGCCGCCGTGATCGTAGTGCGCGTGGGAGACGTACGCCACGTCCACCGCCGCGATGTCACAGCCCAGTATTTCGGCGTTGCGCAGGAACAGGTCGGAGGCCCCGGTGTCCGCCAGGATGGTCTTGCCGTTGGCCTCGACGTAAAGCGAGATGCCGTGTTCGGCGGCGCAGCCTTTCGCTTCGTCGGCCAGCGAATTCTCAACTAATACCGTGATCTTCAACGTTGTCCTCCATCTGGAGTTGGCGTGACAGCGGAGAAGCGCGATGCGGCTGGCAAAGGCCCGTGGCGCGCTGCACGCAGGCCCCCGGCCACGACGGGGCAGTCTGTCAGTTTCAGTCTAATGCCAATTCTGGCGAATGTCTAGCAGGCGGTGTTTCACTGCACCCCAAAAAATGGGCCCGTCACCGTAGGGGGAAGGGGGGGCTCCACGAACGGCGACGGGCCGGGGTAATAGGCGGGCGTCAGGCAGGGGGGCCACGCCTGCGCGACGCCCGGCTGCTCGCTCTAACCGGGACGGGTTGCCTGCCGAGATGGCCAAGCCCGGTCTGCTTCAGGATGGCGTTGGCGATGCACTCGACTTGCTCTATCGCACTATCCGCACCCTTGCGGATGACCTGTGCGACGCCCGGCAGCTTGAGCATGTCTTGCTGGTTGGGCGGATGCGCGGAGACGACCACGACGGGAATGTCTCGCGTTTCGGGATTTGACCTCAGGCGAGCGACCACGTCGTAGCCGTGCATGCGGGGCATCATCAGGTCGAGCAGGATCAGCTTGGGAGCCCGCTCCTCGATCTGAGCCAGCGCCTCGATGCCGTCGGACGCACATTCGTGGGGCAAGCCCAGGCCCGTGAGCACCGCACTGAGCAGTACCCTGGCGTCCTCGTCGTCGTCTACGACCAGCACGTATCCCTTCATTCCAGATTGCCCTTCCAATTTCTCGGTAGTCACTCGCGATCCTATTTCGCTGCCGACCTCTCTAGATATTACCGCGCTGGCAGGCTTTTCCGGGTAAAGAAAGCCTAAGAATTGTGTGAATAATTCATCAAGAATTTGCGGCAATCGTGAAGTTGGTTTCTGGCAGGCAGATGGCACGGCACCCGCCCATCTGCCACCGGCCTAGCTGCTGCCCAGGAGTTGAGCGGCGACCTTCCTCAGCTCGTTGACGTTGACGAGAAAAGGAGAGTAGCCAGCGCTGATGTTGGGGGCCACGCCGAGATAGCCCATCAGAATCCACTCGCGGATGGTCCGCTCGGGGAGCCCAACTTCCCTCGCCGCCCGGCGAACCGTTCGGTATCGGGTGGCGGCGTTCTCCGCTGCGCCCGTCCAGGAAGCGCCACCGGCGGGGCTATCGTCGACCAGCGCGTAGCCTTCCGCATCCCAATTCTCCTGCTCCCGCCCGGCTGCGGCGTCCCCCTCGGGCGAAGGCCGCCAATGGAAGCGCCTCTTTCTGTCGTGTTTCTTCACGAATTCATGCCTCCCCATCCGATGGGTTGAGCATACTGGTCCCTGGCCGTATTCTGACACGCCTGGCGTCACCTTGGGTAAAGAAAGCCCAATCTCCACGTGAAAAACCTGTCAAGCAGTGTGCAGCGTTCGTGAAGTTGGCCTGGGGATGGCAGACGGGGTCTGGGGGCCTGTGGCCCGAAAAGATGAGTGCCCTGAGAGGGGATGAAACTCTCAGGGCACTTCGGGGAGGTGCGGTTGACAATAGGATACGCTAAAAACAGCGTCCTTTGTCTAACAAAAGGTAAATTTCGCGGAGATTGGGGACAGCCGACGTGGCTGCCAGCCGTCCCTGCCCCCGCTGTGGGACGCGACACCGCGCCAGCCAGCGGTCACGGTTTGGGGCGCTTGAACCAATACAGAAACCACCGGGTCACGCCCCCCGCCATGGTCTCCGGCGCTACCGAGACCAGCTCCCACCCTTGCTTTCCCATCCGGTCGATGAAGCCATCAATTCTGACCGTCTCGCCGCCAACCTCCATCGTCTGGCCCGGATCGGGATGCACCCGCAGCCAGGTGTATTCCCACTTCGGCATCTGTGCCCCCTTTCTGCCTGTCACCCAGCACCATATCCCCGCGCCCAACGTTGACCCCCCTGCCGCCGCCGGGGAGGGGAAAGAGCCACGGCATACCGGAAAAGCACGGAGGGGCGCGAGCGTCTGCCGTGCCTGCCGTGGATCGGCCAGCCGAAGGCTAGCCGTGTTTCCGTGTGCGCCTAAGAGTATGAGAAGCCCGCTGCCGGTGGCCTGGGGCTTTTTGCGCCGAACACCTCTGAAGGACGACAAAGAACAACCCCAGGGTCATCTATAGGCTGACCTCTCTGAACTATCCGAACGTGTGAAGAGGCTGGACGATGGGGTTAGTCCTGAGACGAGTCGATGCAGGATAGTCTTAGCTTACTGCCGAATGCCTTTCGCCGTAAGTAACATTCATCATTCCTGTGCAGGAATTCCGTCATGTGTCTTGTAAGCGGCGCGTCCCGCCGTGCGCCCTGCCTAGCGGGACGCCCGGCGACCCAGGAAGGTCTCCAGTGTGCGCGCGACCTCCTCTGCCTGGGACCGCAGCGGAAATCCCCGAGACGGCAGCTCGACGTCCTCGTTCGCGACGAGCAGCCGCGCGCGGTAGGTCCGGTCGCCGTCGCTGTCCTCTCGCTCGGCGATCTGCACGGGATGGAGCGAGGCCAGTGGGTAGACCGCCTCCGACCGGTCGACCAGGCCCCAGCGTCTGACCCGCACCTCGCCCTGCGCCCGGTCGAGCGTCACCGTCGTGACCGGCTCCCGCAGGATCAGGACCAGGCCCGCGCCGTAGCCCACCACGCCCATCGCCAGGATGGCAATCCGCTCCAGCGGGCTCAACTCGGCGGCGTTGTCCGCCAGCCCCAGCGCGCCCGCCACGATCAACCCGCCCGGGACCAGAAACAACAACGCGAGCGCCCACAGACAGCCCGGTACGTCCCGGATGATGAGGGTGTCGCCGGATTCCCTGACGTTCACACCGCCCTCCTGTCCCCTGGTGTGCGTCCTCTCAGGGTATCATATCCGCGCGTGAAAATAAATAGCCCCCGCCCGCGTTGGGGCAGGGGGGTTGGTCGATTGGCGACTCGCTACCTCTGAGGCGGAGGAACAGACGCATCTAGTCGAACACAAGCCCACCAGATAAATACACGATTTGCAATAGGTTATAATATAGAGTATAGTACGAGTATAATACGCGCACATAACCAAGAGATACAAGACAGTGGACGAGCGAAATGATTACGTAGAAGTTCTAACTCAACGCCTTGACGAGCTCAAGAAGACAATTGGCCACGATAGAGAAGAAGTCCGCGACCTCCTTGAAACAATTAGAGAAAAAGAGGAACAAGTCGAGTATATCCTCAAGTTGCTTGAGGCTGATGGTATCACTCTTGGTAGTGAGGCACTGGATGGTGCAGCACCGATGTCAGTGTCAGACATGGCCTACGAAGTGCTCTCCAGACAAACGGATCCCACTCCCATACATTATCGCGATCTAGCTGAGTCGATCATGGCGGAGGGCAAACTTATCCCTGGCCAAGACCCGGCGGCGAATCTGATATCACACCTTACTAGGGATGAAAGGTTTATGCGCGTGGGTCGAGGAATGTACGCTTTGACTCAGTGGGGACTGGAACCAGCCAAGCCTCGTTCGCGGCGACGCGGAAGAAGAAAACGGGGTTGAAGGCAGTGTGAATACTTCCCGAACAGTAGGGGGCTGTCATGCCTGGAAATGTCCGAAGCAATCTAGATATTGCGGTGTTTGCGTTGTCAAGGCTGGGTGGCGCAACAAATAAGATCTCAACGGAGGAGATTGCTTCTGAAGCCTTCAAGTTGGCTCCAGACAGGTTCTCTTGGGTCTTAGAGAAATTCAAGGATTGGCCTGACAAGGAAGTAGCAAGGATTGCCCTGGAGGATGCCGCAAAAGCAAAAAATGGCTCCCTGGTCGAAGGAAAGTACGCTCGCGACATATCCAAAGATGGATGGATTCTAACCCCAGCAGGCGTACGCTGGCTGGCGAAGCATGAGAAGCACATTGCCTCAGCCTTAGGGGAGAGAAGTCGACAAGTCAGCCAGCTATCGCCCACAGAGGTGAAGCGACTACGGGCCAAGCTTAGACGAGAGCAGGCATTTCAAGTCTACAGTGCCAGCGGCTCTCTTGAGGGGGTTTCCCCGTACATGTTCACTGACATGCTTCAGTGCAGTCCTGATGCCCCCCCGGATCTAATCCGCTTCAAGTTCAATCGGCTCCAGACACAAGCAGAACTTGCTCAAGACATTGAGCTTCTGACGTTCCTGCAGGCATGCGAAGCGCGGTTTGAAGGCCTTTTTGAGGACATACTGGAGGTTGCCGATGACCAAGAAGTCTAGGGTGAAACTAGGTGAGCCCATCCCACTGGATATGAGTCAACGCTATTATCAATTCAATCGCCAGTACGCTGTCAGAGATGTCTTTGATGCATTAGTTGAATTGGTTACTAATAGCGACGATAGTTACCATCGGCTTACCAAGCACGACCCTAACGGTCACGATGGTGGGCAAATTCTCATCGAATACCAAGAGCAAAGAAAAGGCCAGCCTTCACATCTCACCGTCAGAGACCGTGCGGAAGGTATGACGCTCAAGGAGATGATGGCCAAGCTCGGCAATGTTGGCGTTCGACGCAGCGAGGAGGGAGATCGAGGTTTCATGGCCCGGGGCGCCAAGGACTGTACTGAGTTGGGGCCAATGATGGTCGAGTCCATCAAGAATGGTCGCTACTATGCTTGTAGCCTCACGCCTGACGCCAACATCACACCTCTTAGCGATGGGGGTAAGGTTGATAGGCATCTTCGAGACAGACTTGGAATTACTCGTGGCAATGGGACGCAAGTAACTCTCACAATTGACGCCAGGCACAAGATGCCACGCATGGGCACTCTTCTGCGAGACTTGCCGTGGCACTTCGCGCTGCGAGATATCATGTCTGAGGAGAGCACAACGCGAGTTAGGATAAGGAACTTGAATGATCCCGATGCAGGTCTCGCGGACGCTGTCTACAGGCGCCCTGACGGGGAGCTAGTCATTGACGAGGAGTTTGAAGTGCCAGGATATCCGGAGGCTCGTGCGTGGCTAACGATATGGAGAGCTCCCGAGCCTTTTGAGGAATCAGGTGATCGACGGTTCAGACAATTTGGGCTGCTAATAAAGGGAGAGCGAGCGATACACGAGTGCAGCTTGATGATGCCCGAGTTTGAGAGGGATCCTTATGCTGCTCGGTATTTTGGAAGGATTGACTGTCCATATATTGATGCCTTGCTCAATGAGTACGATGACTACCGTGAACAAGGCCTTCAGTATCCCGATTACAATCCTCTCCTCCTCATCGACCCCAATCGTCAAGGCGGGCTCATTCGGGACCATCCATTTACCCAAGCCCTATTTCAGGTCCCGACGGAGAGGCTTCGGGCACTTATTGCCATGGATCGTGAAGCCGAACGTCGGCAGCGTGATGAAGTTGCCAACAGAGAAACCAAGCGTCGCCTAGATCGCCTTGCAAAAGTCGCCAGTCGGTTTATGCAAGAGCAGATGGAGGATCTGGAGGAACTTGCAGCGGGCGACGACATCGACCCGAGCACGTTTTTTGAGCAGGGGTTGATGATCGTGCCTACCTACCTCCGTCTCGCACTTGGAGAAGAGAAAACACTCTGGGTATATGTCAGGAAAAATCTTGTTGCCCAAGACCATGTCCAAGCTGTGGTCGAGGCGGACGGTCCGGGATTGGTTTTGTTGGATCAGGTTTTGGACTTGCTACCACATCCCAGGAAGGCCGACCGTCTAGTGGGAACATTTCGAATTCGCGCTGGCCAGCTTTCAGAGGGTGTGTGCGTTCAAGTCATAATTGAAGGCTTGCCTCCGGCAGAGGCAATTGTCCAGATCGTTGAGCGCAGGGTTGAGGAGCGCGACTTTGAGTATCCTTTGGAATTTGAGCATGCTGAATATAGAGTAAGGCAAGGGAGCACCCGTACTCTTCGATTGTATGCCTTGTATCCCGATTTAGTGAGTGGTGAAACACTGGTTGATGTGCGAAGTGAGGATGATAGAAGTGTTGCAGTGCGCGGTCGCAGCCAGTTGGTACCCGTAGAAGACTCCAATTATGCAAGGGCAGATGTGACAGTTGAGGGCCGACGTCTAAATGCCAGGGTCAGTGTACGAGCTTTCGTGAACGGACGAGAGGCCCTTGCCTCGGTGTGTGTGAAACAGAAACATCGGAGTGGTGTACCAATAAAGATTGAGATCCGTGATGCGGACTATGGCAATTACCGAGCCAGATGGGCCGATCATGAAGGCCAACCCAATCATCTATGGGTTTCTGCCCGACACAAGTCACTAAGGCGATACCTTGGCCCGCCGCCGGATTTTGAGGGGCAAAACCATCCAGTGTTCCGGTTGCTGTTGGCGGAAATAGTTGCTGAAAGTGTGTGTCGCAAAGTTCTGCGGATGGAGGCACAACACCGGTCGTGGGAATTTAACCTAGCGGGCTTGAAAAATGATCAGGCGATCGTAGATGATGTGCTCGCTCGACTCCATAGAAGAATCCGCGACTTTGTTGCGGATGCCCATATAGCCATGCTGAGCGATGGCGAGCTAAGGAGTTTGCTGTAGACCCAAGGTCGGGGTGGGGGTGAAACGGACGCGGGAAGAACAGTGGTAGACTAATTCACACCAAGCGTTATCGTGCAGCCATGCTGTTGGGTGAGCCATCGCCAGGAACGAGCGACTCTCCTGCCGGGGGGCAGCCTACTTCGCTTCAGGCACAAAGACCTCGCCGTCCACCATGATCGGGAAGTGCTCCGACTCCGTGCGCTCGGTCTCCATGAGGCGGGCAATGTCGGCCACGATTTCCGGGTGCCTGTCGGCGATGTCGTGGTCTTCATTGGGGTCCCGTGCGAGATCGTAGAGCTGCATTTCCTGATTGTACTCCTTGCGTATGCCCTTCCAATCACCCATCCTGACGGCCTGCTTGAAGCGTTGGTGGCCGGGGAACTCCCAGTAGAGAAAGGCGTGGTCCTGCTGAGGCTCGCCAAGAAGGGCACGCCGCATCGAGATACCGTCGAACTGGCGGTCCGCCGGGAGTCTGGCCCCGGCCAGATCGGCGGCGGTGGGCAGGAAATCCCAGAATGCCCAAACCTGGTCGCTGACCACACCCGCCTCGACGGTGCCCGGCCACCAGGCGATCATTGGCACGCGGATACCGCCTTCGTTCAAATCGCGCTTGTTACCGCTCAGTGGCTCAGCGCTGTCGAAGAAAGCGCTGGAGTGGCCGCCCTCGTCGTGGGGCCCGTTATCGCTGGTGAAGAAGACACACGTGTTTTGATCCAGGCCGAGTTCTCGCAGATGGGCGATGATTGCGCCAATGTCCCGGTCCATCCTGGTGATTGACGCCGCGAAGTTCCTTTCCACCTGCGGCCAGGGCTCGGAGGTGTAGGGCGCATCGTCGGGTACCGCTATGTTCGTCCCCTTTTTCTTCCCGTCCTTGCCCATGACGTCATTCGCGTGGGGATAGTTGTAGGCCAGAACCAGAAAGAACGGAGCGTCACGCTGGGCTTCGATGAAGTTCAAGGCTTCCTGAGTGAAAAGGTCTTCGGAGTAGGTGCCGGTTTCGCCCTCCAGGTTGTCCTCGAACACGACCTTCTCCTCATTGTGCCAGAGGAACGCAGGATAGTAATTGCTGGTCCGATCATTGATCCGGCCAAGGAATTCGTCAAAACCCTGGTTGTTCGGTATTCCGGGCGAACGGCTCAGCCCCAGGCCCCACTTGCCGAAGAGGGCGGTGGCGTAACCAACACTTTTGAGCACCTCGGCCACCGTGAGGTCATCCGGGCGCAGGCCCACCCGTTCCCTGGTAAGGGGTGGCATGTTGTGCCGAATCCGAGCGTGGCCGGTGTGCAGGCCGGTCATCAGGCAGCAGCGCGATGGGGCGCAGGTGGCACTCCCCGCATAGCATTGCGTGAAGCGCATCCCCCCGGTTGCCAGCGCATCCAGATGGGGCGTCAGGATCCGTTCCTGGCCGTACGAACCGAGGTCGCCGTAGCCCAGGTCGTCAGCCACAATCAAGATGACGTTGGGCCGTCGCCTCGATTGGCGCTTCTGCCAGAAGAACAAACCCCCACCGCCGAGGGCCAGCAGCCCCCCCAGCGCCGCCAGCAGGCCGCGCAAGAAGCCGCGCCGTTTCAGACTGGATTGTTCGAGAGTGTCTGTCATGGCGTCATCTCTAGACTGGCGTCCTCGTTTGAGGGGTTTAGAAGCGTGCCATTCTTCGGGCATGGGTGGTCCTCTTGGTCACCCCCACCCGCCCTGCGGGCCGCTACGCGTCCAGCGCTAGCTAGGGGGACGGGGAGGGGGTGAGTGTGGGGGTGATGCAGGCAAGCTGCGCCCTGGATACTTTCGGCAGTGTAACCCACACTAGGCGTTCCAGTCCAGCGCCAGCCGGGGGGCAGGGGTGGGGGTGGCCCTGCCCGGCAGCGCCAGTCCTTGACAGGGCCATCTTCTTGCCCGATACTGGACCCGGGTTTCGCGGGCCGTCCCCCTCGACTCACGCCTGACCGGGCCTTCGTCTCCCCCCACCGGCCCTGATCGAGGGTCACACGCCGGTGCGGATACCCTCTGGCGGTATCGCCGTCCGGGCACCACGAACGTCAAGGAGGACCATACCATGCAGCGGCCAGCCAATTCCCCGTGGGTCGTCACCCTGGCGGCAGCCATCTTCGTCGTGGGGGCGGCAGGCTGCACGCCGCTGGCCAGGTTCTACTACGACCAGGGCGTCGGCCACGTCGAACAAGGCGACGCCGAAGCAGCCCTCAAAGCCTTCGACCGGGCCATCAGCATCGACGGCGCACTGGCCGAAGCCTACGCCGCGCGGGCGGCGATCCACCACGACGGCGGCGACACGGAGGCGGCCCTGGACGATGCCAACCGGGCCATCGACCTCGGTCTTCAGGATGCTCAACTCTACATTCTGCGCGGCTCGATCCTCCACGCGGACGGCGATCTGGAGGGGGCGCTCGCAGACTTCAGCCAGGCCATCGAACTGGACCCGGAGGCCGCCCTGGCCTATTCCAACCGGGGTTTGACCCACCACAACCTGGACGACCCGGAGGCGGCGCTGGCCGACCTGGACCGGGCCATCGAGTTGGACCCTGGGCTGGCCGGCGCCTACCAGAACCGGGGCCTGGTCTATCTCGACCGGCGCGACCTGGAAGCCGCCCTGGCCGACTTCGAGCGGGCCATCGCCCTCGACCCGACGGTAGCCTCGGCCTACGCCAACCGGGGTCTGGTCCATCGCGGCCTGGGCGATCTGGAGGCGGCGCTGGCCGACCTGGACCGGGCCGTCGAGCAGGACCCGGAGCTGGCTAGCGCCTACGACAACCGGGGCCTGGTCTATCTCGACCAGCGCGACCTGGAGGCGGCGCTGGCCGACTTCGACCGGGCCATCGAGCTGGACCCGGAGCTGGCTTCGGCCTACAACAACCGGGGCCTGGCCCACCACGAGCGGGGCGAGCTGGAGGCGGCGCTGGCCGACCTCGACCGGGCCATCGACCTGGACCCACTGGCGGCCATGGCCTATTCCAACCGGGGCATGACCTACCACAACCTGGACGATCCAGAGGCGGCGCTGGCCGACCTGGACCGGGCCATCGAGCTGGACCCCGAGCTGGCTTCGGCCTACAACAACCGGGGCCTGACGAAGGGGTCGCTGGCCGTCCGCAGACTCGAACCCGACCAGGACCTTCTGCGGGCCGCGCTGGCCGACCTCGACCGGGCCATCGAGTTGGACCCCGGCCTGCCCATCGCTTACGCCAACAGAGGGGACGTTCACCAGGCCATGGCAGACGACGAGGCCGCGCTGCAAGACTTCGACCGCGCCGTGCAGCTCGATCCAGAATTGGCCGAGGCCTACGCCGGTAGGGGCGTCGCCCGCTTCGCCATGGGCAACCCGACCGAGGCGATGGCCGACCTGAACCGCGCCGTCGAGCTTGATCCGAACAGCGCCATCGCCCACCACTACCGCGCCGGGGTTCTCATCGACGCGGGCGAATTTGAAGCCGCTCTGCCAGACCTGGACCGGGCCATCGAGCTTGCCCCGGAGTTCGTGGTGGTCTACAACAACCGCTGTCTCGCCAACCGGCTGGCGGGCCATCTCGCGCCTGCCCTGGAGGACTGCGATCAGGCCATCGCCCTCGACCCGGGGTACGTCCCGGCCTACGCCAACCGGGGATTTGCCCACCTGGGGCAGGGGGAGGCCCAGGCCGCGCTGGCGGACTTCGACCGGGTGGTCGAGCTTGAGCCGGGGTCGGCCCTCAGCTATGGCTACCGGGGGATGGCCCTCAACGCCACCGGCGACTACCGGCGAGCGCTCGACGACCTGAGCCGGGCGATTGAACGCGACCCGGATTACGTGGATGCGTATGCCGAAAGGGGTTTCGCCCACGCCAACCTGGGCGACCTGGAGGCGGCTTTCGCCGACTACGACCGGGCCATCGAGCTTGCCCCGGAGGCCGCCTATCTCTACTACAGCCGGGGCGTGCAGCACGCCAACCGGGACGACGTGGATTCGGCCCTGGCCGACCTCGAGCGGGCCATCGAACTCGACCCGGCCTATGCCGACGCTTATCTACTGCGCGGCTGGGTGCACCTGGCCCAGATCGACGCCCAGCCAGCGCTCGACGACTTCGACACCGCCATCGACCTCAACCCCGAACTGGCCGAAGCCTACTACGGGCGGGCCGTCCTCTACGATTACGTCCTGGACGACGCCGAGGCCGCCCTGGCCGACTACCAGCAGTTCCTGGCGCTCTACGGCCAAGAGGACGAGCTATCGGCTGACGCGCGCGCGCGCGTGGATTTGCTGGGCGGCTGACCGGGCGACAGCGGGGGGCGGTGCCATCTGAGGGCCGCGCTCCAAACGAACAATCCTGTACAGTTCTCTTACCTCATGGCCTTGAAGCGTTCGCGTACATCTGCTCTTCCATGCGCACACTCCTGAAGCCATAGGTGGTTGGGGAGTGTACCGGATCCTTATGCCGAAGTAACGCCAGCCGTGATCGGGAGCTCCTTACGCACCTGTACCAGCGCGAACAGCGTCGCGACGGCGAATAGGATTGCGCAACCCTGGTAGATCCCGTGGAGCGACAGCCATCCTACGTTCAGCAAACCGAGAGCGATGGGCGGTGCCAGGGTGCTGCCCAAATCACCAATGGTGTAGATCAAGCCGAGCGCCCGGCCATGCTGCGCCTTGCTGATCTGGTCACCGGCAATAGCCGGGACAAGTGACTCGACGCTGCCCCCGGTGACTGGCGCAACGAAGCCCCCAATCAGCGCCAGGATCGGCAGCCTCAAGCTCATCAGCCAGATGCCGATCCCACCGAGCAGCATGGTCGCGGCGACGACCAACCAGCGGCGGCCCAGCCTGTCCGAGAGAGAGCCTGCTGCTGGAGCGCTGGCGATGCTCACGATCGTACTCAGGGCGACAAATGCACCCGTCAGAGTGGCAATCGGGATGAGGCGATTGAACAAATGCAACCCCTCGCCGACAAAACCCGACAGCCACAAGATCGTGGTAGCCGCCAGCACCCCCGTCGAGACGAAGCGCAAGGCGAATATCGGCAGCGCTGCTCCCAGCGCGATCCCCCACGGAAACAGGCCGGTGGGTTCTTTCTGGGGCTGTGCCCGCAGCCCCCGGTGCGCGGCTGGTCGGGTTTCCGGCAGAAAGAGCAACCACATCAGGGCTCCCCCGCCAATCAGCGTTGCGCTGACCAACTGCCCACCCCGGAACCCAAACAGGTCGGTGAACAGCCCACCCAGGAATGAGGCCGAGGCAATACCAACGAAGAACCACATCTGGTACTGGCCGCTGTGCCGTCCCCGGTTCTCGTCGGTGGAAACGTCAAGTACAATGGCGTTGCCGCCAATCCACAGCAGCGACCAGGCTATTCCCCACGATACTCGCCCAGCAAATAGCGGCCAAAATCCCGACCCGGCAGCATAGATGATGCTGGAGCCCGCGCCAAGCACCAGTGAAGTGACCAGCAACCCGCGACGGGGCAGTCGATCATAGAGGATACCGACCGGGCCATTCAGGACAAGACGAGTGGCCCGGTTGGCGCCCAACAGGACGCCCACCATCGCCAGCGTCACTCCGACCTGTGAGGCAATCGATGGGTTGGGCAGCACCGTGTAGAGCGTGGCATCGCCCAGCAGCGAGATTGCCGTGCCGATGCCGAGCAGCGTCAGTACGCGTCGGGGAGAAGTGCGAGCATTCAAGGCAACCCTCCTTCTGATGTACCAAGGGACTGGCGAAGGTGCGATCTTCCTAGCGTGATCTGACGTTGTCGTGTCCGGCGTTCACCGTTACGATGGCGAATTGCCTTGAGTGATGAGGTTGCTGAATGGCACAAATCCCGTTGATTGTTGCCGCATGTCGCTCACCCGAGGGGGTGCCCCGGGATGCTTCTACAGTGGGCATGCTAGATAATCGTCAGGGGAGATTGGCAATGATCTCCCGGTACTCATCCTCCGTGAAGGCCCGCAGCGTCTCGGTGCGGATGGCACCTTGCGCGCCAATCGAGAGAGCCAGCAGGGCCGCCGTTTCGTCGTTCGGCGCTTCGCCGATGACGACCGCGTCATACTGGCCCATCACCAGATAGTACGCCAGCAACTCTCCTCCCATGGCGGCAAAGGCCTCCTTGGCCGCATCGAGCCGGGCGGGACTGTCCTTCATATTCTCTACGCCTTGCTGCGTGTAGTTGATCAGCGTGATGAAGGTTGGCATGGCACTTCCTCCCTCAATAATCCTGCTCCGAAGCACCCCCTCAACGTGTCCTCGCCGGGGTGAAGTCTCCCCGGCGCTCCCTCCCATTCTACCAGAGTTTGGCCACTCCCCGGTCTCAGAACGCGCGCCTCTCCGGCCTCGTCGAGCGCCCGCATCACCTGGCGCGTGATCTTCTTTAGCTTGCAGGGTTTCCACCCCCACCCCCCAGCTATCGCTGGACGCGCAGCGGCCCGCCAGGGCCGGAGGGCAGCGATTCACTCCCCCCGCCGACTTGTCAGGTGACGCCTGACTTTGGCCCGATTGCCGCACGTCTCCATGCTGCACCAGCGTCGGCTGCGGTTGCGGCTCGCATCGTAAAACAGCCAGCCACAGCCGCGATCATCCTCGCATTGTCCAATGCGATCCAGGCTGCCGGAGGTGAGCAACGTCAGAGCCGCATGCACGACGGGCCACAACATCTGGTCGAGAGCCTGCCCGCCATCTGACCAGCCCCAGTCGAACACACCATTATCCTCGACGACGCGCAGGTGGGCGAGAGGTCGAGGGACGCTGTCGTTCACCGCGCTCAAATCACGCTTGGTGACAGGCTCATCGTGCGCAATGGCCGCGAACAGCCGGTAGATGCCCTCCCGCAGCTCGATTGCCCTCTCCAGCGTGGTCGCCGCATCGTCGGGACGTTGCTGGCTGACGCTCAGCAGCCGCTCGGCCCGCTCCGGCGTCAGCAGCCGCATGTGCTGCGCCCAGGTGAGCAGGTCGGCATAGCTGTTCAACTGCTCCTCCGGGTGGTCGCTCGCATGCCAATCTACTGTATTGGCAAAGCACAGACAGAGGTCGCCTGCACGCGTGTCGAAGTGACCTGTGGGCGCCTCGCCGTACTGCATCGCATAGCCTCCAAGGGCGTTTAACCGGTCAACCTGTATTTTACTGGTTAAGCAATATCGCGTACAATTAACCCTCTATAGGCCAATTAGAAGGTTAATTCACGCAAGAGGGGGCGCGAGCGTGTCAAACGAGGTTCGCACAGAGGGCTTATGGCGCAACGCCAATTTTGTCCGGCTCTGGGGGGCGACGGCGGGAGCGAACTTCGGCGATGGCATGGTTCTCGCTGCCGCGCCGCTCCTGGCTGCCACGCTGACCCGCCATCCGGCGCTCGTGGCCGGGCTCACCGTGGCCCAGCGTCTGCCCTGGTTCCTGTTCTCACTGCCGAGCGGCGCTCTCGTCGATAGATGGAACCGCAAAAAGGTCTTTGGCTTTGCCAACCTTTTTCGGGCGCTGATGCTTGCTGTCCTGACGATATCCATCTTTCTCAAGGTGTCCACCATCCTTTCCCTCTACGTGGTGTTCTTCCTGCTTGGCATGGCGGAAACGCTGGTCGACAATTCAGCACTGGCGGTCCTTCCGGCGCTCGTACCACGCTCGGAACTGGAAAAAGCCAACGGGCATCTCTTCGCAACGTACACCGCGGTAAACGAGTTCGTCGGGCCTCCCGTGGGAAGCAGCTTATTTGCAGGCCTCACCACGCTGCCCTTCCTGGTGACCTCCGTGTCTTACGGACTGGCTGCGCTTCCAGCCTTCTTCCTGACAGGTCGCTTCACGCCAGCCAGCGATTCAGCAGGGCTGACGTGGGGCCAATTGTGGCACGACATCCACGAAGGGCTGCGCTGGTTTCTGGCTCACCGGATACTGCGCACGTTGGGCATGATGGCTGGCGTGGTGAACTTCTTTTATGCCGCAACAATTTCGGTCTTCGTGTTGTTTGCGCAGGACATACTGGGGCTGAACGAGGTGCAGTACGGCTTGGTCCTGGCCACCGGCGCGATTGGCGGCATCGCGGGTGGCCTCGCGGCCAAGCGAATGGTAGGGCAGGCCGGTGCCGGGTGGACGATCTTTCTCACCAACCTGCTGCCGGGGTTGGCCTACCTGACGATTGCCCTGACGCGCAATGCGTACGTCGTCGGCGCGATGTTTGCGGTGATGTCGTTTGCCGCGATGGTCGGCAACGTGGTGCTCATTACACTCCGGCAGACGATCATCCCCGATGGTCTCCTCGGAAGGGTGACCAGCGCGTACCGGTTGCTTGGCCTGGGCGCTCTACCGCTGGGGGCTTTCGCGGGCGGGATGCTGGCCGACCGGCTGGGGCTGGTTGCTCCCTACCTGTTTGGTGGTGGCCTCTTGATTCTGATGGCGTTCGCCCTGCTGCCTGTTTTGAATAACCGGGCGCTGGCGACGGCAGGCTATTCCCGGCCCTGAGCGTCGTCTGCGCGCCTTTCACCTTCGCCCCGGCAAGGACACCAGCAGCGCCCCCAACTCCCCCCCATCCTTCTCCACGAGGGTGCAGCCGGGCGCTTGCCGGTTGGAACCGGCTCGCCCTGGTCGATACTGGCGCGAGTCCAGCATTTTCATATACTGGTATGAGGGCCTGTACCATCAAAGGAGAAAGAGCCATGCATAAGATGCGCATCTGGTACGTCATTGCGATCGTCGTGACCGCGCTCGCACTTGCCACGCTGGCGTGCGGCCCGGGGGGGGCTGAAGAACCCCCGCCGCCCCCTGAGGAACCTGCCGAAGAACCTCCCCCGCCGCCCACCGAAGAACCTCCCCCGCCACCCACCGAAGAACCTCCCCCACCGCCCACCGAAGAACCTCCCCCGCCGCCCACCGAGGAACCGACGGAGGTACCCACACCTGAAGGAGAGCCCATCAACCAGTGGGCCACCAGAGCCACCGCAAGCAGCCAGTACAGCGACCCCAGATGGTCAGCATCTCAGGCGACCGGTGCACCGAACACCAGCTCATGTGGAGACTACGATACCGCCTGGGCAACCGCCAGCTCAACCGGTGTAGACTGGCTGCGCCTGGAGTACGACACGCCTGTCATACCAACCCAGATCGAGATCCACCAGACCTACAACCCCGGTGCCGTCAATCTCATCGAGGTAGAGGACGCATCCGGCGCCCGCCAGACGGTCTACGAGGCTCCCACAGCCACCGCTCCACTGGACGAATGCCCCACCGTGGTCATCGTCCCGGTCCGTGGTGTCGTCGATAAGGTCAGCACCGTCATCGTTCACGTGGACCAATCAGCCATGATCGCCTGGAGTGAGATCGACGCCGTCGAACTCATCGGCGTACCGTAGCGCTCTCACCTGTCGCGCCAGCTCGCACCATGTCTTAAGCCATCAGGGGCACACGCCTGTGTCAGAAAGCACGGCCCTGGAGAGTTGAATATCTGACGGACGTAAGATCACAAGATAGTGATTCTGTAGTAAAATCGAGTTACGAACCGGGTCCTTCAGACTCCCTCACCCACTCTCACCACATCCCCATCGACCCAACGCGAAGGCCACACGGTCGGTTATTGAGTCGGTTCCGTTTGACGCGTCATCCTTGCTTACCAGCGAGGGAGGTGAGGTCTATCCAACGTATGGGGGAGGTCGCCATGTCACGCATTACGCTCACACTACCCTCCTAACAGCGCACACGCCCGCCTCCCGGTACATCGCAATTGAGTGGCCGGAAGGATCGAGGAGAGGTATCCATTCTCATCCTGTGTCAGGTGGAGCCGTCTATTGGCTCGACACCGGTCCTTATCAACCGAGATCGCTGCGGAAATGCGTCCCATAGACTAGAAGGGGAAAGTACGATGACTAGGAAGCTGACCAGCAGACTCTTGCTCGCGCTGATGCTCGTGACATTGTTGGTCGTGCCGTCGGCGGCCCTGGCGAAGGGCGGCAAAGGCAATCAATGCACCACCATCCAAAGCGGTGAACTCTACGGATCGGATGGAGTGCAGCTTACCACAGGCTACAACGAATGGGGCTACAACTACCAGGCTCGTTTGTTCAACGGCATGTGGTGCGACTACCATCCACTCTACAGGCCGGGTGGTGCCTACCATGAGTGGTGCGTGGCCAACTACGGCGACGTCGAACTGGTGATGAAATGGAACGACGCCTGGCTCTCCAATAAGGACTGCGACGGTGACGGCCTGCTCGACCGCCACTATGGGTTCGATTCATACATTGGCTCTGGGGCCTGGGAAACCAACCATATGCGTGGTGGCGAAGGCTCCGAGCATTGGACGTACTTCACAAAGATCGTCGCTGCGCCGTCGACCGCTAATCTCGTCGGTGGCGTCTGGTATGCCGAAGACGGCACCGAGATTGGCCCGGAGATCTGGGGGGAATTTGCGACCATTATGGAGGTCGAGAGCGGCCTGGGTGCCACCTACATCAGCCCGGCAGGCCCGGGTTTGGGCAACTGGGACTAGATCAGGCTCAATCCAGACCGACCTCTAACAGCGGCGAGTGACACTCGTCGAGCTGAGTGTCAACCGCTCAATGGATATGACAGCGCCGCCGGGGAAACCCTCCCCGGCGGTTTTACTTCCTCTGAACGCTGCCCGGTCTATTGGTGACACGCGCTCAGGAAGGGAGGGCGTCAGTCACTCCCGGCCAGTCGTCTCCAACACGAAGCCCACCGTGGTCGGCGGCATTTCCACGACCCGGTGCCTGGCTGCTTGTCGTTTTGGCGAGACGCTTGCTTCGGCGATGTAGCGCGGCCCGTTCTTCGCCAGCCGAAGCGGGCCGAAACCCCCGGCTAAGCCCCTCTGAAGACCACCACGTCACCAGCCGTGGTTAGCGGTGGCGTCTGGATATACGCGGCCAGATTCTCCGCGACCCAGTCGGCGGCCATCCTGTTGGATTCGTCGGCCCCGGCCTGGTCCTCAAACACGCTGATCGACGCGATCACGCCGTCTCCCGCATCCAGCGCATAGTAGGCGATGAAGCCCGGTGCCTGGCTGATGATGTTGGAAAAGCCCTCGTGGACCAACTGCATGACTTCGTCAACCGAGCCTGGATCGATTCCCTCGTATCGCCGGACACTTGCAAACATCTTTTTGCTCCTTTGGGTGCTGCTGGCCGGGGTCACGCCAGCGAGTCGCCGTTCCGGGGGCCGCGACCGGGGGGTTCAGTGGCGTGGTGGGATGGCGTGGAGATGAGCGGGCGCAATCGGGTCCCCAACCCCTGACACGATTGTCCGATTCCGATCACCTCTAGTATTGGCCAGTCGGCTGCGCTTGTCAACCACCGCAACGCTCAGGACAGGCACCCGCGCCCCAACCGAAGAAGCCCCACCAGTGAGGTGGGGTAAGGGGCCTATTGATTTCCCCTCGCCGCCCGTGTATCCTGAATGTGACGTCACCTCGGTTTGGGAAAGCACCGTGATGAACGCTCAGACAGCGCTGTGGCTCAACCGGTCCGTGCGCGCCGCTGTTTCCGCCAGCTGAAAGCTGTCCGTGTTTCCATGCGCCCCAGACGAAAGCAGCCTCGCCGTGGTGGCGGGGCCTGTGGCGGCTGGGGTCACGACAGTTCTCGCAGGCGGGTTGGCTGGACTTTCGGGAATCCGAAAAAGACAGAAGGCCCGGCCAGCAGAAAGGGATGCTGATGACGAAGCCGTGTCACGCGTGTGGCGAAGACTTGCCCGACATCGCCCAATTTTGCCTTTTTTGCGGAACGCCCCAGCCTCCACCGGCCCCCGCCGCACCAGAAGCCCTGGAACGCGACCATACCAGCGCCGAAGACGAAGCGTTGCGAATTGCATCGAATTGGGACGGCACCACGTCGCTGAGGGGCATCAACCTCGCCGGGCGCGTCCTCCAGAACATGGACTTCGCGCATGCGAACCTGCATGGCGCAAACCTGGAGGATACGATTCTTTTCGGGTCGGCCCTGAACGAAGCGAACCTGGGTCAAGCCAACCTGCAGAAAGCTGACCTGCGGGGTAGCTCTATGCAAGGGGCACTTCTGAAAGAAGCCAACCTGCAAGGCGCGGACCTGTCGCAGACCAACCTGCAAGGGGCCAGCCTGCCCGGCGCCAACCTGCAAGGCGCGGACCTGTCGCAGGCCGACCTGGGCGGGGCCAGCCTGGATGGCGCCAACCTGGACGATACGATTCTCGTCGAGTCAACCCTGACCAGGGCGAATCTGTATCAGGCCACCCTGCAGAACGCCGATCTGCGGGGCAGCTCTATGGAAGGGGCGGTTCTGATAGAAGCCGGCATGCAAGGCGCGGACCTGTCGCAGGCCAACCTGCAAAGGGCCAGCCTGTTCGGTGCCAACCTGCAAGGCGCGAACCTGTCGCAGGCCGACCTGCAAGGGGTCAACGTGCCGGACGCCAACCTGCGAGGCGCGAATCTGTCGCAGGCCGACCTGCGGGAGGCGTATCTGATGCAGACCGATCTGCAAGAGGCCAGCCTGCAGGAAGCCAATCTGCATGGCGCGTTCCTGACCGCTGCCAACCTGGAAGGCGCTGATCTGCACCGCAGCAACTGTCAGGGGGCGCACTTGCTCGGCGCCAATGCACAGATGGCCTGCCTGAGACAGGTTGACCTGCGAGGCGCAACGCTCATGAATGCCAACCTCCGGCAGGCCGACCTATCCGAAGCTGACTTGCGAGAGGCCTTTCTGCGAAAGGCGGATTTGCGAGAGACACGCCTGCACGGAGCCAATCTTGGCGGGGCGCGCCTGATGCATGCCGACCTGGAAGGGGCGCAGGGCGTCACCCTCGAACAGCTCCGGCAGATCAACAACCTGGCCGGTGCAGTCCTGCCAGACGGCACCCGGTTGCCGGGAGAGGACAGCGTCGTTGCCGCCGGCATCGAAGACGACTGGCAGGAGGACTTCGAAGGCTGGTGCACGACCGCCGCGCTCGACGACCAGGGCTACGTCGTGTCTTGATCTGACCCGGCGCGGACCCGCTCCTCAGGAGGGGCGGCCAGGTGGTGTGGGGGTCGCCGCCTGCGGCTTATGAATATGAAGTAACGATAGGGTCCACACCACCCGCCGTCTGTCCCTCACCCACCCTCAGGACATTGGTCAATTCTTAGCATGAAGTGCAGGCCGCCAAGCGAGAGGGTATCGCGGTCCTTCAGGCGGGCCATGACGCCGGGCGCCAGCTTGAAGGCATTGCAGTAGGTCCCGTTGGTGCTCGACAGGTCCACGAGCAGCAGGTCGGTGCCGGTGGGGCGCAGGAGCGCGTGCTGCCGCGAGACACCCAGCCGCCGGGCATCGTAGCCCGTCAGGTCCACGTCTGGCATGGTTTCTGGCTCGGTTGGCTCTGCCCGCCCCACGATGACCTCGTCGTGGAGTTCCAGGCCGAGGGGTTCGTGGTCGGGCCGCGAGCTGTACAGCACGATGCGCCAGATGGCATCGGCTCCGTTGGCGGTCTTCAATTTGGGGATGAGCGGGAAACGCAAATACTGCTGGGGTTCCACCTGGGTATTGAAGGCGGTGTTCGCCAGACGGGGAACCAGGTGGTCGGTCGATCTCTCGACGGCGTTCTTGAGCCGGATGATGATCTCGACCAGCTCTTCGGGCGGCCTGCTCAACAACCACTCTCGGCTGTACAGCGTGTCGCTCCCGAGACCGCCAGGGTAAGCGCCCTGGCGCACCGGAGCCAGGTTATCGTCCAGCATGGCCGTCCTCCCCGTCGTTTCTCCGCCCCCATTGTGCCCGGCCTCCCGGGCAAAATCAATGTACGCAGAGTACCAGTTTTTCGACGGGGCGAGGGGGGTGGACGGCTTTGTCAGGCGTGGCAGAGGCCGTAAGCGTCCTGCGGATAGGAAGAGAGTACTATCCACGCCGTGGAGTCCGGTGAGTCTCGGGCAGGACGTTCACTCGCCCTGCTGCCACCTCAGCCAGACTCGACAGATGGCCTCGGCCAGCGTGCTGCCAAATTCCTCAGAAGTGGTGCCTTCTCGCGTCTGGCCAAGATCGGCAATCGAGGCCAGCCACCCCTCGCGCATCTGGCGTAACATCACCGAGCGCACCTCCGTCCACTCTGGAACCAGCGGCAGCGCCAGGCTGATGTCGGTACTGAAGGGTGGGGCAACTTCCTCCCAGACGGCGTCCTCCGTCTCCAGGTACGGCTCGGCGGGGTGATGCAGCTCCCCGTCGGGGTCGACCAGACACCATCGCGACCGCCCTGTCTGCGCGCTTATCTCAATTTCTTCGATGCGAAACCCAAGCCGCTCCGCCACGCGGCGGTCGAGCTCACGTGACATCACTCACCTCGTCGTTCCCGGCCTTGCACTACCTACAGTGTCGCCTACTATGGCTGGCAGTGCAACTGGGCGACGAGGCCCCACCCCCGCCTGGCTCGACTGTCACCCTGTTGGCGCGCTTTCCAAAACGGCAGTGTCCACGTAAGATTGAGGGGCAACGGAAGCCCCGGGCATGAGAGAATCGTCCAGACAGCGCCGGGTTTGTGTGCCGCGGAACGGCACGCGGAGCGAGGATTCTCATGTCGACCAAAACCATCGGCGTCATCGTGACCGTTGGCGGTCTGGCGGTCGCCCTGTTCTGTGCTTTGGCCGACGTCATCGGCGTGGGGAGCGCCCCGACGGTGTTTGGCCTCCGGCAGCTTATCGGCACGCTGGCCGGTGGGGTCGCCTTTGTCGTGGGGTTGGCTCTCCTCACCTGGGTGGACGAGCGTTAGGACACGGAGCGCCGCCCGCGTGCGCCGCCCGCGCTCCAAACGAAAAAGCCCGCCAGCCCTGGCGGGTGAGGGTTGAACCTGCTCACCTCTAGTTGTCTTCGCCCGCCTCATCAGGCTTGTCGGGCACGATGAAACGCTTGCCGGTCACGATCCGGTCCTCTGTACTGCACTTTCGCCATCGCATCACGCGAAATGGCGAAAGTGCAGTGCTGTGCAGACTTCCGACTGGCGTTACCCTCCGAATGCACCATATACATCCAGGGCGACTTTGCTGTGGTCGTCTGGATCGACTTTCACCGGAACGACAGCCCCCGGCTGAAACTGGGGCACATTGACGATGGGGATCACCATCTTGGTTTCGACTTGATAGGGTTCCCAGCCTGGAACGCGAACGTCGAGCGTCAGCGCAGCCTGTGGCTGGTGGTTGACCATGACGCCGGTTTGCCGGACCTGTACGATGGTGGCTTGACCGGACACGCCTTCGACGAGCACCTTTCGGCTGGGCATGAAAGCCCGCCGTACCAGGAAAATGGCGGCAACCGTGATTCCCAATGTCAACACGATGCTGGCGCAGACAATAACGATCGTCAGCAGGATACCAGCACCCAGCAAGGCGGTTAGTTCTTCAGGCATTGGTCCTCTCTCGGCGGGAATCCGAGATTCCCACCCTCTCATAAGTCCCGTGTCTATCCCTCGACGAACTGCTTGATTCTATTCCCCTGGTCGTCGAGTGTTTTCTGCATCTGTTGTTTGACCGCTGCTTCTGCCGCCGCAGGGTACCCACCCGACATTTCCATCGAGATCGTCAGGACCGTTGCGTCTCCATCCGCCTCGAAGGAATAGACGGTCTCCACTGCCGCGGGAACCCCGGCTGTCGTGACAGCCCAGGTTTTGTTCTGCTCAAACCCAGTCACCTTTAGTTGCGACTCCATGCGATTGCCCATGACGTCGGTGACGTAATGGTAGGTCGATCCCTCGCCTACCGGACCCTCGGGCTCCAGAGACGCCTCAAGCAGGCTTTCGTTCCACGAGGTGTGGTTTGCGACATTGACGATGTAGTCAAAGACCTTCTCGACGGGTTGGTTGATAGTGACACTCGAAGACACGCTCGACATTTCAGGTCTCCTTTTTGAAAATAGGCCAGGGTTTAGAATAGGCTGAACTTCACTTCATAGTCAGCAGATGGCAGCGAGAGCGCAAAACCGGCCCCAAATGGACCACAGATTGTGGTCCGCTCAGTATAGGTTCATTTGAGCAGAGGCAAAGTCAAGGCCACCCCTGTTGCCAGACCAGCGCCAGCTTGCTTCTGGAACAAACCGCCCTTCTGGAAGGCCGCCGGGTCACGATCAGCTGAAGACGTCAGCCAGACTTTCGGCCATGCGCACGTCATTGAGCCACTGGATCGTCCCCTTCCAGGAGGCAGCGTCCTTCGACGACCGCTTCCGTTCGATGGTAATGCCGGCGACGCCCCCTTCGACGCGCACGCCCTTGTCGAGCGGCCCCTGCTGGCGTATCACGTCCAGCACGCCGGGCGGGAGGCCCATGCTGTCCAGCTTGGCACCTTTGTCTTTGAAGCTCACCTCAAACGGCGTGGCGCTCACGGCCACGCGGGTCGTCACCGTCGGCTTGCTGCCGCTCAGCCCAAAGAACAGAGATACCTGCCGCCCGTGGCGCGTGCCCTTGATCCCGGTCTGGCCCATCATCGCGTCCATGAGCGAGTATCCGCCAAAGCCAAGCAGGTCCAGCATGCCTTGTCCCCTCGGACTGGCGGCTTTGTCGATAGCCTCATCCGAGGCCTCGCCTACCTCCGGAGGAATCAGCGTTCGCAACAGTGCCTGCACTTCTGGATTGGGCTTGCCAGAGAAGAGACCCCCGACCATGTGAATTCTCCTTTAGGTATTCGATTTTCGCCGCTAGTGTACAGGTACTGCGAGTTTGGGGAACCCCGGTCACACTTTGCGCCACACCACGCGACGGGGCTGTACTGCGCAATGGACCGGAAGCGATTCTGATGGAGACTGAAGTTTCGCCAATCCTGCTATTTCCAACTGTTTTTCGGCGAGACTCCAGTCTATGCGTCAGAGGGTCTCCAGCATCAGGATATTCTGAGACGGGTCCTCCGCCAGGTACTTGATGTTGACGGTGCTGCCCACTTCAACCTGATTGCGGATGACAAGTTCTGACTGCACGGTATCCTTCCGAAAGACGTGCTCCACACCCGATGTGTCGTTGAACTTGTACTCGACTATGGAGTAAATCGGGTTGTTGTTGACGAGCACCCTGTAGTTTCGGTCGACAAAAGTGACCGTCGCCTCCGCAGCCACGCCGGTCTCGTATATCAGCTTGGCTTTGGCCTCCCGTTTCTTGCCCGCTGCCCGCCCGACCACAAGTATCACCAGGCCGAGGACCGCCATCACCCCGCCGACAATGGTGAATATCAGCGACACGAGTGCCGTCTCGTCACCTGGGGCCAGACCCGGCAGGACTTGCGCCAGCACTACGAAGAAGATGCCCATTGCCATGAAAAAGATGCCGATTATGGTGGTCATGCCTCTCTCCTTCCCTTTCTGGCTGTTCAGGAACTGCACTCAACCTTCGCCGCTAGTGTAGCCTCGTTCTGGGCAGAGGAAAAGCTGGCCGTGTCATATGTATGGTTTGTCTGCCGGGTAGCGGCCCGGTAGCGCCTCCTTGGTGATCGTCTCCGATGACGAGTAGGTCGTTATAGCAGGCCGCCGAGGCGGGCTACTCACCTCACTATCGCACATCACACACCAGAACAGGCTGCAAATGAAGTGACGTCCCAGACAAAGAAAGGGCTTCAGAAGCAGCCTGCACCTTTCACTATAGCACAACATCACTTTTGCGGCTTCTGGAACGAAAGTACCATCATCCACCCTCGAAGTACTAGGAGCCTATCCGCAGATTCAGGACGAGGGGCTTGAACGTTTGGTGTGAGTAGCGTTTTTTTGCACTGGTCCGACGCCGTTCCTTTGCGAAGGCCCACCCCCCGCGCTCCGGCTTGCCGGAGCGGTCCCCCCTCAAAGGGGGGACGCCTGGCGGACCGAAGGCCGGGTGAAGGCCGAATACACGTAGGCTGAAAGGTACCGGATCAACTCACACCAAGCGCTTGAGCCCCAGTCAAGTCCGCGAACCGCTGTAGAAACGGCAGCGTGAGATGATCCTGCGGCAACTCCAACAGCCGGACAGCATCAGATCGTCGGCTGCCATTTCCCCTTGACATAGGCAGCCTCTGAGTCTCCCGGCCAAGGCGGCATCGTGATGCAGATGAACTTCAAGTCTACGTCCGATACGTTTCGGTATTGAAACGTTGTTCCTACCGGAATATCGATTGCGGTGCCTGGAACGAGAACCGTGATGCCGCTCTCTTCGCCATCATCTCTCCAGATCTCACCGTGTCCCTCCAACACGTACCAGAATTCGCTGACCGTGGCGTGAACGACCGCTTTGTTTATTTGATGCGGAGGGACTGTGCTATGGATCATGCTGCCCGTGTCGCCATCCACAAGGAAACGAACGTCTGCTCCCGCTGGCGATCTCGCATTGGGGTGCTCTGGAAGCATTGTCGTCTTCATACTTCTCTCCCCAGATCTCATCTGACTCACTGAGCTTCTGAAACGAACGTACCCTCATCCACCCTCGAAGTACCAAACGCGCACTGCTGTGCCTCAGGAGACTTCGTAGAAATCCGGGTGGTGCGGGTCGGTGAAACGGGCCAGCGCCTCCGCGTCCATCTCCGCGTGCGCCCTGCTGCCATCCGGCAGCCTGCTGTTCGCATCGAAGGCCGCCCGTTCCAACCGCGCCCCTCGCAGGTTGGCCTCGCGGAGGTTCGTCCCCGCCAGATTGGCGTTCGACAGGTTCGCCCCGACCAGGTTGGCCAGACCCAGGTCCGCCCCGGTCAGCGTGGCCCCCTCCAGGTCGGCCCCGCCCAGATCGGCCTGGCGCAGGTCCACCCCGTCCAGCGCGGCCTCGCGCAGATTCGCCCCGCTCAGGTCGGCCTCGGTCAGGTCCGCGCCAGATAGATTGGCCCCGCCCAGGTCTGCGCCGGGCAGCGCCGTCTCCCAGAGCGTGGCCCGTTCCAGGTTGGCCCCCACCAGTTCGGCCTTGCGCAGGTTGGCCTTGCGCAGGTCGGCCCCCTCCAGGTTGGCCCCGCGAAGCTGCGCCCCTTCGAGCGTGGCTTCGGCCAGGTCGGCCCGGATCAGCGTGGCCCCGCGCAGGTGCGCCCCGTCGAGCGTGGCCGACCACAGGTTCGCGCCTTGCATGTGAGCGCCGCCCAGCCGCGCCCCTTTCAGGTTGGCCCCGCGCAGGTCGACCCCGCACAGCGAGCCATCGCCCAGCCAGCCCGCCATCCGCAGTTCGTCGGCGGCCTGGAGCGCCTGCCGGTTGACGCGGCTGGCCATCTGCCGCAGCAGCTCGCGGACCCGCTCGGCGGTGGGGTCCTCCTGGGCCGATCTGCGGCTGACGGTCAGCAGCCTGTCGATCAGCACCAGGGTCAGAATGGCCCCGAAGATCTCCGCCCCGAAATTCCGCGCGAACCCTTCCAGCCAGGCCGAAAAACCGGTGAAGTCGCGCAGCCCCCCGCTGAACGCGATGATCGACACGGTCAATGCCCCGGCCAGAAAGCCGATCAATAGCCCCATGACCAGTCCATCGCTGGTGTTTGCCAGTCGCCGTCGTATGCCTGCCAGCATCGTCGCCTCCTTTGTTTCCTTTTGCCGGAGGATAACACACCTCAGTTCAAACGAAAAAGCGTTGGCAGCGTTGGTGGGGTGGGGGGCTTCGCATGACCAGGCACAACCCCCACCCATCCTCGCTTTGCTCGGATTGCCCTCCCCCTTTAAGGGGGAGGGTGACCGGCGCAGCCGGGCGGGTGGGGGTAGAACCTCTCGCCGCTAGCCATCCTCGCCCGCGTCGTCGCCGGGCAGCGTATTCCCGCCAGCTTTGCCCCTCTCGAAAGTTGGCCTATACTGAAGGCGAGTGGCCGGAATGAATCTATTCTGGCGGGGAGGGATGCAGACGATGAAACACTTCCGACGAAGCACTGCTGGGGCTGTGGTTCTCGTCCTTCTGCTTGTCCTGGTAGGCGGATGTGCCGACGACGAGCCGACGCCAGCGAGCCCGGGTGGCGGGGGTGAGAGCCCGAAGGCGACCGCAACGCCGCCAGTGACGCCAACACCGTCGGGGCCTGTACGCGTAGGCGAGGGCACGATTGTGTTAGAGAGCACGTTTGATAGCACGATGGAACTTTACGTGGGAGAGGGTCATGATTACCAGACGGAGACGGGCAAGATACCGTTTCTGATCATGCGTGAAAGCGGAAAGTACACGGTCGAGCCGGTGAGCGGCATCGGGTCCATGACCTGGACTGACACGTTTGCGAGCGAGCAGTGTTCCTTCGAAATCGAGGCCGAGACGACCCCCACCATCAGCGGTACGGCCAACCCCGCCGAATGCACGATGGAGGTCACGATCATTGGGAAGTATACCTCCGGCACGGTGAAGAGCCAGAATTGTCCGGGCGCGGTGGAGCCAGTCTGGCCGGGAAGCCCATCCACGTTTGGACCGTATGAATTGGATATGTGGGATGGTGCGAGCCGCGAGCTGGGCGGCTCGCAGGCGTTCAAGGGGACGCTGACTGTGCGAGACTTGTGGCTGGACAAATCAATCTTATGCCTCTCGCCGGAGTAGCCCCAGCCTCGACCGATCAGCCCGAAGGTCAGCGCGGCCCCGAACATCTCCGTCCCGGCGTTCTGCAAGAAGCTGTCCAGCCACGCGGCCCAATTGACCGCGCCGCTGTCTACGTGCGCCGCCGCTAGCCGTCCTCCCCATCGTCGTCATCGAGCGGGGCGGGCACGATGAGACCCGACGCATCCAGCGCCACCGTCTCGCACCACGCCTCGAACGCCGCGATCCACGTGACGTCGGCTGGCAGCAGCGTCCCGTCGGGCAGCGTTGCTCCCCACAGCGACGTGGTTTCTCGCAACTGGTCGGGGTCAACGCTTCTTGCCGCTCGCAGGTTGGCGTTGTCCAGAAGTGCCCCTTCCAGGTTGGCCCCATACAGGCTTGCCCCCGTCAGATTGACCCTGAACAACTCCGCCTCTTTCAGGGTGGCCTCGAACAGGACCGCCCCTTGCAGGTTGGCCCTGCCCAGGCGCGCCTCTTGCAGGATCGCCCCGTGCAGGTCCGCCCCCTGCAAGCTAGCCATTTCCAGGTTTGCCCCTTGCAGGTTGGCCTCGCGCAGATTCGCCCGCCGCACCGACCCATCCTTCAGCCAGCCCGCCGCCCGTAGTTCCTCGGCGGCCCGAAGCGCCTCCTCGTTGACCCGGCTGCCTAGCTGCCGGATGAGCGCCCGCTTCCGCTCCTCCGTAGCCCGCCTTTCCGCCTCCCGCTCGCGCCGCGCCCCGCGCAGCATCTCGATCAGCGCGAACGTCAGCGCCGCCCCGAACATCTCCGTCCCGGCGTTCTGCAAGAAGCTGTCCAGCCACGCGGCCCAGTTGACCGCGCCGCTGTCCACGTGCGCCGCCCGCGAGCCGACCACCGCCCCGGCAAAGAACACCAGCAGCACCCCCAACACCCCCCAGTCGTTGTCCACGACGATGCGCCTGACACTGGCTAACATGGCTGCCCCCTTTTGGTCCGTTTGCGGCTAGCGTAGCACAGTCGCGTCCCAAACGAAAAAGCCCCACCTTCACCATCGCCGGACTGCCGCCCCTGTGGGCCGACTTTGCAAAAGGGCGGTGTGACCGTAAGATTGACAGGCACCGGACCGGGAGAGAGACAAATGGACGCCACACAGCTGGACAGCCACCTGCCCGATTGGGAAGAACTGCTGGATGAATACGCGCGCACCGAGGACCGGTCGCTGCTGACGACGCTGTCAGACGGCTTCGATGCGCTTTGTGACGCCTACCTCCAGGCCACAGCGGACGAGCGGGAGGCCATGCGGCAGAAGATCGGTGAGAGCCGCCGCGTTCGGAACGCGCTGCTGGGCCACGTGCACCGCGCTGCCCGGCGGATCGAGTCCCCTGAGGACGCCCGGTGGCTGCGGGTCGGCCTGGCAGCCGCGTCTATCGAGGACAACCGCACCGACTTTCGCGATACGTACGTGGCGCTGGGCGCGCTGTATCTGGCCGCGGCCAAGGCCGACATCGACCCCGTGCCGCATTTCAGGGCGGTCGGGGACCTGTCGAGCAGGACCGCAGGCGACGGCCAGAGCATGCGCGCGTTCATCAGGGGGTTCAACCGGTCAGCCTATTTCCGCGAAAACGTGGAATCCCGTCTCGCCTTCATCGCGGAGGCGGACGCCGACGCCCTGACCGGTCTGGCGGCCATCGAGGCGGACAATGCCGACCAGCTAACCGAGCTGGCTGGCGTGGGATGGGGCAGCAGCATGCTGATCCCACAGATCGCCTGGTCGCCCGACGGCAGCCTGCTGGGGATGGCCTACGGGAGCGCCGTGCTGTACGACGTCGCCAACTTGCAGGCGGAACCACGCCGGCTGACGGCGGGGGAGTTGAGGGTCGGCAGCGTGGCCTTCGACCCCAGCGGGTCGCTGGTGGCCGCCGGGGCCGGTTCGCTGGCGAGCAACGACGGCGCTGTCTACGTGTGGGAACTTGAGACGGGCGACGAGCGGGCGGTGCTCACCGACTATACCGGGTCGGTTTCCGCGCTGGCTTTCAGCCCGGATGGGGATTTGCTGGCGACCAGAAGGAGCGCAGAACCGGGCGTGCGGCTGTGGGACGTGCGGGGGAACAAGCAGCAAGCGACGTTCGGCGAGGCGGGCGTTCACCAAATTGTGTTCAGCCCCGACGGGTCGCTGCTGGCAGGTTTTGGACGGGGATCTGACGTATGGGTGTGGGATTGGCGGCAGAATCGCTTGCAGTGGACGCTGTCCGGGCACGAAGGCCCGCTGCGAGCGGTGGCTTTCAGCCCCGACAGTCGCGTGTTGGCTTCCGCCGCCCGCGATCAGACGGTGCGCCTGTGGGACGTGACGAGTGGCCAGCAGACTGGCCTGATCGAAGCGGAGCGCAGGAGCGAGGTGCGGTGCGTGGCCTTCAACCCCAGCGGGTCGCTCGTGGTAAGCGGCGGTGCCGATAGGTCGGTGAAGCTGTGGAACGCCGAGACGCACGCGCCAGTCGCGGCGCTGAAAGGCCACAGCTCGGCCATCGGCTGGGTGGCGTTCAACCCGGACGGGACGCTGCTGGCCTCCAACAGCATGGACGGCACGCTGAGGCTGTGGGGCGTCCGCCGCTAGCCGTCCCCCGCGTCCAGCTTCACCCTCTCGCCCCACGCCGAAAGGGGGTGCCTAGCGCGCCCAAATCCTTGGAGGGATGTCGTCTTCTTCCCAGAGCTTGCCGCCGTATGGCAGCAGGTTCTCTGGGACAGGCTTGCCTGCCACGTGAAGCTTACGCCGCCTGCACTTTGCATACGTTCCCTCGCAGTACATCTCGACGTATGTCTCCTTCTCGAAACCCCTTAGATACTTGAGTATCAGGCAGCCTTCGAGATACTCGCAACCGCGATCCATGACCGTTGTCCAATCCAACTGAATTTCCGTTGCTGACAATAACTGGTCACAGTGTAGCGATTCGTTGTCCCGAAATGGGTTAAGAAAGCCCAAGACCTTCGTGAATTCCTGGTGAACAGTCGCCGTAGGGCAAAAGGCCCCGCCACCGTTGATGGGGTGGGGGGCTCGCGCCGTTGCTCCCGAAAAACAAGAGCCGCCTTGACCAGAGGCGGCTTTCTCTCTACGTGGGAAAGGGGCTGTGCGGACGACTCAACGGAGTGAGGCCCAGGGTTCCTGATCGGCGACTTCGACCACGTCGTAGCCCGAATCACTCTCCATGCACGGGCCGAGGATGGCCAGCAGGCGAGCCGGGGCACCTGAGACGTTGAATGAGGCGTGGACGACATCTTTGGGGATGAAAACCGAATCCCCTGCTGTCAGTGCCTTGCTTTCCTTCTCAAGCCACTGCTCGACCTCACCGGAGACGACGTAGATCACTTCTTCCTGGTCGGGATGCTTGTGAAAAGCGTGTCCGCCGCCAGGGATAAGCTCCACTTCGATCACGACCAGGTCTTTGGCCTGGGTTTCGCCTGGACTGCTCAACCAACCCAGCTCACCCCAATCGAGCTGCTCGCGCTTGGCCTCGCTGGATAAGACGAATTTCCCTGACATGTCGGCAAAGCTCCTTCCATACGCTGCGAAAGCACGTCGGTGTGAAAGATCGCTTCTCTAAGTATAGTCGCATCTGAGGATAAGCAAAGAAGGGGCGGCTGGCCGGGCTGCCGCCCTGTGCCCTCGCCGCTAGCCGTGGCGGGGTGGGGCAGGGGGGTCTACTGATCGGACGATGCCGCCCGCAAGATGCTTTGCAGCACCCTGTCAAGCTCATCTCGCACGTCGTCGTTGGGGAACCGCAGCACCTTGCAGCCGTGCTCCTCCAGCCAGGCCGTGCGGCTCTCGTCGTACTCGACCTGTTCATCGTGTGAAGCGCCGTCTAGCTCGACGACCAATCGGGGGGCCGGGCAGTAGAAGTCCACGATGAAGCGGCCAATGGGGTGCTGCCGCCGGAATCGCAATCCGCCCAGTCGCCTATACCGGAGGTGTTGCCATAGGCGGCGCTCCATTGGCGTCTGATTCCGGCGCAGTTCGCGGGCGCGGGCCCGAACCTTCGGATGAATGCGTATGCCCTTGTCCATTTTC
>Ga0180438_10001316_pt1 | contig 44175 bp, 49 predicted proteins | sample SS_ome_12_FD_132455 | JGI IMG/M metagenome (GOLD analysis project Ga0180438, IMG submission 132455) | Hypersaline lake sediment archaeal communities from the Salton Sea, California, USA - SS_3_D_2 metaG | ecosystem: Environmental > Aquatic > Non-marine Saline and Alkaline > Hypersaline >...
ATACACGCTCGAGCGGCCACAGGACCCTCGATTCCCTTCTCGAAGAGATCGAACCGGAACGGGAACTCGCCGCCAGTCGCGGTGGCGACATAGATCGCGTCATCCATGTAGATGCCGACGCGCCGGTTGCCGATCGACTCCATCGCCACGATGTCGCCGTTGGCGTCGAGGAGGTACTGCTGTTGGACCGTACCGTTGTACCCGCTATCGGGGTTCCGATACTCGGACACGTCGACGGACTGCGCCGAGGGGCTTGCGCCGCCGATGATGTTGCCCAAGAGCACACGGTTGAAAGCGACCGCCATACACGCGCACTCTGGCGGTGTTCCACCGACATCCTCGATCGTTGCGGTGACGCCGTCCCACTTCTTCGGCTCGTCGATGCCGTTGGTGAACAGCACTACGCGCTCGCCGCCGTAATTCATGGTGCGGATCGCCAGCGGCGATGACGTGGTGCCGGTCAGCGGCGTCCCGCCGGTCTTGTCGTCCCACTGTTCGGTGCTCTTGTTCCAGTGGTAGAACCCTGCCGTCGTCACCATTACGATCCGGCCATTCTCGTCGTCGTGGTCGTACTGGAAGAGCGCGAGCGGGACCTCGCTCACAGTGTCGGTGCCGGTCTTTGTCAGTCCCGGCCTGGTGATGAGTCGCCGGTCGCGGCGAATCCAATTGAGCGCATCCCGAGCCTCACCTTCGGACAGGTCGAAGTAATCACGATCGCGCCGCACCCCTTCAGAGCACGGCAGGATCATCGACGACGGTGAGGTGTTTGGGCTCATCGGATGCGTTCCACGACCATGTTGAAGTTGGTCAGCGAGTAGCTCTGCTCGGACGCGAGCAACCATTCGATGTAATCGTCCTCGTCCAGCTCGGCGTAATACTCGTTGGCGAAAGAGAGTTGCGGATCGCTCGAGCCAAGCTCCCAGTAATTCGATCGGCCCGACTCATAAATGTTCGAGCCGTTCACCTTGAAGGCCGAGTACGAGTACCCATTGAGCGTTTGGCCGCTGACGTTCGCGTAGGCATACGCGGTGATTCGGTAGTAGCCGTCCTCGGGAACCGTAACCCTGGTCGGATAGGTCCCGACCACGAACATATCGGAAACATCCTCGACAACCGCCGTCTCCCACGTCACGATGACCGACGCGGATGTGACGCTTTGCGGGGAGTCTCGATTCACATGGCAGATACACCCGATCGGCAGCCGACCGTGAAACTCCCACGTAGCGGAATCCTCGGACCCGTTGTTGTAGTACAGGTTGAGGTTTCCGTCGATCGCCTGGATGAGCCACTCTTTGCTGTTGGTGATGTCACGCAGACGAACGCCGTTCGAGCCAGGCGTGGAGTTGCCCCGGCAGCGTACCGGCAGACCGAACTGACACTTCGCGGTCATGCCGAGGCCTACGGAGATCGTCGAGGCGAATGGGATGCCCGTGATGAGCTTTATCGCCGCCTCGAGGTTGTTGATGTCAGGCCCCCCGGACACGGCCATCGCGCTATTCCAGCGGGCGGCAAGCAGTTGGTCAGCGGCTCCCATCTCATTCCTCCTCGTAAACAGGTGTGATCGTGCCCGGCGTGTTTGAAACGACACGGCCAGGCGGTGTTTTCGCGGTACGGTAGAGCACTCGAGCGTTCTCGATCGCATCCGCGGCGCGGTTCTTCCATTCGTTGTGCTTGGTTTCCGGCACGGTTTGGTGCTCGCCCGACGTGACGAGCGTTTGCCACATGATCGTTTCCCACAGCTCGTCGAGCATGTCGTCGGTGGCACCAAGGCCGAGATCATCGGGGAGCTTGTGGCCGGCCCGGTAGATGGTGATGATTTCGCTCGGGATGAGTCCGAGAAGCATCTGATTGCCCCACTGAACTGCGCCGGTCACGGTGCCCTCGAGGGTTCGGTCAGGGAATCGCTTGTAGAAGCGTTTGATGTTGCTGTACCACTCGAGCGCCTTCCGGTTGTCGTCGTCGTCGATGTAGTAGAGGTCGGAGAAGGACATCCACCCGGTTGGAAGATCGTAGGCCCTGGTGCTGGCGACGGTGTTCATCGAGTCCTCGAACTCGGAGAACCGCAGCTTCGGCCCCCGGCAGATCGTTCGTCGCGCCATGTTGATCCAGAGGAGCGCCTCGGCGTTCGTGATCGCGTCCTCGTTATCCGGGTCGGAGATGCCGTGCCATCCCTTGATGTAGCCGATCAGGGTGGTGGTGTCCATCGTTTACTCCTCGGTCGATTCCTGGCCGTGGAAATAGTTGTAGACGTGCGCCCGGAGGTGCTTGGCCGACGCCATGACCGCCGTGGTGTTGGGGATCTTGAATTTCCTGGCGATCTTCATAAGGTCGTCATGCTTCATGCGGTGGATCTCGGTCTTGCCTGGTGCGTCCGGTGGTGCATCCGGGCTTTTCGGTGGCGGTGCGCTCGCCAGCGGCTCGAGCTTCGCCTCGACGAGATCGGCCACCTCTGCGGGCGGCAGGCTCGTGTCGATCTCCATTTCCTCGAGGATCGCGTCGATGTCGGCTCCCTTGTCGAACCCTGCGCCCAACATGGCGAACCGGATGCGCTGCTCGGGCGTGAGCTTGTTCGGGTCGGGTTGCTCGTCGACGACAGCTTCGGAGGCCTCCTGGTCGCCCTCTTTCGCAGCGAGCCGCACCTCGCCCTCGAGCGGGTTCACATGGACAGGCCGGATCGCGGCCTTTTTGTCGGCCTCGAGCGCGTCCAGATGCTCCTGCATCGTCGGAGGCGGTGGTGCGACCTCTTCACGGGATTCGGCCTCGGCGGCCAGGTGGATGATGACCCCGAACTTCTCCGAGGCTTCGATCCCGGCCTGTTTCTCTTCGTCGTCGGTGATGAACAGGCCGTTCTGGAATTGCTTCTTCCCGCCGTGCCCGAACATATTCAGCTTCGGCCTGGTCGGGCACTCGTATCGTTTCCACATGAGTCGCTCCTTTCGGGTAAAGGAGGCCGGGGGCCGAAGCCCCCGACCACAGTTGAAAGATTAGGCCGAGAAGCCCGAGAAGTTTTCCCACACAGCATGGGTTTCCTCGAGGTCCCATTCCCATCCACCCTCACCGAGATACTCGGAAACCTCGCCGTCCCGGCCGTCCTTGACGGCGTTCGGGATGAGCTTGGTGTCAGAGTCGCGGAGAGGCCGGTAGCGAACGTTCTTGGTATCGACGATCAGCGCCCAATCCGAGTAGTCCTCGGAATCGGTGAGAAGCTCGTGCTGCTTCACCATCAGGGTGCCAAACGGCGAGAGAATCCGCATCACGTTCATGCCCCACATCTTCGTGTTGGCATCGACCTGGAACGAGCTGTTCGACAGGACGAAGTGCATGAGAGTGAGCAACGCCTGGTCGCCCATCAGACACAGCTTCGTGTTCGATCCGTACCGCATGGCGATACGCAGCGCATCCAGGAAGTCCAGGAGATCGAAGCTCCCGCCGAAGTCGGTGCCGCTCGTGGTGCAGAAGTGAAGCATCCCGCCCGTGGTTCGTTCCGGCAGACCATCGGAGCCGGTTCCCTCGTAGGGGACGCCCCAAATGCCCGCGCTCTCGATGTCGATCATGTGATCCTCGAGGGCATCGTGGAGCATTTCCTTGGTCGGGCCTTCCTTCGCATACCGCAGAGAGGTTTTCTTCGCGGTACGGGACAGGCTGATGACGTTGCGGAAAATCTCGGTGTAGTTTTCCACCCACGTCGGGGTCCGGTAGTTGCCTCGCGGCGGGGTCGCGTTCTCCTCGTGCCGGGTGGTCACGAGAATCCAGTTGTCCGCAGCGTTCACGGCCGCCGACGTGCTGCCGACGTTGGAACCGCGAATCACGGAGAGATCGGTGTAGGGCGATACCGGATCGGCGTCGACCCATACAACCTCTTGGGTGCGGGTGTTGCGGAGCACATGACCGGCCCGCAGCGGTTTCAGCGGCGTGGTGCCGGTGAATACGATCGTGGTAGCGGACGAGGTGGCGGCGGCAGAGGCGAACACCATCTGCCGGATGCCTTTCTCGCCCCAATGGAAGTTGGGCGCATCCGTCTCCTCGGTTTTCGCCAGGCCCATGAGCATGGTGAGAACCGCTTTCGCGTTCGGTCGGAGACGGAGAAGCGTGGTGCGCCAATTCTCGGGATAGTCGTCTGCCGACCAATCCCCGGTCCCTACGATTCCGGGAAGAACTGACATTGTTCGACTCCTCTCGGTTCAGAGAGGATCTACAGGCTACTCGAGGAGTTTTCGCATCATGTCCTTCTGCGGGTCGCCAGTCGATTGAGTGTTCGGTGGTTGGACTGGAGCTCCAGATCCACCTGACGCGCCCCTGGAGCGGCGTAGGCTGCCTTCCTTGCGCTTTCGCTGAGTCTCGCTCGCCTTCCGTTCCAGAGCCGTGAACATATCGTTGTTGAAGGCCCGCCACTGGCCCGCCAGGAAATCTTCCTCGAAGATTCTCGACGGGTCGATGTTCAGTTCTCTCAAATGCCCATAGAATCGCTCTCGGTTCTTTGGATCATTGAGAGGCTCGAACCCTTGCCCGCGTTCTGCCACCGCGTCGAGGGTGGTGTTGAGCTTGGTAAAGAACGCCTCCATCTCAGCCTCTTCACGCGCCCGGTCGGTGTTCTTGGCTACCTCCTCGAGCTTCGCCAGGGCCGGAACCCCAACGAACTCGATCAGCGCCATCGTCGTCGCCAAACGCGGAAACGCTTCGGCCAGCTCGCCATCCTCGCCGTAGTAGCCGACCTTTTTCAGCTCTTCGACGAGTGGTGCGAACTTCTCGAGGTACTCAGGCTCGGTGAGCTTGGCGATGTCAGCCACGCTTTCCTGCTGAGTCTCTGGCGGTCTTTCGGGGAGCGTTGTCCCATCGGCCGGCTCCGCGGCAATCCCGGCGTTCGCCATCTGCTCGTATGCCCGCTCCAGGGCTTTCGCCTGGTTCGGGTACTTCGCTGCGGTGATCCGCATGGCCTCGAGCGCCTCGTAAAGCTCTGGAGTAACCTCTTGGGAGAATCGCTGTCCCTTGTGCTCGAACTCGAACGTTCTGCTTTCGGGTTCGTCGCCTCCCGGCTTCTCGGCCGGTTCGTCGGTCGGCTCGGCGTCACTCGGGGGAGGGGTCGGCTCATCTGGCTCCGCGTCCTCTGCCTTCGACTCACCGGGGTCGGTGTCGGCCTCATCGGCATCGGGCGCAGGAGCGTCATCGACAAGCTCCCGCATCATCTCGAGCTGTTCCTCATCCGTTTCGACGATGGTTTCTCCAGAGCTGTCAGACGGGTCTATCGTCGTCTGCACCTCTGGCTCGGCGTCCGTCTGCTGGCTCGGAGCTTCGGCAGCGTCGCCTGGTTTTTCTTCGTCAGTCATCGGGTTGACCTTTCACTGGTGACTCCGGGGATCGCACCCGGTAGGCCGAACGCCCTTACCGCCCGGATAGCCACAACGGTTCCTGCGGCGGCAGCGATAGGGTTCATTGGAGTGGTCTGCCTGTCTCGTCGAAGAACTTCGCCAGCTCATCGACGGCGTCCTGGTCGCCCTTCTCGGCGGCCTTGATTGATTTCAGAATGTCCTGCTCTCGCTCTTTCAGCTTCTCGAACTCCTCGATCGTCGCTTGCGGTGACACCAGCTCGAGCGCGATCGTGTGCGCTTTCGCCAGATGCCAGATCGCACCATGCGGTCCCATGTTGCTGTGATAGGCGAGCACCTGGTCGACGAGGGCCTGAACCTTCGGGGACAGCTCGGGGCCGCCAGCGGCCTCTCGCGCCTCGTCGTACTTCGGTTGCAACGCTTTGATCTTGTCCCGCGTCCGCTCGAGGGTCTTTTCGGCCATCTCCTTGATGCGGGCCTCTGCAATGCTCATTGCTTCTGCGTCGGGCACTCTCAACCTCCTATCGGGACGATGTCTCCTGCCTGGACGCCTTGGGCGATCGCCTCGTCCGGCATCACACCAGGCGGTTGCTGCTGGATGACCTCGAGGAGATCATCGACGTTGTGGAACCCAAGGTTCTTGGCCCACATCTTGAGCGCCTGGTGGTAGTTGAACTGGACGACCGAGCCATCAGCGAGCGGCATTTGACCGTTGAGCTGTGGGATCGGTCCCACAACGGAAAGAAGCCTCTCCACCGAATCGGCCTGGCGGGCCGGGTCCGGTGGTGAGCTGCCGTCGATCGGCACGTAGTCGTAATTCCCCCAAATGTCGTCGCGTCGGATCTGCGCGATCTCGCTGCCGAACTCCTTCTGGTAGTCACCGACGACACGAACGTAACGGTCCATCGTGAGGTACTGCTGGAGGTTGGCGATCAGCATTTCGACGAGAGGCGCGATCGCCTGTTCGTCGAGCACCTTCGCAGTCGCGGCCACCCGCGCCGAGCTGGATGCCATGATCGCGTTGACCTCTCCGAGCGTTCGTTTGTCCTCGGTCGGCATCCCCTGTTGGGGATCGTTGGCCGCCAGGAGGCGCATACCGAACTCGTAAATCCACTGTGCGCTCTCGAGGTGGCCCCTGGTAGCGTCCGGCCAGAGGAGCTGCTGGAAGGCCGAGCCGAGGTTCATCTGGTTGTTAAGGACCCGCTGCGCCACCTCGTCAGTCACTCTGATGTGACCGCCAGGCGTCGGATAGAGAATGTCCTCGATCATCACGAGGTCCTCGTGAACCAGGCCCGCGTTGTGGAGAGCTTTGTTCAGGTGCTCGGAGTAGGTGGCGTAGTTGAAGTCGATGATGCGCTGGACGCCGTCTGCCAGCTCGGCCGATCCGGGGTTGTAGACGGTGTGTTGGTCCGGCTGAGACTCGCCGCAGACGTAAGGCATTTTGCCGTGGTCGTGATCCAGCTCCCACGCGCCGATGATGACGGCCTCGTTCGCCACGACGAACTGCCAGAGCGTCGCCTCCTCGGATGTGTCGATGCTGTGGTCCTTCGGGATGCACCGCCAGGTGAGCCAGTCGAGCTTGAAAGAACCGGGATCGCCAGCGAAGAGACGGGTGTGCGTTCGATCGGCCGGCTTCTCGTTGACGCTGGCCTCGCCCTCGGCCGCCTTGCCCTCTGCGATCGTCTTGGCTTGCTGGAGGTTGAAGAACAGGCCGCCGCCTGGCGCTTCGCGCCGCATCGACCACAGGTACGTCCACACGTCGTAGTCGGTATGGCCGCAGAACTCCATCTTGTCGGGGTTCCAGACCTTCGCTCGAGGGTCGGTAATCATCAGGGTCGGGTCGATGCACCGAACCAGGTTGTACTCGCGTTTCAGGCCGAACTCTTTGGTTGCCTCGAACAGCTCGGGCTTCGCCATCTGTGCTCGAGGAAAGAAGAGCCGGGCGGCCTCTGGCTCGAACCCCTGCTCTGCCATGTACTCCACGAAGCCCTCTTCGCCCTTGAATACCGGGGCCTGGAGCTTGTGGCCGAACTCACGCTCCCACGCGCTGTAGAACCACCCCTGGCCGTAACGGTCGGCATCTCGGAAGAACGTGTTCGATCCGACCAGGAACCTCGAGGCGCGGAGATCGTACTCGATGTTCATTTCGGTCGCGTGAGCGGAGCGCACGTCCGAGCCTTCGGTGGGGCTGAGTTGGATCATGGGGTTGCGGGCACCTATGATCGAAAGGAACTGCGCTCGCCGCACGTCGAGCATCGCCGCCGTCACCGGAACAACGATCGCTCGATCGAAGGGCATCTCGACCTGGTTGGCCGACCTGGTCCCATCGGCCAACTTCGCCATCGCCTTCAGGTCGATGAACCCTCGCAGTCGTTTGTCGATCTCTGCCCACACCGATTTCCTCGTGGCGAGGAACTGGTCAGAGAGTCGACGCATTTCGTTGAGTTTGGTGAGAAGCTGACCGTGGAGGTCCGAACCGTAAGCAAGACGAACCGCTATGTCTTGGTCGAGGGCCTCGACTGACGTTGCGGCGGGCGGTTGCCCTTCAATTTCAGTCGCCAATGGGAATCTCCCTCGATCCGAGAATACCACATGAATGACGTTGAGCGTCACACGTTGCCGCTGAACGTCACAAAAATGGCCGCCGTGGGCATGAATCCACGGCGACCTGCTCGAAGCCCCGGATAGAGGGCCGGAAGGAGCGCGATCAGCTTACCACGCTACTCGTTCCTGGCGATGCTGGCGTTCGCCCACATCACCGTCTCCTCGAGCTTTGTGAGCGCCAAACTGCGTTCCCTTGAGGGTGGACATGAGCGCGTGATCTGCTCCGCAAATCTCTTGGCGGTGTCCCGAATGTCGACGTACCTCTTCGGCTGACCGGCCTTCGGCGGGTAGTAGGTGAATCGTTTGTCGATGTCGAGCTGCTGTTCTGGCTCGATTCCATAGCTTCGGTCGCCTCCCTGAACGCTCTCGCCATTTCCTGCATTTCCCATTCTCCTCTCCTTTCACAGTCGTCCGAGTTTCTTTCCTTTGTGAAGGTCCGCTCTCTTCTGGCGCCCTCTCTCTCTCTTGCGTAGCAGCGCGGCGAGCTGCGACACAGGCCGACAGACTGCCATCATGTAGCCCAGGCCGCTCGAGGCGTGGGACAGAAGGTGTTTCGGATCTTCGATGTCGGTGACTTGCTTCTCTTTCTTTCCGCTGGCGTCGTAGATGACCTCGAGGAGATCCGCGATCGTGTAGTGACACTTCGCACGGTTGAGGACGAGGATCGGCTCGCCCTCGATGCCGGTGAGCGCGGCATTGATCGAATCCATGCGGAGCTTCGGCGGGGGATTCGACGGCGGGACGTGGAACGTCACCGATGACGGGTAGCCCGAGAACCCGATCCGCATGAGATCGTAGGCGCTTTCGTTCTCGGCCCCGTAGCCCGCATTGTTGCCGCTGGCGTCTCCGTACACCTCGACGCCGCCCGGATGGGCCGGGTACTCCATGCGGAAGGCCGCCACCATCTTTGGGATCGTCGCGTCCTCTCGGAGCCTGGCGATCTCATCGAAGCCGTAGAAACGCCCGTGGATCTGCTGTACGAGCGGCCACGCCTTGATCGCAACGTTGAAGTCGCAGCACAGCTTGATCGGCCTCATGGGGTCGTAGGGCGTCTCGTAGCGGGTGTTGACCTCCCACCGAAAGGCCGGATAACAGCGAACGCCGGACACCAGCTCCATGTTGATGTCCATTTCGCGTTCCCAATCGGTGCTCGTCTTGTGGGGGTTGTCTCCGAAGTAGATGCGCTTCTGCTCGGCCACCCACGCGGGCGTCGAGGCGTCGAACATCGTGTAGTGGACGGGCATGATGGCCCACCCTGCCGGGTGGTCGATGATGAACGATCGCTGGCCCTTCTCTCGAGGCCGGACCTTGTCCACCCACCTGGCGGTGCTCACTTGCGCCTCTTCTTCGTCGCCTTCGCCACCGCCGCGTTGGCTATGCGGATCGCAGCGCCTTCGTCGTGCTCCATGAGCGCACGGTTGGCCGTGTCGGCCCACAGCTCCCGGAGCCTCGAGGTGGTGGCCTTCTTCGTGTGCTTCTTCGCATCACCTGGCGACCAGGGCATGACTCACCTCCGTTTCCTCTTCGTTCGTCGGATCTGTTTGTTGACGGCGATGTTCGCCAGGCCGATCGCCATGTCCTCGTTGAAGCCCTGACTGACTCTCTTGTTTGCTTCTCGTGCCCAAAACTCTTTGAGCTTCGTCGTCTCCGCGGCGGGCGTGTGTTTGCAGGCGTCGGCCGGTTGGAATTTCACAGCTTCACTCCGCATTGGTGGCAGAATCGCGGCCTGGATCGCTCGAGGCCCATCGGCACGGTCGGACAGACCTGTTTCATTACGTCGCTCTCGCACAGCTCTTCGATCGGATTCTTGTGCGGGTGCTCCTCGTGCATGAGCGGGCCGGGGCCGTGAAGGGTGCCGAACGGCGTATCGACATCCCCTCGGATGTGAGCCTGGAGCCTGCGGGCGACCGTCTCGAGCTTCACCTGGTCGTTGTCGATGCTCTTCTGTATTCGGGTCACCTGGTCCGCGAGATCCATCCATAGACGTTGCTCGCTTGTCACCAGCTCGTGTAGCGCCTCAGCGTGGCTTCTGCTGCCGCTCTGCTCTCCATTCTTCCAGCTCTCGAGGTTGTCCACGCGCCGCTTGACCTCGTTGAAGCAGGTGTTGTCGGGCGTGTTCCCCTCGAGGCGTCGGACCTTTCTCTCGAAGCAACCGTGGGTCGCTGCGAGCCACCTACAGAGCTGCCTCACGGCCCTGGCAATCACGTTCGGGTTGACAGTGTCGCTCGTGTTCAGCGCAGCCTGGAGGGCGTTGCCGCAAGCCTCTGGCGTCATTTGGGTGGGGTCGTGCTTCGGTCGAGGTGATTCACTACACATGGGCACTCCTTTCTATCTGAAACCTCCGTGCTGGCTTTTGTACTCGGTCTTGGCTTGCTCGAGGGCCTTGCCGGGTTTCCAGCCCTGCGACACCAGGAATCGAGCCCTGCGGGCGATAGCGCGTCGTGCCAGCACCTTGACGGCGCGCTTGCACTCGGCCTCTGTCATCTCCTGTTTGATGAACTTCTTCGTTCCAGCCGTAGCGGCCAGGCTTTGCAGTCTCTTGAAGAGCTTCAATGCACACCATTCCTTTCGGCCAGGCCGAAGAGCACGATCGCGGCGGCCACCTCCTCGCGGTGCTCCGATAGCCTGGTGGTGAACTCGTCGAGCGCCGCCTGGCTGAGATCCTCGCTCCGGGCGTAGGTTTCCAGCTCGTCACCGCGCAGTTTGATCCAGATGCCGCGCTCGGTGGCCTCGTCGAGAAGCTCGACGGCCTCGGGGATGATGCGAGCGACGATCATGTGAACTTCGTGAACCCTACCTCTCTACACAGTGACGCGATCGCGCCCGAGGGGCCGTTGCTCGAGCTGGCGAGCACGATCTGAACATCCTTGTCCGGTTCCATGAGCGGCTTGGCTGCCGCCATCGCCTCGTGGGCGTGGGGTTGGAACTCCGACTCGTCGAGGAAGATCCTGGTGATGGTGTAGGTCCGCACCGCGTCACCGCCTTCTTTCACTCCCTGGATGGTGGACTGCGTGTGCTTGTACTTCATCCTGATCGTTTGGCCGCTCTGGCCCTTCCAGCTATCGAACGGTCGCCGTATCAGCGGCTCGGCCAGGTTCTCCTCAATGAATCGGCATCGCTCGTGAACGACGAACGCCGCCTTCTCGACGTTCAGCGATTGGATCATGTTCAGGTGGTGACTGCGATACCTGGCGTCCCACACCCAAAAGGCCGAGACGGTCCAGGTAATGAATCGTCGGCGGCTCTTCGGGAAGAGCAACAGCTTCTCGGTGTTCAGGGCGTGAACCACCTCGTCGACAATCTGCTCGTCCATCCAGGGCCGGATGCCACCGCTCGCCTCGTCCACGGTGCGGACCTGGTCGCGCATCCACCTGGCCGGGGAATGGCGATACACGAGGTCGAGACGCTCGAGGCGCTCGGTGATCTCGATGTAGTCCTTCTCTTCGATGCGCCGTTCGACGCCCATCACTCCTCGCGCTGCTCCCGCAGCCGGTCCAGGGCCTCGAGCACCTCCGCGGGCGTGGCCGACATGACATTGAGAAGTATCGGTGGAATCTTCGACGGGTCGAACGCCAGGGCCTCGTCCTCCCACAGCTTGAGACGCCGGCCAAGTAGCTCTCGCGCCTGGTGGGCGTCGTAGAGCTCCAGCTCGCGAGAGTCTTTCGTGTCCTTCACCTTCTTGATGAGATGCGAGATCCCAAGCTCCTTTGCCTTGCGGAGCATCCTCGGGACGTTCGGCTCCTCGTAAACCTCTGCGAAGTCGCCCATGTCGCTGGTCGCCACATCGAACTCTCGAGCGATGATCTGCTCGGTTCGCACCTCCATGTCCCTCATGCGCTCGTCGATGAGGGCGCGAACCTCAACATTCGCTAACAATCGGCTCCCTTCTACTTCCGGCTTCGCATATCCGGCCTGGCGGGCGGCCTGTGTTGCATTGAGGTATGAATTGCGAACCCTCCCATCCGTGAATCTTTCCGCGGTTCCCGAGAGGTACGCTTCGACGAAAGCGCGACGTTTTGCGGTGAGTGCCATGAGTCGATCATACACCCCGGACAGATTCAGAGTGGTTGCTTGCTTGCATTATTGCAACCACGGCATTACATTGGTTCCGAAAGGAGGTTCCGAAATGGCACACGGGAACCGAAAGCGAAAGGCGTCGGATGGTGTTCGGAGATCCAAATGCGAGGGCAAGATCAAGCTCAGGGAGTACCTCGAGGCCGAGGCGAAGTCGCTGGCTGCGACGGGCGTCCCTGTCCTTACGATCGTGCGGAAGCTCGACGAGCTGGCCCTCAAGTACCTCGAGGAATCGCAGGGGAGGCTCTGATGGCGACACCGCTGAAAGCTCCGGGCGATCGGATCATGGCGGCGGTCTGCGACTGCTGCGGCGCTCACGCGCATGAGTATCCGTTCGAGGTGTTCCAGGTCTGCGCTCGTTGCGGGCGCGGGACGTACTACGCGAAGCCGGTGACGGTGGCCGAACACCAGGCGATGCTGCCCTCGAGCATCGACCCGTTCACCGCGTTGCGCGAGGACGAGCCTGACGAGTTTGATCTCCCGTTCCTCGAGGACGGGTTCTACCAGGAGGGAGAGTCGTACTATGCTTGATGCTTCTGACTACACGCCCGAGCGCACCCGCGAGATCCACACCGCTGCCGCAGCCTCGAAGCTCGTCGGTCGCACCATCGTCGGGTTCGCCTACATGAAGGCGGTCGACACCGGCTTCTACCACGATGCGCCGATCCTCGAACTCGACAACGGCGATTTCCTGCTCATCCAGAGCGACGACGAAGGCAACGACGCGGGTTCGATCCGGCTCATCAGCGTGGCGGGACCAAACACATCCATGACGATCCCCCGGATCTGAATATCAACCGGACCCCTCGCCAATCGCGGCGGGGGGTTCTTTTTGCCTGAAAGGAGGTTCGATGCACTACGACGAGGATTTTGACCTGATCGACGGGGTTGGCTTTGCCGATCCTGGCGGCGAGTCGGCGCTGCGAGCGGAGACGCCCGACAACCCGCGGAACCTTCCCTGCCCGAACTGTGGTCGTCCCAACATGCTCACGCCGATCGACCGGCAGCGTGGCTACCAATGCGACATCTGCGCCCGCGAAACCGAGATGGGGTTCTGATGCGTAGCCCCGAGATGCTCGTCGGCGTCCTGGTGATGATCGCCACGTTCCTGCTCGTCCTGGTGGCCTCTCCCCACAGCTTCGCCCTCGCATGGGCCGAAGGGTGGATCGCGGCCATCATCTCTTTCATCGTGTACGGGTGCGTCCTGTGGCGCACCAAGGAAAGGAGGTATTGATGCCCAACCGTTACCGGCGTCCCACCGTGGGCGTCACCGTGCGTCTCGGCGTGGAGACGCGGGAGCTGCTCGACCAGGTCGCCAAGGCCAGGCGGCTCTCTCTCGCGGCCACGATCGAGCAACTCGTCATCGAGGAGTCGAACCGTCTCGGCCCACCGAAGAAGAAACGAGATCGCCAATGAATGATTTCCTGACGGTCCATTCACCTGGCGATGTCGTCATTACGTGCGAGAAGCACGGCTACTCGAAGCCCGGCCGCTGCCCGTGGTGCCGCGTCGACGAACTCGAGATCGAGAACAATCGACTCTCGAATCGCCTTCAACAATTCGTTCACCAGGCGAAGCTCCCTGGTTTCGACGATACCGCTCGAGGCTACGTCGGAACCCCTCACGCCAAGACATCGACGAGCGTAGATGGTGCGAAGCTGATTCGGCCTCGAGCTGATTCGATCCGTCGCCAGATATGGGAGCTGATGTACAGCGCGGGCGATCATGGCCTCACGCCGTTCGAGGCCGCCGCCGAACTCGGCCTCGCCACCAATACGGCCGGACCTCGCTTCCCGGAGCTGCGAGCGATGGGCAAGGCCATGAAAACAGACCTCACGCGAGAGACGTACAACGGCGGCCAATCGAGGGTCCATGTGGCGATCGGAGAGGGCTATGAGTAAATGCCGCCACTGTGACCAAATGCTGTTTTTCGCCACCATGCCGACCGGCAAGAAGCTCCCGTGCGAGGCCCCACCGATCAAGACCTGGACGAGCGGCGATGACACAGTCCTGGTCGTCAACGTCCACAACCAGGCGGTGCTGATTCCTGCGAACTCGCCCGTGAGAGTGTTCAAGGAACATTGGTCGAGCTGCCCTGGCGCGAACACAGAGAGGCGGCGGTGATGGATCATCTCCAGCTCATCGCGGATCGGCCCCTGGCATCAAAAGAACCTTGTGTCGTTTGTGGCCGCACCACGGAGGAACCGCTTGTCGAGTGGTTCGTCTCCACGGTCGACGGCTCTCTTACCTGTGCTACTTGCGCCCTGGCGCTCGAGCGAATCGAAACGGAGGTTTCTATGCGACGACAGACCATCATTCTCGCCGGTCCCTACAACCCGGCAACCCTCAACGCCCTGCTTCCCCTGGTGACGTATGCTTTCGATCGTCTCCTCGGCCACCTCGAGGGTGACGGCTCTCGGATGGTGACGCTGAAACAGGTTCAGACGATCGCTCGCGGCGTCTGCGTCGAGTACGGTGCGGAGCATCTCACCGACAACGTCATCTCGGCCGTGAACGCCTCGATCGACTCCATGCTCGGCGGGGCCGTGACCGACTCAGAGCCGGTAGGGAGCGGCGAGTGATGGAAGAGAACCCCACCGTCAAGGCCGGTTCTCGCTGCCATCGCTGCGGTACGCTCGTCCCTACCCTCTGGACCTACTGTGAACCCTGCCGCAAGGCTATCGCCGTCGAGGACCCTCACGAGGCCAGGGAAGAGCTGTCATGGCGATGGGAGATCGACGAGAACAGGAGGCGAAGCTGATGCTGACATTCATGGACGGCGCGAATCTGAACGGACACGTCGGCGCGATCTTCTTCGTGCGCGGCATCCCCAAGACCAAGGGATCGTTCCGCACCTTCAAAAGCGGTGGCGTCCGGCCCGACAACCCCGACTCGATCGAATGGCAGGAGCGCATCTCCCGCGAGGCGTCTGTGAACTGGCCGCCGCTCGAGCCGAGCAAGGGACCGATCGCCGTGAAATTCACGTTCTTCTTCAAGCGCCCGAAGTCGCACTACGGCACGGGCCGCAATGAAGGGACGCTCAAGAAGTCGGCCCCGCCGTACCCGATCTCGAAGGGCCGCAATGATCTGGACAAGCTCGTGCGCTGTGCCCTGGACGCCATGACCGAGATCGTCTACGAGGACGACGCCCAGGTGTGCAAGCTCGGGGAAACCGATAAGGTGTTCACCGACGACACTCAACCCCTCTCGGGGGTCCTCGTCGGGATCCGCACTCTCTAGCGTCGTATCGCCACCTGGAACATATCGTTAACCCCATCTGATGTGGAGCGGGACAAAAAGCCCCCCGGACCAGGCCGGGGGGTTTTTACTGTCTGAGAAGAGATCAACTCGGGTCGATGTACCCGATGAAGATTTCGGCGTCCAGCTCCGCGAAGTCGTCGGAGCCGAGCGTGTAGGCGATGGTGGTCGCCGCAGCGCAGACGTGGCCCTCGGGCACGTAGTCGCCACCGCTCTCGTCCACCTTCAACAGAGCGCCCACGGTCGCAGAGCCATCTGCCAGGGTCGGCAGGATGGTGCCAGTGGCGGCCACGGAGAGGCCGTCAATGAAGCCGTCCTCGTCGCCGCCGCTCACGCCCACGTCGATCGTCTTGGTGCCGCCCGTCGCCTCGGCGGTGTTCACCTTGACGAACGCGCCGATGATGATCGAGCCAGCGGGGATGATGAGCGTCGTGTCGTTCGACGTGGCAGCCGCCACGATCGGAGCGCGAACGCTTTTGTATACGGGGAAGAAAAGACCGGCGAGGTTTTTCTTCCACTCGCGGAATCCGGTGAGTTTCGGGTTCAGATCCATTTTGTCCCTCCAATGGACTGTTGGTTGACGTTCAGCTTCCGACGCCCGCTACCGTTGCGCCTCCTCTCACCCGCTGCGACCCATAGCAGCGGTGTACCCATTCGACGGCCATGTTCATTCGCATCAGGTCGTCGGGGTTTCGCTCCTGGTAGATGTGCGTTTGCCCGAAGTGAGCAAACCGGAAAATGCTGTGGAGCTCCATCGCCCACCAGTATGGGAGCGAGGGTTGCATCTGGATCTTGACCAGGCCCGCGCCGGGGAAGAACACGATCGGCCGGTGGTCGTCGTCGACGGGGCCGATAACGAGGTAAATCTTGTCGACCGGGATCGGCCTCGGCGGTTCCTCGAGCACATACACTTCGTTGAAGGCCGACCAGGCCACCAGGTAGATCGAGCGCAATCGGCCGGCCCACTCGTCCACCGTCGTCTGAGGCGTCTCTACGGTCGCGTGAACGCTCGGGAAGTTGGGCAGTCTCGTTACCGGGGGGTTGGGCTCGAGGCGCGTGAGGGCCTTCCTGCGTCGATGCTGGACCCACATATAGACCGTCCCTGCGACGATGGCTCCGAGACACGCCCACCCGAGCCAGTCGAGAGAGGCCGCAAGGGTCACGACACGAAATTCCTCAACGCGACGGCGAACTCCCGCGCCGTGCCTTCCGGGTTCGCCGTGCGCCAGTTGTCGAGCGCCGCTGTGACCTGGTCCTGGTGCTCGGCAGGAGTGACCGCGATGAGGCCGTCACGGACCTTGTCCCATACCTCCTCTTTGATCGGGTCGTCGGGCCGCATGTCCTTCATGGCGGCGGGCAGCGAGTCGTAGTCGTCCGGGTCGATGGTGTTGATGGCGTAGACCACGATCTGCGGGTGAGCTTCCACATCTGCAATGATCGTGTGATCGCAGTTATAGCCGGTGAGCTGATGCGGTGGGTACTTCGGCGGTACTGCACGAGAGTAGCCATGAACCGGCGGCTGAAGCCCTTCAGTTGTTACCGTCCGGGTCTGCTCTACGCCGGTAAACTTCTGACGCTGGAGGTCATTCCCCCTTCTGTAGAAGTCTACCGGATCGCCGTCAGCCCAGGCAGAGTATTCATGTGGAAACTCATCCATCGGCTCCAGGTCGTAGGTTGCGAAGATTGCGATTTCACAGAGCATCTTTCACCTCACAGTTTGAAGGGCATTTGCGGATCGTAGGGCCAAAACTCAGCAGACGGGATAGCTCCACCACTTCCCTCTAAGGTTGAAAGCTTCCATCCTGTCTCGGTGGTAAAACCGGCTGAGTTGCTAGATCCCTCAGAAGTGCCATTCACAAAAAATTCGACGGATGTTCCATTTACCATGAGCATGACATCATCACCGTCAGAAACCGTTCCGGATCCCATGCTAATCAAAAAGTTGGGAGCACCATCAACTATGTTGTAGACATAGGCCGCCCCCGACGAGGCTGTTTGCATCATCATGTAGTTGGTAGCATCCTGGATGCGGAAGAACATTCGCGTTCCCGATACGCTTACAGTCCCTGTTTGATGATCTCGCCAAACAATCACGCAGTCCGAAGGGCAATCTCCAATATCGTCGACTTGTGGGCAGATAGCGTGGTCAACCGCCACGCCGAGGGCAGGATAGGGGTGCGTCGTCAATTCGATGTCGTTGGTGGCGAGGTTGTGACTAACATTTCCTTGCGCGACATTATTGTTTCCATCGTTTGTTACTGTTCCGCTCACAGCTAAGATGTTGTTGTAATACAACGCAACCTCGGACCCTTCGGCCACTATCACAAAATCTATCCATGTGCCATCCAGCGCCGCTAGGTTGATCGAACCAACGGTTTGTAAGTCACCATCAACAATGTTTCTCAGATAGACATAGCCGTTTGACCACATTTCGGCATAGAACCGATTACTGCCGTCAGTGTACCGACCCTCGAAATATGTTTTCTGTCCAAGCTCCATTGTGTAGCCGAACCTCATCTCGAAGTCAGCCTCACAATCAAATTGAGTCGGACTCGCCGGAGTACTCTCCGAATCCGTCACCTCCGCGAAGTCCCGATCCCACTTCGAGGACAGGTCGAGGAGAGCGATGCGGCGGTAGCAATTCAGCAGGTTGTAGTTGCTGATCGCCGGAAATTGATTGACTCCGATCTCGGCGGCATCATGCGGGAGGCCAAACTTCCAACTCTTGCCGGTGTCGAAGTCGAGATAGTGATAGCCGTGCGTGTCACTCCTCTGCATCACGATGAAGGATCGTTGGGTATTACCCGCGAAATTATCAACCATGCTGTTGCCATAAGAATTATGGCAAATAACTGGAACCCCAAAACGGTAATTAGCACCAATGACGGCTCCGCTCGTCGCGTTGTCAAAGCCAACTCGATGAGTGGTGTTGCCTGCGCTGAAAGAGTCCAACGTGGCGAGCATGGCATCGGTGGCATCAATGTCGAGTGCAGAACCATCTGTATCGGTCCAGCTAATCCTCGGATCGTCGCTCGCCGGCGGCTCTGAAACAGCAAGTATCAGACCGTTCCCTTTTGGATTAGACTCGCAGATGATGACCGTTCCGTCGGTCACGTTGCTCTCGTAGTGTGCTCCTCCGGTTTGACCCTCGAGCCAGTCGTTCGTCGCCTCCCCACAAAACTCATCGTCGATGTAGACCTTGTGGCTGTCGTCGACAAACTCCAAGCGCACCCGATACCGTTCGGTATCGGTCAGGAAACCGGACGTCTTGGCTGTCAGGATCTTCTGAGGCGTGCCACCCTCTCGTTTGTAGAGCTCGACCTGGCCGCCCGTGCCGCAATAGAGGTAGTAGTGGTTGGAACCGTTTTGATAGCGATATTTCGGGGTGACGTACTTCCCTGTTTCGTAGGTGAAGTGACACTCGAGAAACCCGTTCGCGGGGCAATCAAAAGTCCGCGTGGTTTGTACGGGCGGGAGGTCTCCACCTCCCATGTCGCCGCACCAAATCGTTCCTTGAGTGTCTTTGCCCACATTGATCCGAGCACCCCCGTCCTTCGTCAGCCGCCAGTGGGGACGGTGGGCCATCATCGGGTAGTCGGTCTCTTGGCCGACCGGGCGGGGCTTCTCGTCGGGCTGGTCGCCGAGGATTACTTGGGCGTTGCGAAAATAGGTGTAGTCGCCAACGTCCGCGCTACCGGGTCCATTCACCACACGAATTTCCGTAGCCCAACCTTTAGCGTCTCCACCAATGCGTATTTTCGTCCATTCGGTTGTGGAAAGATTACTAACGTCCTGAACCCCGCCACCCCCTATCGAGCCGGGGCCACTAAGAACTTCGGCATCTCCGGCTTGATATGCGCCATCAATTTTGAGTCCAACCGATGTTGAATCCTCGGTGCCTTTCAAAACCTCCACAACATAGGAAATACGACCAGCCCATTCGGGAAACCAGTTATTCAGGTATTGCCAACACCATGAACTGGCCCCACCCGACTCAACCTTGAATTTCCCGCTGCCTTCGTCAGTCACGGTACAGTTGTTGTGCGTCCAGTAGCTCGTGTTTGTCCAGTCGTCAGCCGCCTTGAGCAGATTCTCGGAGCCGATCTGGTCGTAGTCGAACTCGTCGAGGAAGGTGGCATACTTCTCGATCCCCGGCCCACCGAGTAGGCCGCCGAGATGAAGAGCTGCCGCGGAGTGCCGCACTCTCGAGCTGCGTACCATGACAGCCCCCCTACGTGCGGATCGACATGGGCGTGATGACCTTCGCGCCGCTTTGGTTCACGGACGCGCCAGCGTCCGTTTCCGCATTGACGCGGACACGCCGTTGCCGCACCAGGGTTTCGAGGCCGTCCGCGACGCCGGCCGAAGCCGACACGCTGAACTTCACCTCGGTCCCGTCCACCGTCACGTCGTAGAAATCCGCGTCATCGTCATCGACGCTCATCGGATCTGCCGACGCCTGGAGTTGGAGTTTGGTGGTGGTGGCGGTCATGGTGGGTGCGATGCAACTGACGATGGCCTCGAGGCCGAACCAGATGGAGTTGCTCGCGCTCTCGCCGTCAGGAATAGTCCACTCGCTCATCGCTTGGTCCTCCTGGTGCTACGAGCATACCACACGAAAAAGCGGGGACCGCAGCCCCCGCCATTATCTCGTTCATTGAAGCAGAATCATCCTGCGAGCTGCGCCTCCCACAGAATCGGGTCCGGGTGGCGCATGGTCAACACTCGATCCGCGTCCTTTGGCGACATCAGGATGCCGTGCTCCCGGACCTGGTCGAACAGGTTGACCGTGAGCCTCACGTCCTCGAGGCAGTAGTCCACCACCGCGCCGATCTCGCCGCGCTGCCACTGGACAGGAGCGTGAGCGCCGTGGCCGGTCTTTTTCAGCCCGAGGTTGATCTCGGCGGTGGCGTCCAGGCCGTAGCCGCCGTGGGTTGCCGGTGCGAAGCTCGTCGGGTCGAGTCCCGCGGCCCGCCACATCTCGGCCAGGAGGTCGTAGCTCCAGGCGTCGATGTCGCGCCGGATCTCGATGCCGAGCGCGGCCCGGATCGTCTTGTTGTCGAACCCGATGTTGTTGAAGCCGACCAGGAACTCGCGCTCTTCCATGAGCGCGGCGAAGTCCTCGAAGTTGTCCCGCATGAACGTCCGGTAGCGGTTGGTGACGTAATCGAACGCGCAGATCACGCTGATTCCCATGTTCGCGTGGTCCCGCCACCCGTCACAGTATTCGATCCCCTCGAGCCGCTCCTCGTTGCGGCCCTGGATCGCCTTCTCGATCTCGATGTCATAAACGAGAGCATCCACGGAAAATCTCCTTTCGTCGTCGTCGTCGTCCTCTACGACTACTATGTAATTCCTTTAGGAATTACTAATAATATGTGTAGGACCCGCGAAAACGCCGCTTTTCCGCAGCGTTTCCACAGGTTTTCCACAGGGTTTTCCACAGGCCAGCCCGTTACACCTTCCGACAGACGTTGCAGACGTGGCCCTTCAGCCCGCCCTCGAATTTCACGAACGCCCAAAACGAGCGCAGATGCCCGCAACGAGCGCATTGCAGCATCCCCTGGTCGTCCGACTCTCGCACCGCGGGCTCGATGCCCTCGCCGGCGCAAAGCTCGCAAACACCACCGTCAGGGCCATCGCCGTAGCCCTTACAACCCGAACACTGTGGAAAATCCACCTCTGCGGGCTTCGGCTCCTCGGCGTCGTCGGTTTCTGCCTGGTTTTCTTCAGGGTTTGCGGGTGTCTCTTCGGGTTCCGAAATACACGGGTTCGTGGACGCATCATCCCACGTCGCAGTCTCAGGGGATTCTGAGGCGATTTCCGGGGGGACCCCTGCCGCGGCGTCCAAAGCCTTCTCGGCGTCCTCGTCGGTCGTCTCGTCGATCGGCAGTCGCCGCTGATAGCGAGCTTCGTCACGAGCGCGGAGCATCCCCTCGATGCTGTTCTCAATCTCCTTGATGCGCTCGTTGAACTCGGCGGTGGTCTGCTTCTTGTCCTCCTTGACGGCGAACAGCAAACGGCAGAGCCGCTCCAGCTCGTCTTGCCCGCCCGCCGCCTGGACGAACTCGCTCACTTTCTCGTCCACGGCAGCGAACTGCTCTTCTCGTTCCTCGTCCAGCTCGATCGTCGACGTGGTCGGCTCGATCGGCTCGAGGTCCTCCTCGGCGTCCTGGCTCTCGGTCTGCCAGGCCGGATGGTTTTCCTCGAGGTACGACGAGCTGCCGAAGGTCGAATACCTGGTGAGCACGTACACCTTTCGGGAGAGCTTCATGCGGGCATGGTGGAAGTAGCCGTAGAGTGGGTTGTACTCGCGCTCGGCCACCTCCTCGATCGTCGCCGGTTCGACGCCGATGTTATGGTCTCGAAATTCCTTCAACGGCCTGGTGTTGTATCCCGAGATCGCTACCACCTGGTCGTCCTCGTTGCGGTGAACGAGGGTCGGCACGAACGGACCCTCGTTGCGCTCGGAGCCTTCGCGGTCGATGAGGGTGACGTTGGTGATGTGATCGACCTTGCCCTCGTGCAGAGTGGCGATCGGCGTCACCATCTTCGCCAGGGCCTCGAGGCCGCCATCCTTGACCGGGTCCGGGCAGAGCCAGGTGGACGAATCGGCATCAGGGTCAGGCTCGAGCGCCGCCTGGACCTCCTCTTTCGTCGGCGGTCGCGGGTCCGGCTCCGTCCGCTCGAGCGCCACCTGGTAGTTGGAACAATTCAAGATGTCGCCGTGGAGCTCCGATGCACGATCGCCCAAATCGGGGTCGGCGGTGGCGATCGCAGAGATGATCTCCACCAGCTCCGGGGCCGGTATGCCGGTGTAGGGCCTCCACACCTGGCCGTTGGCGGTCGGCACGACCCCCACGACCGGCTCGAGGCCCGCAGCGACCATCAGCGCGGCGAACTCGTTGGTGTACTTCTCGACCACCTTGGAACGCTCGAAATCGTTCGTGGCGGCCTTCATTTCCTCGAGGTATGTCATGGGCACTCTTCCTTTCTGTTAGCTGAACGATTGATCTTCCTGCTGCCAAGCGCGAATACCGACCTCCTCCGGGTCGAACTTGATACCGCCACGGGCGAGCGATACCGCCTTCTGTGCTTGAAAGGCTACCAGCTCGGCGGGCACCTTGTCGTCGATGATCGCCTGGCACAAGAGCTTGATGTCCACCAGCTCGGCCTTCCAGGTCTTGCGCCCCACCGTTTTGCCGAAGCTCCCTCGAGCGACGTTCGACGGCGCGGGCGGTGCGACCTCCTTGATTGCCGGTTCTTCTGGCGGGGCCTGGCCCGCCGCCTCGGCCTCTTTGGCGGCCCGTCGCCGCTCGGCCTCCTCGGCTGCGATGCGCTTCTTCTCGGCCTCGGCCGCCCGGATCTGCTCGAGCTTCCAGTCTGCGACCCTCCGCTTGAGATGATCGAGGGCGTTGTCCAGAGACTTGAGGATCGGGTTGTAGGTGTCCTGGATCTTGGTGAGCGCCTGGCGGTGCTCTTCGCCCTCGGCCTTTCTCACGGCGTCGATTTCCCTTCGGAGATCGCTGATCGCCTTCCCGAGATCGGCCACCTGGCCCTCGTTGGCCTCGCTCACCTTCGCAACCATGCCCGCGGCGTTGCAGAAGTCGAGCGCCTCACCTTCATAGTTTCGTTGCGGTGCTCCCATGTTCACTCTCCTCTCTCGGTCTTGATCGACCAGTAGTGACGCCCGCCACGGGTTTCCAGCTCCACCGTGTAGGTATCGGTTATCAGAACTCGAGACGTTCCATCTTCCGGCCAGGCGTCCGTCTCGTCGAGCATCTTCTTCACCGCAGTCCTCGAGGACTGGTATGCCTTGCCGTTCTCCTCGAGCGTGTCCACCTCTCCGAGCATCGTGTCCAGATGATCGCTGCTCATCTTGATCGCGTCACCGAGGCCGGTGAGGCTCGCCGCGGTCGGGCAGATATGCGCCCAATCGCAGCGGGCGCAGTAGAGAGGATCGTAAGTCAGCGCCGGGGCCTGGCGGTTGAGGGTGAGGTATCCGTTGACGCGAGCGATGCGCCGATAGGCCACCGCAAGATGCTCGTTGAACTCTTCCAGCTCGAGGACGATGAATTTCGGTTGCCCGGTGAGCTTGTTGATGAGCGCGAACAGGCCGATGTCGTCCTCGGCCTCGTGAACGTAGAACGCGAGCTGATGCGGCCACTTCCGCATCCACGGGCGCGAGCTGGCGAGCATGTCCTCGATCGAGTTGACGCTCGACCAGGCGGCATCGTTCAGTCCCTTGATCTCGGCCAGGACCCCATGCCGCCGTTTCAGGGCTTCCGGTGCCAGGTCGTCGGCCTTGCGAATCCTGCCGTCACAGCGGCCCCGGATGTTTAGGTCCTCGTTGACGTAGAGGCGCTGTTCCTCGAGGATCTCGAACCCGGCAGCGCGGAGGCGGTCTTTCGCATACGCCTCATAGTGGTTGCCGAGATCGAAGATGCACATAAGGGCCTCGTCGGGCGTGGTCGCGTCCTGCCACCTCGCCCGCGTGGCCCACAGATAGAAGAGGCACGGGTGGCCGATGTTCGACGCCCAGGTGCCGCGTGGCTCCTCTGGCGCCCATCGTTCCTCCTCGAGCCTTTTGATCCACGACTCGCGGAGGTATTCAGCCAGAGACATCGGGCACCAGCTCTTCCGTGACGCCGATCAAGTCGAGGTTCGAGATCAACCGCCTGGCGCTCGGGTTGTCCTCGAGCAACCAGCGATAGCTCCCGTCCTTGTTCCACCAGGCCCCCGCCGCCTTGAGTGCGCTTTTCTTCTGCTCGAACCCTTCCATGTCCTTGTCGAGCTTCACGGCCAGAGTCGGGCGTTCGATCTTGAAGTCCTCGGCGGCCTGTTGCTGCTTCCGCGCCCCGGCGTACTTGTTGTCCTGGAACCCGATCGCCTTGTTCTTGATCCAGGCCACGTCAAGGCCCGCCACCTCGAGCCATCCCCATTCCGGTTGCTCGAGGCCGATCGCCTTCCGAATCGCGCCGCCCGCCCAATTGGTCGCCGCGGCCTTGACCACATCGCCAGGGCACGGCTCGATTTTGCCGCCCTTGGTGAAGAACCCCTCGTTCGAGAACCGAGCACCTGTGACCTGGTGCCACAGCGGCGAGAACATCAGGCATCGCGCCCGACCGTGGAAGTAGGCACCCCAAAACTCTTTTTGTGTGCCCTGGTTGTAGATGATGATTTCCGGGGTTTCGGAGCGTTGGAGATCGACGCGCATCGGGTCGCGCAGTTTCAGGGCTCCCGCGCCAGTGAGATACGGCGAAACGTCCTCGGGAGCGTCAGAGTCGCGCTTGTGAACGGTCCAGTCGTACCTGGTAGTCAGTGAGATCGCGTGAATCCGAAGATCCTGGATCATGTTGATTTTCTCTTTGACCAGCTCGTGCGCCTTGCGGAGTTGGTCGAGGGTGGGCAGATCGGAGATCCCGCCCTTGATGCCGACCTCGCGGAGCTTGATCGGCCCGGCCGGCACTATCCCCGAAGGCGTGTCGATGATGACCTCTGCCTCTTCGGGTTCCGGCTCGGCCTCGAGTCGTTCGAGGTCCACGTAGTCGTGGTCCTCCTGGATTTCGGGTTGTGCCATTTCATTCCTCCTTTCGTGTTTGGTTGACAGCGACCAGCGCGAGCGGCGCGGGACCTGGCTTCTTCGAGCGTCGAGGGGAGAGCGTGAACTCTGCTCCACGCTGCCGGACGACCTCGCGCATGATCGCCTGGCAGAGCCGCTCGGTTCGGTTGAGAGCCTTCGCCAGCTCTTTTGCGGTCACGCCCCCGTGGCGAATCGCCAGGGCCGCCGCCATCGTCCCGTGCTTCTTGGAAAATCTCATAGGCACCTCCTTTCGAGTTTTGGTTCGCAATTCTACCACGCGGTTCGCAATTAAAAAAGAGCCCCCCGCAGGAGGCTCAGAAAGGAGGTTCCCGTGGTGGGATGGCACACCCACCCGGTCGCCAGAAATGAGTATATCAGTCGTTGTCGGGGATGCCGAACGCCTCGCGCACCTTCTTGCAGATCGGCAGCACGATCGCGTCATCGAGCGTGGTGCCCGACTTCTCGACAGCGTTCTCGACGAAGTCGAGCAACGTGTCCGCGAACTCTTTGAGCTGATCTTCGCTCAGGAAGGTGAGCACCGCCTTCAAAAGCAACTCGATCAATGTCTGTTTCATCGCTTCCTCCTATTCACGAGCCACCCTGCAAATTTGAGAAGTCTCTCGATCCTTCTCTGAGTGGCCTCTTTCATTCGCGTCATGTAGCGGGGCCTCACCTGCCGGTTGTAGTGCCGCTCGAACGCCTCGCGGTACTCCTCGATCGTCAGGCGCTCATTCAATCTTCTTCGCGCTTTCCGTTCACACATCGCTCGATCTCTCCAGTTGTCGGCTCGCACCAACAGTCCATGAGCGGCGTTTCAGGAAACTCCGGGTCGTCGATCCACTTCGAGTACCAGCGAATCCGGTTGGCGTGGGGTTGCATGTTCTTGGCCTCGAAGCGGAGCACGTCGGCCACGTCGGCCCACGGGATGATCTGCTCGTTCGAGACTGTCTCGCTTGAGTAATTCACGACGATGCGGACGATCGTTTCCTCTCGAGCACCGACCACGAAAAGCGAGCGAACCATCGGCGTACACTCGGACGCCTCGATGTAGCAGGGCGTTCCCCACGGGGTTTCGGTCGGCCCGCACTCCTCGTTACCTTCTTGGGCCGCAGCGACGCTACACAGACAGGCCACCGCCAGCAACGTCAGGGTCAGGAATCGTTTCATTTGAACCTCCTTTCAGTATCGCGGGGTCGATAAACACCTCGCAATGTACATGATTCTTCATGTGCCTGGAATAGCGGCGCGAGATGTTCTGTGCCAGGCCCACGATGTCGCCTGCGGTGACGAAGTCGCCTTCTGCCACCTGGGGAGACACGTAGAGGAGGCGCACGATAGCCTTTTTGTTGTGGGTGATGATCTCGATGAGACGATAGCTGAGATCGTCGTCGTAACAGTGGCCGATGCGCTTGACTCTGCCGGTGACTGGCGACGGCACAGGCTCATCGACAAAGAACTCGTAGTCGATGCCGTAGTGAGGCCGAAGGCCCCTCGAGGCTGCGAACTTCCCATCGCCCTCGCTGTCCGATCGGACCTTGCGGCCCGTCATATCAAACGACACTTCATCCAGGGCTCGGCTCGTCAATGAAACGGCTTCGTTTCCCCTTGGCATCGTCGTCTCCCTTCTTCTCTCCTGCTGGCGGCCTGGAAGCAATCCTTTCAAGAACGCGCAAAGACTTCTGCTGGAGGGTGACGGATTCCGATGTCTTGTCGATGATCTTTTGGAGTAGGGCATCTTGCATTTGACTCCTCTTCCATTGTTCGACGCCGTCAATCGGCCCGCTTCTCTTTTCGATGAGAGCCACCTCGGCCTCGAGGCGCTCGATCGTTTGATTGAGCGAGTGGATTCTATTCGGACAGTCGACAACGATTTTCTCCGATGACAGCTTTTGACCCGGCCATATCCGTTTCAGGAACTCGAAGAGCCCAAGGACCACACCGAACATCAGCGCGGCCGCGCCCGCTGTACCGGGGTCGATCCCCGATCCTTCTATCATTGCGTACTCCCTCCATAGACTTTCTCATACCAACGGATGCCCTCCTTGATCTCTTCGACCTCCTCGGGCGTCAGGGATTTGACGAACGCCTCTTTCTTGGCTTTCGACATCGACCCGAGCGGGTGCTGCCTGGCGATGCTCTGTGCGTATCCCTCGGCCTTCCCTCCAAGCTCAACGTACTTCTTCAACCAGGCGTCGGCGGCCTCTTGGTCGCCCCACATGAGAGCCTTCCGGTGGTAGTAAAGCGCATTGCCCCTTTCTGTGGGCGTGATTGACGGCATCTCGTCACCGAACTTCTTCTGCCACTTCACGACCAGGTCGCGGGCGTGCCAGTAGGCGGCCTCGCCGGGGTCGGTGCGGTAGAAGAGAACGGCGTCCATCAGATCGGTCAGGTTGCCGAGCGGCCCCGGAGCCTCAGACTTCGGGCGTTTCGGTATCGGCTTGCTCGTCAGTCGAGACACCTTTCGCACCAGCCAGTCCATCGACACGGTGCGAGCCAGGTGCTCCATGCGGTTCCTGATCGGGCGCGTCCGCAGTTTCCAGGATTTGCCCTCCTCGAAGAAGCTCGGGAATGAACCGCGCCCGAGCACCAGCTCGAAGGTGGTTTTCGAGAACGGCTCCCACGACTGGATGAGGCGGTTGATCGGCGCTTTCCCGGCCTCGCTGATGATGTCGAGCGCGTCCTTTTTGCCCTTCACCCAATCCGCGATGTCCTGTGGGTAATCCTCGAGGCCGAACCACTCGAGCGCATCGGCCAGCGCCCCCTCGAACCTTACCGACCGGATCGTGCCGTCCGCACGGTGGCCGAGAATGAGGTGGAGCTGGCGACGGTTCTTGTTGATCTTCTTGTCCTCGTCCGGGAACATCAGGCGATTCCACAGCGCCACCGCGCCGTAGAGGATGTTGACCTTGAGCGCGAAGAGCGCCGCCTTCTTGGCGACCGCCCCGGCTCCGACCAAACCGCCTCGAGCGCGGCCCCCGCCGCGGCCCTCGTGCGGGAGGTTCTTCATCAAGCGCACATAGCGCGGCGCGTTGATCTCGAGCCAGGAGTAAAACGGCAAAAGGTGACTGCGGAGCCATTGGCCGGCGGCTGAGATGTTGCCGTAGTCGCCCACCAGCTCGCGGGCGAGCTTCGCCGCCCTCTCGTTCACGTCCTCGATCGCATCTATCTGCATCCGATTCGAGGCCGCATACACCTTGTCGCCCGCCGCAACACGCTCCTGGAAGTAGCGATAGGCGGCCAGGCGCAGGATGTTCTCGCGCCAGGTGGTGAGGTTCTTGATGCCGTGCCAGTACCCCTCTGCCGCCTTTTGGAAGGCGTTCGGGTTGTTGGTGTCGACCAGGGCCCGGAACGCGCCCGTCCTTTTGATGTCGGGAATCTCGTAGATGGTGAGGCCGGAATCGACCACACCGAGCTTCATGGCGTCCTGAATCTCCTTCGACACCGTGCGGCCCGCCCGGCCCTGGACCTGGTATTTCCAGAGATCGTCGGCGGCCTTTGCGAAGCCCTTCAATATCCGGGGGTCGTAGGCGAGCACGATGTCCAGGTCGCCGCTCATGTTGTTGAAGTTGTATTTGACGGCTCGCAGCGGGTTCAGGAGGACCCACTGTTTCCAGCTCGAGAGCAACCACCTCGCAACGTCCTCGACCTGGCCCTCGTCTCGAGGCCCCCAATTGTCGAGAGTCGCGGCCAGGCCCTCGGGGATGACCCACGTTTCTCGCGGGCCGCCGACGATGAGCATGTCGCGCACGTCCTCTTCCTGGAGGAGCTTTTCGCCAGCGAGGACCTGGTCGAGCACCTTGTCGCTGATCGTGTGGCCGAAGAAGAAGTGATGCCCTTCCTGCGGTTGCCAGGTGGTGACTCCGGGGATGTCCTTCGCCAGCGTCCTCCAGGTGGCATACCGGCGTCCGAGGGTGCCTTTGATGAACTGCTCGCGCTCTCTGATGTTCTTGAAGATCGACAGCGCCATGATCGGGCCTGGGTTCTCCTCGATGTCGGCGTCGGGTTGCGCGGCCAGCTCCGAAAGGAAGTGGAACCACTGAGGATGATCGAAGATGAACGTGCCGCCGCCCTCGCCCTCGGATTCCTCCTCAGACCACGCGAGGTAGGCGTCTGCAAGCTCTTCGGTGAGATGCTCCCACCCCGGAACGAAGAGGCTGCGCTCGGCGGCCAGCTTGCCGAGGCGCTGTGTTGCTATGGCGATCCTCGAGCGGTAGTACCAGGTCGGGTGCTGCATCGGCTCCAGCTCCCAATGCTCGAGCGCCTCCGACCACGACAGGCCGAGGTCCTCGGCCCACTTCTGCTCGGCCAGGAGGTTGTTACGCTGCTTCGCCTGCTGTTTCAGCTCGGGCACGATGTCGTGAATCTCTTTCAGGCGCTCGAGGGTTTCGACCTTGGCGATCTGCGCCATCGCCTGAGCGAGATACTCGAACTCGGCCTCGTGATACGCCAGGTTGAAGTCGGAGCCGCCAGCACGTTTGCGCTGGAAGCTCTTTTTCCGCATGTGGACATCGACGCCCGCCGTGGCTCCGAGCGGGAACTGCGTTTTCGCGTTCAGGTGCTCGAGGACCTGGCGGTGGTAGTAGCGCGGATCGGACAGCACCTCTGGCCGCAGAATCCCGAGGTTAACGAGCTTCCGGGTGAGCTGCCTCTGGAGCGTCTGACGGCGCTGGACAGCGGCGAGCACGTCGGGGTTGTTCTCTACCAGGCCGCGAATCCTCGCATAGTCGGCCTCAATGTCGCGTTCCGGGTCGTAGGCTTCACCGAGCGATCGGTGGGAGTATCCGAACGGAAGCTCGGAGCGACCCTCGTACAGACCGTCCTCAACGTCCTTGATGATGTCTCCGAGCGCCAGGTAGTCGGTGAAGAGGATCATGCGCTCAGTGTCGAGGCCTTCGGTGATGTTGCGGATCATGTCGTAGGCGACCGCCCGCCCGAACTGCGGAGCGGCCCGGTACTGGCGCAGGATGTCGGTCGTGACCGCCATCGTGGCCGATTCGTCCGGGTTCAGATACTCGAATGAGCTGCGAAACGACCGCTTCAAATCGTTGGCCGCCTTGAGTGCTTTCTCCCTCGTCGTCTCTTCGATCGCCCCCCGCCTGGCTGCCGCTTTGCGTTCCTCGATTCCTGGGATCTGATGGCGCAACTCTGGCGGCACGAAGATCGGATCGAGCCTTGGAGCTCTACGTGCAGTAAACGGCTCGGCCAGGCGCGAAATGAGGCCGCCGAGCGGGTCGATCATGGCGTAGAAGTCGGTGGTGTTGTCGGTGAGATCGCCGTCGTCGTCGACGCCGCGCTCCCTCGGATTGGAAACGTCTGTGATGGTTTGCCCGGCGATGACCTTGTCGATGATCTTGGGGCCTTGCGCCGGATCGGTGGGCACGAAGAAACGGTTCTTGTACCCGCTCGGGCGCTCGAGCAACACGCCCATCTTCCGCAGCGGGTCGTTCCAGGCGTAGTCAGGGCCGATGATCTCGACGCGCTCTTCGCCGTGAACCATGCGCCTGGCGAACTTCCACCCATTCGCCAGCTCGACCTCGTAGTTGTCCTTGAGCACCTGGTCGAAAATCTGCTGCGCCGTCAGATCGACCTTCTTTTGGCCTGCCCCGAGCTTCTTGAGGGTCGGCCTCAGCGCGCCTTCGCGGATCATTCGGCCGAGATGGACCCGGCCATCATCTGTTCTGATTCTGCGGATCTCGGTACGCAGGGTGTCCGGGAACCGATCCCATATCGGCAACAGAGCGCCAGTGACCAGGTGGAGATCCTGCTCGTCGAACTCTGGCACCTCTCGAGCTTGGGCGTTCCATGCCGCCTCGGCCTCTTTGCCGGTCAGCTCCTCCCAATTCTTTCCGAGAAATGCGTTCTGTGGGCGCAGGTGGCTCTTTCGATCTGGCCCCATCACGCGGTATTGAGCAAAGACGTTTCCGGTCCTTCTTTCGGTCGCCTGGCGCGAGGCGACAGCCGCCCACACCTTTTTGCTTTTCGCGTTTCTGAAAAATCGCGGGCCGCCCACCAGGCTCGTGACGTTCGGGACCTCGTCAAACGGGATCGCGTTGTTCCGCTTTTTGAAGATGATGTGGACGTAACGGCTCTGCGCCGCGCCCTCGTCGTACACGAGCTGCTCGTCCTCGACTCGAGCGCCATCGTGCAGGATCGTTTCGGTGCCGACATCGTAGGTGCCGCTGGCTTTCGCGTCGGCCACCGCCATCTCGTATTCAGACATGAACCCATCGAAAACGATGTTCTGCTGCTCGAGCGGCAGCGCCAGGACGCGATTCATAAACTTCGGCACGTCCGGCATTGAACCTTCGGCCCGCAGCCCGCCCTCTGGCGTCAGGAGGTTGAGGCCGGTGATGTCCATGAACTCATCCAGGCCGATCGGCGCGTTCGGATCGCGGAGCGATCGGAAATAGGCGTTGAGCGCAGGTTGCGCCCAATCCGTCTCGAGGTTGTCCATCTCGGAGTAAAGCTCCTGACCCGATGCTTCCCTCGAGCCTTTGGTCAGAGCGCCGAGCTGCTGGAGCCGCCTGGCGACGGTGGATACGAACCGCTTCTCGCCCGCGAGGTTCGTCTCGGTGAGAATCCAGACGGGCGGTTGCGCCTGGCCCGAGCGGTGGGTGCGCCCGAGCGCCTGGATAGCCTGGTCGGCCCGCCATCCCGCCTCGAGCACGTAATGACGCCGAAGCGCCTGGTTCTTCGCCTCGAGCGAGGCGTGATAGCTGTGGCCGGTCCCGCCCGCGTCCATCGAGAACACGAGGATCTTCTTTTTTCCAGCCATGAAGGCGTTGCGGTCGGCGGTCGCGTGGCGGGCGCTGCGCTTCTCGATGTGCCACCGTTTCTTGACCTCGTCGTAGACGCGCCGTTTCGAGCGCCCCGTGACCTCGGCCACGTTCTTCGGCCCGAAGTGATTGACGATCTGATCGAGCGGCAGCTCGGGCATCTTCATGCCGCCGAGCTTGTCGAGGAGCGCGTCTCGCAGCGCCACGGCCTCGGGGTCGAGCACCGCCTGGCCGGTGTCGGGGTCGAGCACCTCGCGGGTCTGCGTGTTGCCCTCCTCGTCCTCATACTCCTCGTACTTCTTCACGGGGAACGCAGACTCGAGGTAGTGCATCACAATGCCCATCGAGTCGATCTCGATGTCCTGGATCTCGTCCTGGCTGAGATTCTGCGCGAGCGCCCGATCGAGCGCGGCCTCGCCCGTGTGCTTCACCTGGATCACTGGAGAATGACCGGCCTCGAGGTCCCGCTCCATCGCCTTGATGATGGTCGGGGCCTTCAACGAGGCCAGGAACGTATTGAAGAATCGCTGCTGATCGCCGTAGAACCTGGATTTTGCGCTTCGGGCCGCCTGGCTCGTGCGCTGATTTCCGTACTCGTCCTCTGTCACCTGGCCGGTGGCGAGAAGCGCCTTCTCGACGTTGTTGAAGATGATGCGCCACGCCTCGGCCACGGTGTCGTACATCTGCCGTTGCTCGGCGGTCAGCTCGTGGGTGAGGCGTTCGTACTCCACGTCGAGCACGAGGTTGCGGGCGATGTAGAGGCCGAGCCTCTTCATGTCCTGGGCGACGATCTCCATAGCGGAGAGGCCGCCTTTCACCATCTCGTTGACGAAGTCCTCCCTCGAGGCGAACGGTGTGCCAGGACCCCACAGGCCGAGTCGAGCACCGAAGGCCAGGTTGCGGATCTCGGTCGCGCCGGTTGCGGAGGCGTAGAGCACTCGAGCGTCCGGTACGGCGTTCTGGAGCTTCCACCCCGCCATGCCGCGTTTCGATGGCGGCCTGGTGCCGATGTTCATGCGCTCGGCCATCGAGTTGCCCATGAGGTGAGCTTCGTCAAACGCGATCACGCCGTCGAAGTCCTCACCGAGCCACTCGAGCACCTGGTCGAGCCGTGACACGTCGTTTTCGTCGCCCTTGCCCTGCCGGTTGCTCACCAGCGTCGCGTAGGTGAGGTAGAGGATTCCTTCCTTCCGTTTGATCTCCTCACCGAGCTTTGGCACCTTGAACATCGCGCTCGTGGGGAACCCCATCGAGCCAAGCTCTTCACGGAAGTCGTCCCACAGCTTCGAGTCGGGCGAGAGCACCACCGCCTTCTTCCGGCCCTGGTGCCAGTTGTCGAGGATGACGCCGCCGATCACGCGGGTTTTGCCGACGCCAGTACCGTCACCGACAAAGAAGCCTTTTCGGGTTTCGCCATCCGGGAGCATTTCGGAGTGAGCCGCCCCGGCATAGACGATCGGCTCGAGCTGCGCCTCGGAGATCGCGCCGGACTCGATGACCTTCTTCGGAATGGCGAGCGCATACTCGACCTCCGGGAGATCAATCGAACCCATGATGAGCGACTCGGAAAGCGGTGTTGGGTGAGGTTTCGATCCGCGTACCGTGAGCGTTGGAGTGAACGGCGAGAAGATGTCGCCCTGGTCCTGCTCTTTCGGATCACCGATCTTGTCGAGGCGATCGACCCTTAGAGACTCATCCCCGCGGTCTTGTACCCGTTGTCCTGTTGAATCAGGCCGTCGTGCAGTTCCTCGGCCAGCGCGCTCGCCAGCTCCACCGGGCTCGCCTGGTTCAGTTCCCTCGACGACATCGGTATCTCCCACGGCGGTCTCGTCGACAGTTGCAGGACGCTGAACACCTCCTGCGGACTCTTCGCCTCCAGTAGCAGGAGATACTCCAGTAGGAGATCCTTCCGTTCCGGCATCGGTCCCTCCCACTCGTCCTGGAGGAGTAGCAGCAACGTCAACATCGACAGTTGGTTCTTCGGCCTCGGCTGCCCCAACTTCTTCAACGCCCGCGCCGACGCCTTCTCCAGCGGGTGATTCCGGTACTTGAGTGGGATGCCGCCGTTCATTTCTGACCTCCCTTAGAATATCGGTCAGTTCTTCGAGATTCGCAACCTCTTTCGACACTGGAGACTTACCGATGAGGACCTGTTGCCCTTCCGGCAGCTTGTCGATGATGAGGATGCGGGTGTGGAAATTCGTGCCGTGGGTGGCGTAGACGCTGCCCGGAACGCGCACATTCGCTTTCAGGTCGCCCCCGGCCTCTTTGATCTTCTTGAAGTCGGCCCGGTAGCCTGGGGATTCATGGTGCGCCCCACCGTTCGGCCCGGCGTTGCCGAGGCCGCCACCGACGATCGCCACCACGCGCCCGTTTTCCGGCAGGAGCTTCACGGCCTGGAGCACATGCCGCATCCCGACGTGAATCTGGCGCTTGCCCTTCTTTTTCACGTCCCTCGAGAACGGAGGATTCATCACCACCACGGTCGGGTTCTCCCCGGCCTTGGACATGAACGCCTGGAGGTGGTCGGCGTCGTAGGGATAAACGGCGTCCACGTCGCGGATCGCGCCGAGGAGTGTTCGCCTTCCCGCGTCGATCTCGTTTCCGATGACCCTGGCGGGGTTGTAGGCGAAGGCTTGAGCGATGATGTTGCCGGTGCCGGCCGATGGCTCGAGCACGATGTCGTTCTCCGAGATGTTCGCCAACCAGGCAACGACCGCCGCATAGCTCGGCGGGGTCGAAAACTGCTGGAGATCGGATCGCTTCTCAGACCTGGCCGGTTGTTTCGGCAGCTTCTTGGTTTTCTCGTCGAGGCGGCGAACGACCTTGCTCAAGTCGGCGGCGCTTTCGATTCCTGCAAACCTCGCCCCGGCGTTGTTGAAGGCCGCCTCGAGCACGTCGTAAACGTCCGACTCCTGGTAGGCCACCTCGGCCCTGGTCCCGCCGTAAACCTCGTCAGCGATCTCGAATATCCGCTCGCTCGTCAACGGGCGCAGCGGCTCCCCGGTTGCTCCAAGCTCGTCCTGAAGCCGTTTCATCAGCTCGATGTCCTGTGCCTCGCGCCCTGATGGGGCTGGCGCAGGCTCCGCAGGGGCCTCCTCTGCGGGTTCGCTAATCTCCGGGGTTTCCACCGCCTCGGCCTCTGGCGCAGTCTCAGCGGCTTCTGTGGGCGCTCCGACAGTTTCTTCGATGGCGTCGACCACCTTCTCCAGAAGCTCGAGGTAGGCAGCTCGGACAGCTTTCGGCGGCTTTTCCTTGCGCTCGAGGAGTGAGAACCAGTTGTTGATCTTGCTGCGGATCTCCTCGAGCTTTTGCCGGTTGCCTATGGCGTCCGCGATTTGCTTCTCGAAGTTGGCAACGGCCGGTGGCAACGTAACGCCCTCGGTGGCCTTTTTCCGCGCCTCGCGTTCCTCGCGCCGCGTGATGACCGCATGAGCCGCTGCCGATGAGTCTCGTATTTCTCGTGCCAGCTCGAGGTCGATCTTTCGGCCCTTGTAGCGTTTTTCGATGACCGCGTCCTCGGGGATCGTGTCGCCGCCGTAGAAATAGCGAGCGGCGTCCACCATGTCTTGCAGATTCTTGTCGTAGGCGTTGTAAAACGGCGTGTCCTCGATTTCGTAGTCGCGCTTGTACGGTGGCTCTTTCGCTTTCTTCTTGCCTTTTATCGAGTCGGGCAGCTTCGCTTGTGCTCGAGCCTTTTGCAGTCGTTTCGTGAGATCGCCGTATCGCCCTTGTGCGCCCTCCTTGGCCGTGCCCTCTTCTACCCTGTCCCACCAGTCGTTGATCGCCTTGAGGAGCTGATCGAACGCCACCAGGTCGCTCGGGCGCTTCTCCACCTGGGCGATGACGCGGTCGAGGGCACCGTCCCACCGATCAAGCTCATCGGTGATTTTGAGGAGATCGGCCCCTGCCGGTGACAGCTCAGGCTCTTCTGCCGCCTCGGCCTTTTTGTAGTGACCGAAAACAGTCGTGAGGATCTTCTCAATCGCGGTGTCCTTCGACCAGGCGTTTGGACCCGCGCCGCCTTTTTCGGTCGTGACGTTCCCTTCGGCCTCGCGGTAAAACCACCCGTTCGGCCCCTCGTGGATCGAAAACGTGCGGCCGAGCGCCGTCGTAGTCGAACCATTCTCTTCGAGCTGGCGTCTCATGCCCTCGGGCGTTTTCGCTTCCTCGACGGCCCGCGAATCGGGATGGGCCTTCATCGGTGGCCGGTCGTGCCGCAGCCGCTTGAGGTTCATCCGAGCTTGAAGGTTGGGCTCGAGATCGTAAAGCAGTTTGTCCTCGCGCCGCTCGTAAGCAAGCTCGACCTGTTTCTGCGTCCAGACATCGGCCTCCCGCGCCTCGTCCCTGATCGCATCCAGGTCCTCGAGGGTTTCTGCCTGGCTCATTCGCTTGGCGATCTCAGCGCCCGTGACCTTCTTTTTCGCCGTCTCCTTCACGCGCTCGAGGAACGGGAGCGGCTTGTTCGCCCTGGCCTCCTTGCCCTCGTAGGCGTCTCGAGCGATTTGGATGATCTTGCGTTCTCCGAGCTGCTGGAGGAGGTCACCGACCGTCGTGCCGATGTCGCTTTCGAGCTGGCCCTCCTTAGTGTTGCGTTTCACCGCATCATCGAAAAGGATCTGGTAGACCTCCTCGACGAACTCCTCGCGCTCATCCTCGTCGCGGAGAATCTCATCCTCTCGACCGACGATCGCATCGGCCCACAGGCGCGTGAGCGTGTTCGTGGCCTCCTCGGTCGGTCTGTAGGTGGCGTTTGGCCCGGCAACGAATCCGCGCTCTCTGGCCGGTGCGGCCTTCTCTGCCTCGCCAGGCACAGCGATGTTGAACGCACGTCGTATCGCATCGACGAGCTTCTTTCCTTTAATTGTGAACTCAACGTCGTCAGGTCCGCGAACCGAAATCGAAACAGACTTGCCGGAACCTCGGTGGTCCGCGAAGTAGCCCTCTGGCCCGCCAGCTCGCACGATGTTGGTACCGCCGTAGCCTGTGATGCCGGTCCCATATCCCTTGGCGGCGTACTCGGCTATCTCGGCGTTTGTGCGGGGGGTCTTGGCCCACTCCTCGATTTTCTCTGTTTGGTTTTGAACCAGCGAGAACATCGAGCGAACGGCGTAGACCTCGAGCTGCTCCCGTGACGGTGCCTCTACTTCTTCTTCTGCCTCGGCTTCACGCGCACCTTCATCTTCCCGTTCGGGTTCAGCTTCTTCATCCGGTTCAGCCACTCCAGCGTCGTCTCGCCCGGTTGTTGGTTCAGGCTCGACGCCCCGAGCTTCGGCCGCCGCTTCGCGCCGCGCCCCTTTGCCCTCTTTGTCCCGGTAGAGCGCCGCGTCAGCTTCTTCAAGAGTGTTGCCAATGCCATAGGAGGCTCCAATATACCCGGTCGCCGTCGAACCGTCCTCGTTTTCTACCTCGATTTCGATGTTTTCGATCTCGTTGCGAATGAACTCGGCCAAATCCTCGAGCACCCCGACTTGGTTCGTGCCCAAGACGGCGAACTCATCACCGCCGCGTCGGAATCCCTCGAAGCCATCGGCTCTGTCGAGCGCCTCCGAAATGATCTCCCCGACCTGGCGCAACGCCTCGTCGCCCGCGGCGTGGCCTAGACTGTCATTCAGCTCCTTGAAGTCGTCCAGGTCGAGATACAGGTGCCGAGAGCCTGTCGGTGCCTCGTCGACGGCCCGTTGGTGCGCTCCCTGGTTTCGCAGTCCGGTCAGTGTGTCCGTCTCGCCGCGCCGCTGAATCTCCTCTGCGAACGCTTCGGCCTCGTCCATGCGGCCAGAGCGCATGAGCTGTTTCAGCCTGGCGGCCTCGTCTCCTCGGATGCCAGGCGGGATTGTAGGGCGGCCGGGTTTCCGGCGATCGGTAGGTTTTTCCTCGCTCTTGGTTTTGAGGACGGCATCACCATGCGAGAGATCCACCGCGTCGAGGCCGGTCCCGGCCTTAGCTGTGTCAGAGACGGGTTCCTTGAGCTGGACGCGACCGAGCGCCTCCTCTCGTGTCAGGAACTCGCCTGTGTTGTGGTCATAGAACCCAAGCTCCACATCCTCATCGACGGGAGCCTGGTGAATAGCCCCGGTTCTCACCACCTCGCCCGTGTCCTGGAACCTGTGAGCCGCCTCGAGGCCGGTCGGTCCCGGCTCGAACTCTGGCGCGGCCTCTTCTTCCTCCTCGAGCGGAAACGCCTTTTCTGCGGCCTGGGCCGCTTCCTCGAAGGTGTCGAACTCCCCGATGATCTCGCCTTGATTGGTGGTTGCGGCGAACCTGTTCGGTTTGCCGTCGATCTCCACCTCGACGATAGCCGCTTTCCCATCATCGAGGAACGCCTCCGGTTCGCCGGGCATCGCGCCAGGATCGGCGGTCCACCTCGGGCCTGGAGGCCGACGCGGAAGGGCCTCACCACTCGGCTCTACCTCGGCCGGTTCCGTGGGCGGCATCTCCTCGATCGGCGGCACGGTCGGCCCGCCTGTGACCTCTGGCGATGATCCGAGCGGTGGCACCTGGCGCTGCTCGAGCGTCGAGCGAATGATGTCCTGGATGCCTCGAGCGGGGATCTGCGGCGCGGCCATCTCTCGGGCGATCGCCTGTTGCCTTTGAAGCTCGAGGAATTTCTGCCTCACGACCTCTTGAGACAACACGCGGGGGTCCGCGACCATGTCGCCACCACCGAAGGCCCCCATGATCGGCGCGATGACTCCTGCCGCCGCTGCTGCACCAATGGCCTCGGGCTGCGTCTGTTTGATGACGCGCATCCCCTCTTCCCAATCGCTCGCGGTGAACTTTGCCCGGTTGGCCGCTGCGAACTCTGTGGCGAGGGCCTCGACGATCTCCTGCGCGTACTCGGTGGGCATCTCCTGGCCCATTTGTGTGCCGATCGACTTCATGCGGTTGCCGACCCACCTCACGGCATCGTCGCCCATTGAGGTGCGGCGCAACCACGACATGATCGGCGCGGCCTCGAGGGCGCCAGCGACCACGCCGCCGGTCACAGCGGTATACGGGTCGACCTGGCCCTCGTCGGCCATCTGCTGCTGCGCGATGATCCCGGTCTCCATCGCCATCGCGGTGGGCGCGACGGCTCCGGGTCCTGCAATCGTTCCGGTTCCCACCAGGCCCAAGATGATGGGGGCCTGTTCACCGAACACGTTGACGACCCACGAGGTCATGTCCTCGGGCGTTTTGATGTCGAACACCGATCGCGGTCCCTCGAGCGGCACGGTGCTCGCCACATCGGCGGCCCGTTGTGACGCTTCGTAGAACTGCTGCGCTGCCGGGTCGAAGCTCGGGTGGAGATCGGCCAGCACACCAGCGGCGGCAGGAACGAAGCCGCCAGCTCGAGCGAACCCTGCCTCGAGCGCACGAGCGGCGGGAGCGCGATCGCCAGCGGCGAGGTCCTCGTAGCCAGAGGCCGCCATTTGCAGACCGCGGCTCGGGGCCGAGATGATGTCCCCGAGCTTCTGAGCGTAGGCTGCCGGGTCCGCGATCGCCTCGGTGATCTGATCCCACGTCAGGGATTTCGCCAGGTGGCCGAGGTACTCGTCGGGCTTCTCGAAGAAACCGCCGAGGGTTGGCGCGGGAGCGGGGGTGACGCCCGATTTCGCCCGATCGAGTCCGGTGAGTGCCCCTTGCGCCGCTGTGACGCGACCGAACTCCGAAACGGGCGGCACCACCCGCTGCCCACTCACTTCTTCCGTATATTTGTCGATCGCCTGCTGGATGACATGATCGGGCGTACCCTTCTCAAACTCGAGGATGTCCACGGTCCCATCGGGCCGAACGTATTCGATCTCCTCGAACTCCCGGTTGAGCGGAGAGCTTGGCAGGCGTGGTTCGGGCATGGTTTCGCCTATTCCCACTGACCAGTCGCGGCGTTGTACCTACGCCTGGTCGGCGTCGGTGTCGGTGCGGGCGTTGGTGACGTTGGTGTGTGCGAGACGGCAGCGTTACCGAGCGACGGGTTCGCGGTCTGCCCGGTGACGCCGCTCTCGAGCATCGACATGAGCGAGGACTGCATTTGCCGGAAGCTCGTGAGCTTCTCCTGGATCGCTACCGCCTGGCCCTCGTCCGCGAACTTGGCCTGGAGCTCCAGGTCGCCCAATGTGCTGTTGACCGAGTCGAGGAGTTGCGCCACCTCTTTCACATCGAGCTTCTGGCCCTGCTCGTACTGCGCCTTGAAAATCTCGTGCTTCTCTTCGGCCATCTCGAGCGCCCGCTGCGATCTGGCGTTGTCGGTCGCCATGTTCGCCGCTGCTCGAGCGTCGGCGCGTTCGGCTCTTTCTGAGGCAGTCTCTTGTAGCTCGAGGCCCCGGTCGGCCCTTTCCGCGCCTCTGCGAGCCAGGCCGAGCTGCTCCTCGGCTCTCGCATCACTTTTTGACCGCCAACTCTGTGTGTCCTCGTAACGCTCGGCGTCGAGGGTCTTGCTTTCCTCGTAACGCTCCTCCGAGGTTTCGCGGGCCTCCTCCCGTGCTCTGATCTGTTCCATCTGCATCGGCGTGATCGCGCCCGCTGCCGCCATCCTGGCGAGGTACTCGTCTCGCGTCATGGCCTTTTTCTCTGCCGGTGCGGCCTTTTTCGAGAGGAGGGTCGAAATCTTGTTCGGTGACAGCTCCGCGCCCGCTGTCATCGACGGTTCGGGCTTGCCGTAGGTTTCGGCCAGCGATCGGCCACCGCCGCCGAGGCCGAGTCCAGGCGTCTCTCGCCCTTCCTTGAACATCATGTCGGTGCCGAGGGTGAACTTCCCGCCCTCATTGCCGAACGCAGGATCTCCCGCGTTGGCCGGCGTCTCGACCTTCGAGCCTGCCCCGCCCCCGTAGTAGTCGGCCATCAGCTCCGAGAGCTTCTTCTGCCGCCGACCCTCTTTCAACATGCTCCAGGCCCCGAGGCCGGTGCGGACACCGACAGCGGCCAGGGGAGAGCCAGAGGCCAGAACGCCAAGACCGATCGGGACGCCGATGTTTTTCAGTACGTCGAGAGCCTTGCTTCCACCGCCGCCGCCAACCGCGCCGCCAGCTCCCGCTCCAGCTCCACCACCGCCTTGCGCCATCACGCACCCCCCCACAGCTTTTGCGCCCACGCCATGTATTCAGGGCTTTGCCAGGCTGCGCTCTGATTCTTCTGATACCCGGCCATACTCCCGGCCTTCGCCTCTTCCATCGCCTGCCTCTGTGGCGCGGCCATCATGTTGTAGGCGTCCATTCCGTAGCCGACAGGCCCCATGACGCCGCTGGCTTTTTCGCTGCCGCTCTTGAGCCATTCCCAAATCGGGAGACTGCCGCCGCTGCCGGGCTTCTTTTCTCCACCCGCGCCACCGCCGCCTCCACCACCTCCACCGCCCCAACCACCGTAGTAGCTCGAGCCTGGGAGTCTGCCCGAGCCACCGCCCGCGCCGCCGCTCTTCGCGCTGTTTTGATCCTGGTTTCTCGGGGTGACTGTGATCTCATCGTAGAAAGTTGTCATGTCGGCCCCCTAGAACTTGTTCTGCCGGGTGGTCGTGGTCGACCCCATCGTGGCTGGCAACAGCGAGGCCAGCGGCCCGAGGTTGATGCGCTCGGATGCTCCGATGAGTCGTTGCCGCTCGCGTTCCTGGGCGTCCATCTCGGCCTGTGTGATCGCTCGGCCTTCCCTGCCCTGCGCCGATGCCGCCTGGATCGCTGCGAAGCGCCTGGCGTCCGTGTCGCGTCCCTGCTGGCCGAATCCCTGTCCTGCGGCGATGAGCCGATCCGCATCGCCGGATTCGATGTCTAGGCCCTTGAAGATCGTCGGCATGAGATAGGACGCCTTGGCCTTCGCCAGAGCGACATTCTCAGCCGTCCCGGCGTCCTGTCCGGTGAGCGCGGCCTGGTTGAGCACCGAGGGCCGAATCGACTCCTCGAACACGCTCAGGGCCTCCTGGAGCGCGGGCATGTCCTTGAGGCTTTTGCCTGACACGCCCTCGGATGCCTTCGTGTAGGCCGCCGTGGCCTTGAGAGCATCGCCCGATCGTTCACCAGCTCCCGGAATCCGGCCAGCGGCCCAATCCTCGAGGGCCGACGAACCCGCGACCTGGGCGGGGTTCCACGCATACGCGCCTTGATCTGGCCGCCAGGTGGTGTCGGAGCCTTCGGGAATCCACCAATTCGACGGGGTTGCATCGGGCTGCGAGCCAGTGCCGCCAGGCGACACCCTGCGACCGCCGCGCCGCATCCTCGTGGTGCCGTCGCCAGTCAACGACGGATCTGGCAGCGCCGTGGTTTCCTTCGATACGCGAGAACCACTTCGCCGCCGACCGCCACCACCGCCGCCACCGCCGCCACCGCCGCCCCCGGTGCCTCCCGAGCCGCCGCCTCCTCCGAAGAGCGGGAGCTGCGACATCCCACCGAGAGCGTTCTGAACGACCTGGGTGTAGTACGGCTTCCACTCTGCCGGGATCTCGGACGAGGTGGTTGAGGTGCCACCGCCGCCCATCCCGTGACAGGCGAAACGCTCTGCAAGCTGGATCATCTTTCTCATGGGTCAATCCTCCGTGAAAGCACAAGGTTGCGGACATCAAAGCCGCCGTATCGCGGAAGCCGGTAGAGACGAGCGTGGGACTGCGAATAGGCCGAAACGAGGATCTCGTGACACCCGTGGCCCGCTGCCCATTCCTCGATCTCGGCAAATCCCTGTTCGACCAGGTCGCCCCAATGGAACCCGCGATCGAGTGCGAAGAATCCAATCCAGCATTGGCGACGGTTTTCGTAGCCCACGTCGATGCGGGCGATGATGTGGCCGTGAACCTCGGTTTCGTTCACGGCGACGATAAAGAGGTAGCGAGCCACGTCGGGATCGTGGCAGAACGACTCGACCAGGTGCTCACCAAGCTCGCGTCCGTCCGTCTCCGCGTTCGGGTCGGCCTGGCAGGCCGCCGTGACGCGCTCGAGGGCCGGTTCGAGCCACTCTGACGATCCTGGGACCGTCTTGTGGAGCTTTACCATCGTCAACTCGCTCATTCCCAAGCTCCGATCACCTGCATGAGCTGGCGGTAGATTTCGTAAAAGACCTGGTCGATGTTCCCGTAGGTGATCGCTGGAGCCACAGTCACATCGTCAAAGAAGGCGTGGACGCCCCCGCCGGCCCCTACAGGACTCCAGAGGATGACGTGGGTGGCGTTCGCTCCAGGCGTGAACGACGCTGTCACGAGCGTCCAGGTGGCCGCGGTTACGCCCGTCGAGGTGGCCGCGATCGGGCTCGATCCTCCCGAATCATAAATCTGATAGAAGCCCGCGTTGCTGCCGTCGCCCTTTGTCCAGAACTGAACGATGTGGGTGCCCGAAAGGGTTCCGAGGTTCTGACCGACTCGAGAGCGATCGCCCACAGCGGGCGCGCTGAGTTTCACGCTCTGGAAGCCAGAATATCCCTCACGCTCGATGGTGGCCACACCGTTGACGGTGAGAGTTTCGTACCAGCTCACCAGGTCGCCGGTTGCCGATTCCTCGAAGCCTGGATCGCTCACGGTGTTGAGGCCCGAAGCGCCGATGCCGAGGTTCCCGCCCACCAGGCCGTCAATCTCCTCGATGCGCTCGGCCAGCTCCTTGTCGCGGTCTGCGAGCGCCTCGAAAATCTCGCGCTCCCGATCCGTCTCCGGTCGCGGGAGGATGATCTGCGACGACAGGGAGGGATTGTCTACAGTCATCAGTCACCTATCGGGTCGGCAACGACCTGGGTTCCACGCCACTCGACACGCGCCGTGGCATCTCCTGAATAGCGAAGAGAGAACATCGAGCCACGAAGCCGGTGATGCGTCTCGCGCCGGTTGCGTCCGGCAGCGAGGGACAACGTGATGGCTTTCGCAGTCTCGAGGGTCCTGTCCTCTCCGAACTGCGAAGCCCCGAACTGCACGTCGATTTCTTGATCGCTCGCGGTCGGCTCGATGAGATGGTTCGCGTACCGGATGACGGCGGCCTGGCGGGGATCGCCCGCAGGCTTGATCCCGGTTTCGATGTAGTGGGTGATGGCCTCTCCAGCATCATCGTCACCGATCATCTCGTAGAGCTGCCCGTCCTCGTCGACACAGATCATTTGATTCTTGAGCGTTTCAAAAGAGCTGTAGGCTACCGGGTGCTCGGAGTATGCGCCGACCACGTCGGCATAGGCGATGCCTCCGACCAGGCGGGCGAAGATCCCGGCGCTCACTGGAATGTCCCACCGCATCGGCCAGAGCGAGAGATCGCTCATCTTGAGGATGAAACCGCCGTAGAGGTCGTCCGACCCGACCGTGACGTAGTGGACGTGCAGCTCGTCGAGGATCGGATCATAGGCGAGCCAGGATCGGTGTCGCTCGTCCAGGTGCATCGTGTTGCGGACGAAGGCGTGAATACGATCGTCGTTCTGGTCGCGCTGGATGACATTCAGGGCCGAGCCGTTGAAGGCCCGCAGCGTGGCATCTCGAGCGAGGTAGATGTGTCCCATCGGCGTCGGGATACACGCTCGAGCGGCCACAGGACCCTCGATTCCCTTCTCGAAGAGATCGAACCGGAACGGGAACTCGCCGCCAGTCGCGGTGGCGACATAGATCGCGTCATCCATGTAGATGCCGACGCGC
>Ga0180438_10001317_pt1 | contig 44142 bp, 75 predicted proteins | sample SS_ome_12_FD_132455 | JGI IMG/M metagenome (GOLD analysis project Ga0180438, IMG submission 132455) | Hypersaline lake sediment archaeal communities from the Salton Sea, California, USA - SS_3_D_2 metaG | ecosystem: Environmental > Aquatic > Non-marine Saline and Alkaline > Hypersaline >...
CATTGACATTATCGGTAAGACTCTAGGAGAGCTTATCACTCAGGCAAAAGATGCGGGGTGGTTGAAAGAAAAAGAAGATAACTTCTACCATAGAAGTTATGACTATGAGTTTGATCTTTGGCCGGCTGATTTTGTCATTCCCGAGAAACCAGAAGAAGATGTAGAAGAAGAGGAAGACTTTGACAAGGATGAGGAATGATGGCTGAATGCGTGCAATGTGGTTATTGCTGTACTGTTAGACCGTGTCCTTATGGTAAATGGGATTATGCAAAGAAACAATGTACTTTTTTAACTGAGAATAGTCTCTGTTCAAAATACGAAGAAATTTTGGAACAGCCAGGATCTGAGATAAGCCCTGCTTTTGGCACTAGTTGTAGTTCTTCTCTTTTTAATACTCGGCGCGAAGAGATTTTAAGGAGGCAGAGGAGTGAAATATAAACAATTAAGATTTTTAATTCGTGAGATCCTTAAGAAATACAACGTTTCTGAAGCAGGCATTGAGATCGCGCATCTTCTTGATTCTTTTATGCTCAAACGTCGTGAGAATATTGATAAGCTAGAAAAACAAAAAGGCCTTCGTTTGAATGATATTGTTGGTTCTCTTAAAAGCACAATTGATTTTCATGGCCCAATAACCAAAGAGAATCTCGAGTCGGCTAGTAAGAGAATTTATGGAAGTCTATTACTTGAGATGCGAGAACTTATTCTTATAGACCAACTTAAAGAAGAAAACGAATGGCTTCGCAAACGTGCCCGAGATTGCGGGCAATTTTATGCTGCTGTTGGAATTGATACCGATTGGGGTATTGCGGCAAATGAAATGGTTGAATACGCCTTAGGGGGCCGTTTTCCTGAGCTTACTCTACCCAAAAGCCATAAAGAACTACAGGCCTGCCTTAACTGTAGAGAAAACGCGCCAGAGCACTTACGTGAGAAGATGTCCGAAGTTATTGCATATTTTGAGAAACGCCTTGATGCGTGCGAGAAGGCGCCTTTTGATCTTATGGAGGATTAAAATGGCTGAAGATAAAATGCACCCTGAAGTTTATAAATTCATAGGGGAGCAGACAAGGCTACTTGAGCAAAGACTTAAAGAATTTGAAGCTTTAGATTTAGAATCTTTGACTACTCACCAGAAAGAAGAAATTGCTTGGTTTGCTGGTCTCGCGTTAGGCTTATCTAGCTTTTTTAATGTTCTTTGGCGCCAGAATTCAGGCTTTAATAGCATTACCGCTGATTTAAGGAATCGTGTTCTTTTCGGCCTTAACGTATCATTTAATGAACTCTGCCATGAGAATGATATTCGTGAATGGAAAGAGGAAAAAGAGCAAACCTTGTAAATTAAACAGTTTCTTCTCTGTATAATAGAAAACGATTTGAAAGCCTAATCAGATGAAATGTGGTGCACTTGTTCGTTATGTCGAGCGCAAGAGAAAAAAGAAGCATGGTGGTTTTACGACTCGCCTAGTAGTTGATCGTTGGATCTCTCTTTGGAATCAGAAGGTGGAAGAGTGGTCTTTTGAAAATATCCAGCGCACTCATCCTGACTGGAGAAAAGAAGATTTTGTAGAGTGTGCTGGTGAGATTATCGCTACAGTAGAGGCCGTTGATGAACCTGATTGGGGCTGTTCTTATGCAAGTCTTGAAATCAACTATAAATGCAATAAGTGCGGTATTCAGCATTTTCCTGAGCTTCCTCACGACAGTGAAAGTCTTTCAAAGCTAGTTACAGAAGCTATCGCAAAAATCTCTAAGAAACAGCGTGCTGAGGTTCTTGCTAAAGGTCTTAAACAAAAGAAAGAAAATGATGCACGTATGAAAGAGATGAACCAGAAGCTCATAGATAATCGCAAAAAAGTGGCAAACAATAAAAAGAAAAGATCTAAAAAGAAGGAGAAAAAGAAATGACTTATCCACCGAACGGGCAATTTGTTGGAAATCCAGGAAGTGGTTCTATGAATTTTCCGAAATGGGCAATTTGGCTTGGTCTTGGAGGTCTCGCTGCAATTGGTTTGCTTATTGTCATTATCATGGCTGTTTCCTATAGCAATAAAGAGGTACGTCTTAGAAAGACAGTTGAGGCTAAACAGCTCGATAATAAGAGTGAATTCGACAACATGTGGAAGAAAATCAAGCAAGTTGCTCAAGTAACTGATGAAGCTAAGAATGCCCTCATTGAGATTTTCCAGAAGCATGCTGCCGCGCGCTCTTCTGGGCAGCAGGGCGGTTCTCTTATGCTTTGGGTTAAAGAATCAATTCCTGATGCTAAGGCAAATACTGAGCTATACAAGAATCTCATGAATATTTTGACCTCATCTAGAGATGCCTGGACCATGCGGCAGAAGGAGTTGATCTCACTTAAGAATGAGTACGATATCCTTTGTGAGAGCGTTCCATCTAAGTGGTTCGTAACTAAACGTGATATTCAGATCACTATCATTACTTCTACTAAAACAGAGAAAACCTTCCAGGAAGGTAAGGATGATGATGTTGATCTGTTTCCAGGTAAGAAGGAGAAATAATATGGCCTTGTCTGAGCGTTCTAGGTTGATCTTGTCATGGGCTTGGGCTATTACAAAATGGGTATTTGTCGGTGGCGTCTTAGCTGGTCTCTTAGTGCTTCTTATTCTTACAAAAGAGGCCGAGAAAACACCTGCACCTCCAAAATCTACTGTTTCGATTGTCCTATATGATGGTGGCAAAGCAGTTGGAAAATGGACAACCGAAAAATACACCTATTCGGACACTTCCGCATCTATTCGCTTTGTTGATAAATCAACTGGTGCAATTGTCCGAATTCATGGAACTTATACCATCACAATTCCAAAAACAAAGGAAAAGGAGCAATAGATGTGGTTCTTCTATGTCATTGCGATTTTACCTGCCATTGTGGGCTTTATTCTTTGGGTTAAAAATCGAGAAGTCACTTGGTGGGAATGGCTTCTTGGTACAGGTTTAGCTTTTGCTCTTGCAATTACTTTTCAAATCATTGCAACGTTAGGAGCTACAGCAGATACAGAGACGTGGTCAGGTCTCCTTGTAAAAGCAGTACACTATCCTGAATGGGTTGAGCGTTATACCACTACTGAATCATATACTGATAGCAAAGGTAAATCGCATACACGCATAGTTACAAAATATCGTACACATACTGAGCATTGGAAAGCTTATGCTAATTTTGGTAAAGATGATGACTCCTATGCTATTTCAAGGGTTAAATATATAGAGATCTTGAAGAAGTTTACTCCTGCCGGGCGTGCTCCTTTGGCTAAGACCGAGCGGCCAGGCAAAAGTGGATTTCATAGCGGAGATCCAAATATTTATGTTGCTTATAACAAATCCGGATATGTTTACCCGATGACTACTTGGAAATCATGGGAAAATCGCATTAAAGCCTCGACTTCAGTCTTCACTTTTACCGAACCTCCTAAAGATCTTCCTTTATATGAATATCCTATTAGCAAGAATCCATGGGTCTCTGATAGATTGCTTGGGCCAAATGCAGTCAATATTTATAATTGGGATTGCATGAACACACGCCTTGGTCCCACAAAGAAAGTGAATGTCATTCTAATTCATTTTCGGGGGCAAAGCTCTCAGATGGCTCATTATCAAGAAGCTAAATGGCTTGGTGGTCGCAAAAACGATCTAGTGCTTTGCTACGGGAATGATTGGTCTTATGTGTTTGGCTGGACTGAGAAAACTATCGTTAAAAGGAATCTAGAAACGATTCTACTTGATAATAAAGTAGATAATGACATTATACCTTTAATTGAGAAAGAGATCATTAAAAACTATGAATTAAAAGATTGGAGTAAGTTTGACTATATTGCAGTTGAACCCCCACTTTGGTCTTATATTGTGTTTCTTGTTGTGTTAGTTCCTGCGCAGATTGGTTTCTTTTTCTGGGCGCATTGGAATTCGTTAAGATCTAAATCGGGTGTTTAATGAATAAAGATCATGTGAAGCTTAGTAAGTACCTTTGTTTAATTCTTCGACATCGCCCTGAAGTTATCAATATAGAGCTTGATGGTGAAGGTTGGGCCTATGTTGATGATTTGATCGCAAAAGTAAATGAAAAAGAAGGGCGCGAGCGTCTAACTTTAGAACTCCTCAAAAAGATTGTTGCTGAAGATAATAAAACACGTTTCGCTTTTTATGAAGATGGTTCGATGATTCGCGCTTCTCAAGGGCATTCGATTCCAGTTGATCTGAATTATAAAGCTCTAGAACCTCCAGAGATTCTATACCATGGAACAGTTGATCGTTTTCTTGGAGCTATTCGAAAACAGGGATTGAAGAGAATGCAAAGGCATCATGTTCATCTTTCTGCTGATTTTGAAACTGCAAATAATGTAGGAGGCCGTCGTGGTAAGGCTGTAGTTTTAGAGATTGAAGCCAAAGCTATGAGTCAAGAAGGGTATAACTTTTATGTTTCAGATAATGGCGTTTGGTTAACAGATCATGTGCCTACGACATACATTAAGTTTCCAGAGGCGTAAAATGCACAATATATCTCAGACACAGCTGATTAATCTTTGGATGGAACTTGAAGATTGCTTGCATGGTTGTAATGGTTATGGAGGTACAGATGCGGAGATTTATGTACACACGATGATGCCTCATACACCGATTTGTGAGCATTATAATGAATCAATAAGAACAGGTGCTTGCTTAGGTGAATACGCAGAAGAAACTTGGGCGAATGCTGCTAAATCAATGTACGAAGTATTCAGATTATTTGAGCAAAAACGTAATTGTACAATTAGCATAGGTTACTGTGATAATAAGCCTGATCTTTCGAAGGACGAATTTAGAAAATTAGGGATTTGGTTTCTTGAAGTTTTATGGACCCATCGGATTCATGTTAAGGTGAAAAAGAATGAAGATTGAAAAAGTGAGCACTCATCCTTTAAAAAATGATGGAGAACTCGAGATCTTTTTCATCGGAACCGGTTCTGCTTTTGCTTCTACCTTAGATCAGACGAACTTTCTGATCATTAAGGGTGAAAAGCATATTATGGTCGATTTTGGTATGAAAGGACCAGATGCCTTGCTTAAAACTACAGGAAAGAGGCCAGTGGACATTGAAGTTATCCTTCCCACACATAGTCATGCTGATCATGTAGGAGGTTTAGAGTGTCTTGGTCTTATGAATAGATATGTCGGTCAAAGATTTATGAATAAACCAAAACTCAAAATGATTATCTCAGAAGATTATCAAAGAGTTCTTTGGGATCGTACTCTTCGAGGCGGCATGGAAGATAATGAAGCTCCCGGAGGTAAAGGCCAAAAGTTATCTTTTGTTGATTTCTTTGATGTAATCCGCCCTAAATGGAAGGCACATTCACCTAGAGAAGTTTTCGAAGTAGTTTATGGTGATATACACCTTGAGATCTTCCGCACAATGCACATTCCAGAACAGTCAAAAAGTTGGGAGGAGTCATTTATTAGTTATGGAGTTATGATTGATGATCGTGTATTTGTTTCAGGAGATACACGGTTTGATCTTGCTTTAATTGACTTGTATCAACATGCTGATCTATTCTTTCATGATGTTCAGTTCTTTCCAGGGGCTGTGCACGCTTTTCTAGATGAGCTTAAAACTCTTCATCCAGATATTAAAAATCGTATGTACTTAACTCATTATGCTGATGATTATGCAAAACATGATGTTTCAGACTTTGCCGGATGGGCAGAAGCAGGTGTTAGGTATCTCTTCGAATGATTTGTCTTAGATGCGGATATTGTTGTGTTACATCAGCAGTTATTTTACCTACAGGCATTCCGAAGTTCTCAAATCAACCTTGCCCTTATTTAGAATGGGAAGAGGAAAAGGCAATTTGCAAGATATACGGGCAATCTTTTGATATTGAGCATGATGGGCATACTTATCATTATACCTGGAAAGAGACTCCTTGTGGTAGGCATAGTCAAATAGAGCATACAAACACCCTTTGCCGGATGGGTGAGTATCTTCGGGGACGCGGTAAATCCGGTAAAGATTTTATTCAGGAAAGAACTAATGTATTACACTGAGTTTGAGTTGGGTTATTTAAAATTTGTGCATCAAGTTGTATTAATAGGCTTTGCTCATGGGTTAACACACCCCTATGAATGGCTTGTCCAAGTATGGCGTACTGGCCCTACTAGATTACCTGATGCTTGGTATGAAGAAGTTAGAAAGTACATTCCTAAATTTCTTTACGAAATTACTGAGCATGATTGCCTAAAGCCTCCTGAGTCTGCAAAAGAGATCTTAGATGCTGTTAATTCGTTTTATGCGAAGAATTCTTTTATTCAGGGCATTTTTGACCCATTTAATGATGAAATCCAAGCTTATGTTGATTCTCAAAAAGGATTTAAACCTTCAAAGGAAAGACCTTGTGGTAACCCAGAATGCAGTATTTCTTCAAACATTGCTGAAATACTTTCTTTTGGTTCGGGTGATCTAGATCCAAATGGTTTTTGGGAATTCCCGTGTGCTATTTGTGCTGCTGATTATAAAAGAAAACATCCTCTTGAAGATGTATGGCCTGATCCGAGTGATCCTCAAAAGTTTGTATCGCTACGAGCAGAGATCACTGTGGAATATGATGTAAACCCAGAATGGGAACATAAGACTGATGATATTGCTGAAATCATCCGCTTAGAATCAAATAAACGGCTACATGACTTGTTAAATAAGTATGGAGCTAAAATTACTCATACAATTAAGGAAGTAAAAGAAAATGCAGGAAATTTACCGTCTTCTAAAGAAGGCTAAAAGTTTTGCAGTTCAAGCACATGATGGTCAAAAGCGTTGGGGAGGCGAACCTTATATTATTCACCCCAAAGGAGTAAGTAAACGGCTTAGTCGCGTTGAAGATAAGATTGTTGCTTGGTTGCATGATGTTCTTGAAGATACCGATGTAACCGAAACTCAGCTTCGTGCTGAGTTTCCAGATGAGCTTGTTGATGCTGTAGTCGCCTTGACTAAAAAATTGGGAGAAGATTATCTTTCATTTGTTTTAAGATCTAAGAGCAATCCAATAGCTCGCAGAGTTAAAATTGCTGATATCACTCATAACTTGAATGATGGTCTCAAGCCAGGATCTTTAAGAGATAAGTATCTAATTTCCTTATATGTCTTAGAACGTCATTGTGATCCAGAGCCTTGGTACTCTAAATAAATCTCTCATTTTCCTTCAGAACTCTCCGTAATAATCTACTTATCATCTTTTAGAACAATTAAAGGATATCTGTTTTAATAGAGGCAGATGATGGATCGTAGAAAGGTTGCCAAAGAGTTAGAAGCTATCGCATCTTTACTCGAGAAAGCTGCAGAAGACGGATGGCCTAAAGACATCAAAGAAGGCCGCTTTACTACTTACTGTAAGCGTATGGGTTTCGATGGTGCTTGCATTAGCTGTGTGCAAAAAGCCATGCAGAGTGATGATGCTTCTGTCCGGGGTATGGCGACTTGGTATATGAATACAGTTCAACCAGAAGGCAAAACTTTAGCCGATATCGATTGGCCAGGTAAAGGAGAATAAAGATGACCAAAAGAGACAAACAGAAGATCGCAGCCGAGTTGCGTTCGATCGCACAGATGCTCGAAAAGAAAAAGGCAGCAATTCCAAAGCTCGAGGATGCTGATGTTTCGATGGAGGGTCTGAAGAGCTTCCTTGAAAAATACAATCAAGGAGGCGCTTGGCGAACTCTTGAAACTGCATACGAAAATGCAATTGAGAAATATCAAGAAGAAGCTATGGGCCAAGCGCTCGAATAAGTTTTTCTTGACTTCGTAAATCTTAACTCTAGGTTATGTATAATAACTATATCTAACCTAGAGTTTTTTATGGAGTTAAGTTATGGCTATTTCGTTTGATCTACCTCCTTTTGTTTTTGTCGTTGATACAGATCAATATGCTGGAAATTTTGAAAGAGAGCTGTGTGCTTTTGTAACTGGGCATATCGGGGAATGTGGGGTAGGTGATGAAGAGGCTGAAGAATTTCGCAAAGATCATCTAGAAAATCCTTTTGAAAAAGCTATTCTACTTTATCCAGATGAGCATGGTTGTTCTCGACCTGTATCTATTTGGTCAACCCCAGGAAGGTTTAATGATGGTATGGGCGGACATTTTGATCTTGGCCAGCAAGAAGAAGCTAATGCACATTATCATCAAGCCTGTTTAGATCAGGGAGAACATGTTAAAAAAGTTTACGCGCATGCTCCTGAGTATGGTGAACAAGAAGCACAAAAGTGGGTTAAACAATCAAACGAACCCGCTGACCGATATCCAGCATATGAGTCAGTCGGTATTCTTTTTCAAATTTTGCCTGATTCGACTTTAATTGAGATTATGAAAACGCGCGCAAAGCTCTTTGCTGATAATCATAATCTTCAAATAAGGGGTTTTCGTTTGTTAAAGATTAATGTAGTTGAAACTGAATTGGAGCTTCCATAAGTGGCAAACGTTCTGATCCTAGAAGATAATGAGGCCCGTGTTAAATCTTTCAAAAGAAAGTTTATCGGGCATAACCTTACAGTTACTGACGACGCTAGTGAAGCTATTGAGCTTCTTAAAACGAAGTCTTGGGACTATTTATTTCTAGATCACGATCTTGGTGGCCAAGAGATGGTTTCTTCAGGTCCAGGCACCGGTTATGAGGTTGCTGTGTTTCTTGAAGAAAATCCACAATATAAACCCGCGAATATCGCATTACATAGTTTGAATCCAGGTGGCCGTAAAAATATGAAATCGGCTTTACCAGAAGCTACGGAAGCTCCTTTCTGTTGGAAGGAGGATTACTGATGGAAGTCGATAAAGGGTATGTTCAAAAACTTATAGATCTTGCTCTAGAGCATGGCGGTGATCTTACTGAACTTCAAATGTTTATAGAAGCTGTCGTAAATGAATTAGATATTGATCTTGTAGTGCCAAACCTCTGGGACTTACAAGAACGATTATACGCCGAAGAAGACTAGACCTGCCTAATCCTTGTATATTTTAAGATAGGAGACTTAGATGCCTTCTGGCAAAACACATAAAGCAATTGAGCTTGTTATTGGTCCCTTTATCTTTGCAGGTTTAGTTCTTTGTTCTGTTCAGAAGATCATCCCTTTAGAATGGCCTTTCATTCTTGCTGCAGGCATTGGTTATCTTATTGGTACTCTTTTTCTATCTCCAGATATGGATCTATTTGAATCTGATAGCATCAATCGTTGGGGCCCATTTCGTTACATTTGGTGGCCTTATGCTCAGATCTGCGCACACAGAGGCGTTTCGCATTCTTGGCTCTTTGGAACAATAACGCGCGTGGGTTATCTTTTCCTTTTTATTATACCTCTCGTTTTCATTTTCCCAGCCCTCCTAGCGTATTGGCCGTTTGTCCTTGCTTTCTTTTCAGGATGTTGGTTATCAAATGCAATTCATTTAGTTGCTGACGGCCATTTTCGATTATAAAGTTGTTAATTCCTCTCCTTCTTTTCGTATAATAAACATTGGTAATCCATTTTTATTTGTTATATACTTAAAAGGCGCAATCATGTTTGATGGTAGATGTAGAAAATGCGAATCAAAGTTTAAACATGTGGGGGCTTTTGAAGAGCTTTGTGGGGAGTGTGAAAAGTCAGAAAGTACAGCTATCCTTACTCCAGAGCAAGAAGAACTTAAGGCTCAAATTGATTTTTCTCGAGCAGAGCTGGAACAAGCTAAGAGAGCATTTCAAGAACTTACTTCTAAGTGCGAGCATGTTAACGTGAAAAGTGGTTCGTCTGTTGTTTGCTCTGTTTGCGGAGAACATGCTTATGGGTGGTATTGCCCAAAGAGCCCTGACAAACATTGTTATTACTTTACAGAGATCCCGGAGGAAGATGAAGAAGGCACTCAAGAGTTCGAGGAATTCAGATTTGTGCGTTTGAGAAGCGGTGAGTTGTTTAAACTTGATGCACCTACTGAAAGCGAATCTGATGACTGGTGTATCTTTTGTGGACAACCTGAAGAAAGAAAGTGAGAGAACGAATGAAGGTAACTGCTTGGAAAACAAATGAAGGAGTTACACCGAATACCGAGATTAATCTTACAGACGGCTTCAACCTTACAGTTGAGTTTGCTGAATGTGAGAGCATTACTCTTAGATTTTATAAGGGGCCCCAGAATGGTAGAATATTGTTAGAAACCCAAGATGGGCGATTGAAATTGGAACCTGAATGCGGGAATGTTATTAGAATTGGTGTTGAGAAAGTAGAATGAAACTCACAAAAGAACAAGAAGAACTCAAAGAGAAGATCCGCAAAGCTTCACATGAGGCAACAAAAGCGCATGCTCGCTGGGTTCGTCTGAAAGAGCAATGTTCTTGTGAAGTAATTGAGAATCGAGGAGGCTCTAAGTTTTGTGCTGTGTGTGGCACTTTTTATGGAGAGATTTCAGGTTAAAATGTTGAGCTTTGGGCGTATGGCGGAACAGGTAGACGCAAGGGACTTAAAATCCCTTGAGCGAAAGCTCGTCCCGGTTCGAATCCGGGTACGCCCATAAACCTATTCGGGCGTGTGATGGAATGGTAGACATGCAGCACTCAAAATGCTGTGAGGGTAACCTCGTGTGAGTTCGACTCTCACCACGCCCAGAAATTTGAAAGGTTTTATATGCAAAGAAAAGATAGAATTAATGTTGAATTACCCAATGGTGAGATCATTCAAGGGATAAAACCTCCTGAAGAAATTGGCGGTATTGTTTGTAATGATGCGGGTGATGAGTATATGAAATTTGAGATGCACCCTCATGCTCCAGAGACTGTTGGGGATCGTAATTCTTTGAGCCCCTGGGTAGTTGTCAAAAAAGACTCTATTGAGCAAGTAGGTCAAGATTTAACTGACCCAGATGGTTTCTTCTTAATAACTAAATGCGGTACATTACATATAAAAGATACCCAGAGACATCTTCTAGCATGGTTAGAAGAGGAGGTTTGAGATTTAAACCGATTAAAGGGAAGCACTTTTCCTAAAAACCAAAACATTTTTGAAAGAGTAGATCATGTCTCTAGATCAATATGAAGCACCGAGCCCAAATGACTTTATTGAGAAATTCTCAGAAATGGTGCGGAAGTTTTTTGCAAAGAAACTTTTAGACCACCCTAGTTCAGTCTCTTTAACTGAGCTCGTAGAAGACTTTTTTGTATTCGCGTTTATGGAAGATTTACTTGATACTTATAAGAAGCAACATTCAGAAGATGAAAAAGTCAGGTTTAAGCTTTTCCTCTTTTGGTCTTTAAGAAGTTACTGGTGGTACCGTATGGTCATACCGTTGAAGTAAAAAAGAGCCGAATTTATTGTATAATTAACTTTCACCTTTAAGGGAATGCAGATGCAAGGTAGTAAATTGTATGTGGGCAATCTTAACTACTCAGTTACAAGTGCTGATCTCAAAGCCCTTTTTGAGAATCAAGGTGTTGTAAAAGACGCCTATGTAATTCCAGATAAGGGTTTTGGTTTCGTTGAGATGGAAAACTCTCAAGCAGCCGAAGATGCGATGAACGCTCTAAATGAAACTGAGTTTCAGGGGCGCTCATTGCGTATTAACGAAGCTCGCCCAAAAGCAAATCGTTAAACAAGACTATTGAGGTGATTTATGCCCTTAGAGAATGTTCATCCACAGGATTCTGATTTTTATAATAAACTTGATGAGGTAGTGTTTGTAGTTGAAGCTACATCGTATGAACATCAAGCCTTATGGTTGCGTTATCATAAAAGACTAGATTGGGAGCAGATTAGTGAAGGTCGTGGGCATAATATAGGGGAGATTGGCGGGCGCCCAATTTGGGTTAGTTTGCAATATGCAAAGCTAGACGGTTTTTATGTTTTGTTTTGGTATACCACAAGCCCAGTTGCTGATACTCTTCAGATGGAAAAATGGCTTGATGAGCATTGTAATCCGACATGGGATAATGGTAGACGTCGAGCAAGAACCGATGCAAATAATTTTCATCATGTTTTAAACCATTTAAATGCCTTAGCAGAATACCCTGTAAGCCAGTAATAATAAATAAATAGTTGCCTAACAACATTTATGGTTGGAAGGCATTTTCAATGGCTGATAAGCATTTAGAAAAAGAATTTCGTTATTATCTTGCAAAGCAAGCAGAACTTGTAAAGATGTATAACGGTAAGGTTTTAGTGATTAAGGATCAGAAAGTTATAGGCATTTACGGCTCTGAGGTTGAGGCGGTGACTACAACAATGAAAGAGCATAAACTAGGCACCTTTTTAGTGCAAAAATGTTCTCCAGGCAACAAAGACTATACTGTAGTTATTCATACTCCAGGGATTGTGAAGTTCGATTAGTTATGCTACAAGATAAAATTTTAAATCTTGAAGTTTCAACTTTAGCAAAGTTTTGGAATCCAGAGGAGAAGTTTGAAGATTCATTAAGAAAGATGTTTTATTTAGCTCTTCGTGATTCTCTTTGGTTTACTCCAGCAGATGCTTTTGACATTGCGCTTAAAACAGCAGTTGCCCGAGCAAAAGAAAGAGACAAGAAATGGTTATTGAAGGAGAAGAGAAACCTTAATAAAGTTAATCAAGCAATTAAATCATCTAAAACACTCAAGAAGTTTAAACTCTCAACGCTCGAGAGAAATTCGCGTAAATATGCTTTGATTGATATTTGGCATGATGAGTTAACACGTTTTCGAAAAGAACAGGATGAATTGAAGGCTAAGAAAGATGCCTGATACAGAAAAACTAAGCTTATTGGTTACTTTAAAATGGCACAAAGTAAAGTGCTGCGGCACTTGTTCTCATGCACCAGAAGAAGTTAAAAAGCGCGTCACTTTTGGGCACTGCCAGCATCCTAAAGCTGAATACAATCATGGTAAGCATACAGACAAAAAACGTTTGCCTTGTCACACCTTATCAAAGTGTAAGAGACATGAAGAGTGCGATACTTTTGGTTTAGATGAGCTAAATTATCAGCTTAAAACAATGTCTTCTTTAAAGAAAGTTATTGAAGAAGAGCGTAAGAGGCAGAAGAAAGCAAAACGTCCGGAACCCTGGTCAGTTTTCTTCTTTGATGATTCAGAAGAGAGCAAAAAAGCGAAAAGAGCTTTAGAAGAGGCTGAACTTGGCTTTCTTGCACAGAAAGTCTCTACTCCTTGGGAAAACCGTTACGGTACAAAAGCGCCTTGCTTTATAACTGCAGAAGGCTCTTTTGAAGGTTTTGATAATATCAAATTTCTTATAAGCTATCGCAATCATAGTTCAGAATAAGCCAGCTCTTTTTGTAAATTATTTGTCCTACCAAGTGTATAATCGTAAAAAGTAAGGAAAAGTGCCATGAGTGATTTTGATAGAGCTTTGAAAAGATTAACGGCTCCTGAAGACCTTCCGAACGAGAAGGAATGGAAGGAGTTCTATATAGAAGATGACTTCAATGCAGGCAATACTCTTCAGGGATATCTTTGTCGCCAATCCACTCGGTTTTATGGCGCCTTGCTTATCACGCATGTTAACAATGTCTTTGAACCTCAACTGATCTTTTGTACACCTAAGCTTCATTATCCTTTTGATAAGAATGGAAATTATCACTTTCCAAAAGCTCGAAAGATCGAAGTACGCGATAAGCTTGATGGTACAAATATCTTGGCTTATACTTACACTTTAGGTGGCCAGAAGTTTATCGCATATAAGACGAGATTAACTGTTGTTGTACGCAATACTGAGCATTATCCTTTCCGTGCGCTTTTGGATGAGTGCATCGATTATCAAGCGGTTCAGCGTCTTGTAGAAGAGTCTGGCTGTAATCTATCTTTTGAGCTTTACGGGGCGAAGAACAAGCATTTGATCGAATACCCTGAACCAATTTCTTTGGCTTTGCTTTTCGGTGTTGATAAAGAAGGTAAAGTGTTTCCGTCTTCTCATTTTAAGTCTTGGGAAGGCGCAACTGCAAAGTTATTTCCAGAGGTTTCAGGGAACTATGTTGAGACTTACAATTGGCATCGCCAAGAAGATGAGTCTAGCCTAAAGGAAGTAGATAACGGGTATGAAGGAACTGAAGGGCGTGTTTGGTATATGCTCACAGAAGGCATGAAATGGGTCATGTTTAAGTGCAAGCCTGAATCCATAGAAAAGATCCATTGGGCTCATGGTGGTCTTGGCAATAACATAATTCGCGCTACTGCTTATAACGTACTTGAGACTGAAGATGAGATCACTTATAAAGCGGTAAAGGAGCTTTTACTCGAGGAGTTTGATGAGAGTAAGATAACATTCGCCAAAGACCGTATACATAAAGTAATCGCTCAGATTAACGAAGAGATTCGTCTACGTGAAGAGCTTCTCAAGGAATACGATGCTCTAGGCATTTCGATCCATGAAGATAAGGGCGCAGTGATGCGAATCTTCTCGAAACGTTATGAGAAGGCAAAGATGCGTAGAATCTATTCGACCATTATTGCTTATCGTTAATACTCTTATAATATCCTTACATTTGTAGTCTTGTAAGGATAATCCGATGGATCCAATTTTCCATCTTAGAAAGCTGGCTGAAGCAGTAAAATGCGGGCAGGATTGCCCAACAGTTGATGATTTCGACTTTTCAAAGATACCAGCCCAGTTAGAAGAATTTGCGCAGACGATTAAACTAGAAGATCTTGATCCTGATCAATTACCTATAGTTCAATGGTATCCTTTTATTCTTTCTAAGCATCCTTTAACCACAGCATTTGACAAAACAAAACATGAGGAGTGGGAAAGAAATTGCCCAGCTTTGTTAGAGCAGCTTAAAACCAAAGCAGATGAGTTTATCCGAAACCAAGATTCAATTGAGATTGGTTTTTCAACTCAACCTCTTGGCTATTCTGGTCGCTATGAAACGCTAGAGGGCAATGTTTCATTAAACGGCTCTTCAGTTGAAGAAATTTGGGACATTGAGCCCGATGGGGGCCTCACAAAGATCACATTTAATCTACTAACTCCTCTTGACCTAGGTAGTTGGCAAAGTAGTTCAGAAGTCTAATCTCACCTTTCCTAGAAAAACTTAACAAATGTGTAAAGCCTCTGCTCTGAGCATTGTAAAATAATGAGCAGCCAAATAAGGAGGAGAGGATGCAGAATACCGTCCACAGCATTATCGACAACGATCTCTATAAATTCACAATGCAGCAGGCTGTATGCCAATTATACCCGAGGGCTTGGGCTCGCTACGAATTCATTAATCGTGGTAAGACTCAGTTTCCTTCTGGCTTTGCTGAGGCACTAAAATGGGAATTGATGGCTCTTCAAAATTTGCAATTACAAGAAATTGAGAAGAATTTCCTTTTGAATCATTGTTATTACCTCACACCCTTTTATGTAGATTTTCTTGCAGGTTATCGCTTTGACCCGCGAAATGAAGTAAGGATAATTCAGGAAGATGGTAATCTAAAAGTCATTGTTGAAGGCCCCTGGTATCGCACGATTCTTTGGGAAGTGCCTTTGATGTCGATGATTTCAGAACTTTATTTCAAAAAGAGCGACGTTCCAACACATTCACGCGAACATCTTGATGAGCAAGATCGTGCAAAGGCAACACGTCTCGCAAAACTCCTTGTAAAGTATGCAGATTTTGGTACACGTAGACGTCATTCATTCCGCAATCATGATCGCATTGTGAAAATTAATAAAGAATATGCTCCAGACGCTTTTGTCGGCACAAGCAATGTGTATTTAGCAATGATCAATACTCTTAAACCTATTGGTACTCACGCGCACGAATGGTTTATGTTTCATGCTGCTAAATATGGTTTTCATGAAGCCAATAAGCTCGCCTTGCAGAGGTGGGCAGATGTTTATCAGGGTGAGCTAGGTATCGCTTTGAGTGATACTTTTACAACAAGTGATTTCCTAAATTCGTTTGGTACGTACTTTGCTAAACTATTTGATGGTGTTCGGCATGATAGCGGTGATCCAATTAAGTTTGCACAAAAGATTCTTAACTATTACGAATATATTCATATTGATCCGATGACCAAGACAATTGTCTTTTCAGATGGTTTGAACGTCGACAAAGTTGCTGAGATTGAGAAATTCTGTAAGGGCAAAATTAAGACATCTTACGGTATTGGGACTTATCTTACAAATGATGTAGGTCCTAAGGCCTTAAATATGGTAATTAAAATGACTGCTTGTAAGCCTAAAGGGCGTGATTATCCTTGGGTACCTACTTGTAAGTTGTCCGATGTAGAAGGAAAACATACCGGCGATCCTGAAACGATCGCAATCTGTAAAAAAGTTTTGGGGATTTAGAAATGCATAAAGAAGAAGTTCTGAAGATAATTGATACTCTTGTCTCTTACATTGAAGACTTTGTAGAGTTTTCAGGTATGCGCGGAGTTGTTCTTGGCTTAAGTGGGGGCGTAGATTCTGCTACCGACCTAATGCTTGCTGTTAGAGCTTTGCCCAAGGAAAAAGTCTTCTGTGTGATGATGCCGTGTGAATCAAATCCTCAAGATTTAGAGGATGCTGTAAAAGTCGCAAACAAATGTGAAGTAGACTATAAAGTTATTGATCTTGAATCTGCCTATAAAGAGTTGCTCAAACAGATAACTAAACCAACAACTCTTACGAAAGCCAATATTAAGGCACGTCTTAGAATGACTACATTGTATGCTTTTGCAAATCAGTATGAATACCTAAATATGGGTACAGGCAATAAATCAGAGTTGGCCATTGGTTATATTACTAAATATGGTGATGGTGGGGTTGACTTCGAACCGCTTGCAGGTCTCTACAAAACTGAAATTTATGAAATTGCAACTGAACTTGGAGTTCCGCAATCAATTCTTGAGAAAGCTCCTAGTGCGGGCCTTTGGAAAGGGCAGACTGACGAAAGTGAGTTGGGTTTCTCTTATGAGGAGCTTGATACTATCCTCAAGTTGCTCGAGCATAACAGTATGATGAATCTTTCTTTTGAAGGTTCTGCATTCAAGATTCTAGTTCAAAAATATGGAGCAGATCTAGAGAAAGTTAAAAAAGTAGTAGCAATGATTCAAAAGAGTGAGCATAAAAGAAATATGCCTCCTTGCTCAAGTAGAAATCTTATTCTTAGCACTCTCGCTAGAGAGTAGATTGTAAAATAAACAACATTTAAATGTAAATTTTGGAGACAGAAAAGATGCAAAAAGTACACCTGGTCATCATTGATCCTCAGGACGATTTCTGTTTTCCCGGAACTCAAGGTCAGGGTGATCCTCAGGATCCCAAATATGTACCGGGAGAACCCGCTGGAGCACTTTTTGTGCCCGGGGCAGATGCGGACATGAGTCGCTTGGCCGCGTTTGTTGATCGTACCCAAGAAAAGCTTCAGGCTATCCATTGTACTTTGGACAGCCATCATCTTGTTGACATTGCACATCCGATCTTTTGGGTCGATGCCAATGGCAAGCATCCTGATCCGTTCACTATCATCACTGCAGACCAGGTTGATGCAGGTGAATGGCGCACTTCTAAGGTAGGCCGCAATAAGATTGCTTCTGCCTATGTTCGTGGCCTTGAAAAGAATGGAAGATATCCTCTTTGTATTTGGCCTCCGCATTGTTTGATTGGCAGCAAAGGTGCTGCAGTTGTTCCTGCATTGCAGGAAGCGATAAATCGGTGGGCTGAACGGCACAATAGAACAATCAATTATGTGACGAAGGGTTCAAATCCTTGGACAGAGCACTATTCAGCCGTAATGGCAGATGTACCTGATCCTGAAGATCCGACCACGCAGCTGAATGCAGGGTTTATCCGTATGCTTGAAGAAGCCGATGTTATTCTTCTTGCAGGAGAAGCGGGTAGCCATTGCCTCGCAAATACAGTCCGCGATATCGCAAACAACTTCGCTGATGAAAGCTACGTGAAGAAGTTCTTCCTGCTGGAAGATGCCACTTCACCTGTTCCTGGCTTCGAGAATTTTCAGGTAGATTTCATCAAGGAGATGGAAAGCCGCGGCATGAAGAAGACAACCACCGAGACTTGGATGGTATAAATAGCTCTATCCAATAATTTGAAAGGATATCCTATGTCAGGAAGTGATCTTCTTGAACGTCGCAGTTTGACTGTTTCGAACTTCGGCTATTCAGCAAAGCAGATTGACGAACTAGAAGCTTCTGAATACACTCTTGTAACTCTTGCTACCGATGAGAGTCCGAGTGTGGCAGATTTCAAAAAGGAGCAGGAGGATTGCCTAAAAGAAATTATCGGCGCTTGTGCGAAATCGCCACGTGCAGATAATCTTCTAGTGCGTTTTCTTGCTTTCAATAGCCGTCTTCGTGAAGTACATGGTTTCAAGCCTCTTGCTGATTGCCATGCAAATGACTATGAAGATTGTCTCGAAACGGGCGGAATGACCGCACTTTATGATGCTTCGGTGAACGCTATTGAAGCACTTGGTGATTATGGCAAAGATCTTGTTGCAAGCGACTATGACGTGAACGGCATCGTCATTGTCATCACTGATGGCTTGAACAACAATAGCACCAACACGCTCAATACAGTGAAAGAAGCACTGGGAAAGGTAATGAAAGAAGAAGCCCTCGAGAGCTTAATCTCCATTCTTGTTGGGGTCAATATCAATGATCCAGTTGTTGAGCGCGAGCTTGATGACTTTCATAAGGAAGCAGGCTTTACTCAGTTTGTGAAGCTTGATGATGCAAGTGCGAAAACTTTGGCAAAATTGGCTAAGTTTGTATCTCAGTCAATTTCGAGTCAGAGTCAGGCGCTTGGTACAGGGCAGGCTTCTCAGCCTCTTACTTTCTAATGCACAGCGACGCGTATTTTGCAAAAGGTAAATTGCATAAGACCTGCGAAGACTACTCCATGGCCGGTCGGGTAGGCGAAAACCCCTATGGTATGCTAGCTGATGGTTGTTCATCCTCTCCTGATACTGACATCGGCGCACGCCTACTCGTCCGGTCACTCTCTTACGAACTCGCACACAACCCTATTGATCTTTCTAACCATGCTGAGCTTTTTGATAGCCGTTTTGCATGGTGTCATGATATTCGTTTAGCGAATACTCTTGAACGTGCACATCAAGTAAGGAAGATTTTAGATCTTCCTTCTAACTGTTTAGATGCGACTTTATTGCACGCTGAAGTTCTTAGTGGGCATGTACATGTTGCAGTTCGCGGTGATGGTTATATTGTTGGATGCTCCAGAAGTCTTCCGCATGTCTGTGAAGTATTTCAAATTGACCATCCATCGAACGCCCCAGAGTATTTGAATTATGAGGCGAATAGCGCACGTTATGAGCAATATCGTTCAGAGATGGGTATCAAAAAGACCTTGAATATCTGGAGAGACATTTCAGTAGCAAATCAAAGTAATGCTCCGTATAGTTCTGCTGTTTTCGAAGTGCCCACTCTTTATCAAGAGTTTCCATTAGATATGTATGAAATCATTGTGCTTATTTCTGATGGAGCTAATACTTTTTATACTCGAGATCGAACTCATATCCCGCCTTTAGCTGTTATTCGGCATTTGACTGACTTTAAGAACACCGCCGGGCATTTTATTGAGAGACGTATGAAAAGATATCTAAAAGAGTGCCGTAAAAAAGGTATTGAGCACGATGATGATTTATCAATGGCGGCTCTTTATTTAGGAAACTAAAGATGCCGACGACAAGAGAAGACCTCAAAAGATGGTTTGATGCAGGCAAAGGGGACAATTTTGATTTTATGATCGTTGTCTGTGATACCTTCGACCATGAAGATTATCCAGTGCATGTCTCTCGAGAAGGGTTTTGGAAGAGATATGATGAGCTTCGTCTGGGTAAGAACATGCAGGGAATTATGGAAGTCTATGATCTTTCAAAGTCATGGGAATCTCAGTCAAACGAACGTGTTCATAACACTCCTCCAAGAGACTAATGGCTGCAAAATATCCAAGAGTTAACGTAAAAGGTAAAGCGATAACCTTTACCAAAAAAGACCTCAAAGGGGCTGGAGGTGAAGGTACTGTATTTGTCAAAGGTAAAACAGCCTATAAGATCTACCATGATCCAACGAGAATGATCGCTGCAGGCAAAATCGATGAGTTGTCTGCTTTGGCAAATCCAGATATCTTGAAACCAAAAGATATCATCTTCAGCCGTAAGAAACCAATTGGTTACACAATGCGCTTTGTAGATGATACCTATGTTCTGTGTCAGCTATTTACAAAGGCGTTTAAGAAGAGGAATAATATTACGCCAGACATGTCATTAGACTTAATGAGAGACATCCAGAATAAGATACAACATATCCATAATCATGGGATATTAATCGTAGATTTGAATGAGATGAATTTCTTAGTCGATAACAAGTTCAAGAAGGTCTATTTTATTGACGTCGATAGTTATCAGACGAAGAACTATCCAGCGACTGCTATCATGGAAAGCATCCGTGATAGGCATATGCCCAGAGGTTCCTTTAATGAGGAAACCGATTGGTTTTCCTTCGCAATTATTGCTTTCCAGTTGTTAATTGGTATCCATCCATACAAAGGCAAACATCCAAAGGTAAAAGAACTTGATGACAGGATGTTGAAGAACATTTCTGTTTTCAATAAAGACGTACGGATACCAGGTTGCTGTTACCCAATTAAGACTATTCCAGATAGATATAGGAGATGGTTTGAAGCAGTCTTAGAGAAAGGCGAGCGTATCCCGCCTCCTATGGATCTTGCCCAGTCTATTGTGTTAAAGCCGATAACTCTAAAAGTTTCAGGCAGCGACAATTTCATCATGCAAGAAGTATATGAATGTAAGTGGGAGATCATTGACTACGTAAAGCATTTAAAAGAGGAATGCTTTATTGGTCAAGAAGAGCTTTGTTATAATCGCCAAACGTATGTAGATATCCAATCTCCTTGTCATGTTGGTTTCTATGGGGTTACACCTATCGTAGGATGGCTTAATTCTGATAAAAGCATCTCGTTATTTAATGTTAAATTGAAGAAAGATATAACTTGTCTACCAATGAAAGTAGACAAGTTAATGAGCTATGATGGTCGCTTTTATGCTAAGGTAGGAGAACATATTCAGGAACTCAAATTTGTAGGTTCTGATTTCAATCCGAAAGTGACCACACAGACAGTTGCTAATGTCTTAGAAAGAGCAACTCAAGTGTTCCCAGGAGTTGTAATTCAGAACCTTCTTGGCTCTTGTTTCGTGTCAGTATTTCCGAAAGAAAATAACCACTATCAGTATCAGATTAAAGTTCTGAACGATTATCGTATTGTAGATGCTAAATTCGAACGCGGCATTTTGATGGTTGTTGGTGTTAATAGGAAAGGCAAATATGATCGTTTTGTCTTTTATCTTGATCCAGAGAATACGACTTCAATTGTCACACGCAAGATAAGAGATGTGTCTTATACTGGTTTGAACTTTACCGTTAAAGACAATGGTATTTGTGTTTGCATCAATGAAGAAGATGAAGTAGAACTCTTCCATAAGACGAATATCCTTAAAGTAAAACTTATCAAAGATCCAGCCATTCATAGCGGTATGCACTTATTTACTGATGGCGGTAAAATCCTTTACTCCGATGGTAAAAAGCTGTATACGTTCGAAATGAAGCAAACGAGTTAATTCTTATATTCCATTAATAATCATTTCTCTGAAATAGTCTGTTATTGGAGAAAAAAAATGAAACCATCAGAAGAGCTCAAAAAGATCGCCAATGATCTCAACAAAGTCTCTAATCCAACAGATTGGTATAAGACTGAATTAGAAGAGAAAGGCGCCAAGAGGATCAAAAGTGTAGTTGAGATCCTAGCTGAGAAAGCAGACGCCTTTATAGACGCATTAAAAGGTCTTGATGTTGGTTATTATCCACCCACAATAGCGCCAGACGGTAATAAAGCTACAGTCGAAGTCAATTGGTATCTTACTGAATTTGAACCTCTTTGGGCTTTGGTAGACCAGTTCGGTGGTGAAGAAACTTATGCTGAAGTTCTTGAATATGAAGAGGCAAGCACAAATAAAACTTCAGGAAGTGTTCCTATCACAGCTCTTTGTGAAGGCGCTCAGATCCTGAAGGGTTATGGTTCTGACATTCAAGTATCTGCAGATATGGGTCAGGTCTTGTTTGGTCTCGAGTGGGCTGAATTATCACCTGAGGACCAAGAGCAACTTAGTGCGTTAGGTTTTGGTCCGAGCGCAGGTGAAGTCGCTTTATATCTTTAAGCTAGATAACTTTGGAGAAAAAAAATGAAACCATCAGAAGAGCTCAAAAAGATCGCAGATGACTTGGCTGAATCATCTGAAATAGACCCAATGGGTGGTTCTGTTACAGATCTTAGTTCTGATGAATACCAAGATCTTGATGACGATACAATTTTAATCATTGAAGGTTCATTAGAAAAAGAAAGCGCAGAATATAAAGGTAAAAAAGTTAAATTAAATAAACCTAGATATCTTCGTAAAGGCGAACCTGGCTACGGCAAGAAGCAGTATGTTGTTTACGTCAAGAAAGATGATGGTAAAGTAAAACGTATTACATTTGGGGATGCGAATCTCCGAGCCAAACCTAGTGATCCAAAAGCTCGTGAGAGTTTTAGAGCTCGCCATCGCTGCCACTTAAAGACTGATAAGACTACTCCAGGTTATTGGGCTTGCAGATTCCCAGCGAATTGGTAACACCTCAATTAATCCTGACTGTCACCCGTGATTGTAATCTTCGCTGCAAGTCTTGCCCTCTAGATCTTAAGCCTGAGCATCTGCGTTTAGATACTGCGAAGAAAGCCCTTTCTATCTATAAAGAAAAGTTCGATCCTCCTTATCATATTAGATTTTTTGGTGGTGAACCTCTTCTTCGTTTTGATCTAATCAAAGAATTGGTTAATAAAGAGGACCAGTTTTCTTTCCCAACTAACGGTATTTTACTTACTCCAGATATTGTTTCTTTTGCAAAAGAATACCCAAATCTTCAAACGGCTGTTAGCCATTCAGGAAATATAAATCTTTTAGAGCAATTACCTAATTTATTGATCCATGTGCCTATTTTACCTGATAAAGCAGAGTATGTGGTTGGTCATGTTGCTTCGCTTCTTTTAGAAGGTATTACTCGTTTTAATTTTTTGCCTACTCTTTTTGTCAATTGGTCAGATAAGCAATTAGATAATCTTGAAAGAGCATTAACGGTCCTTTCTAGTCTTTTAAATGAATGGCATGGTAAAAGCCCGATTTATGTGCAGAACTTAGAAACCTATAACACGACTCCTCTTTTTAATCATGGAATGGTTGTAGATGTAAATGGGGAAGTATACCCAAGTAACGCTTTTTTATGTAAACAATTTAAGAGCGTGCGCGATCAATTTTCCATGGGAACTGTTTGTTCAGAGATCAATTGGAGTAAAGCTAAAGAGATAAATTGGCCCGCTTTGTTCGCTGAAGTGTTAGAGCCTGAAGTTTATGAATCGACCATGCAGGTTAATGCGACCTTGTTAAGCTTTGTAGAGAACTTATCTAAGGATTTTAAATAATCCATTAATAATCATTTCTCTGAAATAGTCTGTTATTGGAGAAAAAAAATGAAACCGTCAGATGAACTAAAGAAGCTCGCAAAAGATCTTGAGGCAACACAGAAGAAAGCTGCCCAAACTTATGTTGCAGATAAAGATGGTATCCGCATTGAGATCTATCAGTCGGATGCTCGAGGGGGTGCAGGTTCTTGGTCAAAGATTACTGGAGCACCTGCAGACCTCTTAGAGAAGGCTAAAACCTTTATACAAGCATATGCAAGTGATGCTGAGCTTGAGGATAAAGTCGAGACTGAATTTGGTGAGGCTGTAGGTAAGATCGCAGAAGATGTTTTGTTTGCAGAAGAAGTTAAGTTATTTGCGCAAGCAAATCCGGACATGCAAGAATGGGCAAAACAGCAAGCATCAAAGGAGAATGTAACACCTGAGCATTATTTGGCGACGGGCTTATATGAAGGTTTAGCGGGTGAAGCTATCCCAACAAAAGTTGAAGGTAATGTGATTTATTTAGAACCTCAAGTTTCATATTAGACCAACACAACAACACAACAAGACCAGTTAAACAACTGGTCTTGTTTAATGTATGAATCATCAACTTACCATAACGAAACAGAAAAGTTGAAAATCTTGTAAAAATTTTGCAAGACACCATGTATTAAAATTGTCTAACTAATTGTTATTTGACAATTTCGGCTGTATATTTAATACATGGGGCATTAGCATAGCCTGGTTTAATGCGCCGGACTGTCGATCCGGAGATCATGGGTTCAAATCCCATATGTCCCGTAAGATTATGACTCGGGGTGGCTCAATTTGGCAGAGCGACGGAATCATAATCCGTAGGTTATCGGTTCAAGTCCGATCCCCGAGATTTTGACAATTTAAAGGGGCTATCGTCTAGTGGTTAGGACACCAGATTTTCGATCTGGCAACCGGAGTTCAATTCTCCGTAGCCCTATTTTGTATAATAAGCTTGAACGTAAACTTAGTTCAGTGCTATGTAGGAGAAAGTAATATGAAGAAAGTAATTCCTCCGAATGCAAAGTGTTTGTTCTGTGGCAAATCGATGTCGCAATGCACTTGCACTGAACGTGACCCAATGAATGACTAAAATTTGATCGCGCGAGTGGCGGAATTGGCAGACGCGCTAGATTTAGGATCTAGTGGGGCAACCCGTGGAGGTTCGAACCCTCTCTTGCGCAGTAGTTAGAACCTAGTTCTAACCCGCAATCGAGCGGAATTTGTCCTTTGACAATTTAAAGTCCGTCGTGATCATGTATGGTGGTCGTAGCTCAATCAGGTAGAGCGCCAGGTTGTGGCCCTGGTAATTGCGAGTTCAATTCTCGTCGATCACCCAATTTATAGCGGGGTGGAGCAGTTCGGTAGCTTGCCAGGCTCATAACCTGGAGGTCGCAGGTTCAAATCCTGCCCCCGCCATTAACTGTCAATAAGTGGGGGCCAGTCAACAGCTAGATTGCGAAACTGGTCAGGGGAGGAATTCAGCAGCCATAAACTTTCGAATTGTGTGGTTGTAACCCTCACTTTATTAAGGGTGGATAGCTCAGTTCGGTAGAGCAAAGGACTGAAAATCCTTGTGCCGTGAGTTCAAATCTCACTCCGCCCAGAAGCATGCACTAAAGAGGCATTGGCCCCGATGCCGTTGGGAGTAGGGAGAAACTGACCTAATTGTTTAGCCGCCCATGGTTTGCTTTTAGGTCGGTTCTCCTCAGGGGTTTTATTTTAAAACAACAACGATGGCAACGCGGGTATAGCTCAGCCCGGCAGAGCATCAGGTTTCCAACCTGATTGTCGTGGGTTCGAATCCCACTGCCCGCTAAAAGACGCTCTTATCCAGGGAGGCTTTTATGTACTATATTCATGATGTTCGCTATCTTGAAACAGGGGAACCTTTTGACGTTATACGGACAAAGGCGCGATTCAGAAAGCGCATGATTAATTACTATTTCGAAGAGGGTGGTTCAGAGCGCTTGATGTTTAAACTTCTTGAATCACCTAATACTGCTGAATATGAAATTATACCTTACATTAATCGCCGAGGTAATCCTTCAATTTGCTTTACGCGAATTACGGATATCAAAGATCAAGACCGTTTACCTCAGTGTGTCTAGTATCTATTGCCCCGTCGTTTAACTGGCAAGACGCTTGGCTCTGGACCAGGTAATGAACGTTCAAATCGTTCCGGGGCAATTATTGTATAATAACGCGGGCGGTTAGCTCAGTTTGGTAGAGTGCTTGCCTTACAAGCAAGATGTCACTGGTTCGAGCCCAGTACCGCCCATAAGCGGCCGTAGCTCAACGGCAGAGCACCAGCTTGCCATGCTGGGGGTTGCGGGTTCAAATCCCGCCGGCCGCTCCAATGAACGCCTTTGACAAACTCTTAGAAATTATGGCAAAACTTCGAAGTGAAGAAGGCTGCCCTTGGGATAAGCAACAAACTATTGAAACAATGAAAGAAAGCCTTAAAAAAGAGGCGATCGAAGTAAATCTTGCGATTAAAAATCAAGACTATGCTAATCTCAAAGAAGAGTTAGGAGATCTTCTATTCAACATTATTTTCATTTGTCAAATTACTAAAGAAGAGAAATTATTCTCTATTGAAGAAGTTTTAGCAAATGTTCGCGAAAAACTCATAAGGCGGCACCCACATGTTTTCGGTGATGAGCATATTGAAACGCCTGAAGAAGTTTCAAAAAGATGGGCTGAGCTAAAGAGAGAGGAAACTTAATGTCTCTTAGCGATTCTCAAAAAGAAGCTAATGAAAAACTTAGCAGATTGTTCGAGAAGAAAGATCCTGAGCTGCGTAAAGCAATCTCAAAAGGGATTCATCAGCATATCCAAAAGAAAAGATTTGAGCGAAGTATCGATGTAGCTTTACCGCCAAATTGTTTACCAGAAACACCTGGAGGCAAAATGGATGCAGAAACAGCTGAAAGATTAAAAAAGATAAAAGAAGAAATAGAAAAACGTATTAAGAAACGGTATTGCAGATCGATCATTGCTGATAAAGATGGTGCAGTTATACATCATGGTGATTGTGGGATTTACAGTGCGCATAATGTTTGCACATGCGGGTTAATTCATGATCTCTTACCTTATCCGAGTGATGCTAAGAAGATATATCCAGAGTTTTGGGATGATAGAGCTCTTGACGATATAGCCCAGTATAAACTTGGGACTATTTGGCCTCGAGTTAAGAAACTTCTTAAAATGGCAGAAGATCCAGGAGCTCAGGAAGCCTTACATTTAATGAATGAGGCGGATGCTCCTCCAAAACCTATGACTGCAGAAGAAAGAGAGAAATTCAATCAAGCTCTGCTTGATGCAGGCTGGAAAATCACAAAAGCCGAAAATGATAAGGATTAAACATGGGTGGTTCATACAGACATATAACTGATCACCTTAACAATTTTATTGGAATTAGATTCATCGATAATCTTGGTGATGCTCATGAAGCATTAGAAGAATGTTTTGATATGATTGAGTTTCTTTCAGGAGGTGATAAACAAAGAATATTTGAGGCACATTTAGCGCATCTAGCGAAGAGATGTCCGCATCACCGTCCTGGAGATCCAGAGTATGAGGCAAATGCTTCAGTTCGTTCATTTGAGGATTTTTGGTCGAATGATGAAGAGTAACAAGAGATCAGAACGTAGAAGGCGCTCAGTAAACAAATACAAATCGCGCCTTCGTCTTATTTCAAGTGCTTGGTTGAGTCTTCCTGATGACATGACATTTTTGAAAAACACCCCTAAGCTCTGTGGTAAGCAGTGTTGCAAAAACCCTCGAAGAACACATTGGAAATCCATAACACGCCAAGAGGAGAAGGCTGAGTTCGATTTTAAAGAACAGATGAAAGAAGCAAGTTAAGGCTCGGTAGCTCAGTTGGTAGAGCGTTCGCCTGATAAGCGAGAGGTCGGCAGTTCAAACCTGCCCCGGGTCATTAGGAGAAAGACGTGGCAACGGTAAGCAGACCAACTCCATAAATGGGTGGGTGGCCGTGACAGCCGGGAGAGACCGGCGTATGGGTCGGTGGTGTAGTTTGGCTAAGCATCACGGTCTCCAAAACCGTGGACCCAGGTTCAAATCCTGGCCGACCTGAAAGATGAGAAAGTTAGCAGAGAAGTTACAGAAAGGTGAAACAATACAATTCAGGCCTAATGGTAACTCAATGTCGCCTAAGATTAAGTCGAAGCAACTTGTAACTGTTAGCCCAAGTTCAGAGGCTGAAGTAAATGATATTGTCCTTTGTAAAGTCAGAGGGAACTATTATCTTCATTTAGTTAAAGCAATAGGAAAACGCGGGTATTTAATAGGAAACAATAAAGGTTTTGATAATGGTTGGACTAAGACAATTTTCGGTCGAGTAATTAAGGTTGAAAATTGATGTCTACACACCGCCTAACAGTTGATCTTACAGAAGCTGAATCTGAAATGATCCATAATCTAGTTGAGAAAACAGGACGTTCAAAAGAGTTCATCTGCAGAAGAGCGTTTCATCTTTTAAATTGGTATGTACGTCAGAAGCAGGCGGGTTGCAGTATTTTTTCTGAGAAAGATGGAGAGAAGACTCAGCTTGAAATGTTTTTGACTGGTCCTTCTCCTTATATTGAATAGTATTCCGGGGTGGCTCAACCGGTAGAGCAGCCGGCTGTTAACCGGCAGGTTGTGAGTTCGAATCTCACCCCCGGAGCCAATGCGAAGAAAAGAATGCTTTAAGTGTTTAAGAAAAATCACACCGAATAATTATGCGAGACATGTAAAGGCTTGCGGTAAACCGAAACCCGCGCAGATCCAAGTTAAAGAAGAGTGGAAACAATCGAATGGTTTGTACAAATGCCCTTTTTGTTTAAAGAGCTACAGACTTAAAGGAATTGGTGGGCATATTTGGCGTTATCATACTGAGGAAGGAAAAGGTTTCGACCCTAACCGCGGTTTTCGGGGAGGCACTCGAGTGGCTTGGAGCCAAGGTTTAACGAAAGAAACAGAACCTCTTTTAGAAGAATGTTCTAAAAGAATGATTCAAGGGTATAAAACGGGCCGTTACAAAAAAACATTTCTCGGACGTGCTCACACTGAAGAGACCAAGAATAAAATCTCTAAATTTCAGCTCGCCTTTCTTGAAGCAAACCCAGATAAAGTTTTGTATCGCCAATTCCATTCATCTCAAGAAAGCTATCCTGAAAAGCGTTTTAGAAAGGCTTTAGAGAAAGCTCAAATTACTGGATGGGTCCAAAACTACGCCGCTGGTATTTATGAATATGATTTTGCTTTTGTTGACTTAAAGCTTGATGTTGAAATTGATGGTGACACTCATTTAAAGCCTGGTGTTAAGCAAAAAGATCAGAGAAGAGATGCTTGGTCAAGATCTCAAGGCTGGGCAGTTCTTCGCTTTACAGCAAAAGAAGTAAAGCATAATCTTGATCAAGTAATTTCAAGATTACAACAGAAACTTAAAGAACTTCAGGCACTTTCTACACTTACTTATCTTGTGAGCACTTGTATAATAGTATAATGATACATTACCTTAAAAATCTGCTCTCCAAAGAACTTATCTACTACGACGGCTTTAATTGCGGTTGCTGCGGCAAATGGTGGAATATCTCCTTTACAGTGCTCAAACGCAAATCTCAAGGTGAGCAATGGGATACTTGGGGCCTTTGCCCAAAAGGAAAAGGGTGTAATCAATGAGGTTAGATGAAGCAATTAGGCTCTTAAAGAAAGCTATGCTACATGTTGATTGTTTCACATCTCCGTATTATCATAAAATTAAAGCTCAGGATATCTATTTTTGGCTCAAAGAATTGAAGCAATTAAGGCATGAAAAGAGGAATACAGATGAAAATAGATGAAGCAATCAGGATTTTAGAAACACGTGTTGCCGGTAAGACTTTTCGGGGTGGACAAACTGAAGTGCCTGACAAGGATATGCTTCGCTGGCTTAAAGATCTCAAAAGAACAAGGCGAAGTCTGAAGACAACAGGCGCTCTGATAAATCAGCTAAGCGCTGCTAGTTTTAGCCGAAAATAAGAGGAAAGCAAATGACTTTAAAAGACTTCATTGAGCAACTCCAAAAACTTCCAGAAGAGTTTAAAGATTATACTGTAGTAATATCTAAGATTGTACGAAAGAAAGATGATTTGACTTATATGCATGATGACCCAATTGCTGGTCTTTTAGTAGCCGAGGAAGATGAGATCCGCTTTATTGGAGCTAGTCAAAAAGAAGATTTTGATCAGTTTATCGCTGAAAATGTTGAAAAATCTGAAAATGAAACAGCGTCTTAATCGTATTAAAAGTAACGTCGTTATTTATTTTCGGCGATGCATGAACCGTTGCTTTAACCCAACGGCAGACTATTTAAAATTTGATTTTAAGAGTGATGCTGAAGCGATTCGTTCCGATTGGGAAGCAGTCGGTCAAGATATGTGGAAAGCAGTCAAACGTTTTGAAAGGGAGAAAGATGGGATTCACGTAGATTAAGTACAATTACATCGTTGTTCGTACGGACATACCTCTCGCCCAGCAGATTGTTCAATCTGCTCACGCCGCATACGAAGCCGGCAAACACCTCAATGATACTTCATCAGAGATCAATCATTTAGTTCTTTGTGAGGTATCTGATGAAGAGCACCTTTTGCTCGCCTGTGACAAAGCAAAAGCATTCGGGATCAAATCTATCCTCTTCAAAGAACCTGACCGAAACAACGAAGCAACTGCGTTCTGTACAGAACCTATTTCTGGGAAACAACGCAAGATCTTTGCTAAGTTTCCGCTTTGGAAAGAAAGGATGCTAGTATGAAACCTTTCATGTAGATTGTGCTATCTAAATCGCGAGATCCTCCTAGATTATACGCAAACAATGCTTCCTGTAACTTACTATTTTAATCTAGGAGATATACTTATGTCTACCGAACTTTCCGATAACAAAATCGAACCAAAAGAACCGAGTGAACCGCACTCTAAAAGAGATCCGAAGATCTACGAAGCAATTCTTAAGATCAGAGAAAAGCTTAAAACGATGGCCGAATCTCAAAAGCAGAAACGTTTGGAGAAGATCCAGAAAGATGTAGCAGTAGCTGTTCAGATTACTGTCCTGCATCGAATCTATCTTGAGATTCGTGATAAAGAATTTGAAGATGTCCATAACATCCGCGAAGGTTGGGATTGGTACGCTTCAAGTAAAGAAAAAGAGTTTCGTAAAGAACTGAATCTCGAAACTGTATAATAACAAAGGAGAGCTAAGCTCTCCTATGGGCCTTTAGTTCAGTGGTAGAACGGAGGCTTCTAGGACCTCGCGTCGTGGGTTCGATCCCCACAAGGCCCATTATACTTTTTGAGAGATCAGCCATGTTTCATCCAATTAAAAATCCACCTCAATGGATGCTTGATGGCCTTTTACAAAGCGAGCTAGAGAGTTCTTCAAATTGTCCTGATTGTGGCGTTAAACCAGGAGAAAACCATTATGAAGGGTGCGATGCGGCGCGTTGTTTAAAAACTGGAAACCAAAAATTATCATGTTACTGCAGTGATTGCGGTAATCAGATTTGGGCAGGACTTTGGTCAGGTGTGCAGCAATGCTATGATAATGGTTGGGTTGTTTATGATGATGCTTGTCAGGCAATTATGTTTGATGTAAATAAGGCTGTGGTAGAGAGCCTCCATGCAGCTCAGCAGAGGTAAAGATGCATATTGTGAATATCCTTCATTATCTGCTTATTTTATTTATCGCTTTTATACTTGCGTGTGCTCTTGGCAAATTCTATGACTTTATAGTTTGGCTTTGCCAGAAAAAGACAGAAGAAAATAAGCAGAAGAAAGGATCTTCGGAGCCTAAGAAAGTGGTTTATCCTCCTGAGCTTCGAGAGAAAAAATAATGGGCCGGTAGCTCAATTGGACAGAGCGCGTGGCTACGGACCACGAGGTTGAGGGTTCGAATCCTTCCCGGCTCGTAAATGAGATGTAAGAATTGCAATAATCGAACAACTTTTGGTAAGGTCAAAGATATTAAACGCAAGAGTCTTGGTCTTTGCGTTAGTTGTTTTAAGGTGTGGTCTTTAAAACAAGTACATGATGCAAAGAGACAATTCCATGAAGCTACTAAGCTCGAATTTAATGGGCCAAATGTCTTTACTGATCTTTGCCGCAATTGCGGCAAATTAACTTCGTATAATAAACAAACTAATCCTGAAAGAGAGAAAGAGCGTTTATGCAAAAGATGTTATTATTGGTGGCAAGAAGATCCAGATCCAGATAGATTGCATGAACGTCTTCACTGGCAATACCCAAAGAGTAGAAGGCGCTTTTAAGGATTAGATCATGGGATGGAAAAAAGTTAGAAGCACTTGTCCGCGCTGTAGCGGTGAAGGTGAGATCCGGGAAACGAAAGAATGCCCTCGTTGTGCTGGCAAAGGAATGGCTCCTGGATTTTTTGTTGAGAAGAAAATTTGTGGCAAATGTGACGGCCATGGATCAGTTGTTATGCTTTATAGATGCAGTGAATGCGGTGGCCGTGGTTGGGTCTATGATAAAGAATGGGAAGATGATGATTAAATTAAAGGAGATGTAAATGTATCAATTTGACATGTCAGACGAAAAACCATCCTCTGTTACTACAGAAACGCCAATGTATGACACCAAAGAAGGGATTAGCATTTTTATCAAATCTCTTGAGGGTTTCAATAAACTTATTGCTGAGCGTCGTAAGGCAGGTTATAGTCAACGAGAAAGATTGCATGAATATGTCATTCTTGGCAAGTGGTGGTTAGATACTTGCGGGAATACAAGCCGTGGAACACCTGCTTTTGATGATATGCCTGATGTTTTAACACGCGAAGAATTTTGGGAACTCTTGAAGACTAAATATGAAAAAGAAGAAGATGTACCTTCTATCTCTTGCAACCCAGATAATGGTATTCCTTATGAGCGCCTTATTTGCCCCGTTTGTAAAAAAGGTTGGACAATTGAGAATGCTTATGATACTTGGGTTATTCGCCGTGATGTAACCATTTGTTTGACCGAACATGTTGGTAAAACACTGGCTGAGATCCAGCAAGAGTTCCGCGCCCGCACAGATGCTGTTTATGGTGTACAACCTGAAATGCTAATTCAGAATGATAAATACATTGATCTAACTCCTGATCCAGAATATTCATCACTCGTTCTTAATAAAGGCGGATGGCTTGGTGAGCGAGATCGAAATGGAATGACTACTACAAATGAACACATTATTGAAGAAGGAGATAAGACATACTTCAATGTTTGGGATTTTCATCATCGCCATTGTTACCGCATTAAGCAGAATCAAGAAGAGCGCGCAAAGTTTGAAGAGGTTTTCAAAGCAGCTGGGTTTACAAATTTCCTGATGAAAGCGATTCCAAATGAATATCATGGGCCTTCTTGTTTCCATTGTGCTGATTGGTATGAAGTTACAACACCCTTTGCCGACTTTAAGATAGGTTGGCGTAAACGCGTTATTAATATTGAGTGTAAAAAGATCAATCCAGAAAAGATGTTTTCAGAAGAAGATGTAACTAAATGGGGTGGTGGTATTCACGCTTGGGGTTGGGACAAAGCCCAGGAATATCTCACTAAGATGTATGCAAAACTTGCTCAATAACTTATGGGCCCGTAGCTCAATTGGTTAGAGCGGCCGGCTCATAACCGGCGGGTTGGGGGTTCGAGTCCCTCCGGGCCCATTCAGGAGTTTAAGATGCCTTGGTTCGCAAAACAACATCCGAGAGCCAAAGAACGTGATGAGAAGATATGGTATCCAGAAGGTATGGTGCGTGTTGAAGTGGTACGTAGAGTCTATTACAGTACAGCCGCAATAACTTGTGAATGGCGTGTAGGTGAACCTCGATCTTTTAATGTATATCAATTTATTAATGTAGTGCAAGAAGGTAATTTTGCAAAGATTCGCTTGAAACAAGAAACTGATAGAATTGTTCACAGATATGCGTTAGAATCTGCTGATATTATTCGTAAAAGAGTTCAGCAGGCTTTAGAGCCTGTTTGGGACTATCCAGATTTGGAGATATTTTAAGATGGCTTTTTTCGGTGTCACAGAAGAAATTGTAAAAACTTCAGTTCCGCATCCAAACGCGGATCGTCTCGATATTACTATGCTCGAAGGTATGAGTTTTCAGTTTGTGACTGGTCGAGATGAATATAAGCCAGGAGATCGTGTTTTGTATTTTCCTCTAGATTCAGTCCTTCCTCAGGAATTGCTGAAGAAGCTTGGTCTTGAAGGTAAGCTTGCTGGAAAAGAAAAGAATCGCGTTCGCACTGTCCGTCTTCGCGGTGAAATCTCACAGGGTCTTGTTGGTCCTTTGAGTTTGATTGATCCTATGGAAATGGGCGGCGGTCCAGGACCTATGGGTTATCATCCAGAAGAACTCACATATGCTCTTGGTGTTACAAAATATGAACCACCTGCAGTTCTTGTTAAGGGAGCAACATTGCTTGCTTTGCCTTGTGGTATGCACGTTTATGATATTGATGGTGCAGATCGCTTTCAGGAAGCTGCAGAACGCCTTATGGATGTGCCGGTTTGCATCACTGAGAAACTTGAAGGCACAAACTATTCAAATACTTACGATGTTTCCAATAAGCAGCATTATGTAAATCAGCACCGTTATACGATTAAACCGGAAGAAGGAACGACACATTACTTTTGGGATGTTGCGAAAAAACAAGGTCTTTTAGATCTTGCTGAGCTTGTTGCAGCAAGAGACCCTGAAATTAAAGTTGTTACACTTTTCGGTGAGATGGTTGGTCCAGGCATTCAGAAGAATATCTATAATCTCAAAGAACATGAGATTCGTTTGTTTGATATTCAGATTGATGGGCGCTATCTTAATTTTAACCCGTACTGGTTAATCGCAAATGAGCAACTTACAGTTCCAGTGCTCGCTGAAAATGTAACTTTACGTGAATGGTTGAATGGTCGTACAATTCAGGAAGCTTCAAACGGCAAATCAAAGTTGGCTTCAAAAGTTCGGCGTGAAGGCATTGTCATTACGCCAATGGTTGAAATGCCTGATCCTGAATTACCTCACGGGCGTTTAATCTTGAAGCAGCGTTCACCTGAATATCTTGCAAGAGGTAAGGATTAATGAAAATACCCGCACGTAAGCAGAAACGGATGAAACGTTTTGGCAAATATACCATAGAGCAAGTTCTCGAGAAAGTTTCTTTAGAAGATGAGGGCAAAAAGAGTGTTACCTCATTTGATGGTAATCCAGTTAAGATGAATTCGTTAAGATATAAAACATTTAAGAAGTTTGGTGTTAAATGTGTCTCTTGTGGGATTGAGGGGCAGTTCTTTGCATTAGAAGCCCATCCAGGGAATACTCGATATCATTTTAACCTTTATGCTTTAGATTCTGATGATAATGAAGTACTTATGACGAAAGATCATATTACACCAAAGATTGAGGGTGGTCAAGATACTTTAGAAAATCTTCAACCAATGTGCGCAATTTGTAATGAGTTAAAAGGAAAGGAAGGGATGCAAGAAATTACAGAAACTAATTGGCTTGTTTATCTTATCCGGTGTGCTGATGGTTCTCAGTATTGCGGAAGCACAAACAATCTTGATAAAAGATTGAAGAAGCACAATGAAGGGAAAGCGTGTAAGTACACGAGACCGGCAAAGAAACGACCGGTAGCTTTACTTATGCAAAGAGTTGGTTTGACAAAGAGGCAAGCTTTTAGACTTGAGTCTCTTGTAAAGAAGCAAAAGGCTTGGGATAAAACGGACTTTTTGCAGTCTTTCGATTTAGACTCATTATGAAAACTTATCCTACAATACCTGGTTCTTCTAAAGCTCCTCGTAAACCATGTATCGCTTTTGTGAAATACGATGGTAGCAATCTTCGCTGGGAATGGTCCGTTAAAAATGGTTGGCATAAGTTTGGTACTCGTAAAAGATTGTTTGATGAGACGGATGAAGAATTCGGCGAAGCTATTTCTTTGTTTCATAGAGATTATGCCGAGCAGATTGAGGAAGCCTTGCATCATAGAAAGTTTCAGAAATCTTTTCGAGGAAGAACTATAACTGTTTTCACTGAATTTTTTGGGCCCAACTCTTTTGCAGGTCAGCATGTAGCAGAAGATCCTAAAGAGCTAAGATTATTTGATCTTAATGTTTATAAGAAAGGCCTTCTTGGCCCAAGAGAGTTTTTGGACTTCTTTGGCCATCTAGATTTTTCTGCTGAAGTTGTTTATGAAGGTAATCTTAATGATTCATTTATTACTGATGTACGTGAAGGTAAATATCCTGGAGAAGAAGGTGTTGTAGCTAAGGGCGGTTCAGGGCATAAACTTTGGATGACTAAGATTAAAAGGTTGTCCTATTTAAAGAAGCTCAAAGAGGTTTTTGCTGGTGATCATTGGAAAGAGTTTTGGGAGTAAGCGTTAGTGTTATGTCTATTATAGACCATCTTCGAACTTCTTGGTCAGTTGATTTAGATCCAGCACGTTGTGGAGGAAAACCAACTCTTAAAGGCACTCGTGTAACTATCGCTCAGATTCTTAGTGAGTTATCAGAGCATTGCGCTGAAATGTCAAAGGATTTAGATTTAAATGAAGAAGATGTTATTAAGATGCTTAATTCTTTAGCTTCCTTCTTTGATCGAAGACTCGAATGAGAGGCCGTAGCTCAGTTAGGCAGAGCATCGGATTTTTAATCCGAGGGTCGTGGGTTCAATCCCCACCGGCCTCATTAGCCGGGCACTCAAACGGGATGAGGAGCCGGCGCTAAAATAACCTCATCCTGCCCGGCACTTTAGCGCCCGTAGCTCAACGGATAGAGCATCGGATTTCTAATCCGAGGGTTGCAGGTTCGAGTCCTGCCGGGCGTGCTAAAACTTTTTAAGGAGTTGAGAATGCCCGAAGCTTTTGAGAACTTGAAAAAACTCAAGTCTGTATCAGATCTTAGGCAAGCAATCAAGTGCCTTGAAGCAGTTGATCTTCTTGCAGATATTTGGAAAGCAACTCAAGAAGGTGCAGTCGAAGTGACCCTCCGCCTTTCTAAAAGTGGCGGGCAATTAACCTTTAGAGGGCAAACTATCCCTGTTAGCACGTATCTTACTAACAAAGTCCTTGCCTCTCTCGAAGAAGAAGGAAAGAAGCATTCTAAAGCTATAACTGATACTGGACTTCAAGGTTAAAGCATGCCAGACTCTTTTGATCAAAAATTAGAAGCAATTGATTATTTGAGATGGCATTTTAGCTCATGGGCTACTCTTTCTTCTAAAGATATCAAAGAGTCTTTAAAAGATTGTGACGATATGCTTTTGTTTTATATGGCAGATGAGCTTGAATCTCTTAGAAATAAAATACGTAGTACACTTTATGAAAAGAACAAGATCGAGTATGAAGGTTATGTCCCTCAAGTGGATGACATTGTTGGATCCAAGTTGAATCCACACCAGCAGTATGAAGTAATCGCTATTCGTCCAGAAGTTCGAATACAGCCTCTGCCTAAGATAGGAGAGACTTACCACACCTGTGCTGATATTAGTGTTCTAACTTTAATTCATCGACCGAACCAAAAAAAGCCTATCAAACCTTTTAGCCGTAAGGTTCAGTTCAAAAATGCAGAAAAAGTCTGAATGTATCTTGCTAATAGGTATACCCGCGATAGGGAAATCCACCTTCTTTTTAGAGCGATTTGTGAACACTCATGTTAGAATCAATCTTGATATGCTCAAAACACGCCACCGTGAAGAGTTATTGGTCAAGGCATGTATTGAAGCAAAACAAAGTTTCGTGGTTGATAATACTAATATCACACGAGAAAAGAGGCAGCGCTATTTTAACTTCCTTGAACACGCTAAAAATTTTCTAGTAATAGGCTATTATTTTGATCCGCAAGGTATTCAAGCTTTTGATAATAATCGTCTTAGATCAGAGAGACGACGAGTTCCAGATAAAGCAATTTGGGGTATGGTGAACCAACTTGAAAGACCCTCTTATGCTGAAGGATTTGACAAACTTTATCATGTATCTTCTGTAGGTGTTGATCGGTATCATATACAACCTTTTGGTTCACCAATTTGATGTTTAAGTTTATTCATGCTTTGTTTATTCTTCTTGAGGGTAAAATCGCTTTTGGGCGAAAATATCAACTCTATAAATATGATCGATTTTGTTTTGAAAAACCAAAAAGAAATATTGCAGCTCTTGTAAAATGGAGATCTGATGCAAAGAAGGCATATGAGGAAAGTCATGAACGAAGTAAATGAATCAACACAATCTAAAGCTTGCGTACAATGTGGGTGCAGTTTTGATTTGTCAGCCTTAATACCTTTTGAAGAGACTGAAATTTGTATCTCATGTCGTGATATCATTCTACGTACTCGAGAGAAGATGATAGATCAGGCAATTGAAGTTTTAAATAGAGCTTTAGAATTAGACTCAGCTGCTATAAATAAACTCATTAAACTATCAGTTACTTGTAATAAAGAATTAGCCGATGATCCAACAATTCAAGTTGGTTCTTTATGTGATGGTACTTATTACATCAGACCTTTTGGTTTGATCAATGGTTTATTTGGTGTTTGGCGTAATGGGTTTGCTCACATCGTTATGGCTTTGAATGAGCAAAATGAAATTATCAAATTTAGAAGAGCTAAAGAAGAAGATCTTTTTTCTGCTAAATAAATGTAACCTCTCGGGGCGCCTCCGTGCGACAGGCCTTCCATTCAAACCCTCATAAGCTCCCCGAGAGGTATTTTTGTATAATAACCATGCGTATAGGATTCACCGGCACACAAGAAGGGATGACTGAATTACAGCGCTCAGCTGTATTAAGCACTCTTCTCTCTTTGAAGCAAGGTTTAGATAAAGAAGATGAATTTCACCATGGAGACTGTATAGGGGCCGATGCTGAAGCGCATGATCTTGCTGAAATGCTCGGATTTAAAACTGTAACGCACCCACCAGTCAAAGAAAGTAAACGTGCTTTTAAAGTAGCTGATGTAATCCTTAAATCTAAAGACTATCTTGTGCGGAATCATGATATCGTTGATGCTTGTCAGACAATGATTGCAGCCCCGAAAGAAAAAGTTGAAATCCTTAGATCAGGTACCTGGGCTACAGTTCGGTATGCGCGTAAAAAGAATCGCCGTTTGTTTTTAATTTATCCAAACGGGCATATCGCAGACTAATATTCTTCAAATTCATTCTATATTCTTTTCAGAAGAGGCATCTATGTTTTTAGATCTTTTGAATGAAGCTGTCGGTATCATTCTTCAAAGATATCCAGGAGCAGAATTGCTAGAAGTTGATAGCGCAACATATCCTGAGGGTTTAGAGAATCCAGATGATATCAAAAATTGGCGTTTTGTTTTTATGTCTGACAATTTTGAAGATACCATTTTTCTCAAATGGGAAGACGGTGACTTTAGCGAACCAGTAGTTGTACCTCAACCGTGGTTGCAGGATCAAGTGATTCCTCTACCTATTGAATATGATCTTGCTGAAGCAGTTGAGGGGCTTAAGACAGCCAGTTTATTTGCACCGTTTGTTTGCGTCACATTACGTAAGCCTCTTTATCCAGGTGTTACAGAGGCATCTTATATCTTTGGTTGCCTTTCAGTGCAGAAGCACTATTTTGTAGGAGTCGATAGTCACGAGATTACTTGGGAAGGCATGCCCGAATAATTGTTAGAGGTGTAGAATGGCTCGAGACCCATCGAAGCAGGTGATATACAATGTTCCCTGGCAAATCCTTCGAGTGCAACTTCTTAATGAATATAATCCAGATGCAGGATTTGATGACTTAACAGGTGTCCGAAAGAATATAAAGAGGCTCAAAAAATATCTAGGTAAGATGCAAGATATCAACAAGGTTTGGCGTGTGCTGAATCTTCTTAATGCTGTCAAATTTGGTTATGGTAAAAAGGATAAAGGTACAGACAAAGAAAAAGCTATAACTAAATTTCAAAAGGCAGTTTCCGAAAAGTACAAAGAGCTTAAGAAAACGCAAGAGTTCAAAGTTGAACCTAAAGAAGAGATCACTAAAGACTTAAAGAAAGCTCCACGTAAATGGCTTGAAGCAGTGTACGAAAATTTAACTAGCCGGTATGAAGGAGCTAAGACTCCAGAGAATCGTCCAGAGCTTAAAGACTTTATTTCACTTTTAAAGAAGGAGATGAAGAAGCAATCTTTTGATTCTGGCCTGAAAGCCTATTATCGTAAGTTTGTACAACAAGCTATTGCTAAAAGAAAGAACAAGAACTAACAAGATATTTGTTAAAAAGTTAACTTTTTAAACTATCATCTGTATAATAGTTTGTCTATATACGTATACGGGCAGTGGCCCAGTTTGGCTAAGGCGCCGCGTTCGGGACGCGGAGATCGCTGGTTCAAATCCAGTCTGCCCGATTATTTGGTTTTATTGTTGGAGAATATTAAATGAGTGATACAGACATTGTTACTAAGTTACAACTTATGTTACATGAGCATGATCAAGACCGTTGGCGCCAACTTTTGCTCGATTCTATTGTCGAAGCGCGAAATTTGGCGATAGAAGAGAAGGTTGCCGGAGCTGAAGACTACCCAACAGAACTAGAAGGGGATAATGGTTATTACGCTTATCTAAATAAGATGGTTAAGTGGACTCCGCGAGAAGATGTCGCTAATGAAGTACTTAACCATCTTTGTAAGTTTTACTGGCTTTTAGACCAACCTGGAGGTAAGAAACTACAAGAGTCTGATCAGTTTAATGACTGGATGCGAGAGTTTGCGAATGATTGGGGTTCCTATTTGAATACACCTGAATCAGCTTCAGGCATCCAGACTTTTATTGATGATGATGCATTTAATGCTTGGCAGTATATGCAGCCACCCTCAGGCTGGTTGACCTTTAATCAGTTTTTCGGTAGAGAGATTAAACCTGGTCTTCGCCCGGTTGCTGGAATTAGGTCAGATAAGATTATCGTGAGTCCGGCAGATAGCACTTTTAAGAAGAAATTTAAGATTGGGCGAGATGATGAAGTAACTATTAAGCTTACACATAAATATAAGATTACTGATCTGCTAAAAGATTCACCTTATGCAGATAAGTTTGTTGGGGGTTTGTTTTGGCATGCGTTTTTGGGGCCAAATGACTATCATCGTTTTCATGCACCTGTCCGCGGCACAGTTCTTGAATGTCGTGCTATTCAGGCTAAGGTCTACTTGCAGGTTGTAATCAAAGAAGGTAAGTTTCACGGTGAATTTAGTGCACCAGATGAAGCAGGTTATGAGTTTACACAAACACGAGGTTTGATCGTTTTTGATAGCCCGGTTGGTCTTGTTGCTGTGTTGCCCATTGGGATGGCTCAAGTAAGTTCGGTCAATATGACCGCTGTTGAAGGAGCGTTTTTGAATAAGGGAGATGAATTTGGTTATTTCTTATTTGGTGGTTCAGACATCATTATGCTGTTCCAGCCAAGAAGAGTAGAAATGACTGCAGCTCCTGGAATTCATTATAACGCAAACATGGCAGTCGGTGAGATTATGTAGTAAGTCCCGCGCAGTGGCCTAGCTTGGATAAGGGCGCCTGACTGGGGGTCAGGAGATCGCTGGTTCAAATCCAGTCTGCGCGAGAATACGGGGCCGTAGCTCAGTTGGGAGAGCGCCTGCCTTGCAAGCAGGAGGTCAGGGGTTCGACTCCCCTCGGCTCCATTAGTTTGATTAAAAACTGGAGGTAAGATGATTACAAAAGAGAAGTTTCAAGAAGCTACTGGGCGACTACCTGAGCACGATGATCTTGAACGCGCGAATTGTGAGAAAGCGGGGGCAGATTGGTCATTTTGCTTGCGGTTGGTGCGTAATTTGTGATAAACCTAGATTTGAGTGTGGGCATCTTCTTTTACCTGAGGGGCCGTAGCTCAGTTGGGAGAGCGCTTGAATGGCATTCAAGAGGTCAGGGGTTCAACTCCCCTCGGCTCCATTTGCGGAAGTGGCGGAACTGGTAGACGCGCTAGATTGAGGGTCTAGTGAGGATTAAACCTCATGCAGGTTCAACTCCTGTCTTCCGCAGCATCGTTCTTTGATAATTAAGTAAGTCAGAAGTCGAGAAGCTGCTGAACATGTTTCTCCTATGTTAAGGAGACCGTGAGTTTCTGCGGTCATAAGAAGCCGCTTGTTCGGGTATCTGAGTGTTATCAGACATGCGTCGAGGCAATTTTGGGATCTTGGTGCGAGCGTAAAGCGAGTCCAACCCGGCCCAGACGGTTTTCGCACTTCCTAAGTGCTTTGTAACTTGTGATTCGCCTTAAATCCAAAAGGCTGGAGTTGATCAAGTGCCCTACTAAAGGTTAAACATGGCCGCGAATTAAACTAAATCTGGGAGAAATGCCTCGGATTAGTACATAGAACACCGAAAGGTCGAGGGCGCGTACATGGGAGTCGCGTCTGGTCGTCTCAATGAGGCAAGCAAACCTCCCTACCCCGGGTAGAGAGATATCTTTCGGGATATCGACTCATATGGAGAGTACCGATCTCTCCCCAAAGATTCGGTTGCTAGGGCTAAGGTTGAGTTGATGCCTAAAGGATACGCGAAAACACTCAACTAGGCAGTAAACTCGGCTTCTGGCTTCTTGTATAATCATTAAACGGGCGCGATCTGGTATCGACGGGTAGTTGGAGGTGTTTCTTGCGAGCAGGTATTTGATCGGGCGGCCTTAACAGACCGATCACACAATTAAGTGCCACTGCACTTGCACCTGCGGCTTAGACCGCACGTCCTAACCGCTGATTGCTGGATAGGCGGGGTGGACGTTAACGCATCTGGCTGGCTCTTGGTTATCACTTCAGACTAAGAGTGAGATAAAGGAGTTGACTTTCATCAGGTGGAAAGTAACTTGATCAAGTGAGTGTAGCCTACTTGAGCTTAACAAATTGTGGGGCTAAAAATGCTATACTACGCTCGTAGACGGGAGCACTATCCTTTACACCGGACGTGGGTTCGATTCCCACCGCGTCCACCAATTTTGAAAGGATAAGTAGTGACTGAAATTCGTATTACAACTGAAGAGCAGATTGATGCTCTTTCTGGTGAAGATGCGATTACTTTAGTGCATCACCTTCCAAGTTCCGCGAACTATGGCGAAAAGGCACTGACGGAGACAGTTGCAAAACTTCTTTTGAAGAGCTATTTGCGTGAACAAAAGCGTGTTTTGGAAGAGTTGGCAAAAGACCCAGAGGACCGTGAAGATCCTTTTCCTGATAATTTCGATGATCTTTATGCAGAAATGAGTTGATTCAAAAATGAAAGTTTCTTTACAGTACGTACTCGATAACACCATTTACCTTGCGAGGCACGGGTCTCATGCTCATGGTTTAGCAATTGAAACTTCGGATCTAGATATCCGTGGGATTTTTGTTGCAGGACCGAAGTTTCATATTGGTTATAACAAGACCGAGCAGTTTCAAGATTTTGAAGGCGATGAAGTAAGATACGAGATAAAGAAGTTTGTTAATCTTGCTGCTGCTTGTAATCCGAGCATCCTTGAGATTCTATTTGTTGACCCGAGTGATGTTCTTGAAGTTACAAAAGTGGGTGAAATTCTTCTTGCTGAAAGAGAGACTTTTGTTACTCTTAAAGCAAAGCACACATACACGGGTTATGCTAATGCGCAGTTGAAAAAGATTAGAGCAAAATATCGATGGATTACAAACCCACCTGAGGAACCTCCAAAACAAGAGGATTATTACAGAGAACCAAGAAATGAAGTTGAAATGAAGCTCCTTAAGAAAGGCTCGAAGATCTATGATAAGGAAGCCTATCAAAAAGCTCGACTTGACTGGAAGAATTACCAACATTGGTTGACTGATAGAAACCCAGCACGTAAGGAGCTTGAAGACAAATATGGTTATGATACAAAGCACGCTATGCATCTTTTTCGCTTGTTAAGAATGGGTCAAGAGATATGTACTACAGGGAAGGTAAACGTTAAAAGACCAGACAGAGAAGAGCTTCTTGGAATACGTCGAGGAGCCTTAACTTATGATGAACTTGTTAATTGGGCAGACACTATTACAAGAGAAATTGATGAACTCTATGAGGATTATAAATCAGGGCGCAAAGAAGCTCCTATTCCAATGAACATTCAGCAAGAGAAATTGAATCCTTTAGTAATTAGATTACTAGAAGAGCAGTGGCGTATGAAAGGGTGGTTAAAAGGAGAGTTAGTAAACGCATGACGCAAGAAGAAGAAGCTGAAGCACGCACGCAGTTTGTTTTTGAACAAACTCTTGATCAGATCCTAGCAAAGTTGCGCGAAGATTTAGATCCTGCTATTCGGAAGTTAGCAGTAGCACCGACAAAGTTACCTGATCAAAAAGGACTTATGTTTGGGGAGATCTCAGTTACTGTAGCATTTCATGATGCGCATATTCTTGTAAGAAAACATGTTGGTGCAATAGGTGGCCCAGCTCGCTGGAAAATCCCGTTGGGTGATCCAGGAGTTGACTTTATAGAGGATGCTGTATATGCAATCAAAGAAGAAGCACGTATTGAATTTAGTTAAGGCTACCTCGAAGAATTCAATGACTATTACAGCACTTCAGCTTGCTAAGTCATATGCTTTAACAAAGAAAGTGCTCTTTTTTACTTGTGAGTTACCAAAAGAGCGTCGGTGCCCGAGTGGTTAAAGGGG
>Ga0180438_10001318_pt1 | contig 44127 bp, 63 predicted proteins | sample SS_ome_12_FD_132455 | JGI IMG/M metagenome (GOLD analysis project Ga0180438, IMG submission 132455) | Hypersaline lake sediment archaeal communities from the Salton Sea, California, USA - SS_3_D_2 metaG | ecosystem: Environmental > Aquatic > Non-marine Saline and Alkaline > Hypersaline >...
ACAAAAAGGGAGATGTTTAATATGTCTTTTTATTTTTCCTAAAGTCGGGACATTTAGTAAAGGTAAAAAAGATGTATTAGTTGTTGACCATTGCCATAATAGTGGTAAAATTAGAGGATTAATATGTAATAAATGTAATCAAGGTTTAGGATTATTTAATGATTGTCCCGAAACAATAATAAACGCAGCATTTTATTTAATAGACAGAGATAATTTATGAATATATTTGTAACAAGCATTTGTCCAGCTAGATCAGCTAGACAATTAGATGACCGTAGAGTTATAAAAATGGTATTAGAAACTACCCAGTTATTGTGTGGAGCATTAAATATTCATGCAAATAAACAAGTTGCTCCATATAAAACTACGCACAAAAATCACCCAGCGGCAATCTGGGCTAGAACTAGTCGTAAAAACTGGCTATGGTTACATGAGCATGGTCTAGCACTATGTAAAGAATATACTGCAAGGTATAGTAAAGTCCATAAATGCGAAGGCATTTTAATAGAAATACTCGCGCAAGCTAATTTAATACCTGATGGGCCTGTGACTGCATTTGCTAATTGTGCTGCTAATAATGAATTAGGAATTAATTATAAACATGTTGAACCAGTCACTAAGGCATATCAATTATACCTTAATGATCGTTGGGATAATGATAAACGTGAGCCTACATGGTATAAGGAGTCAAGATAATGAATAAAGAAGTACAAATTAAATCATATTTGAGTTATGTATTTAAACATGTTGTTGATGGATTGGATGGTGAATTGAAAGATATTGTCGAAAAAGAAGGAGTTATTGCTGGTGGCGCAATTAGAAGTTTATATACTGGAGCAAATATAAATGATATTGATATTTATTTACAAAATCCAGAATCAGCATTAACGGCACAAAAACAAATTAATGAATGTCTTGGAAAAGGATTTGGTTTTTTTACAAAACTTAAAGTTATGAGATTATTATTTCCTAATCAATTACAAAAACATGATGATTTTTTAAGTGAAAACGCATGGTCTTTTACAAATAAAAAACTAGACTTGCGTATTCAAATTATTTATAAATATACAGGTAAACCACAGGAGTTGGTTGAACGTTTTGATTATACTAATTCACAAGCAGTATATATTCCCCAAACTGACGATTTAATTTTAACTTCACAATTTAAACGTGATGTCTTTAATAAAAAGTTAACGTTTAATGAAAATTGTCATAGTCCAGTATATTCTCTAGAACGAATGTTTAAGTTTATTCGTGGCGGATATACAATTGATAGAAATAACTTATTGAAGCTTTGTAAAGCTGCAGCAAAAGATAGTGAGAATCACGACAGTTTCGTTTCTGGCGGAGACATGTACTAATGATGTATTTAGGAGCAGAACACTATTATTTCTGGACAGGCATTGAGAAGGCCATATTTGGCTTGTATAACGGTTTTCAAGTAGGTCCTAGTCTGGGCACTACAATGCAGGAAAAGTGCTTACAAGCCTATATAGACGGTTATACTATAGGTCTGGAGCTAACGCCTAAAGAGTACATGGAGATGGTATTATGAGTGTAAATATTAACCGAATGAATAAAGCTATGCACCGAGTAGATCCTGATGGAGACTATAGATGGTATATCAATACCGATAATGTTGATGTCACTTTAGAGGTTCAATGGTCGCATGGTGGTGTAGCTATACAAATTTGTGGCGAAATATATGGTCACAAATCTAGATATGATGAATTTTTTCAAAAACTTAAAGATAAAATGGATAAACTAAAAGAGGTATTGTTAAATGAAATTACTTAATTTAATAACAGTTATTCTGTTGTCTTTTCAATGGGGCATTTCCGCGCAAGCAGAAGTTAATGTTTATGATGCTCCTAGTCGTCCGGGATGGATAGTTATTGAAGCAATTGATGATTGTGATTTTTCGCATAAGCTATTGATAAGATTGAAAGATGCTGATAGTTACAAGCCCGGAGATTGGTTAGAACTTTTAATGATTTCGGGAGAATGGAATAAGTGCTTGACAAGTGGCATATAGTTTGCTATAGTATCGGGTATGAAGACTCGAATGAAATTTGTATATGATGATGGTTCAAAGGGTAAGAATAGACATAACTCCGATATTGCTATCTCCAAAGAGACTTATAAAGTTGATGGGCAGCAAGTCTATGTCTTTTTAAACCTAAAGGAAATGTATTTTGAGTTTTTAGATACTGAAGGCAAACCGATTTTTCGCGGTGGAAACACAAAAAACAGCGAAATCCTGCTACAACAAGCCAAAGATGAATTAAAAAAACGAGGATGTCGATTTGCAACAGAAACACGAATTAAATTTGAAGATGAGTGATTTGGACTTAAAGAAAATTAAAGATTTAAGTTTGAATCTATTTAAAAATAATGCTCCAGATCCAAGGAAGGCCGAGCATTTTTTAACAGAATGTTGGGTTGAAGCTGTTATTGGTGAGTTGAATAGATTAAGCTATACAAATATCAATATAAAAAAGGACCACGAACATTTATTAAAAGGTTGAGATGGGAATTACATTAAGTCACACAGCAAAGAATAAATATCTCAATTGTCCTTTGTCTTGGTATATGCACTATAAATTAAAATTACGAGAGCGAATAGTTGGTTCAGCTTTACCATTTGGTACAGCTATTGATGCTGCTCAGGAAGCTTTACTTAAAGGAAAAACTTTAGAAGAAGCTATAAAAATTTTTGATGATATTTGGATTGCTCCTAAAATTAATGGAAAACAATTAGATGGTCCAACAACAAAACTAATTAAATTTTCAAAAGCCGATGGCAAAGAAGGATTAGCTGATACCGCTTGGGGAAATCTTAGAGAGAAAGGGCACTTACTAATTGCTGCTTACCAACAAGAAATAATGCCTAGTATTAAAGATGTTCTTGCAGTTCAAAAACGCATAAGTATTAAAAACGATTACGGTGATTCAATTATTGGATTTGCTGATATGATTGTTAAATGGGAAGACGGTAGAAATATTCTTTTTGACAATAAAACTTCGTCTAAAAAATATCCATTAGATGCTGTGACCGAGGGCGATAAAGCTGGGCAACTAGCACTATATTTTGAAGCTTTGCAAGAAGAATATAGCTTAGATGCTGCAGGATTTATTGTGCTCGAAAAAGAGATTCGAGTACGAGAACCAAGAACTCGTATTCAAACATTAATAGACACTGTTCCTGAAAACATTATTGAAGAAACATTCCAACAGTTTGAAGAGGTTTTAACTGGCATAAAGCTTGGCCAATTTCCAAGCAATCATCCCCACTGTAATCAATTTTATGGTGATTGTATATGTAACAAATACTATCCGTCTAATGGAATGGACATGACTGGACTAATAAAGGTGAGTTAAATGAGTGAAGATAAAAAACTTAAAGATATTATAGCAAAACGTTATGCTGAAGTGAAGAAAGACCAAAAAGAAGTTCTCGAAAAACTTCCCGATGCAGTTGTTGAAGTAGAAAATGATGTAGAGCCAGAAGTAATAAAAAAACAACCAAAAAAAACAACATCTTATCTTCCTCATCGAATTGGAAATAAATATTTTCTCATAAAGATACAATATTTTCTTGACATGGAAAGTGATTTTGTGGCAGACTCTAATATAGAAATTGTTGGCGTTGTACCTTTGGCACAGAAAATAATCGCTTTACAATATGAACAAACTCAGGCAAAAAGCTTGAAATATTATTATGATAGTCAAAAAAACAAGGAGATCAAATGATTTTTTCTTCAGAAACAGATAAGCTTTTTCCAGCTTTAGCAAAAGTTAAGAAAGAACTTCAAGCTGTCAGTAAAAGCGCAAATAATCCTTTTTTTAAATCAAAATACGCTGATTTGAATACATATTTAGACGAAGTAGAGCCGCGACTTGAAAAAGAAGGACTAATGTTGCTTCAACCTTGTAGTGTTGATAGTTCTGGTAATAATTTAGTACACAGTATCATCGTTCATGTGGAAAGTGGTCAACGTGTAGTTTCTTCAATGAAACTTGTTGGTGACGCTAAGATGCAGGATGCTGGTGGTGGAGTAACTTACGCTCGTCGATATACTCTTGGTGCAGTTTTATCAATGAAAGCTGAAGATGATGACGGTAACAAAGTTTCTGGTAAAACAGAAAAGAAAGAAAGTAAATCAAGTTCATCTAAAGCCGCAAGTGGAACTACAAAATCTAGTTCAGCTAAGTCAAGCAAAGCGAAAAGTTCTGGTTTTAGAAATAGAACAAAAGCCAAGCCCCAAGCTAGTGGTGGAGATGACTGGTAATGAGTGAATTTATTGGTAATCAAGGTAAAGTTGACGCAGAACAACTAGAGCAGATACAAAATCCTGCTCCGATTCAAAGCGATGCTCAAGTAACAGAAGATCATTTCAAAAATTCTCTTAGAGAACTAGATGCTTTGGCCGTATTATTTGAACAACAAGGTATGAAGTTGGCGAATAGAAAAAAGAAAGCATTATTTAGAGTTTTAAAAGCAATTTTGTTTGAAACAGAAGAAACTGAAAAGACTTTTGGTAAAGATGAAAAACTAATGCTTGACTTTTGTCGTGGTGTTATGTATCATAGACAAATCGTTGAAATGTTTTTAATGAAAGAAGAAGCTAATAAACTAAGAAAGGAATTAGATAATGGCTAAAGGTAAAGGCTGGCCTGTAGTAGGTCAAATTGTAGAAAATGAAACTAAAGATGGACGTAAATTTCGTTCAGTGAAGTTTGCAGAAAATGTTACTATCCTTGTTGATGGTGAGGAAATTAACATGAATAAATATAGAAACGGCAATTTGGTATCACCTCTAGAAGAAGTGGAACGTTTAATTGAAAACGGTGCTATCGAAGAAAAAGATCAAGAGTTTCGTCGAGAAAAAGCAGCAGAAGTTAGCTCTTGGTTGAAGTATAGTATTGTGGTGCCTCCACAAAAAGGTTAAGATTACTTAATCTCCATCGACCTCCTTTGTTTGCCCCAATCATCAGATTGGGGTTTTTTTATGCTTGCAATTGTTTTATTTGTATAGTAAACTGTTCTAAACGGAGGAAATAAATTAATGACAGCATATAGAAGATTAACTGATGGTCTTAATAGTGTTGGAAAGTTAATTCCAGCTAATGAAAATCCCTTTAAATATATATCAGATAGAAATAAAGATTGGTACTTATCTGTTTATAAGTACAATGAAAACCACAAAAAAATAGCAGAAACTAAAATTCAAAAAGAGAAAAATGGAAAAAAGTTTACAAGAGACAAAGGTGTTGAGGGCATTGAAGATGTCTCAACAAATCTTTTAATTTTTGATGTTGATTGTAAAAATGATTTAGAGAAAGCAAGAAAAGATTGTATTGCTATCTGTGAAAGATTAGATTCTGCAGGAATACTTTTTGATAAACAAAATATTTCTTTTAGTGGAGGAAAAGGATTTTCTGTTGTGGTAGAGCACGACCAAGAGCTTACACCAAGCGAGCACAAAGCCATAGCTGAATCTATTGCTCAAGATTTAGATACTTTTGATACGAGCGTTTATAATGCGTCAAGAATTTTTAGAATCAATAACACAAAACATAACTCTTCTGGACTATTTAAAACTCCACTAACTTTTGATGAGTTAACTGGAAATACTGCAGAAGAAATTAAAAACTATGCTAAAAACGATTTTGAACCAGAATCTTATGTAAAAACAAAACTTCCAGAAAAGATATTAAATCTTAAAAATAATAAACCAGTCGAAAAGAAAAAAGAAAGGGCTAAATCTCTTGGTGAAGAAGTTCAACAAATTGATTTCTCAAAGAAACCTTATTTTCTTTCTGATTTAAAGTATGTTCTTCAATGCGGGTATATTCCTGAAGGTAAAAGAAACGAAGGAATGATGATTCTTTGTGCAACTTATCGGCACGTTGGTATTGATAAAGTTGATGCTTACCACATGCTTAAATCTGTCAATGAAAAACGTTCTGAAATTTATAATATTGATAAATGTGATAATGATTCTATTTGGAACGAAATTATATCTGTAGTTTATTCTTCTGCATGGAAAGGTGGAACCTATACACCTAAACAAAGCGCACTTTTAGAGGAAATTGCGGAAGAGTTTAATATCCATGAAAACTGTAATATTGTTGGTGCAAAGAAACTTGAAGATAGGTTTATTTCTTTCGTTAAAAAAGTTAACCAAAATGTTATTAAGACCGGGATTAAGTCTCTTGATGATACTATTCTTCTTACTCCGGGAATGATGATTGGACTTCTTGCTGCCCCATCAGCAGGAAAAACTAGTATTGCAACTAAAATTATGGAGACACAAGCATTAAACGGTCAATCACCATTATTTTTATCAATGGATATGCACGACAACTTATTAACACAAAGATTGTTACAAAGATTAACAGGATATGACTTTGCTAAGAAAATTCGTAAGAGCATTGAGGGTGATCGAAACTACGACCCTGATTATGTTATAGACAGCGATCCTGAAGTTCAAGAGGCTTTTGATAAGTTTCACGATACTTTTGGTCAAGTTGACTTTGATTTTACTAGAGGTTGTACTATCGAATCTATTGAAGAAAACATTCGTAGTAGTAAAATGAAACATGGCGATAAGTTTAGATTAGTTATTGTTGACTATCTTGAGAAAGTAAGAGGACCATATACCGATGCTACTGCAAACTCTGGTTATGTTGCATCAAGGTTAAGTGACTTGGCAACAACTTATGATGTTGCTGTTTTATTACTTTTACAACCACAGAAATCTGCCGGAGATCCGGGAGAAGAGTTATTATCAATGCGTAAAGTTAAGGGTGCTTCGGTTATTGAGCAGGATTGTCGAGTTATTCTTACCATGTGGCGACCGGGCTTTAATCCACAAAACACAACTGACGATCAGTTTATGTCTATGGCTGTAGTTAAAAATAATATGGGACCAGTAACGCAACTTGATTTTGGTTGGAACGGTGTTAAAGGTGACGTTTATGAACTAAACGCTGCAGAACGAAACTATCTTGAACAAGTTATTGAACGCAAGAAAGAAGAAAAAGAGCAGAAGAAGAAAGAGGAGCAAAGCTGGTAATGCAGATTAATTTTGGGCAGCATAAAGGCAAATCAGTTTCAGAACTTCCTATTGACTATTTAATGTGGGGAGCAGATAATCTCAAACAAGATTATATGAGAGATGAGTTTCAAAAAGAACTAGATAAACGAACTCAAGACGGTTCTGAAGATTACAACGAAAGTGGCACTGATTATAATGAACTTATTTATGGTAAAGATCAAACACAAGAAGTTGTTAATGTTACCGTAGAAAATGATACTGTTTATTTATATAAAGCTGATGGAACTTGTGAAGAATACGAGTATTATCCTTGGGTACTTAGCAATCAACCATCTGCCAGAAGAGAAGCTGAAAAGTTAAAAGGTAATCAGTATTATAAATATAAAACTAAAGTAACTACCGAAGACTTTGATAGAATATCTAATAACCGACCAAGAGGGGTATGGTTTGCTAGAAGTAAGCCAGAAGCTTTTATGCTTGAACATGGAGTCACTTACTTTAAAGGACTTCAACCTAATCAAATTAGTCTATTTAGTTTTGATATAGAAGCTACAGGATTAGATGGTGAAGCTGAAGATGCTGAGGTAATACTTATTTCATATACCTATCGTAGTAGAAAAGGTAAGTACATCAGAAAAATGTTTGATATTTACGATTACGAGCATCAAGGTGACATGATTGAAGATTTTTGTAAAGACTTAGTAGACTTAAATCCTGATATTATACTTGGTCATAATATTCTTGGTTACGATTTACCTTATATGAATCATCAGTCCTGCCTTAGAGTAGGTAGAGACGGTTCTGAAATTAAATTTGAAGAAAAAGTTTCTAAAAAGAGAAAAGATGGAAGTCAATCTTACGATTTTCATAACGCTCATATTCATGGTAGAGAAATTATTGATACTATGTTTATGAGTATAACTTATGATGTTGCCAGAAATTTTCCTAGTTACGGATTAAAGCAAATAGAAGAATATTTAGGTTTAGTTGGTGATGATCGTATTAAGTGGGATTTTGAAAAATATAAAACAAGGGATTATAAAACTTGGCCAGAGGGCAAATGGCAAGAGTTTAGAGAATATTGTGCTGACGATACTGATAGCCCAATTAAGATGTTCGACATTATGATTCCATCTTTCTTTTATCTGAATCAGTCTGTTCCCAAAACTTTACAACAAATGATTAACGAGGCTACCGGAAGCCAGCTTGATACTTTAATGATTCGGGCATACTTACAGGAAGGTTACAGTCAACCTAAAACTTCAGGTAAAGAAGACTTTGATGGGGCCATCTCTATGGGAGTTTCCGGAGTTTATAAAAATGTTAGAAAGGTGGACGTAGCATCACTATATCCATCAATTATGTTAGAAAAAGACATATATGATCGCAAAAAAGACCCTAAACGATATATGCTTCAAATGTTGGAGTATTTTAGAGAAGAACGATTAAAAAATAAAGCACTTGCCAAGGACACAGGCGAGAAGTATTACGATGATTTACAAGGCGCACAGAAAATCGTTATTAACTCTATGTATGGATTTATGGGTGCAGGATATTTGCTTTACAACTTTCCCAAAGGTGCTGCTCAAGTAACTGAAAGAGGTAGAGAAATATTACAAATTGGCGTTAAATGGGCATGTGGCTTTGAGTTAGTAAAAGTCATTAAAAGCATTAAGAATGAAGGAAAATCTAACGAAGAAATTAAATATCATTGGGTTCCGGGAGAAAAAGTTGCTGAAGGAAAAGGCTATACTCTTGTTAACGTTGATACAGATTCCTTTTCAGTAACAAACGGACAAGCACCAAGTCCTGAAGAGTTTGCTACAGAAATTAATGAACTAAATAATTTGTATTCTGATTATATCGTTTGGGAAGATGATGGAGTATTTGACCAAGTTATTGTTGTTAAAGCTAAAAATTATGTACTTCAAAGTGGCAAGAAAATTAAATATAAAGGTTCAAGTCTTACCGATCAGAAAAAAGAACCTTATCTAATCCAATTCCTTCAAGATCAGATCCAACACATTTTAGATGGGGATGAAATTGAAAAAGCTCAGGAAACGTTCGAGAATGCCTCTAGACAAGCGTTAAAGCCTAATGACATCCGAAACTGGTGTGTTAAAAAGACTGTCACAAAGGCGATTTTAAGCCCTGAAAGAGCCAATGAACAAAAACCTTTAGATGCTTGTAATGAAGCCATAAAAAAGGGAGTTATTGGTGGTATTCAGGAAGGTGATAAGATTTATTTATACCAAGCAATTGATGGGGAAATTCAAAAGGTTACAAAAGGTGAGCCTGTATTTTTAAAGAATGGTACACCAAAAATGGTAGAAAACAAGATTTTGCGTTTTCCAGAGTTATATACTGATGACCATGATGCTTGGCACTATGTAAAAAGAGTATATGACACTCTTTGTATTTTGCAAAATGTTGTGGATATTGAACAATTTACTAAATATCACCTTAAATCTAAAAGAAAGTTGTTGACAAATGAAGATACATGATATTAAACGCTATAATGAAGCTAAACAGAAAGCAGCAGAGCTGGAACCCTTGATAGATGCTCTTGACAAGGTATGTGAAATATTGTATAATAACCTTGGTAATAACCATATTCTATATTTGCTTGAGAAAGTAGAAGATGTGAGAGTTGATTATTATATAAGACACTACGAGTGGCAACAGATTGTGAATAACAAAGGAAAAGTAGTTTATGAGTAGAAAAAAGAAAATCACCTTAGATTACGTCAAGAAGGCGATTACAACAGTAGCACAAGAAAACGGAGTTCATCCAAGCGAAGTAACTCCAGCACAAATTAAAGCTCACGATGAAAGACTAACAACTTGGAAGTTACGAGACTTTGGTGGAATTTCAGGACTTCGTAAGTATTTTCCTAAAACTTCAAAAGATCTTGCTGCAATTAAAACTCAAAAAGAATTGCAAGCTTATATCAACAAACTAGAAAAAGAGCTTGGAGAAAAAATCAATTATGAGAAAAAGCTACTAAATACAGTCAATAGCGCATTAAAAGGTCTTAATCCTAAAAAACAAAACATTAAGAAAAAAAGATTATCTAAAAATAAGACAAAAATGACAATGGAACTTATGTTGTCAGACATTCACTATGGCAAAAAGACGCAAAGTTTTAATTTAGACGTTTGTAGAGAACGTATGCAAAAATTAACTCAAGTCTTTCTTGAAGAAATGAAAATTAAAGAACAACAAGGATATGAAGTAGAGAAATTTATTATCGCACTAATCGGGGATATTATTGAATCATTTACCATGCACGGTACTGAATCTGCTTTAAGTTGTGAATTTGGAAACGCCAGACAAATACAAGAAGCAATAGATTCTATTTACGCTGACGTTATCCTGCCACTAGCTGAAGTCGGAGTAGAGATAGTTATTCCTGCAGTATGCGGAAACCATGATAGAACTGAAATTAAAAAAACTTATAATGATCCCGGTGAAAACTCTATGAGTTGGATTATTTATAAAGCTTTGGAGAAGTATTGTAAGTTAACCAATTTGAAAAATGTAAAATTTCAAATACCAAAAGATAACTACACTACTGTAAAATTATATAGGGATATTGTTGTTTATGAACATTTTGACGAAATCAAAAACACTACTAAAAATGCAATCAAAGCTCTTATTGCAAAAAGAAGTGACCAAACTGGACAGAGAATTACTATGGCTAGAGGCGGTCACTGGCATGAATATGTCTGTTATGATAGAGGATTAGGGATTATCAATGAATCTGTTTGTGGACAGGATTCCTATGCTAGAGTAAAAGGTTATAACAGTAAAGCTGGACAGACTATTAATTTCTATAGCAACGATCCTACTTTACCTAACGATTTTCTGTATAGTTATCCAGTTTCATTGGGGTAGTATGTCAACGATTAAGACCGACGAACTAGATCAGTGGCACGAACATGGAGTTTATAAGGCAGCTCGTCTTATAGATTGTATGGGTGATATTGATGAAGAAAAAGCGACACAAGTAATCAAAAACATCAGGTTATTGGATTTTATCAATCAAAAAGACATAACCATCCTGCTTGCAACAAGTGGCGGTGATGTTCATTGGGGAATGGAAATTGTTGATGCAATTAAAGAATGTGGTAGTAAGGTTACAATTCATGCTGTAGGACCATGTTGGTCTATGGGAGCTATTATATTTCAAGCGGGAGACTATCGTAAAATCTCCAAAAACGCAACTGTTATGATACATGTTGGTAGTTCTGAATATCCAGAGGATCATACCTTAAACATTGAACGATGGATAGCTGAAAATAAACGAGTTGGTGAAGTTGCTGACAATATGCTATACACTAAACTGAAAAAGAAGAATGTCAGACTGACCAAAAAACAATTTGACAAATTGCTTCAATTTGATACAATATATACAGCCGAAGATGCCATTGAGAATGGGTTAGCTGACGAAATTGTGAGTCATAGGGAATTTTAATGAAAGATTTGACAAATAAAGAGTATGAAAAAGCGGTTAAAGATACTCAAGAAGCTATGAAAGAGCTGTTAACTAAAAGAAATGAAATCCTTGAAGCATTTTGTAAAGCATATCTGGCAGAAAGTGGACTAATGCCTAGCGAAATTGAATTAGTTCATACAAGTACAAACGAAGGTAACGAAATAATAAATACATTTAGTTTTAGGGAGAAAAAGGATGGACCACAAGGGTAAAACTGGATCAAGGGATAATAAAGGTAAAAGACGTTGGAGAAATGTTCCTAGATTTCTGTTAAGACCTTTAATTGATGTTGGTGAATTTGGCGAACAAAAATATGATACTTTTAATTTCTTAAAAGGATTTCCGGTTCTAGATACATTAGATTCTCTTGAAAGACATTTAGATAAGGCAACAGATCCAAATCAATCTGATTATGATGAAGAAAGTGGTATTCATCATTTAGCTCATGTTGCATGGAACGCTCTAATTGCTTTACACAATATTGAAAACAGAAAAGATTTGGATGACAGATATAAAGGGGAAAATAATGACTAAAATTTTATTAAAACCGTATTATGTTTTACAAGATATAGTTCTTAAAATTTTGATAAAATGTTTTTTACCGAAGCATAAGTTTAAAAATGGAGATTTAATCTTCAAGGAGGGAACTAGAACTTTATATGAAGTTGAACATAGTTATTATGCAGAAGATCTTCATCCAATAACGATAGTAAGGGCTTATCCAGTAGGAAGGCAGTCCTATGGAATAGATAGATACGATGTCTTAGAATTTAGAGAATTTAAAGATTCTCCTTTTAAAGGATACAACAGTACCGAAACTGATGTTGCTATAAGCTCTCACGATAATGAAATATTTGCTCAAGGTGTTAAGGTAAAGAAAAAATGAATATCGAATATCTTAAAGGATTAAGAGATAAAGTTTTGGCATCTATGGATAGCTATATGATTATCGGTCAACAAGACTATCCCAAAGAACATAATGACGGTATTGACGGTGGAGATTCTATTAATCGTATGGGTCATTACCATTTTTTAATTGAAGCTAATAAAGAGATTGGAAATGATATAGCCGATAGGGAAGAACTTCCTAGCAGGACTAGATGTGACTATGAAGAACAATTAAATCTATTTGAGTGTAAAAACTCTAAAGGAAACTACAGAAGACATCCTGAAGTAACTAAGTTTGGTATAGCATATTATTGTAATGGAACTTATGATGGAGTTATGTCTAGAGATCAATCTATACCTTTAGTAATTTCGTTAGCATTTATGGGAATGTATAAGAGATTAGGAATGTATTTTCTTAGACATCTAATGAGGGGTTTATTATTTACTACAAATACTCGACAAAATGCGTTAAGTTTAAAAACTAAAAAACTGCCAGATTTTACCGGGCCGGAGTTTTGGGCTTTATATATTCGTTCTAATCCGGTTACAGGAATTTTATTGTATCCTCTATTATGTTTATTCGATATTGAAACTCTTATTGGCTCAATTATTCGCAGATTGCAACCTTTAAAAAGTAAAAGTGGTAAAATTAATGATGATGTTATTAATCATTTGACTGTATCTATTTATGGGGCAATGAGATATCCTACACCGATTATATGGCTTGCTAATAAAATCAATAATTATGACAATTTACTGGAAAAGTTGAAATATTATTGTGGAGATCACCCAACGCATACTTGGAGAAAAATTACTTTTTTTGTTGACTTGTATGAACCTCTTATGTCAAAATATATAAAATGAGCAAGTTTAAGTTAGGTGATAAAGTTATATGCAAACCAGAGTTTGCTGAGAGATACAAAATTCCCGGAACAGGAATACCGGGAACAGTAGTAGACCTTCCAAGAACAAATGATTTTAAAGATTATATATCCATTAATTTAGACAGTTTTTCACAAAATCAAAGATGGTTTGTTAATTCTAAGCACTTTCAGCTATTTGATGGAAATATCCCTTATATGGAAAATGATTTAGTTGAAATTGTATCTTCCGATTATAAATCTATTCAAATTGGTGATATAAAAGTTGTCAAAAGGTTGGGTCCTAAAAATTCAGTAATTGTATATAATAAAGTTGGAAGCAAACCGTTGCTTTTTTACCCAAATGAAGTTAAACTATTTAAAAGAATATTTGTCTAGAATGAAATAAGGATAGAGGGTCTAATTAACCCTTGATTTAGGGAGATGCGCAGATGGGCCTTAACATCCTCCCACCAACATAACGCAAGTGTCACCTACCCAACCGTATGAGGTTGGCTGTGGATGAGTGGTGAGTTAGTCGCTGACTTTTTAATAGGAGAAAAAGTGAATCAATCTAACAAACTTTTAAGTGATATTGTAGCTTTTAGAACATACGCAAAATATTTACCCCATTTAGCTCGACGAGAAAGTTTGGAGGAAACTATTAACCGTAAAATGGTTATGGACCTTGACAAGTTTGGTAGCCTATCAAAATCTCTTTCAAAAGATATAATGAAAGCTTATAGTATGGTACATGATCTTAAAATTATGCCATCTATGAGAGGTATGCAATTTTCTGGTGAAGCTGTTCTTAAAAATAATATAAGACAATATAACTGTTCTTATCTTCCCATTGACGATGTAAGAGCGTTTGGTGAAACTTTATTCTTACTCCTATCGGGAGTCGGTGTTGGCTATTCAGTTCAAAAACGCCACATCAACCAATTGCCAAAAGTTCAGATTCCGAGGGAAGAAGGACGGTTTATTATTCACGATAGTATTGAAGGTTGGGCACAGGCTATTGATTTATTATTTGATGCTTTCTTTTATAAACGTATTCGTCCAGTATTTGACTTTACTGCTATTCGACCTAAAGGTAGCTATCTAGTAACAACTGGAGCAAAAGCTCCCGGACCAGAACCTCTAAAAGCTATGCTTGGAACTGTTGAAAAAATGTTAAGAAATGCTGAAGGTCGAAAACTTAAACCAATTGAAGTTCATGATGTTATTTGTCTAATTTCAGATTGTGTATTGGCTGGAGGTATTCGTAGAGCTGCACTAATTTCTTTATTTGATAGAGATGACCAAGAGATGCTTGATTGCAAAAAAGGTGACTGGTGGCAAAAACATCCCGAAAGAGCAAGAGCTAATAATAGTGCAGTTTTACCAAGAGGTGAAGTTACTGAAGAAGAATTTAGATATATTTTTAAGCAATGTCAAGATAGCGGTAGTGGTGAACCGGGATTTAGCTGGACCAGCAATCCTGATTGGGGATTTAATCCTTGTCACGAAATTGCACTAAACCCTTGCCAATTTTGCAATCTTACAACTATAAATCAAAGTAGAATAACCACTAAAAAAGAGTTTTTAAGTCGAGTATATTCTGCAACATTACTAGGAACGCTTCAAGCTGCATATACAGATTTTCCCTATATTAGACCTAAATGGAAACAACAAACTGAAGCTGAAGCTCTTATTGGAGTGTCTTTTACCGGAATAGCTGATGCTGCAGGAATTATCAAAGCTGATTGGTTAAAAGAAGGCGCTAAACTAGTTTTGGAAGTAAATGAAAAATACGCTAAAAAAATAGGGATTAATCCTGCTGCTAGAGCTACAGCAATTAAACCTGAAGGTTCAGCAAGTTGTGTTGTGGGCTCATCAAGTGGAGTTCATGCTAGACATTCACAATTTTATCTTCGTCGAGTCAGGATGAATAAAGATGATGCTTTGGCAAATTATTTAACTAGCACTATTCCTGAGCTAGTTGAAGATGATAAATTTTCTTCTACAGGTATTGTTGTCACTATTCCTCAGTGTAGTCCTGAGAACGCATTAACTAAAGAAAAAGAAACTGCTTTAGCTTTATTCCGTAGGGCAATGTTATATAACCGTAATTGGGTAGCTCCGGGGCATCGAAGTGGAGTAAATAAACATAACGTTAGTTGTACGGTTTCTGTTAAAGAAAATGAATGGGAAGAACTTTGTGATGAAATGTGGAGATATCGAGACTTATATTCTGGCATCAGTCTTTTGCCGTTTGACGGAGGAAATTACGAACAAGCCCCATTTGAAGCTTGCAATGAAGAAACTTTTAAACAGTATGAAAGTTTGGTTAGCGAAATTGATCTTAAAAAAGTAATTGAGAATGAAGATAATACCAACAGAATTGAGCAAATTGCTTGTGCTGGTGGTGTCTGCGAGATTGTATGATAGTTTATACAGTAGAAATGCTCAGATACGGTAATAGAGAAGGACACTCTTACATTATGGGTGTTTTTTCTGATAGAAAGATTGCAGAATTTGAAGCACAAATCCACATTTTATGGAGAGCAAATAAATATTATGCCGAAATTCACGAAAAAGTAGTTGATGGAGTTGGTAGAGGTTTAGTGTGTTATATTGACGAAGTTGAAATGTCAGAAAATCAATTAAATCAGGCAATTAAAAAACGTAAAAAGAAATTAGAAAGAAGAGAAAAGGCGAAAGAAGAATATGCAAAAAGACTTTTATCTAAACAGAACAGCGATTGAGCTGCTAAATGACGCTCAGTTTATTCGAGCACCTAAATTTATGACTTTCGGTAAGTATCATGGATATTTGGCCAAATTTGCATTTATTGATGATGAAAACCAAGTGACCTCTTTAGGACGACAATTCCTGATACAATGCTACGAAATCGGCTATCTCTAATATCCATTCTAGGCTGGCTAGGAGCCTCTCTACTGGCTTTATGTGGTTTACCTGCTGCCATAGACGTAATTGGTAAAGGAACTGCTGAAGGCTATTCTCAGGCGTTTATTGGCATGTGGTTTGCTGGTGAAGTCTTAACTTTAATATATGTCATCTTAAGGCATGGATTTGACAAGCCCCTAATTTTCAATTACGGATTAAACTTGACATTTATCTCTATTATACTGTATTATATGATTTGAGGTGAATATGAAAGTCTATAAAAACGAATTAACAGTATCGGTAGATTGTGACGATACTCTAGTTATGTGGTTAGACAATCCATATCAACCGGGTGAAGGTAAAATTGAAATTCGTGACCATGGCGATAAAGAAATTCCATTAAAATTTTTGTATCCACATAAAAGACATATAGCATTACTTAAGCGATATAAACAGAGAGGTTTTACTGTCACTGTTTGGAGCAATAATGGTTGGCAATGGGCTGAAGCTGTTGTTACTGCATTAGGTATAGAAAACTATGTTGATAAGGTTGAATCTAAGCCTATTAAAATTATAGATGATTTGCCTTATGATGAAACTTTTCCTAAAAGATTATATTTAGATTATGAGGAAAAAAATGAATAGAGTAGACCGCCAATATTTAGATATTATTGAAGACATTTTTCTTGATGGTCAGGATATTCAGTCTCGTAATGCTCAAACTAGACGTATTGTTAATCCTATAGTTAAATTTGATTCGACTCCGCTAGTATCTATTCGTAGAACGGCTTGGAAACAAGCTCTTAGAGAAATGGAATGGTTTTTGTCGGGATCTAATTATTTACACGATTTGCACGAATCTGTTATTCATTGGTGGCAACCTTGGGCAGATAATCAAGGTAGAATTAAAAACAACTATTCAATACAATTTAGAAATGCAAAAGGTCATGGCGGAGTTCCTTTAGACCAAGTTAATCATCTTATCGGTCAATTAGCTTATCGACCAGAGTCGAGAAGATCAGTAATAACAACTTGGAACACAAACGACATGGTTTGCCCTTCTACACCAATTACAAATTGTCACGGTACAGTTATTCAATGCTTTGTAAATCCCGACGATACAGTTGATATGACAATGTATCAACGAAGTGCAGATTTTATGCTTGGAGTACCACATAATTGGATTCAATATTGGGCTTTTCTTCAATATATAACAAAACAATCTAATAAATTACAAGAAGACTTAAATCGAAAAGTAGGAAAATTTACTTGGATTGGTGGAGATACACATATTTACGAACAGCACATGGAAATTGCTAATAAATGTCGGCATACTGAAATATCTCATATCGAGACACCACAGTTGACATACAATCCTACTTCTGATAAATTTAAAGCTGATGATTTCACGTTGGTAGGAGAATATAAACCTGTTTTAAACGAAAAATTGGATCTTATTGTATGAAAAAATTTATTTATCAAAATGTAGTTTTTAAGGGAAAGTGGAAACCTCTTGAAATATTAGAAATGGAAAAGCTTTATGATAAATTTTTTATTGATTTAATTATGAAATTAGAAATAAACGAAACAATTGAATCTGATTTTAGAATTATAAAAAGGATTAAATAAATGATTAGTGTTAACGGTGAAAAAATCAACGTAACTAAGTTTAGTGACCAAACAAGTCAAGTGTGGAATGTTTCTGGTATTTCAGGACTTACAGCAGTTGTAGTTTGGAATTTTGAGCTTGAAAGTGAATTTCTTCATTTAGCTCAATTGAAGACTTTATTAGATAAAAAAGGGATTCGAGCAACTTTACACATGCCATATTTACCTTATGCGAGACAGGATAAGCCTGTTAATAACCAAAATACATTTGCTTTAATCACTTTTGCTAAATTAATTAATGATTTAAAGTTTGAGGCAGTTTTTGCTGTAGATCCTCATAGTGAAGTTCCAAAAGAACTTATCAAGAATTTTACTCCTATTATACCTTTCAATTATATTCGTATAGCAGAAATCCATACACAATCTGATGTTATGTGTTTTCCTGATAAAGGCGCTATGACTAAATATGGTAAATATTTTAAACCTGAACGCTATGTTTATGGCGAAAAAGTAAGAAATCAACAAACTGGCAAGTTGGAAGATATGAAACTTGTTGGTGATGTTAAAGATAAAAATGTTTTAATTGTTGATGATATTTGTGATGGTGGAGGAACTTTTTGCTGGATGGCACAGTTGTTGTACGATGCTGGAGCAAAATCTGTTAATTTATATACAACTCACGGTATTTTTAGTAAGGGACTTAGACCGTTGAGAGAAGCGAAAATTGAGCGTATATTTACAAAAGATGGTGAAATTAGTGAATATCATAAACATATTGTTTATAAACCTATGGAGAATACAGAACTATGAAATACAGAAAAAAACCTGTAGTTATTGATGCTTATAAATATGAAGGAGATGGATTGGATGCTCTTTCTTGGTCAGCAGAAGTAAGCCCTGATCCAAAAACACCACTTATAGTTAAACCCGGAATTGGGTTATTTATAGAAACATTAGAAGGTGAAATGCATGTTTCTGAAGGTGATTTTATAATTAAAGGCATTCAAGGTGAGTTTTATCCCTGTAAACCAGATATTTTTGAACAAACTTATGAAAAGGTGGAAGAATGAAGAGATCAAGAACTGAAGTTTTGTTAAATCAAGTTTTAAATGAAATACACAATGTTCAATATGAATTAGAAAAAAAAGCCAAAATCGGTAAAGATAAAATTCAATATACAATTGATGGAAGAATGCGAGATGGGGCATTTAGATCTGATGACCCAAATGGTTATGTTTCATTAGAATTAACTATGGATGAAGAAAAATATATTCTTGATTTACTTGAAAAACATTACGAAGAATTAGGTTATAAAATAAAAAATTATAAAACATATTTAGAAATTGAGGTAAAATAATGAAAGGTTTAATTCCAACGCTTTTATGCGATTTTTACAAAGTCAGTCACCGAGAGCAATATCCTGCGGGGACAGAAGTTGTTTATTCGACTTGGGTTCCTCGTTCAGGAAAACATGCCCCGAATATTAAACACGTTGTTGCTTTTGGGTTTCAGGGATTTATTAAAGAGTTTATGATTGACTACTTTAATGAAAACTTCTTTGCTCGCAACAAAGATGAAGTATTAGCCGAATATAGTCGATATATGAAGTTTTGTCTTCAAGTTCAAAATCCTGATACAAGTCACATTGAAGCACTACACGATCTAGGTTATTTGCCATTAAAAATTAAAGCTCTTGATGAAGGTACTCTTGTTCCGTTTCGTGTTCCAATGCTTACCATTGAAAATACAGATTCTCGTTTCTTTTGGTTAACAAATTATTTTGAAACTCTAATGTCTGCAAATCTTTGGAAGCCAGCAACATCAGCTTCTATTGCTAAAGAATATCGCGATTTATTAGATAGCTATGCCAAAAAAACTACAGGGTCTACCGACTTTGTTATGTTCCAAGGTCACGACTTTTCAATGCGAGGCATGTCTGGTCTTGAAGATTCTGCTAGAACTGGTGCAGGACATTTATTATCTTTTGTTGGAACAGATACTATTCCAGCTATTCAATATCTTGAGCAATATTATAATGCGAATATTGAAAAAGAACTTGTTGGTTGTTCTGTAAATGCAACAGAACATTCGGTGATGTGTGCTGGAGGAAAAGATGACGAATTTGAAACTTATCGTCGTTTAATTGAAGATACATATCCTACAGGAATTGTTTCTATCGTTTCTGATACTTGGGATTTGTGGCATGTTCTCACTGATACTATTCCTAAACTTAAAGAAAAGATTCTTGCTAGAGACGGTGGACCAGAGTCGTTAGACAAAGTAGTTATTCGACCTGACTCAGGAGATCCTGTTAAGATTCTTTGTGGAGATAACGATGCTCCAATGAATAGTCCAGCAAATAAAGGGGTTATTCAACTTTTGTGGGAAACATTTGGTGGAACAGTAAACAAAGAAGGATATAAAGAGCTAAATCCTGCGATTGGAGCTATTTATGGTGATGCTATTACTCTTGATCGTTGCGGACATATTTGTGACAGATTGGAAACTCAGGGCTTTGCATCGACTAATGTTGTATTCGGTATTGGCTCTTACACTTATCAAATGAACACTAGAGATACTCTTGGATTTGCAATGAAAGCAACTTCTGTAGTTATCAATGGTGTCGAGATGCCAATTTTTAAAAATCCAGTAACTGATGATGGTGTAAAAAAATCTAATTTGGGCAGAGTTGCTGTTATTGAAAATAGTGCAGGAAATTTAGTTTGTGTTGACGATAATAGTCATCAATCTGTAGTAAAAAGTGCACAAAACTGTAATTTATTAACCGATGTATTTGTTGACGGTAAATTGGTAAAAGAAACAACTTTACAAGAAGTTAAATCTAAGATGGTATCGGAAGAAGATAGAGTTTCAGGATTTAGCATGAGTTTAAAAGCGGCAAAAATGGAGTTAGAACATGGTATTGGAACTGAAGGGTGATATTAGAGAAACTCCAATTCTTTCAATTGCTCACGGAGTTAATTGTCAAGGTGCTATGGGTTCTGGAGTTGCCAGAGCCTTATTTCAAAAATGGCCTGAAGTAAGAACTGAGTATCTAAAGTTTTACGCTGAAGCAAAGGAAGAAGGCGCAAAACCTGAAGATTTTTTAGGATGCACAAATAAAGTTGTAACCGATAGAAAATACATATATAATATGTTCACACAACTAGAGTTTGGTCCAGCAGATAAGCAATATGTTGATTATTCTGCCATTTTAAAATGTTTTGATGATTTACGCTATGAGATGCCTAGAGCAATTGCTGTGCCAAAGATTGGTGCAGGATTAGCTGGTGGGGATTGGAAAGTAATTAGAGATATATTAGTCAAAACTACTCAAAAATTAGGCATTGATCTGGTAATTTACAGCTTGACAGATGATAAAAAATAATATACATTAATATTTAAAAGGAGATTATATGAAAGTTCTATTACTTATTTCGTTTCTATTTATGACAGCTTGTTCAATTGTTGGTCCGGGAGAAAGAGGTGTACGTCTTAAAATGGGTGAAGCTCAGGATTACGTTTTAGAGCCGGGAGCACATTTTTGGATTCCAGTATTTCGTGGAGTCGCTAAAGTTGATGTTCAAATTCAAAAAAATGAAGTAGTTACACCATCAGCATCAAAAGACATGCAAGAAATTGAAACAAATCTAGCAGTCAATTGGCATATTGAAGCCGATCAAGTTGTTAAACTTTATAAAAGTGTTGGGCATGAATATTATATCCTTAATCGACTAATCGTTCCTGCGGTAAATGAAGTTTTAAAAGCCACTAGTGCAAAATTAACTGCAGAAGAGATTTTGACTAAACGTGTCGAAATGAAAGATGATATTGACAGTAGCCTTCGCAATAGACTTCTAAAATATGGAATTATTATTGACGAAATTAATATTGTTGATTTAACTTTTAGTAAAGAATTTACTCATGCTATTGAGCAAAAACAGATTGCTGAACAGGAGGCAAAGCAAGCTTACTATTTAGCACAAAAAGTTGCTAAAGATGCTGAGGGTAAGGCTGTTGCGCAAGTTACTATGGCAAAAGCCGATGCAGAACAAAGAGTTATTGATGCTGGGGCCAAGGCTAAGTCAGAGGTTCTTGCAGCAAAAGCTGATGCTGAAGCAAAATTATTAAGAGCTAACGCTGAAGCAAAAGCTAACTTAACTGTAGCAAAATCTTTAACGCCAGCACTAATTAAGTATGAAAAAATTAAAAACTGGAATGGTCAATTGCCTAAAGTAACAGGCGGTGCAGGAACTCTAATTTCAATTGATGGTGATAAATAATGAAACTAAAAATTAAAAAAGTTCACGAAAAAGCTAAACTGCCCAAGTATGAAAGTGCTGGGGCAGCATGTTTTGATTTAACTGCAGCAACTAAAGAATTTAAAGCTCACAAAATGGGACCAATGTTTGAGTACGATACCGGATTGGCTTTTGAGATTCCTGAAGGTCATGTTGGACTAATTTTTCCTAGATCGAGCATTACCTCTAAAACAACTTTATCTTTAGGAAATTGTGTAGGTGTTATTGATAGTGATTATCGAGGTACAGTTAAATTCCAATTTAGAAGAACTAATCCTGCTTTTCATCAAGATTATCAAGTTGGTGAGAGAATTGGCCAAATGATGATCTTGCCTGTAGAGCAAGTAGAAATTGAAGAAGTAGAAACTTTGTCAGAAACCGAACGTGGAACTGGCGGATTTGGTAGTACCGGGGCTTAATGGAAGAACTTGATCCACATGAGCTTTATCATCATAAATTTAATTGGGAAAAAGCTTATAAATACGCTAGAGAAATGGAGGATGGAGACATCTTTCCTCCTATTATTGTTAAAAGAGGATTTAAAGGTCACTTAAAAGTCCATGATGGAGCACATAGAACTGCTGCACACAAGCTACTTGGAAGAAAAAAAATAAAAGCATTTGTTCAGGATGTATAAATGTCTAAAACTAAAAACAAGAGTCGCTCAGAGCTGGAACATGTTCGGGGACAATTGAAAGCTGTTCGTCGAGAAAATCGACAATTGAGAAAACGTTTAAAAGAGCTAGAAAGACAAGCTCATTTTTATGAGGAAACAATAGATGATGTTGCCGAAGACATAGATCTAGATACTTGCCCAAAGTGCCAAAAAGGTCAAACTGTCGTTATAGATTTAAAACATCTAATACTCGTAAGTTGCAATCAGTGTGAATACAAGGAAAGGTTAAAGCCTGATGGGAAAAAAATTAAATAGAAAGAGTTGGGTTGTTCAAAGATTGAGACGACTCTCCATGAAGTGGCCACCCAGAAATGCAGTAAAAAAAGCAAATAGACGAGAATATTATAAAACTCGCAAAGATGGGTCTAAGTATGCTAAACCCAATTTTGAATATCAATGTAATATGTGTAAAAACTGGTTTGCAGACAAAGATACTTGCATGGACCATATTATTCCTGTAGTTGACCCTAAAGATTCTGAACAGTATTGTGAACAGGATTTTATTGGTATGTTTGTCATGGGCCTACTATCTTACGAAGATAACTGGCAAATTTTGTGTCATTCGTGTCACGATATTAAAACTGAAAAAGAGAATAAAATTAGACAAAAAACTAAGAAAAAAAGTTGACATTTGTCTCAAAATGATATATATTATAGTCTAGTAAGGAGAAATTATGCAAAGTATTAATGATGCACAAGAAAATGAAGTAGTAGAACGTGATATGTTTATTAGAGCAGAGGATCTTAGAGATATTACACTAACTCCAGAACAATTGTTTGAAATTCAAAAAAATAACCTTTGTGAAACTCTTATGGAGTCAATGGTTAAAGTTGCAACAAAAAATGGTGCTCATGTCTACGCTAGTAATTTACTAGAAGCTATGGACGAAAAACTTCGCAATGAAATTGTGGATCATTTTAAAGATCTTGGTTATGATGTAATTCTTTCTGAAAAGCTCACAACTAAACAACAAACTCAACAAGGCGTTAAAGAAATTGATTATCGAGTATTGTCAATTGGCTGGGCAAAAAAAGAACTTGCTGAGGTTAATAACTCTCCAGAACAAAGTTCAGAGGTAGAATAATGTATTTAACTGATCCCAAGGATGGCCAGAAATCAGTAACCCTTACTTTTGTAGTAACGGCATTTCTCCTTTTTTCTGGATTTGCTTGTGCTGGTGCCTTGGGATACGCAAAAGATGTAAATGCTCTATCTGAATTATTCTATGCTTCGGCAGCACTTTATTTTGGACGTAGAGTAAAAGTTGGTGACAAAATTTTTGAAACAGGAAAGAAAGATAATGAATCAAATTAAAATAACCCTAATTTTTGTACTATCGCTACTTTTTATTAAAGTTGCAGCAAATGCTGAAGTTTTAACTCCAAAAACAACTGCAGAATTTAAAAAGACCTCAGTTCGAGTGTATAATCAAGAAATAAATAGTGGTGGAACCGGATCAATTCTAAAATCATCTAAAAGTGGAAGCACAATTTTAACTAATAAACATGTATGCCGATTAATTGAGCAGGGTGGTTATGTCGAACAATCAGGACGCAAGTATCCTGTGGCATCTTATAAAAAGTTTTCAGATCACGATTTGTGTCTTATTAAGGTAGATCACAATTTCGGCATTAGTCTTAAAATATCAAAAACCTTGGCAAAAGCCTCTGACGATATATACGTATCAGGACATCCTCATTTGTTGCCACATATCCTTACAAAAGGGCACCTGTCAGATAATATGAAAATTCAGTTAATTATTGGAGTTAGACCGGATGACGAATGTGAATACAACGTAATGATTTGTATGATTCTAGGAGGCAATCCTGTATTACAGAATTTTGACTCTCAAGTTATCTCTAATTTGATTCAGCCGGGAAGCAGTGGTAGTGCTGTATTTAACTCTAAAGGTGAAATTGTTGGTGTAGTGTTTGCTGGTAGTGGTGATTTAAGTTTTGGCTTTATTGTTCCTCAGAAATATATTTTATATTTTATGTCAATGGCAGAATATACACCGTTTATTTCAGTAGGAACACCAGTAGATGATTTTGGTCTTCGTGGTCGAATTTTTAACTATGAGAAATGTGAAAAAATTAAAAAAACTAAATCTAAAAAATATATTAAAGCTCGTAATTTTTGTAAAAAATCTAAAGATAACATGATTAAGATTGGAAAATAAAATGCTTAAAGTAAAAATTGATTATTCATCAATTAGGAATGAAATCGCAGTAATTAAGAATGAAGCTTTTCAAGCACTGGAAGGCGATGATCGAAAGAGAAGAGATGCTTTAGGTAGAGTTGTTGAAAAACTTAAAACTCTTCAAGCTCGTTTAGATGCTGATAGTGCACAAATTGAGGTAAATTAATGGAATATCTAATTAGCATTATCGTAGCTTTGCTCGGTGGTCTTTTCTATTTTAAAAATAAAGCAGATCAAGTTAGTGCAAATGAACGTATTGCTGAGACTAAAGGTCGAGATAGAGAGTTGGCCGAAAGACAAGCTGACATTGAACAGGCAATTAAAGACCTTGATGATGGTATTCGTAAGATGAATGAAGAACGTGAAGCTGAAAGACAACGTGAAAAAAATATGACTCTTAAAGAAAGAGCTGAAGCTGCTAAAAATAGGTACAAAAAATGAAAAATCTATTAACTTTCATTTTAATATATACACTAGCTGTACCCAGCTTTGCTTCAGACTGTCGAGAATCGGTCACATTGATCGACAAAGGAACCCCTGCTCAGTGTACTGGTTTCCTATATAGTCCTGATGCTGACGCTCAAGCTGCCTCAGATCATCGAGATGCTAAATATTACAAACTTATTAATGAAAAGCTTACAGAACGTCACGACTTAATGCTTGAACAGAATAAAATCCTTGATAAAAGGTTAAAACTGTATATGGACCAAAGTCACGTTTTATCACAAGAACTACAACGAAAAGAGAATACTTCTACTTGGAAACAAGTAGGTTGGTTTCTTTTAGGAATAGGCGTAACAGGAATTGCTATATATGGGGCAGGACAACTTAACAATTGAAGAACTGTTAGAAATAGCAGAATCATCTAGTGACCCCACAGTAAATCCCAAAAACGAAAGGGCGATGAAGAAGTATCTAAATTTCTTCGGAATAACCTCTGGCCCAGATAAAATACCAGCACATATTATTTATTATCATTACCGAAAATGGCGAAAACAAAATTATATGACTAGTGATACCTTTTTTAAAGTTTTGAAAGGTATATTTGAGAGAGATAAAAACGTTGCAGCATATTATATTGATGGACCGTTTGATACTTCACTGGAAGGAAGTTTAAAAGCTCGTTCATATCTAAGGAAGGATAGAAATGTCAAAAGGAAGCAAAAAGAAAAAAGGGGCTAGTTTAAAAGTCCTCCAAAAGAAATCCACACGACTTATTCGACAAGAATATATGGATTATGATTATGTTGACAAACTTTCTAAAGAAGAGAAGCAATGGCTTGCTGATTTTACTGCAGAATACTATAATGCTTCAGTGGGCAGACAAGGTGATGAGGGTAAAGATAACAGATTTGCTAAATCTAAAGAAGAAGTAAAAGATTCACAACATCGAAATAATTTAGTAAACAATGACACTTATAGTAAAAAAAGAGCACATAACGATTTAATTTTTTCAAATAATGAAGGTGTTATTGATCCCCAGATAAGAAATAAATGGGCAAAGCAGCATTCTTACGAAGATGCTATTGTTAAAATATTAGATCACAAAAGAGACAATCTTAGCGATACCAGCTCCGATACCGACGATAAGAGCGATAAATCCTAAAAATTTAACAACCCCATCCAGTCTTACAATATGTTTTTTGATTGGTTTTAGATCAGTCTCTATACTATCAAGTCTTTTTTCAGCTAATTCTGTTCTTCTCATGTGTTCTTTAAGATTTTCTTCTTGTTTTACAAGAGTTTTATCAATATGATGAAGTTTCTCAGTTGTATCTTTTGACAACTGTTCTATTAACTTTTCAATTCTCGTAAGTCGCTTGAACATTCGTTATTCCCCACTATTCATTAACCCTAACATTTTACGATTGTCTGGACTTTGTAGGAGACTGAATATTAGGGCTTCTCTTCCGACCTTATCCTTTTCTGCGATCTTCTCAAGAGTACCAGCGAGTCTTTCTCCGCTTTTTCCATGTTTCTGTCTAATTTGATCTGCCTGAATTTTTAGTTCTTCAGGACTAGCTTTTTTTACATAATCAGCAGCTAATCTGTCTCTTTTGTATGGTTCTTTAGTATTTGTTTCATCCAATAGAGCAGAAGCAGTATTGGTAGCTGCAGCAGCAACGTTAGGAGCTTGGCCTTGCATTGCTTTCTTAAATGGACTATCGTCAATTTTATTTATCATATCTTTAGCTCTATTTAGAGCTTTTTGTTGTCTTAAAGCGGAATGCGTATCCACAAGTTTAGAGATATCTTTTCCTGCATATTTCTCAACTAATCTCTTGGCACCAACTGTAGCAGGACCTAAAAGTTTATTGTCAGTAACTCCAGAAATTACACCAGCAGCAACATATTCACCCAGACCAATCTTATTATTACTTTTTTGAGACTGAACCAGACCCCTTCCTGCAATTTCATTAGCGTTTAGCAGATTTCTGTAAGTTTTATTATTTTTACTCATTTGTTGACCAAGCTCTGGGGATACCTTACCAGCTAAATCGTTCATCAATCCTGAAATATTTCCTTGAGCAGAGGTTAAATATTCGTTATATTTTGAAATCTCTAAATTTTCCCAATTCACTTCATTCTGTAAATCTTGCTTAATTTTATTAAGTCTTTCAAATTTATTTGGAGACTTTAAAGCATCAATTACATCATTATATACTTTTTCTGAAGTTTTAAGAATATCAGAATCGAGTTTTTGTCCACCAGACTGAGCATATCGAGTAGAACCAATTTTATCCATAAGAGTTTGTCTAAAAGACTCTCTAAAGTTTTTAACAGGTTCATCCATTTTAGTAGAAGCCATTTGAGCAGAAGTTTCGTCTAATTTTTGGATTGTAGGCTTCATTCTATTGGTGTAAACCTCATCCAACTTATTAACTAAATCCTGTTTCAATTGTTCTGCTGTTTGTCTAGCCTTTAAGATACCTTCATCCATAACGGTTTTACCAGTACCTCTAAACGTATCGGCAGTAGCTTTTTTACTAGTTTTTGTTCCAAGTTCTTTAGCAAAGTCATTTGCTGTAGCACCCATAGCATTCATTGCAGTTTTGTTTATATTTTTAGGACCTTCATCAATTACTTCTTGCAAAGCTTTTTTAGAATTTCTAGCTCCAACTTTATCGGCAACCTTACCTAAAGTAGCTCCCATTCCAACACCACCAGCGGTATCCATAAGTTGACCAGTTAAGCTTTCACTTTCACTGCGACCAAGACCTTCTAGACCACCAGAAATTGCACCAGTTTTAGTTGCACTCATTCCAGCTTGTTTTAACGCTTCTTTACCAACAGCTTGACTACCCTTAGCCAAAGCTTTTGTTCCTTGTAAAGCGGCTTTTCCACCTTTTAATAAACCGGAACCGGGAACTGGAGCTAAAAAACCACCAACAATATCACCACTCATTGCTGCAGTTGGTTGATCGGTTTCTGCTTTTTGTAATTTAGTTCTTTCGATATCTCTACCTTGACGATAAGCGTCTAACAGTTTTTGACGGTCAAGTGTTGGTCCATCAGGAGCTAAAGATATATCGGTAACACTTCCGCTACCCAAACCTTCGATACCTAGAACTCTTCCAGCAGCATCCATTCCTCCAGCAAGTTCATCACCGAACCCAAAAGAAGCACCTTGAGTTAATTTATTAAAAAATGCTTCAGGCGAAGACATTTTATTTTCTGATTCAGAACTTTCGGCCATACCTGTTTTATTTTGTAAATAGCTATCAGGATCAAACTTTTTTGAAGTTTGTGTTTCATCTGTTTCTTCGGCAGACACACCTTTTTGTTCTAAATATTTATCTGGGTCAAAGCTCATATTAAAATCCGTGCATTTTTAGAATAGTTTCAGCTTTAGGGTTAGTTGGGTTACTTAATGCCCATTCTACAGCCATTTGATCTTCTTCGTCAAGATTATTTAATTCTGGCATCATAAGATCATTTACATCTTTCATTTCCATATTGTAAGATTTAGAGTATTTACCTCTTAAATCCATAGCTCGACTAGCTTTATTTCTCATTGCAGATTTTTTCATTACGTTAGCTAAGTCAATAACAAATTGTTGGTTTTCTGGAGTAAGTTGTCCATTTTTGTAAGTTTCCATAACTTGTTGGATTCTAGAAGAAAGAGCTTGTGAACCACCAAAAGGCGCTTTATCCCCTTCACTCAAGTTACCAACCTCACCAGCAGCTCTAGCCATAAATGTGGGAATAGCAGAATGCCCGATAGGATTGTCAGATTGAACTAATTGAATAACGTTATTAGCTTGACCAATACTTTCATTAGATTTCTGAACAACTTTATCTTTTTCAAATTTATCCACAATTTTAGCAGATTGTTCTTGTTGCGTATCTTCAAATTTCTTATCAAATTGATCTTTTAAACGACCTTCTTTACCAGTAAGCAAATCAAGTCTTTCACGACCTTGAGCAAGTCTTTGATCGGTTTGATTTAAGCGTCTTTGATCCATTTGAAATCTTAAATGTTGAGCATAGATATTCTGCATCCAAGGTGAAATTTTATATAACATTTGAGCTGGTTGTTGCATAACAGTTTCAGGATTAACTCGTCTACCCATTGCATTGTTCATTTCAATAAAATATTCTTGAACCATTTTACTTTGTGGACTATTAGGATCAGCAACAGCATCAGCGTTTTGAAAATCAAGATTTGATTTCTGGAGATCCATTTTTAGTTTATCCATAACAACTTCGTGTTTTTCTTGAGCACGATCTTGATCGTCTCTAGTTTGCTGCATTTTTTCTTTCATAGCAATATCACGAACTGGTTGATCTGCTTGTTTATTAAGCTCATCAAAAAGTTCACCACCGTCAGTAATTTTACCTCCTGCAGCGGTTGTGCTACCTTGTATAATTTTATTAAAACCTCGAAGTAATTGATTTGTTCTCTGAGCTTCATTTCTTTTAGCAATAGCGTCATCCATATTACCTCGATCACCGAGTTCTGCCATAGGATTAGCTTGAGAAACTTGTAATTTATCCATAGCTTCTTGACCACGAAGTTCGCCAAGGCGAGACATCATTTCTTCAAATTTAGCTCTACGATCTCCCATTTCCGCTGGAGGCATGTCCATGGGTTGTCGTTCTTCAATTAATGGTCTAAAATCTGGCATTTCTTCTTGTTCAGGAAGAGGTTCTGGTGCTCTACCAAAAATTAATTGAGGATCAATAAATTCTACTTGTTGTTTATCTTTTGACATTAACTTCCTCCAAACATGGAAACTAACCCTTGACCAGCTTGACCTATAGCCTCAGCTTGTTGGGTATTGGCCTTTTGTTCGTCATTAGCCAATTGTTGTCGTACACCCATCTGCATTCCGGTGAGATTTTTATTTCTATTATAATTATCTACTAAAAGATTCTTATTTGCAACTTGTTGTTGATTTTGTAGACCAACTTGGGCATTAGAAATGGCTTGTTTATTAGCAAGATTCATTCTCTGGGCTTCATTCCTATTAGTAACATTCTGATTGCCAACGTTTTGACTGTTTGTGACATTAAATTGATTAATTGCGTCTCTAGCTTGTGCAATTTGAGACTGTTCACCAAAGTCCTGAGAGCGCATATTTCCTGCAAGGCTACCTTGTTGCATAAGTGCTTGTAGTGACCTATTTTGAGCATCTTGAATCATTCTATCTGATGCAGCAGCTCTCATATCTGTAGCTTTTTGTGCAGCATTAAGTTGAGCAGCAAGACTAGCACCACTATCTTCAGTACCTCTAGCTGCCTGACCTTGTAAAATTGTTTCAATATTTGCCGTAAGATTTTGTTGATTACCTCTATCAAACTCTCTCATAGCGGCCTTATCTGCCTCGGTAAAACCACCTTCTGCAATTTCACCAACACCAGCAAGAGCTTCGAGTTGTTCAAGTTTTAATTGTTCGTCAGCAGTAACGTCTTCCATAGCAGATGGATCAAGATCCAAAGCTTTCATAACCTCTGGCTCAAATTCACCAACTAATTGTGGAAGCATAAGCTCCAATTCAAGATCAGAAACATCCGGCATCATGTCCCGAAGTTCAGCGATCATTGCATTTTTGTCACCAGCGGCAGCAGCAGCGGCTCTACGATTGGCACTTGCGGCTTGAGAATTGGCAACTGCAGTTCCGGCAGCAACAACTCCACCTACAATTGCAGCAGTAGCTAAACCCATTAAAGACTCCTTATAAGATGAGTCAACTCATTATCTGACTCAATAAATCCAGTATTTTTTAATTTTTCCATATAGCGATCACTTTTTGTCATCACCATTACAGCTTTGGCACCGTCTTGTTTAGCCCAATCACAAGCATGATTAGTTAACTGTTCCAAAGCATCTTTTCTTTTTTCCCAATCGGCATTTGGATTACCGACAGTCCATTCAATCATATAAATTGGTGTATTAGTTTTTATTACCCAAGTAGCTGCAAGTTTTTCACCATCTTCAGCAATAAATCCTGCATCAGAAATTACATGAATTGTATTTTCATCCCAACCTTGAGATTTCCACCAATCAGTAACATCAGAAGCATCTTTGTCCAAGTCAAACTTTCTAATATTAAGTGACATTAAAATTACCACCACTTTCTAAATCAGCAACACTATCATCTACAATCATGCGATTATTTCTGTTACTATCAAGATAATCTAAAAGTCTATTAAATTGATTTATATCACTTTGATACCAGCTTCGATATGTGGGATGATACATTCTTTCAGAATAATTTAAAGCGTTTTGTAACTGTTCGCGAGATGTAGTATCAGCGGCTTGTTCACCACCCCATCCGCCAGTTCTGAATATACCACTAGAACTTCCTGTAGAGCCAAGATATCCTTGCATCAAGTCATTAATTGTTGTGTTTTCTCGGTATTCATTTTTACCTTGATTATAATCGTTTGGATTATACATTTCTCCAGTATGGGTATTGTATAAACCTAAAGCATCATGTAAAGATTGCTCAAACACATTGTCTTCATAGTTTTGCATGTGTTTTGCTGCATCGCTAGTAAATTTATTAGCGTCAAATCCAATATCAGAACCTTCTTTAACACCGAGGTCATAATCTCCAACTTGTGTTCCAGAAAGAGCAGCAAGAGCATTAAGTCTATCCATATAATCGGCTCTATCAGCAACATCAGCCATAGTAACATCAGTATCACCCAGATTGATGTTTCTGTTTGCATAGTCTTGTAAATCCATAACACCAACATTAGTACCGCCACCAAGACCTAAAAGATTCGCAACATCGCTGCTCATTCTTCCTGCACCAAATTGGCTTCTAGCTCTTTCCAAGTTATCTTGCAGTTCATTTCTGCGAACATCTTGTTCTGAAGTCAAATCTCCATATAAAGTACCGAAAGCACCTTCAGCATCAGGATTAAATTGTCCAATTGCTCCTAATATATCTCTTTGAGCTTGTTGAGCACCACCACGAATGTCTTGTATTCCACCACCTAAATCTTTCTGCAAAGAACTTAAGTTTTGATTGGCACTACCAACAGTTTGTCCAATGTCTGAACTTAGTTGGTTTAAGCCTCTATCATCTCCGGCTTGTAAAAATAACTGATCTAGCCTTCTCTGACCCATATTGTAATTTGGTTTATAAGCTCCACCAAAGGTATCTTGCAAAACTTGAAAACGACCGGATTCTGTACCTAAATTTTGACCAAATTGTTGCAGAGGATTAATATTTTGCGATAAATCAGAAATAGCTTGCTGACCTCGACCTTGAAGCTGATTTGCTTGATTTTGACCTAAACGCAGTTGAGTCACATCTTGAAGGTTATTTTGAGCAACATTCACAGCATCATTCTGGATGCCTTGAGCCAACTGACCAGCTTGACCAATTCTAGAACGCTCATCTTGAATACCCTGTTGGACACCTTGAGCAGATTGAATGCCTTCTCGGACTTTACCCATGTAGTCTTCACCTTTTTGACGAATACCACCAGTTAATTGGTCACTAGCCTTCTTATTTGCCCCTAGATACTTCTGTAAATTAGTAAACCTACCTGACCCTTGAGGCTTGGCTTGAACGGCTTGTGTGGCAGGATTGGAGGTTGTAGAAGGTCCTCCGCCAGTAGACTGAACGCCATCATTCTGCTGCATAGGAGCAGATGTTTGCATTTCCTTATTTTTATCGTCTTCTTGCGTTAAAATATTAGCCATTCTACACCTTTTTTGGGGTACATCCCCAATATTATTTGTTAATTATAGAGTCAACAAACTAAGCCTATAGCTTACATTTGGCTCTAAACCCCCGATATAATTAATGTTTACAATTTGGTTGTTCTGCGACCAAGAAATAACTGGAGGTTGTTCAGCAAAAACTAAGTTATTTGAGGTAATTACAGTTCTAACAACAAGAATACCTTGCAGTCTATTAGCCAGCGTTGAGCTAAAACTTACAGTATTTAGTGGTTGACCGTTATCTCCAGTAGTAAACTCAATTTCTTTAATTTCTTGAGAAATATTGGTAAAATCTAAATTTCCAGCTAAAGCACTTCTAACTTGCTCATGGAAGGAGTTAATGATAAACGCCATTTTACGAACAAGAGGTTGATCTTCTTTGGCAAAATCTTCAACTGTAAGTCTTTTCAGATCAGGTATTCTAGCCACAATTACTCCCTGTAAGCCCTAGATGAAATTGGTCTAAGAGTATAAGAAATACCAAAAATGCCCCACTTTTCTCTAGCAGAATTGTGCTCAAATTGACATTGAATAAATCTACAACGTTGTTTTGAACGAGGAATGTAAGTTCTTAAAGGAACTCCACTAAATCCTCCACCCCAATTTTGTTCTGACCATAAGAACGATCCCCAATCACCTTTTCCTGATTTGAAAAAAGGAACAGATTCCACTCCGGGACTAAGATCGGATTTATAACCAACATCACCAGTGGTGAAAGTCGCATTTTCAAACATAACCGTACCTTCTCGAACTTGCTTTAATGCTGAAGGATCTCCAAAAGTTTCTGGAGCATACAATACGGTAGAAACGATTCCTTTAAATAAAGTAATATCGCCTTGAATAAAATTTAAAGAATATTGAACTTCAATATCAGGATTATTTACTTCTGAGTTTGTAATTAGAACTTCAAATTCAGTTTCACCAGTTGATTGTAGATAATTAGAATACAATGTTCCTGCATCTAAATTTAATTTATCAACGATTGCGTTGAAACCATCTTGGGTTCCTTCTAACGTAGTCGGATATGTATTTAATGTTGCCTCAAAATCATTTGCAACAATAGATGGATCATTGTCTAATTTAATTGCTAACAACTCTAGTTTTCCTCTAATATCATCTCCAGCAACAGCTTCTAGTGAAGATAAGAAGTCTCCACTACCTTGGGTGGTAACATTAATATTAAATCCATTACCTAAACCATTAGATAGGCTATCAAAAGGATCTGTAGTTTCACCGTTACGGATTGTTCTAGCAGTAAATGATGTTGCCAAAGTTGTATAACTTACAATAAAATCTTGAGTTACGGTTTTTATTGTGTTTTGAGTTTTATTAGCTAATCCGGCTAATGTTGAAATTCCAGAAACGTCTATTCTGATTTGCGTTGATCCAATTAGATCAGTAAACACTGTTTCATCTAAAACTGGCAAATTATCGAAAGCATCAAAAAATACTGCATATTTTTGAGCATCTGACGCAGAATAAACAAAGAAATATTTAGAATGTAAATCATTTGGAACAGAACCAGTATATGATCCAAAATCTATAGTAAATTCTTCAGCAGAACCAGTAAATGGATCTAGATCAAGTTTTCTCAACAATTGATTAAATTGGGTAATAGTTAATCTTTGAGTTTGAACAACAGAATCACCAGTTTCGGCAACATTTGCTTGAGATAAAGTCAGAGTTGTTCCATCTACAGAATTAGCTGCCAACTGTAAAAGAAAATCTCTATCAGCGTAATCAGTTCTGTCAAATAATTTTCTTTCTCTTTCAATAAAATTTTCGTCAGTGGGTCCTAGATAAAGTTTATCATCACCACCATTAACTACACCACAAGTTTTTCTAAGCAATAATCTGGTCCAAGTATCTTCGGCTGTATTATAACGATAAGCTTGGGTAGCTACATCGTCAGTAGTAACTGAAGGTAGCCACAAAGTATAAGATCTATCAGTTTCATAGCTTACACCAAAAGAAGAATACTCAAAATTATAGTTAGCACTAGTTAAAACTTGAATTACATTATCTAGTCGTTTAGAAATAATGTCAACACCTGTATCAGAAATTACAGCAACACCTTGATTTGTCAAACAGTATATTTGGTTATTAAGAACAACAGCAGTATCAGGAGCGATGATTTTAGTTGAAGCGTCAAATAAGTCAACCGTGAAAACACCGTTCAATCCTGTCAATCTGTAAATACCATCTTGTTTAAGAATAAATAGACTTTCTCTTAGTGCCAGTATCCTAGAAATTCCCTGATCTTCTGGACCAATATCAATAAAATTAAGTAAAGGTACTGCTTCAGGTTGTTGCAACTTAGAATACATTATTCTGTTTGGTTTAATTTCAGCTTCAGCAAGAACTGGACTAGCTTCAGGTGCCGGAGGAAGAGGAGGATTAAATTGTTGTCCAGTAAGAGCACTATCTGCGGTTAGAGAAAAACTATCTGTTCCAATATCTCGAACTTCCAATAGAATTTGTCCGGGAATATCATTAGGTCCAGAAATATAGAAAGCATTAACTACTTCGCTAGTGTTTTTATTTATAATGTTAACCAGAGATCTTGCGGTTTCATCAATTTGTTGTGCTGGAGTAGGAGCAGCAGACAATAAAACATCGTTATTTGCAGAATCTTCTCCATCTCCTTGCGTAGTAACTGTAATTGAGATTCCATTTCCAACAGGAGAAGTTACGCTATCGGCAGCGTCATCAGTGTTCCCATTATTAGTATTTGTGATCGTTAAGTCTTCTCCAGAAGCATATCCTACTGAAAAATCTCCAGCAGAATCTTGTTCAAAAATAGAATTTGCTGTAGCTTCAGCTAACTCGGTTGTGTTAGTTACAGTTCTACCAACACTAACTTTAAATCCAACTCGCCCATCGACCTCTGCATTCCCTGCAGGGTCTAAGTTTGCCGGAGTATTTATTTGATATTCAAAACCTTGTTCGATTGTTTCAATTACCTCGATATCTGTAAGATCAAAGGCATTTGTTTCAATTTCAAGAAACTCGTTCGTTGCGGTGTATTGAACATCGTAATCATTAAACACATTATTTGTTGTTAAAGCTGAAGCTGCAGCAGAAGCAACATCGGCAAGAGTTCCAGCAGCACTAATATCAGCTTTTACGCTTATAAGAGTTGATAGTTCTGTATTTTGAGGATTGCTTCCCGGATCATCAGTTGTTCCAGTAGCATCGAACCAAACATAGTAACCTCTAGATGTTGGTGTATATAATACAACATAATCCCCATCTAAATCTCCGGGAACAGTTCCAACATAATTAGTAAAGTCTAAAGTTTGTGTAGTAAGCGTACTATCATACCAAACATAGTAACGTCTAGTATTTGATGCTGAATTTAACAGAAAATATGTACCATTTAAGTCATTTGGTATTGCACCAACATAGCTAGAGAAATCAATTTCTGTAGTTTCTTTTTCTCCAACAAAAGTATATGTTTGAGCCGGATTTACACCGTCATCAATTATAAATTCAGATACTCCACTAGTAAAATTAGCAACACCAAGTAACGAGATAGTAGTTCTAGCTCTAGTTTCAGTATTCGCATAAAACATAGTGCTTTGATATAGAGTTAAATCTTTTGCAATAGGAGGAGGTTCATTTGCTTGATCTATGCCCTCACCAGAATTTGGATTTGTATATAAGAAAGCTCCGCCAGCCCTAAAGTCTTCAGGAGTGATGTCTGTTAAAGTAACCAAGCTTGCTGTTTTTTCTGCAGCAGTTGGAAAATCTTCAATGATAAGCTGCATTTCGTCACCGGGATCAATGTCGTCAACACCCAAAGATCCTGTAGCAGTAAATACAGCGGTACGATATAATTGATAAAAATAACTATCGTTAAATGTAGTAGGAATTACAAATTGCAAGTCAACATTAGCACTAACATCACTAAAGTTAGTAATAACTAATCTTGAGCTAGGAGAACCAAGAACTAGAACATCGTTAGCGTCTCGATATCCCCAAACTAATCTATATGCAACTTTACTATTTGCCGGAAGAAAACCAGAACTTTGTGTATTAAGATTTCCAGTTAAATCTAACGCTTTTATTGCACCAGCGTCAATAATAAAATCAGGATCGGTGGTGAAGTCTGCAGCAGTTCTAGCTGAAATCTTTTTAATACCGTCATTAGTTGTGAAGAAGAAGTTTTTATTAGATTCGGCACCTTTAATTCTTAGACCTGTTTCAGTTTCAGTATATGAACCGTCAAACTCTAAAAAGTTGCCGTCTACTTGTAAATTGTGAGGATTATCATTGAATAGTAGCTTATCATCATAGTGAATTAAGACTCGATCTTTATATACTAAAAGTTGTTTTGCTCTTTCAGTTCCAAGATTACCAAATGTGTTACCATATTGGTTAAATCCTCGTCTAGGTTCAATTACAGCATCACGATCAATAATAACATTGTCGGCAACAACTAAAGCTCCTTCAGGAACCTTAGAAAGCAAATTTGGATCTGTATATAAACCTCTGGCTTCGAGGGTTTTCTTTTGTGCCATATTATTCCTTAGCGTCTATTAAAACGTTTAGAAAAAATGCTTGTTCGTACTAAACCATGACGATTAACAATTTTTCTTGGACTATCATCAACTCGATTGTCAATAATCATGCCCATAGCTACTTGCATTTGTTGTAATTTCACCATTGCTGACTGCAAACCTTCACTATCACCGATAGATTCTAGAACTCTACAAGCTACCATTTGAGCCAACATAGGGTGCAAATCACTAGGAACTTGAGGAATAGAAGCCTCTCCAGCTAAAGAAATATGATCTCCAATCTCAAGATCTTCAGGGATATCTGAAGGAGCAAAAGTAATGGAGTTAGTTGTAGTATTAAGATTCGTTGCAGTTTTATCAATTTTTAAAATTGAATGAGGTGAAGTCGCTTTATACATGTCGTATTTAACACTAATATTAAAATTATCAGGAACATCATTTAAAGTCACAACTCCAGTAGTTCGGTTAATTCCTGTAATTATTCCAACGCGATCCTCTTGTACCATAACAGAAGGCTTAATATAATAAACCATAGTTAGGTCGCCATTCGCAGCAATATTACTAGATGTGCTAGTTAACACAACTTTATTATTTTTTACATAATATTGTCTGAGGTTAGTTGAAGTTGTTACATCATATTCACCAAAACGATTACCAATACCAATTCTAGTCATTTCTTGATAATTGTTTTCACTATGTTTAAGTTGTAAATCTCTAAGTTTATTACCAACAGCTCTGCTTGGTATAGTATAAGCTGTTTTTCCGTTCTCAAGAGGAACATCTTCCTCAAATAGTAAATGATCTTCATGCAAAGACATTAACATTGGAACTAAACTTATGCGCAGTTCTTCAGTAGCAAAATCTAAAAAATCAGCTTTAGTAAAAGTAGCTTGACTTTCAGGAACACTTGCTCTTCGTTTTACGCTTTCAACTAACTTGTCAGAGGTTAAAGCATCGCTCATTTATTACCTCTTTTCTTACATCAAGTCTAAGTCGTCTTTCTTTTTCATAAAATCTTGAGCCATGTCAAGACCTTCTTCAAGTCCTTCTTGGTCTGGAGCCATAATTTCAACTTTTTCCATTTCATCCATATCATCAAGGTCATTACCAAGAATATCAGACATCATTTGGTGAAGTTGCTTTAAAACTTCCATTTTAGACTCAAGTTCAGAACCTTCCATTTCCATTTCAGGCTCCTCTTGCATGGACATTTTTTCCATGAGTTCTTTCATATTTTTCCTCCAATTAAATTAGATGCAATACTAAGGATGCTAATAGTAAAGCACCCAAAATTAAATTAAATCTTTTTTGGTTTTTTAATTCTCTATTAAATACTTCTAAAGTTGGCTTAGTTCGTAGTTTTGATTCTAGTTCTTTTTTGTCTAGAAACATTTTTTGATAAACATCTTCAAAATCTTTAGTATGATCCCTATGAAACGTTACCTGTTTAATTTCAGGTTGATGAATCATTTCCATTGGTTCTTTCATATCCAGTTGATTTACCATTCCGGTTAATTCAATTAGATCTTCATGGTTATCGTCAACTTTTTCTTCAAGAACACCAAGATCCTGTTGCAATTTTTCGATAGCTTTTTTGTTTTGATAAGTTCTATCTGATACTGTATCTAAACGAGGATCGTGTTGTTTTTCTGCAACAGTTTCAGGTAACAATTCAGATTTACCAACTTGCATTTCTGGAACTTCCGGCAACTTAGCTTCTAATGTTATACCTTCACCAATTTTAAGAGTAGCCATATTACTTTCTCTCTTTTTTCATCATGTTTTTGAGTTTTTTGAATTTAGCCTCTTCAGTTTTTTCTTTAGGACTAACTTCTTTTTTATGCTCTTTAAGATCAAAAATTACTTCATCAATGGTTGGATATTTAGATTTTTTGTGTTTCATTGACTATCCTTGTCCTACTAAATGCACATTCAATTCTGAATTACCATTAGATTGGCTTTGCAAAACTCGAATCCTTCGAGCACAAATATCTACAATACTACCACATTTTTGAGAACCTGTCAAGCTAGAAACATCAAACCAAACATCACCTTGATCGACAGGACTGACTTGAATAGTTAAAGTACAGTCTTTTAAACCACTTACGAGTTCAACAAACAATTGAACCCGCTTAAGAGACGAACAAGGCAAAGAGGGAACAACCTCTTGATCCTGCGGTAAAACTCCCATAGAAGTAACAGTTAACGTATCAGGATGCGCTGTTACACTATCTTCACGGTGATTAAATTTAAGATCAAATTGGGTATCAACAATTCTACACCTTTTGGCGTTGTGCTTGCTGTCATGTTCATCTCGAACAATTCTTACCGGATCTTTTTTTGGTTCATCACTATACATAGTTTATTCCTTAGACAGTTGTGGTTATAGCTCTAAATTTAATGTCTCCAGACACAAATCCAGCTTCATCATTTGAAGTATATTGAATCTGTCCTGCAGAAGTTATGCTAAAATTTACTCCAGAATTATCACCTGTAGCACTTACAGACATATCCCAATCGGCACCTTTTTGAACACCACGAAGAGTAAATACTTCAAAGGTATCGGCAGTAGCATCTTTTTCTACAGAAACTAAAGCTTCAAAACTTCTTACAGTAGCGTTAGCAAAAGCAAATCCGGTTACATCAGTTGGAGCAGCTACGTTATTTGCCATAGCAAAGGTAGTTTCTGAGATATCTCCAGCAGAAGCTCCAGTATCTACAGCGGCAATTTCATCATCAACATATTTTTTAGTGGCAGCGTCTTGATCTGCAGTTGGATCAACAACGTTTACAATTTTGCTAGTTGAAACATCAACATCTGTTGCTGGGTTTAATGTAATATTTCCAGAACCAGAAGTTAATTGTAGACCGTCACTACTAACTAATTGTTTTGCGTGAACTTGAGTAAAGTTTGTAGACGCAGAACCTAAATCTCTAGTGTTATCGGTGTCCGGTAGAATATCAACAGAAGCAACTAGACTGTTTGTCCAATCTAATTTTGTACTTCCACCAGCGTTTAAGCTGTGTCCGGTAATACTAATAACGGCATTACCATTTGATGCATTGTTAATAGTATTTACATATAATTGGGCAAATCCTTGACCATTAGCACCGATATTTCTTGAACCACCAACATCGGGCAATAAGTTTTGGTTAATTGCTGTTGGAGAAGTTAAGTTGCTCAAAGTTTGGTTAGCAGCACTAACATCATCAGCGTCAAGAGTGACAATACCAGTTTGACCGTTAACAGAAAGAACTTCGTCACCAGCCTTAAGTAAAACATAAGCACTACCATCATAAATATATGAAGCGGCACCAGAGGTAATATTAGGGTCAGCAGAAGCATCAGTTACTCGAACAACATCACCTTCCTGAACCTCACCATCTCCAGAACCAATAGTAAGAGCGTCTCTAGCAGTAATATCAGCAGCAGTAAATACTTCAGTAATAGCAATAGCTGGAACAACAGAACTTAATAATTTTCCGTTAGCATCAAGACCAGCATAACCATTTGCTTGATCTTTATTAGCTAAAAGTTCAACGCCAGTTAAAGTGTTACTTGCACTATCAATTGTTTTATTTGTTAATGTCTGGGTAGCAGTATTAGTTGTTACTGTATCAGAATTGACTGATGCTGTTCCAGTTACCTCTACTCCATTTTTAAATTTATGTGGTACGTTAGCCATTATTATTTCTCCTTAATTATTTTCAGCTATTATAATTTTTCCTTCAAACCGAGCGTCAGGACTTTCAACAACACCGATAACAACGTTACCTGTTGCAGAATCAACACTAACCGCTACAGTTACTAATTCATAATCACTACCATTTAGTTCATATACTTGGACCACAGGATTTAATCCTTTTCCATGTGCAGCGGTTGGTATAGCAATCGAGTAAAATCCACCTGATGGGCTTCCCCAATCAGTTGTATCATTAAATGTATTTTGATAATTTGGATTTTGTGTAGAACCTGCACCAGTAAAATCTAAATTACCAATAAATGGATTAAACTTTGTAGCCAACTTTAGCTCCTAGTAATATTAGTTATTCTATTTTGAGCATCGTAAGTTAACGTTAATGTCGCTAACGGTGAACCATCTTTAGAATAAGTTACAGTTTCAATTTCTCCTAGACCATTTCCTGCAGCAACATAAGTAAGATCAATTTCATCATAACTTTCAGGAACTAAGGTTCCACCAACAGAAGTTACCGCTAAACCACCAGAAGGAACAGTTTGTCCATCTAGAGAAACCCCAGCTCGCTTAATTACTTGTGTATAGTCTAATTTACTTAAATTATCCGCCACAATTAACTCCCCGGCTTAGTTGGATATACAGGATTATGAACATCAACCACATTATCTGGTAAATCTCTTAATGCTTGTCTGTAAGCCGCATAATCATTTTTTTGTTGTTCAGTTAATGGGGCATCTGCTAATTGAGTAAAATCTGTATCAGCAAGCAATAAATTTCTTTTATTTCTAAGAATTTTCATTGCATTGTCATCTTTATTCGTTTGTCTACTCGCGGCATCAGCGTCTTTAGCATCTTGATCTACACTAATTTCTACACCAATTTGAATATCGTCTTCCATTACCGGAGTAGTTGTTAAATAAGGATAATCTTCTTTATTAATCCCTTCAGGAAGTTTCCCTATTGTGCCTTTAGGTTTAAACCCATTGGTCGAAATGACATGTAATGTATCATTTTTATTTATCACATATTTAGTCATTATTTAATTCTCCTTGCCCAAAGTTTAGGACTAGTTTCACTTCCAGTAATACCGCCAGTAAAATCAGAATCTTCCAAAATTACAGCAACATTAGTGTTACCAGTTGCAACTTGAACTATGTAATCTGTGTTTTCGGTAATAGTTATTTCAGTTTTATTTGAAAGCATTACTGCAATTTCTTCATTATTTGCTAAGCTATGATACAAAGTTGATCCAGTGAGCGATACTGCTGCGGAATTTGTATCGTCGTAAACCCTAACATTAGTAGTTCCAGCAATAGAACCACCAGTACCATTGTTCATTCGTAAAAGTACAGAATATCCGATCTCCCAAGTTCCGGGAGTTAAAGTTAATGATTCAGTTGAATCAACATAAGTATTTGCAGTTGAAGTTGTTGGTCTAGATTCAAGAGCAACTTCTAAATATTCGCTGTTTGGATTTAACACACCGTATGAAGAAAAATCTGGAAGCGAAGCGATTGTCATGTATGTTAATGATTCACTACCTCTAACTATATAGTCGGCATCCGCTGTTGAATCAATAGTTGCAGTTATTAAATCTCCTTTTTCGCAAAACAAAATTTTGTCAACACTTACTGGACCGTCTGTTGGGCCAGATCTAGTTAAAAGACCAGCGACTCCTACTCCATTTTGTCTAATAGAGACGGTAACTCGCTCATCGGTTACAACCGAAGCATAATTAACGCCAAGATTAACTTGATAATATCCATCTTTAGGAATAACAAATCTATTATTTGCTGAATCAAATCCATTGTGAGTATCAAACAAACTATCATCAAATCCAATATCCGTTGCTGCGGTACTAGTCACAGTTTGGTCAGAATTTAAGTGCATTTCGACTCTAACCGTTCTTTGTGTTAGCTCGTTGTTGGAAATTACAACTGGTGTATTTGGTACTGAATATGAAAGCGATGAAAAACTATTATCAGTAGTTTGAGTTTGTAAAGTTCCAGAATAATTTCTATAGTTAGATCTAAATGTTCCGTTTGAAAAAACTTCACATCTATAAATTAAAGATGTATCTGTAACACAAACATTAAATCTATTTACTTCGGGAATTGCCCAATCAGGAATCACTCCTGCTGCTGAGGTCGCTGTAGATAAGGATGCGTGAGTCAAAGCTGTTTCTGATTGTATAGTTACTTGATTTCCTACTCTTCGTACAGAGATAGTTCCTCCAGTATAATCTCCGCTACCAGTAAGATCAATAATTTCAGATCTTTCATAGGTTGCCGGAATTAAATTAATCGGACCAACACGAACATTATCAAAATCAAAGAAAAATCCATTAAGAGTAGATACAGCAAAATGAAAAATTAGACGATAATTTTTTGAATCCGTAGTTTGAAATTCTCCCACAAATCTTCTAGATGGATCTCCATGAGCTTGAATATCACCGTCTTCGTCATTAGTAACAGATCCCAATAATGTTGCGTTGTCTATGTCATAAACAAAAACTTTTAAAAAACCAGATTCATAATCACTTATTAATTTGTAATCAAATGATACTTGTAATTTAGATTCAGTATCGGCAGTGTCAATTTCAAAATCTGTACTAAATCCTTCACCTTGAGGATCGCCAAATCCAGCACTTACTGAAGCTCTAAAAAAGTAATCTCCTCGCAAATCACTTAAATTAATTGGTGATAAAGAAAAAGCTCCGGGACTACCACCAG
>Ga0180438_10001319_pt1 | contig 44125 bp, 33 predicted proteins | sample SS_ome_12_FD_132455 | JGI IMG/M metagenome (GOLD analysis project Ga0180438, IMG submission 132455) | Hypersaline lake sediment archaeal communities from the Salton Sea, California, USA - SS_3_D_2 metaG | ecosystem: Environmental > Aquatic > Non-marine Saline and Alkaline > Hypersaline >...
CTTTACCATCATCCATGACGTTCCCCTTTCGGTTGACCAGGTAACGCTGGGTAAGAAAACGCTACATGGTCCCCGAAAGGGGGCGTCTATGGAAAGGTCAATTTTCCTGGAAACTACTGCCTAAGGTCCTCGCGAATGGTGGGAGGCGGCAACCGAAAAAGGTAGCACGATCGCATGACACTCGATCCGGCTCTGTTGGAGAACGCTAAATTGTTGCCGGGTTGGGATATCAGTGGATAAATGCCATCTTGATCACGCCCAGCCCGCGCCAAGCTTTGCCTACTAGCGTTCCGCCGGCCTGTCGGGACCGCGCCCGTTGGTGGGCCTGCGACGCATGGCCCGCCGCGGAGCGTCGAGCCTACGCTACACGTACTCCCAGTTCTTCAACCACTGGTACTGGTAGGGCAAATTGGCCCACGTCCGGTCCATGGCCCGGTCGAGCTCGGCTTGTTCCTCGCGGTCGAGCTCGCGGCGCTCCATGACGGCCAGGGCCGCGTTGTCGACCTGCTCGACGCTGACCAGGCCGGGGATGGGGGCGGTGATGGCGGGGTTGCAGAGGATGTAGCGGATGGCCAGCCGGGCCATGCGGCTGTCCTCTTCCTCGTAGGCGTTGCCCGGCGAGCCGTCGCCGCGGAACAGCGACGTGCCGGCGAACGGCTTGATGCCGAAGAACCCGCAGTCGCAACGCTTCACCGCCGCGTAGAAGCCCGTGTCGTCGTTCGGCAGCACCTTGGTCTTGGCCGTGTAGGGGGTGATCACCACGTCGATCACCTCGGGGAAGGTCTCCATCATGTATTTCAACCAGGGCAGGTCGTGCGACGAGATGCCGGTCATTCGGGCCTTGCCCGATTTCTTCGCCCGGCGAAGCGCTTCGGCGATGCCGGCCGACTCGGCCTCGGTGTGGGGGAAGATCCACCGCCCGTCCTCGCCTCGCCGCCCGTTCACGCCGCAAACGATCCGGTACAGGTCGACGTACTCCTGCTTGCAGACCTTCAGCGAGTCCTCGAACACGGCCATCAGGGCGTCGCCGTTGCACTGGTTGCGGTTGCGGGCCTCGCGCTCGTACCACGACCAGCCGAGGTACATCTTCTCGCGGCGGCCTTCGAGGGCCTTGCTGTATGCCCGGATCTCGGCCCCGGTGCAGGCGTCGATGTAGTTGATCCCCCGCTCGATGCAGCGGGTCACCACGTCGTAGCGGTTCTTCTGGAAGCCCGGGGTCGTGCAGGTTCGCACTAAGCCAGCTATTTCCCTGGAACACGCCGGGCACCATCTGTTTGACCCGCTTCCAATGGCCGCCCAGGCACACGGCCGAAACCATCCAGCCGGTCTTGCCGCAGCGGCGGCACTCCATGTCGGGGCTGTAGTTGAGGATGCCCCGGGTATCGGCCTGTTCGGCGTTGCCGACCGAAACGACCCCGGGCACGGCGGCGCCCGCGGCCGACGCGGCGGCGCCCGCGGCCGTGTCGCGGACGAACTGGCGGCGGGTCATACGGTCTGCGGACACGGCGACCACTCCTTTGCGGAAGGGGGGACGGGAGGGAGGACGGGGTTATTGTCGCGCGGATTGCTTGGGTCCGCAAGGCGTTCTCGGGCCGAACGTCGGGGCCACGAATACCGCTCGAAGTCCCCACCTGCCCGGTGCCGGTAGGAAAGGGTCTGCGGACGTGTTTCTGAAGAAGTGTGAAGCGATGACTCGACGAGGTTCTGCTTGCGTCACCGCTAGAGCGACTCCCTCTCTCACAGCTTCCAGCCCTCCCGGTACTCCCCGCGCACGTACTTGTTGGCCTCCGCCAGGTTCGTGACCTGCATCTTTTCGGCGTCCCACTCGATGCGGGCGTCGACGCGCTGGGCGACGTTCCCCAGGCAGCAGACCTCGGCCAGCGGGCCGGAGTAGGAGAAGTCGGCCCCGGCCGGCTCGCCGCTCTTGCAGGCCCGGGCCCAGTCCTGCTCGTGGCCGCCGCCCACGCGCGGGAGCGTTTTCTCGGGCAGCTTGGCCGCCTGCATCTTGGACTCGGGGATGATCCGCGGGCTGTTGCCGTACACGCCGCACATGATCGTCCCCTCCGTGCCCTTGATGAGCGCGCCCCCTTCGGCGGGCATTTGCCGGCCGTCCTCCAAATCGAGCGGGCGAGGTGGTCTGGTGCCTTCGTACCAGATGAGCTTCACCGGCGGCATGTCCCCCCGGGCCGGGAAGCGGTAGGTGACGATCGCCGAGAGGGGGTGGACCTCCGGCGTGTTGCCGCAGGTCGTGGCGTCGATGCTCTCCGGCGCCCCCAGCTTCAGCGCCCAAAAGACCGGGTCGAACGTGTGCGCGCCCCGGTCGCCCATCATGCCCGAGCCGAAGTCCCACCAGCAGCGCCAGGTGCGCGGATGGTAGGCCCGGTGGTAGGGGCGCATCGGGGCCGGGCCGATCCACAGGTCCCAGTTGAGCCCCTCGGGCACCTCCGGCGTCTCCTTAGGACGTTCGCCCCACTGGGAGCTCCACGAGGCGTGGCCCCACGGGTAATACGTCAGGCTGCACCAGGCGTCGACCTCGCGGACCTCGCCGATCAACCCCGCCCAGACCCACTCGCAGATCAGCCGGGCCCCTTCGCCCGAATGGCCCTGGATGCCCATCTGCGTGGCCACCTTGGCCTCCTTGGCGGCCTGGGCGAGCATCCGGGCCTCGTACACGTCGTGCGTGAGCGGCTTCTGGCAATAGACGTGCTTGCCCGCCCGGATCGCGGCCATCGAAATCACCGCGTGGGTATGGTCGGGCGTGGCGATCACCACGCCGTCGATGTCCTTCTCACGGTCGAGCATCTCGCGGTAGTCGACGTAACGCTTGGCGTCGGGATACCGCGCGAACGTGCCCCCGGCGTATCGCTCGTCCACGTCGCACAGCGCCACGATATTCTCCGTCTGGAGGTTGCGCAGGTTGGCCGCCCCCATGCCGCCGATGCCGATCCCCGCCACGTTCATTTTCTCGCTCGGCGGGATGTTCCTCGGCCCCCCCAACACGTGCCGCGGCACGATTGCCGCCACGGCAGCCGCCCCGGCGGCGGCCGCGGCGCGGGCAAACAAGTCTCGACGATCGATACGTTGGCTCATAGAGTACCTCCTCGTACAGTGCGTGCTTGCACGCACGCGGTGATCGCACACGGCCCGCACGCGCGTGCAAGCACGCAAACTACGGGACCGGTTGTTCTGATGGCACCCGCCATTCTCCGCTGGACGCTGCGGGAGGTCAACTCATCCTACCCCGCCCCTCCAACTCCCCGCTGCTCTCGGCGAACTTCTCGGCCGTGGCGCCCATGCGCCGGAGCATGGCCAGGTAGAGGTTAGCCATGGGGGTCTCCTCGGGGTAGCGCAGGTGGTGGCCCGGGCGGAGCGTGCCGCCGCCGGAGCCTAGGAGGAGGATCGGCAGGTTGTCGTGGTTGTGGCGGTTGCCGTCGCCTAAGCCGACGCCTTAAGGGAGCATCGAGTGTCATCATCAGGCGCACGTGCTCGCCGAAGTCCTTGGGCACGCCGGCCGGGCAAAGGGCGCTCGCGCCGGACGGCTGGTTTTTTGCCAGGGACTGGTTGCATTATGCGGGCCCACTGGCGTGGAAGTCCGGGTTCCCGGCGGTTGTTTGCACGCGCCCACGCCCCGACCTAGAATGGGCGCGTTTATGCGTACCGAATCACCGCACCCACTCGACGCAGGAGGACCCCCCATGCCCTGGAAGACGCTTTTCGCACTGTTCGTCGTCGCGCTGGTGGCCGGCGCCGCCCCTTGGGCTCCGGCGGCCGATGAGGAGGGGTTCGTGCCCCTGTTCGACGGCAAGTCGCTCGACGGCTGGGTCCAGCGAGGCGGCAAGGCCAAGTACGAGGCCGTCGACGGCGTGATCGTCGGCTCCTCGGTGCCCAACACCCCGAACAGCTTCCTCTGCACGGAAAAGCACTACGGCGACTTCATCCTCGAGCTGGAGTTCAAGGTCGACCCGGGGCTCAATTCCGGCGTGCAGGTCCGCAGCAACAGCCTGCCGGAGTACAAGAACGGCCGGGTCCACGGCTACCAGGTGGAGATCGACCCATCGGATCGCGCCTGGTCGGGCGGGATCTACGACGAGGGGCGCCGGGGGTGGCTCTTTCCGCTGAAGGACAACCCGGCCGCGCGCGAGGCGTTCAAGCAGAACGACTGGAACCGGTTCCGCATCGAGGCGGTCGGCGACCGGATCAAGACCTGGATCAACGGTGTGCCGGCGGCCGATCTGAAGGACGACATGACCCCCGAGGGGTTCATCGCCCTGCAGGTCCACGGCGTCGGAAAGCGGACCGAAACTTTCCAGGTCCGCTGGCGGAACCTGCGGATCAAGGAGGTGAAGCCATAGCGTAGGTTTCTTCTGAACAGGAGGGAACGGAGGAAACAGAGAGGATTGGCTCTGTTTCCTCCTGTTCAATCTTCTTTGGCGAGAACTTACTTGCTACCCATCATTCTTTGTCCAAGGAGACCTGCACCGTGAAGAGGATTGCTGCAATTGCCGTCCCTTTGGCCTTGTTGTTCTTGGCCACGCGTGCCGCGGCGGCGGCCGACGACGGGTTTGTGCCCATGTTCGACGGCAAGACGCTCGACGGCTGGCACGTCCTGCCCGGCGGAAACTGGGAGATCAAGGACGGCGTGGTCGTGGGCACCAGCCCGCGCACCGAGGGCCGCCACGGCCTGCTGATGACCGACAAGGTGTTCAAGGACTTCACCGTGCGCTTGAAGTTCAAGGCTGTGAAGGGCAACAGCGGGCTGTACTTCCGCGTCGAGGAGGTCAAGAGCGGCGTGGGGGCCCACGGCTTCCAGGCCGAGATCGCCGACCGGGGCGGCATTGGCGGCCTCTACGAGACCGGCGGCCGGGCCTGGGTCGTTCAGCCCAAGCCGGAGCAGATCAAGGAGTACTTCAAGCCCGGCGAGTGGAACGAAATGACCGTGACCGCCAAGGGCCGTGACGTGACCGTGACGGTCAACGGCGTGACGACCGCCGAGCTGAAGAACGACCCCGGCCGGACCGAGGGCCACGTCGCGCTACAGCTCCACGGCGGGCAGGATATGCACGTGGAGTTCAAGGACGTGGAGATCCGCGAATACTGACCGGGCCCCCCACGCTAATCCGCCACCGCCATAGCCACCAGGATAATCACCCCCATCACCACCACCACGGCGACGGCGATGGCCCAGTTCATCCATGCCTTGCCGAGCTTCTGCTCGCGGCGCTCCCGTTGTTCTTCGCGCTCGCGCCGGTATTCCTCGGTGTCCTCGAAGCGGAGCCGGAACTCCGCCTCGCAGTAGGGGCACATGGCGTCCTGGCCCAGCATGTCGCGGGGCGTCTCCAGCACGTGGCCGTGGGGGCAGATGACGTGGACCACGCTGGCCTGCTCCGCCGCGGCCAGGCCGAAGGCGGGCACCTCGCCGGCGTCGGCCTGGGGCCCGCCGGTGTGGATGCCGGGAAACCCTTCCTCCTCTTCGGCCTCCTCGTAGTACTCGCCGGCCTCCGGCTCGTCAAACACCGGCTCCTGCGAGCCGGCCATCGCCGGCGTGGCCGACCAGGTGGCGTCCTCCCCGGCACCCGGCTGGTCGGCAGGCACCTCCCCGCTGGGCGGGGGTACGAAGAACTCCACTTCGCAGTACGGGCACTTGCACTGCTGGCCCACCTGCGACTCGTCGCCCTGGAGCAGATGTCCCTGGGGACAGAGGAACTGAAACGCCATTGAACGCCTCTTCTTACCGTCAGCCTGGCAGCGCTCCCCAAAGGAGTGTAACCCTTCCATTGTGCTTTCCAAGGGCCGTTTCGTCCATCGGCGGGCTGGTGGGGCCGGTTCGGCCCTTGGAGCGGCGCCCGGCCGCTTGTTAGAATAGGCAGTTCGCCGCCACGGCGCGGTGGTATAGCGTATACGAGACCAACCCGAAGAGGGGGCCGACCCTTGACCGACCGCGACCTGAACGAGCCGAACGAACGTTCCCCGACCGCACCGACCGAGCAGCCCGCGGAGGGGGTGCCGCCGCCGGATGAGGCCGCCGACGCGCCCGACGCTGCCGATGGACCTGCGCCGGACGATGTCGTTTCCCCCGGTCCGGATTCGGACAGGTCGCGGCGACGAATTCTAATCGGTTCGCAACGGGACCCGGGTGCCTACAGCCGTCGGCGCCTGCGCCGCGACTGGGAGCCGGTTGAGGGGGAGGGTGCCGAGGAGCCCGAGCAACCGCCCGAGCCCGGGGCCCCCGAGCCCCCACAGCCCGAGCCTCAGGCCCCGCAGGTGCAGGCCCCCGCAGCGTCGCCGCCTCTCGTCGCAGAAGCCCCCGCGCAGCCGGCACCCCCTGCGGAGCCGGAGCAGGTGCCCGGGCCCGAAGTGCCGGTTGCCGAGGTGCCCCCGCGCGAGCCGGCGGGAGTGGCCGTGCCGCCGGCCGAACGGGAGCCGGTGGAGGAGGAACTGTTAGCCGAGGAGTTGCCGATCGAGCGGGTCGTTCCGGCCGCGGGGTCGTCGGGTCCGGTGCCGCTGCCCAATTTGCGCCAGGGGCTCACGCCCGACCTGGAGGAGGAGTTCCAGGCCGCCCTGGGCGATGCGCCGGTCGAGGAGCTGCTCTCGGCCGGCGAGTCGGCGGGCCGGGAGACGCTCGAGCCCGACGCCCGGCATACCGGGCGCGTGGTGGCGGTTCAGCGCGACGACGTGTTCCTCGAGCTGGGCGGGCGCGAGCAGGGCTGTCTGCCGCTGGCCCAGTTGGAGAAGCCGCCTGCGGTTGGCGACGAGATCGAGGTGGTCGTCGGGCGCTTCAACACCGAGGACGGGCTTTACGAGTTGCGGATTCCCGAGGCGGCGGTGGACGTCGACGACTGGGCCGACATCGAGGAGGGCATGGTGGTCGAGGCCCGGGTGACCGGCCACAACACGGGCGGGTTGGAGTGCCAGGTGAACCAGATTAGGGGTTTTATACCCATAAGCCAGGTGGCGCTTTATCGGGTCGAGGACCTGGCGGAGTTCGTCGAGCAGAAGTTCCCCTGCCTGGTGACCGAGGCCAACCCGCGGCGCCGCAACCTGGTGCTGAGCCGCCGGGCGGTGCTGGAGCGCGAGCGGGAGGAGGCCCAGGAGCGCCTTTGGGACTCGCTGGCCCCGGGCCAAGTCCACGAGGGCGTGGTGCGCAAGCTCATGGACTTCGGGGCCTTCGTCGACTTAGGCGGCGTGGACGGGCTCTTGCACGTGAGCCAGCTTAGCTGGGGTAGGGTTAATCACCCTAGCGAAGTGCTCAGCGAGGGCCAGACGATCCGCGTGAAGATCGAGAAGATCGACCGCGAGAGCCGCCGGATCGGCCTGGCCTACCGCGAGATGCTCGAAAACCCCTGGGAGACGGCCGCCAAGAAGTTCCCCGAGGGGGGCGTGTTCGAGGGCACGGTGACCAAGCTGATGGACTTCGGCGCGTTCGTCGAAATGGAGCCGGGCATCGAGGGGCTGGTGCACATTTCCGAGCTGTCGCACCGCCGGGTGTGGCGGGCAAGCGACGTGGTCAAGGAGGGCGACCGCGTCGAGGTGCTGGTCCTCTCGGTCGACGCGGAGGCCCAGCGCATGAGCCTCTCGATGAAGCAATTGCACCAGCCGGAGCCGGAGAAGGGCAAGGGTCCCGACTCCGACGAGCCCGGCCCCTCGCCCGAGCCCGCCAAAAAACGCCCCCGGCGCACCGAGCCGCTCCAGGGGGGCCTGGGTCGCAGCGCGGGCGGCGAGCAGTTCGGGCTGAAGTGGTGAGGTTTTGGAGTGCGGCGATTCATCGCCGCTTTCCGTAGCCCGGTTCCCCGAGCCATGGACTGGCGTTCGCGGCGTGCTCGACTGTCCGCACCGCGGTTCCCTTTTCCACCGATTTGTGCATAATCGAGGGACCGGGCGAGGGGGAAAGTCGATGGTTCAACGGGGGGACGACACGCCATGAGCATCGAGGTCCATTGCGAGGCGTGTGGCGCCCGGTTCGCCGCGCCGGAGCGATCGGCCGGCAAGTCGGGGAAGTGCCCCCAATGCGGCGCCCCGATCGTGGTGCCGCAGCCGGATGCCCAGGCGAGCCAACCGCCCGCCCCGGTGGAAGAGCCGTTGGCCGATCTGCTTGACGAGGAGTTCAGCGTCGACGAGCCCCCGGCGCCGGTCGGAGAGATCGACGTGGGCGCGGTGAAGCGAGGGGCGCGGCGGGGGTCCGCGCTTCTGGACATGTCGTCTGACGCGGCAGTTTCCGGGCAAGCGTTCGACAGGCCTCGCCGGCGTTCCTATCGGCGTTCGGCACCCGACCCCGATAGCGTGGCAATGACGATCTGTTTCTGGATCGCTTGCAGCATCTCGGCGTTGTCGTTGTTTTGCGCAATCTGGCTCGCCCGGCTTGACGACGTTTGGTTCATCGGGCTGGCCCGGATCTGCCTGACCACTGCCGGAATGTGCTCCATATTCGGCGGCATGATCGGCGTGGGCCTGGCCTTCAGCGAAAACGTTCGAGAGGGGCTGCTTACGGTGTTTGTGCCTTTCTACTGGTTCTACTACGTATTCACGCGATGGCGCTACGGCCGCAACGCGTTCATGCTTTGGCTGTCGGGTCTGGGGCTCACCGTAGCCATCTACGTGTTCGTTTTCGTCAGCGGGGTGCTCAGCGAATACGAGGAGATGGTTCGACGGTCGCGCCGTGCGGAGTCGGGCACCGACCGGCCGCGGGCCTCGCAATCGCAACGGGTCCAGCCTCCCCGAGTTCAACGTCCCGGGCGTCCGTCGGTCCCGTCCCGGGGGCCCGTCTCCAAGCCGCTTCCACCCCTGTTCAGCCTGTCGCACCATCGCTTGACCCGCTTTCCCGACTTGCCGCCGTTGCGGGTGATCGAGCCGGGCGTACTGTTCGCCGAAGTCGATCTGGGGGTGGCCGAGGGCGTGCCCGGCCAGGCCGACAAGCTCTACGTCTATCTGCCGGCGGGCGATCACCGGCCCAAGTCGCTCCCCTGCATCCTGATCGCCCCGGCCGGCACGAACCTGCTCACGGGCATCGCGTTGAGCGAGGACGACCGGCCCGAGCACCTCCCCTACGTACGCGCGGGCTTCGCCGTGGTGGCCTACGAGTTGGACGGGCCCCTGGACGGGGAGTCCGCGGAGGAGCTGCGTCGGGCCTACGAGGCGTTTCGCGAGGCCGGGGCGGGCATGATCAACGCGCGAAACGCCGCCGAGTACGTGTTCACGAAGGTGCACCAGGTCGATCCCGACCGGCTCTACGCGGCCGGGCACAGCTCGGCGGGCACGGTGGCCCTGCTGTTGGCCGCACACAACTCGGAGATCGCGGCGTGCGTGGCCTATGCCGCCGCGCCCGACGTGCGGCAGTTCCACGCCCAGACTCTCGCGGATCTCGAGCAGGAATTGCCCGGCTTCGATGATTTCGCGCGCCGGGCCTCCCCGATCGAACACGCCGCGAGAATCCGCTGTCCCGTGCTCCTGTTCCACTCCCAGGCCGATCGGGTTGCTCACGTGTCGGAATCGAAGCTGATGGCCGACGCGCTCCGCGGGGCCGGCAGCAGGCCGACCCTGCAGCTCGCTTCCCGCGGCGACCACTACAACTCGATGATCGACGAGGGAATCCCGTTTGCGATTGACTGGCTCGATGGACTCCCCGGGCCGAGCCGTCCGACCGGCGTTGCAGCGCTGCCGCAAGCGGTGGATGCCCCGGCCGCGGTGGCCGATCCGGTGCCCTGGACGGTGAAGCTCGACCCGGTAGCCGCGCCGCCGGTCGCGCTCGGGGCGAAGCCGGTTCCCCTGAGGAGTTCGCGAGCGGAGCTGGTGCGGATCGTCTTCTCGTCGCCGGAAGCAGGCCGGGCGGTTGCGCTCAACCAGGACCGGGTCGGCGGGGCCAACGCCGCGATCTGGCTCGACGTTTGCGACCTGGCCGCCGCGCAACACGTCGATCGCATCGGGCTTTCGAGCAAGTGCAAGCTCCACGCGACGAACCCCGGCGGCACGCTGGTCCTGCTCACCGCCGGCACGCAGGCCCAGGTCTGGTCGATCGCGGATCGCAAGCCCGTCGCCTCATGGAAATACACCAACGATTCGCAGGGCGAGGCGGAATGGGCCCGATTCGGCGACGACGACCACGTGGCCATCCTGGGGCGCAACGGCGACTTGGTCTTTTGGCAGGTTTCCGAGTATCGCAAGCTGTTCTCGCTCGGCCGGGTCGAATGCGCGACGATGACGCCCGGCGGGCAGTACGTCGTGGCCCTGATCCCACGCATGGCCGCGCTGGGGGGACACGTCTGCGATGCCCGCTCGGGCGAGCTGCGAGGGAGCCTCAAACCCCCGAGCCTGGCGAGCTGGCAGCCCGAAATCTGCGCGCCAAAACCCGACGGCACGCTGCTGGCCGCCATCGGACGCAACCGGCTGGTGGTCTGGAACATGGGCTCCGGGGAGCTGGTCGGCGAAGCCGATCGAGCCCCCACCGGGCGCACGCTCCATTTCGTGGGCAACAACTTGCTGCTCATCGACGGGCAGATCCTCCACCCGGGCACCGGCCGCGTGACCTGGCGATACCAGATCGACGGCATGGCCGGCGTGCTCGATTGGCAGAAGCTCCACGGAAGCCCCGACGGGCGCCCCTGGATCATGGTCTCGCGGTCCGTGCAGGACCCGGTCTACCTGGTGCCGCTCGACGCGGCCGACGCGGCGGCGCGGGCCGCGCTGGCGGCAGCGGGTCGGCCGGTGGTCCGGGGCATGACTCGGATCACTGCGGACGCGGTGCTCGGGCCCGCGGGCGGTGCCCCAGCGGTTCCGGTCGGACCTCTTGTAGGCGTCGAGGGCGCCGCGCCCGACGGCGTGCAGAAGCAAATCCGCGAAGTCTACGTCGATCTGATTGCCGGCGACCCGGCCGGGCTGGCCGAGCGGCTTCGCTGGCACCCGGGCGAGCGGGAGCCGAGCGTGGGGCTCCGATGGGGAGTTGGCGTGCAATGGACCGGGGAGGACGCCGGGCAGGAAATCCGCAGCGAGCAGCAGTTCACCCAGGCCACGGGGAACGTCGGGCCGGGGATCGTGGCCGCGCTGAAGCAACGGCTCGCCCAGGGCAAGTTCGGCGACTGGCCCGCGGCATCCGGCTCGCAGATCGACCACGTGGTGTTCCTCGGCAGCGACGATCTTGCCAACCTGCTCGACGACGCGCGGCGCATCGCCCTGGACCGGCTCGTGCTGATCAACCTCACGGTCAAAACGATCGGTTTCCAGCGGCGGCGCGACGTGACGATGGTCGTCCGGCTGGTCGACGTGGCGAGCGGCCAGTCGCAGTGGGCCTCGCCGTCGCTCAGCGCCAGCCAGATGATGGCGGCGGCGCGGGCCGGCGGCAACCCGGGCGCGGCGATGGTCGCCGAGGTGATGAAGGAGATCGACGCCAAACACCAGCTTGCGCCCATGCCGGCCCTGCGCCCCGAGCACGTCGAGAGCCGCGTGGCTGCGATGGCCGGGGGCCTTTCGGACAAGCCCGATGAGATGCTCCCCGTGCTCGTCGAACTGCGCTACTACCAGGCCAAGGGACTGCTCCCGGCCGAACGGGCGGCGGAACTCTACGACCGCATCCTGGGCACGGGTCGCGGGCGCCTGCTGGCCGGCGACGACGAGGCGGAACGCCGCGAGGCGCTCTCCGCATGGCTGGCGCCGTGAGAACGAAAAAGGGACCAGGTACGCTTTGCCTTCAACGGCCCGAAGGGTGCTTCGCACATAATGAACTTGGTCCCGTTTTTTGCTGCTCCTACTCGCGAATCAGCTCCAGCACCCACTTCGGCGGCCGGATCGGCTTGCCCGACGTGTCGGTCACGGCGTGGACCGTCCGGCCGCGGCAGACCGGCCCGCCGCCGCCGGCGTGCTCGATTACCACGTCGAAGCGCATCCGGGCCTTCGACTGCATCGAGACGGTGGTGGTCATCTTCAAGAGGTCGTCGTAGACCGCGGTGCCGAGGAACTCGGCGTGGGCCTCGACCAGCGGCAGCATCACGCCCCGCTTTTCCCACTGCCGGTAGGGCACGCCCGTCGTGCGGCAAAGCTCGGTCCGCCCCCGCTCGAACCACTCCAGGACCCGGGAGTTGTAGTACGTTCCCATCTGGTCCGTTTCGCTGTAGCGGATGCGGAGGTAGTGGACGTGCGTCAGGGGCATGGCAGGGACAGTACGCAGAGGCCAGAGGACAGTGGGCGAAGGGCAGAGCGTAGAGGTTGGAGTGTGGAGGGTTGAGGATTGCAAATTGAAAATTGCAAATTGTCAACTGCAAATTGATTCCGGGTTGAGCGCTGCTTCGTTATGGATTCGGGCTGAGCAGCGGAAACGGTGCTGGTTTCCTCTATCTCCCGAACAGGTTTCGCAGCCCCAGCGCGAAAATGATCCGCAGCGCGGCGGCGGCCTCTTTCATGTTGATCTTCGACGCGCCCCGTTGGCGGTCGACGAAGACGATGGGCGTTTCGCCGAATCGGGCACCCAGGCGCTTCAGGTGCCAGAGGATCTCCTCCTGGAACGAATAGCCGCGGCTCTTAACGGCGCCGAAGTCGAGCCGCCGAAGCACCTCCGTGCGATAACACCGAAACGCCCCGCTACAGTCTTTGGGCTTCAGCCCCAAGAGCCAGCGGGCGTAGAGGTTCACCCCCCGGCTCATCACGTGCCGCTTAAGCCCCCACCCCTCGACGCCCCCGCCCGGCACGTAGCGCGAACCGATCATCACGTCGACCGCCGGGCCGTCCTCGGGGTCCATTCCCTCGATCAACGCCGGCAGGTGCTTCGGGTGGTGGCTGAAGTCGGCGTCCATGTTCAACACGTAGCGATAGCCGTGGTCGATGGCGTGCTCCATGCCCGCGATGATCGCCGAGCCCAGCCCCAGCTTCCCTTCGCGATGCAGGCAGCGGAGCCGCTCGTCCTGGTGCGACCTCTCGTCACACCAGCGGCCGGTGCCGTCGGGCGAGTTGTCGTCGATCACCAACAAGTCGGCGTCCGGCACCACGCGGAAGATCTGCTCGACCAGCTCGGGCAGGTTCTCCATCTCGTTGTACGTGGCCACCGTGATCAGGGTCTGCCGGACCTCGGGCATCGGCGCGTCTCCGTCAACCGCTGCGACGGTCAGGATTGTAGCAGAAGGCATGATCCTTACGAACCTCGGCTGTGCTGAGAGGCTGTCCGGAAAGCGTCTGTAGTGACGCGATTCATCGGGTCTTCTTGCGGAAAAACGGCCTTCGGCTGGCTCGGGACCGCATGAATGCGGTCACTACGGGCTTTTCGGACAGCCTCTGAGCGTGTCACCCTGACGGTCTTGCCCTGTGCAAGTATAATGCACCGTTTAGCCCCGCTGCCGCCCACTCGCCCCACTCGCTCCGCTCGCCCTGATTGCCGCATCGATGTCGTCCCCCGCCCGAGCGATTCCGCCTGCGCCCGCCACGCCCGACCTACTGCTGCCGGCCCCGGCGGAAGAACCGCATGGCACCGTCCCGGCCTACGGCCGCCCCTTCTGGATGGCCTACGTGGCCAACACCCTGCTGATGGTGGGCATCGCGCTGTTGTTCCGCTACGCCGATCTGATCACGGTGCTGGGCGGTACGGAGTTCCACCTGGGCTGGATCGTGGGCATCGGCACCGTGGGGGCGCTGGCCATGCGACTGCTACTGGGCCTGGCCATCGACCACTACGGGGCCCGGGCCGTCTGGATCGGCTCGGCCTTGATCCTGGCGGCAAGCTGCTTCGCCCACCTGGCCGTCGGCAGTTGCACCACGCCGACGATCTACCTGCTGCGCATCGTGTTCACCTGCGCCGTGGCCGGGGTGTTCGGCTCGTCGATGACGTTCGTTTCCGCCCGGGTGCCGCCCATCCGCGTGGCCGAGCTGGTCGGCATGTTGGGCACGGCCGGGTTCCTGGGCATCATCCTGGGCACCCAGCTCGGCGACCTCCTGTTGGGCACCGAGACGATCCGCCGGGCCCAGGTCGATTGGATGTTCGCGGCGGCCGGGCTGCTGACGATCCTTTCGGCGGGATTCGCCTGCCTGGCCACCTGGGGCTCAGCCCGACCCCGGCCGCGGAGCCGCCCGCCGCTCTGGACCTTGCTCCGGCAGTACAACCCGGGCATCGTCCTGGTGATGGGGGTGGCCATGGGGATAGGGCTGGGGCTGCCGACCACGTTCCTGCGGACCTATGCCGCCGAGCTGGGGATCGCCAAGATCGGTCTCTTCTTCGGGGTCTATGCCCCGGCCGCCCTGGCCACCCGGCTGCTCACGCGGCGCTTGCCCGAACGCTTCGGCACCAAGCCGATGATCCTGGCCGGTGCCGCGGCGATCGTGGTAAGCCAGTTCCTGTTTCTGCTGGTCCGCGACGCCTGGCACCTGGTCATCCCGGGGCTGACCTACGGGATTGCCCACGGGCTGATGTTCCCCTCCGTGGTGGGGGCAGGGACCCGAACGTTCCCCCGCCGCCACCGTGGACTGGCCATGGTCCTGGTCCAGGGGACCTGGGACATGGGTCAGCTCATCGGGGCCCCGGCCGCGGGACTGATCGTCGAGTACAGCTTCCTGGCGGGATTGCCTGCCTATCCTGCGCTGTTTCTCTCCGTTGCCACAATGATGACCTGCGTGGGCGTGCTTTACGGCCGGAGCCGCCCGCGGATAGCCCCCCAGCCATCCCAGATCCCCTAGAAAAGGTACTACGTACCTTTTTTGCGGCAATCTGGGAGGTGTGGGTAAAGTCATGTCTGGTGGAAGGGTTCTGATACTCGCTCTGGCAGAGCGTACCTGTCGCCTCTGTTGGTTGTGATTTCGGGCTGGGGGCGGTAGGATCGTGGCTGTTCTACGGGGAGACCAACACTACACCACACCTTTTCACGGGGAGTCGCCGCCATGAGCCAACACGACGCCAAGCACGCCGACGGACCGCAGTTTCAGGCCCACTGCTGCCCTTGCACGCCTCCCGAGGAGGCAGGTCGAGAGGGTTTCTCGCGGCGCCGCTTCCTGGGCGGCGTCGGGGCCGGCGCGTTGGGGGGAATGGCCCTGACCGGCTTGTCCTGGTCGGCGCTCTCGGCGGCCGAGGCCGAGTTAGACGCCGCCCCGCCCCGCAAGCCGCTAAAGGTCAAGCCGATCCTCGTTTACAGCACGCCCACCCGGCGCCAGCAAACGAGCTGGCGCAATTGGGGCGGCATCCAGACCCAGCAGGACGCCGAGCAGGAGGTGGCCCGCATCCGCGGCGAGATCGACGCGATGAAGAAGAAGGCCGACTTCCCGGTGGAGTTCCTGCCCGTGGCCCCGGTCCGCGGCGCCGGCGACTTAAACGCCGCGGGCGACGTGAAGGACGCCGACGTGGCCATCGTCTACGCGGCGGGCGGGTGGGGGGGCGCGTTCCGCGCGGTGACCGACCTGGGCAAGCCGATGATCGTCTTCTGCCGCCACAAGTCGGGGCCGGTTTACTTGTGGTACGAGATCGTCCATCCCCGCTATCTCCGCCAGCATACCGACAAGCTGGCCGTCGACGCGGCCGACTACGACGACGTGGTGGTCGACGACCTCGACGAGGTGCTCTGGCGGCTGCGGGCCCATTGCGGGCTGGTCAACACCGTGGGCAGCACGATCGTGGCCCTGGGCGGGGCCGGCGGCTGGGCCCAGCCGGGCGGCAAGAGCGCCGGACTGGCCCGCGACCGCTTCCAGCTCGACATCCGGGAAATCTCGTACGATGATTTGGGGAAGCTGATCCAGGACGCCCGGGCCGACGAGGCCGCGGTGAAGCGGGCCAACGAACGGGCCGCCGCCTACCTGAAAATCCCCAACACCACGCTGGAGACCGAGAAGGAGTTCGTCGAGCGCTGCTTCCTGCTCGAGGAGATATTCCGCCGCTTGATGAAGGAGGCCGACTGTCGGGCATTCACGATCAACCACTGCATGGGCACGATCATGCCCGCCTCCGAAACCACCGCCTGCCTGCCGCTCTGCACGCTGAACGACGACGGCTACCTGGCCTTCTGCGAATCGGACTTCGTGGTGGTTCCCTCGGGCATCCTCATGGGGAACATCACGGGCAAGCCGCCGTTCCTGCACAACCCGACCTATCCGCACCATGGTCTGATCACACTTGCCCACTGTACCGCCCCGCGCAAGATGGACGGCAAGACGCTCGAGCCGGTGCGGATCGTGACCCACTTCGAATCGGACTACGGCGCCGCGCCCAAGGTAGAAATGCGCAAGGGGCAGCAGCTCACGATGCTCAACCCCGACTTCGAGGCCGAGTGCTACATGGGCCTGACCGGCACGATCGTCGACCACCCGTTCCTGCCCATCTGCCGCTCGCAGATCGACGTGAAGCCCGACTGCTGCGACAAGCTCCTGACCGAGAAGATGCGGGGCTTCCACTGGATGACCGTTTACGGCAACTACCTGCGCGAGGCGCAGTACGCGCTGAAGCGGGTGGGGATCGGGTTGGAACGGTTGGGCTGAGCGATTCTCGGGCAAATCCGAATCTCGAAATCCGAAATCCGAAACAAATTCGAATCCTCAAATCCGAAATGTTCCAAACACGCCGCCCGTCAACTGAAGGCCCGAGGCGACAGCCCGCGAGCACGTTTGGCGTTTTGAACATTCGGTATTGAGATTTTGTTTCGGATTTCGTGCTTCGGATTTCGTTATTCAACCTCCGAAGGTCCCGATCTCGACGTTGCCCATGGACCCTTCCGACCTTGACCTCTGGCACATGCGGCGGGCCCTCGAGTTGGCGGCGGGGGGGCGGGGGTGCGTTGAGCCCAACCCCATGGTCGGCTGCGTGATCGTGCGCGGGGCCGAGATCATCGGCGAGGGGTGGCACCGGCGCTTCGGCGGGCCGCACGCCGAGGTCGAGGCCCTGCGGATCGCCGGCCCCCGGGCGGCCGGGGCCACGATGCACGTCACGCTCGAGCCCTGCTGCCATGAAGGGAAGACCCCGCCCTGCACCGAGGCGGTGATCGCGGCGGGGCTTGGGCGCGTGGTGGTTGCCTGCCGCGATCCGTTTCCGCAGGTCGCCGGCGGCGGCGTGGCCCGGCTCCGCGAGGCCGGCATCCAAGTCGACGTGGGGCTCGCCGAGCACGAGGCCCGGCGCCTCAACGCCCCCTACTTCAAGCTCGTCGAGACCGGCCGGCCCTGGATCATGGCCAAGTGGGCCATGACGCTCGACGGCAAGATCGCCACGCGCACGGGCCACAGCCGCTGGATCTCGTGCGAGGCGTCGCGGGCGATCGTCCACGGGCTTCGCGGCCGGATCGATGCGATCGTGGTGGGGCGCGAGACGGCCGTGCGCGATGACCCGCAGCTTACGGCCCGGCCGCCCGGGCCCCGGACGGCGCTGCGGATCGTGCTCGACACGCGGGCCACCCTGCCGCCGGCAAGCCAGTTGGTCCAGACGGCGGGCGAAGTGCCCGTGCTGGTCGCGGTCGGTGCCGCGGCGGGCGAAGCGGACCGCCGCCGGTTGGCCGACGCCGGCTGCGAGGTCTTCGAGTGCGGGGGAGAGACCCATGCCGACCGGTTGGCGTCGCTCTTGGACGAGCTGGGCCGGCGGCGCCAGACCAATGTGCTGGTCGAAGGAGGCGGACGCGTGCTGGGCAGCTTCCTGGACCTCGGGCAGATCGACGAGGTCCACGTGTTCCTGGCCCCGAAGCTCGTGGGTGGGGCCGAGGCCCCCGGTCCGCTGGCCGGGCGTGGCGTGGCCGAAGTGGCCGAGGGGCTTCAGCTTGATTTCCCCGAAGTGCGGCCCGTGGGCAGCGACGTGTACGTCCATGGCCGCGTCTTGCGGGGAAAGGGCCGGATGGTAGAATAAGTGTCCGAGGTACCCCCCGCAAGTTGGAGTACGACGGCCTTCCAAGGCCGTCGGGGACTTGGATGCCGCGGCGACGGCCTTGGAAGGCCGTCGTACTTTGGAGAACAGACGGGCTAGAGCCTGGACTGGAACGATCGAGTATCCAAGCACACGCCGCGATGGGCGAATAACCCGCGGGCGACGGTCTGCGCACCCCAACGAGTGCGACCACTAACCGAAGGGAACCACCCATGTCGATGAAAGCGAAATGTCCGAACTGCGGCGGGGCGATCACGATTACTGAGGAGATGTTCGGCCAGACGGCGAGCTGTCCGGACTGCGGGGCCAAGATACGCGTGCCGGCGAAGCCCGGCGGCGCGCCGGGCCCGCAACCGGGGGCGGCACCCGCCGCGCCGGCACCGGCGGCGCAGCCGGGTCCCCCGGAAATGCCCGGGGGCCCGCCCCCCCTGCCCGCGCAAGGTGCCGCGGCGCCCGGTCCCCCCGCGATGCCGCAGATCGACCCTTCGGCCGGGCCCTTCGTCGACACCGGGCCGGGTGCCGGCTCCGTGGCGGCCCAGGTTCGAGGCCGGCGCCGACCGCTGGACCCGAAGATCGTCATCGGCGCGGTCGCCGTGGTGGGAATCTTGGGGCTGATCGGGGTGGGCCTGGCGTTGATGATGGGGGGCGGCGGCGCGCCCGACGCGATTCGGTACATGCCCGCCGATGCCCAGGTTATCGCCTCGATCGATGTCGCGGGACTGCTCGACAGCGGTCTTTACCAACGGTTTGCCAACGAGGATTCGCCCATGGGCGACTTCCGCGAGGAGATGATGAGGGAAACGGGCCTCGCGCCGGAGGACGTCCAGCGGATCGTCGTCGGCGGCAGCGGCGCTCAAAACATGGTCGGCGTGGCCGAGCTGAGCAAGTCGATGGACATCGCGGCGTTCGTGGAGAAGCAAACCGACAAGGGTGCCCGGGAGGAAAAGGTCGGCGAGGCCACGGTCCACGTGACCGGCAGGGAGGCATTCCACTTCCCCAACGATCGGAGGATCGTATTCGGCAGTGCGTCGAAGCTCCGCGAGATCCTCAACCCCCAGCGGACCGCCGGCCTGTCGCCGAAAATGGAGGAGCTGGTCGGGGACCTCGACTTCTCGCGGACGGTGGCCGTGGCGTTCGTGATCACGCCGGGGAGCGGCCTGACGGCCGAGATGCCCATGGCACCCGGCATGGACCAGGTCGAGGCCCTCACGGTGCACGCCGACGTGGGCTCGGATTTGCGCGTGGACGCGACCGTCCACTGCAAGGACAGCGAGATTGCCAGCAATCTGAAGGATATGGTCGACGGGATGCTGGCCATGGTCAAGCAGAACCCGAACGTGCCCGACGAGGCCCGCCAGATGATGGATTCCCTTTCGATCTCCGTCTCGGGCAGCCAAATCCGGGCCAGCGTGACGATCAGCGAGGAGCTGATCGACCAGGCGTCGGAGAACTTGCCCGGGACGATGCCCTTCTGAGCGGCAACGAAAAAGGGACCTGGCTTTCGCGGTTTCGTCCTTTCGAGCTTTCGTGATTCTCCGATCATTCTGCGTGCCGTTTTCATAGCGGCACCTGGTCTTGTTGCCAAACTCTCCGTTTTTCCCTTTCCCCCTTTCCCCTTTTCCCTCCGCCGAGGCCCACCGCCCGGTGCCCCGAAAACTTGAAACGGCCCCCTCGGCGTGCCACAATATCGGGCGTCATGGGCGACCGCGCCCTGGGTTCCCCTCTCGATCCGGCAAAGGAGAAAGCGATGAATCTGCACGAGGGAGTCCGTTGGAGCTGTCTGTTGGTGTTGGCTTTCGCCGCGGCGATGATCGTCGTGGGCGCGTCGGCCGTGGCGGCCGACGGGCCGAGCGACGAGGAGATCCAGAAGATCACCGAGGCCCTGCCCGAGAAGGCCACCGTCAAGCCGGCCAAGCCGCGCAGGCTCTTGATCTTCTGCCGCACCGAGGGTTTTCGCCACAGCTCGATCCCCTACGGGGCCGCGGCCCTGGAACTGATGGGCGAGAAGACCGGGGCCTGGGAGTCGCTGATCAGCGACGACATGGCCATGTTCGAGCCCGATAGGCTCAAGGAGTTCGACGCCGTGGTGTTCAACAACACGGTGAGCCTGAAGTTCGAGAATCCCGAGCACCGGCAGGCGTTGATCGACTTCATCGAGGGCGGCGGGGGTATGGTCGGCATCCACGGCGGGGCCGACAACTTCAAGAACTGGCCCGAGGGGGCCGCCATGATGGGCGCGGTCTTCTCCGGCCACCCATGGGGTATATGTCCCACCAAGATCGACGACCCGGGCCACCCGCTCGTGCGCGTCTTCGAGGGCAAGGGCTTCTGGATCCGCGACGAGATGTACCGGTTCGGCGGCCCCTACAGCCGCGAGAAGCTCCGCGTGCTTTTGAGCATGGATGCCGAGAAGGGCGACCCGAACAACAAGGGCCGCGAGGACCGCGACAACCCGGTGGCCTGGATCCAGCAAGTCGGCAAGGGGCGCACGTTTTATTGCTCGCTGGGGCACCAGCACCAGATCTTCTGGAACCCCACGCTCCTTCAATTCTACCTCGACGGCGTGCAGTACGCCCTGGGCGACCTGAAGGCCGACGCCACGCCCAGCGCCAATCTCAACCCCCAGCCCAAGCCGGCCCTGCCGCCGGAGAAAGAGAAGTAGTCGGGCGAGCGACCTTTTGGAGTGCGGCGATTCATCGCCGCTTTCTGGAGCCGCAGCCAACGGTATACAATCGGACGGGCCGGCGCGCGGCCCGACGCTCGCAACGAGTTTCGGAAAGCGGCGACAAATCGCCGCACTCCAAAATCAGGGCACGTACCTGATCACGAACACCTGCTGCGGCTTGTAGCCGCCGCCGCGCAGGGTGTAGAAGAGATCGTGCGCCGTCGCGTAGATCACGCCCGGCTGGTCGCCGTGGCCCTGGTCGTTGAGCTTCTTCAGCACGTTGGTCTTGCAGTCGTAGACCCAGGTTCCGTCCTCGGGTGCAATCAGCAGGCAGTCGTGCTTCGGCGAGTAGCAGTAGTTCCACGCCTTGATCTCCGGGGCGTTTGCCCCGGACGGCTCGACGCGGCAGTCGATCCGCTCCCAGCGGTTGGCGTTCAGTTCGTACGCGAAAAGGGCGTTGCACTTGCCCGTCTCGGGGTCCTTCATGCCGTACCAGAGGACGCGGTCGCGCCGGGTGTCGTAGACGATCTTGGCCCGGTCGTTGGTCTCGGCCGGCGTGTCGCTACCCTCGATGCGGCTTAGGGTCATGGCCTCGAAGTCGGCCCGCCACACGCCGAAGGGGCTTCCGCGGTAGTACCGGGCACTGACGTTGAAAAGGCCCGCCGCCCCGTTCATCTCGACGGCCAGCCCCCGGCCGCCCGGCCCGACCTTCTCGATCTGCTCCGGGGAGTACCGCATCCGATCGGGATCGTACAACAGCGACCCACCGAAGAAGCTGATCTTTCCCAGGTCGGAGCAGTAGACGTAGTGGTGGTATCCGTGGTGCGTTCCCTTCTCGTGGTAGAACGACGGGTGCCAGCCGGGTCCGTCGGGACATCCGTAGGGGTGCGGTGGGAACTCGGGGTTCCACGACTCCATCCAGAGGTTGCTCTTCAGGTCGTACTGGCTCACTTCGTTGCCCATGTAGGCCGAGTGACCGCCGCCCCAGAGCACGATCTGGTCGCGCTCCCAGTCGTAGCAGAACGACCCATACGCCCGGCCCCAGCCGCTGTACTCGGCGGGGAACTCGGTCCAGGTGTTCGGCTCGACAGCCGCGATCCGCTGCTTGTGCTCTTCAACGAGCCCGCGGTACTCTTCCTGCGTCTTCGGCAAATGTTCCCACGCCCGCTGGTACTTGTCGTCGCGCCAGACGTCGGCGGGCGTCCATCCTTCGACCAGCGCGTCGTCGCCGCCGGGCATCTCCAACACGTCAGCTCGATCCGGATCCAGGCGGAGCAAGAGCGTCTTTCGTGACTGCCCGACCATGTCGACGAGCACATGGACGTCCTCGACCGGGTCATACTCCATGGCGATCCAGCTTGTGGGTGGATAGCCTTCTCGCCCGAAGTCGCGGGCGTCCACGTCAATCCTCGCCCACCTGTCGATGCCGGTGCCGAAGATCCACACACTCCCGTCCTGTTGTGCCAAAACGATGACGCCGTGTTTGGGGTCGTAGTCCATGGCCACCATGCCGTGGCCGGAAGGAGGCGGATGGTTCCCCAAGACAGCGCCCGCGCCCCACGGCCGTTCCCAGCGCCGCGTCTTGCATTGGTACAGCCACGTGTCGGCGAAGTAGCGGTCTTCGCCATCTCCACCCCACAGCACGATGGCCTGCGCCTTGGGGTCGTACACCATGCGGGCGTAGTGTCGCGGACGCGGGGCAACGGCCAGGAGCTCTTGGGTGTGCATCGCCTGCTCCGATGCCCTCTCGAGCGCCCGAAACGCTCTCCAGCCGTCGGCGGCATCGAGTGCGTCGGCAGCCGCCTGCAGCTCCCTGAGAGCGCCGATGCCCAGCGATCCGCTCGCCAGCGCGAATTGGAGCCGCTGATAGTCGGATCCGGAAGCCTGCCAGTCGACAAGCCTGCCGGTGAGCTTCTGGGTCCTTTCGGCGATCTCCCGGCAGGTGTCGGCCAGCTCTCCCGCCGGCTTGCCGTGCATCTTGTCGCTATACTCGAAAGCGACTGCCCGCACCGCGCCCCACAAATCGCGGAGTCGGCGCCGCAGATCGCCGACTTCCCGGTTCGCGGAAAGGACGTTCTCCGAAGCGGTCTGGACCTTGCGCCATCGGTTCTGCCTGGGGCTATAGGTCCAGGTTCCCCGCCGGTCCCAGCGGTCGGGAGTCCACGCCCCCTCGGGCCGCTCTTGGCGCACGTCGCCCGGTTTGGCCTGGTACGCCCGCAGGTACCCGCCGCCGAAGAGCACCACTTCCTTGTTCACCGGGTCCCAGGCCATGGTGCCGAGCATCACGTCGGGCGGGGCGTCGGCCAGCGCCACGTCGAGGTTCTCGAACCGCCGCTCGGCCGGGTCGTAGGTGAACGTGGAGCCGCCCAGGTAGTAGAAGACCTTCTTCTCCTCGGGCAGGTAGCAGAGCTGGTTGGCGTGCCAGAAGCCCCGGTTGTGGCCGGGCAGGGCCGGGATCGGCTCCCCCTCCCGCTCGACCCACTCGGTGTAGTACGAATGGCGGCCGAGGAACGCCTCGACCCGGCCGGCCTCGGGCACCAGCTCCCGCCACTCGCGTTTTGCCGTGTCGAACAGCTCGGTCCAGTAGCGGGTCGAGAGGGTCCGGCCCCGCCAGTCCTTCCGCGCACGAATGCCCCAGAGGAACATCCCGCGCTCCTCGGGCAAGTAGACGATCCCGGCCAACGTGCCGCCGTCCTCTTCGTCTTCGACGACGACCCACTTGTTTACGGGCAACTCGGCAGCGTGGGCAGCCGCGATGGGCAGCATGGCCAGCACGGCGAGGAAGAACAGCGGCCAACAGGGCATGGTCACGTGGCGGTTCATCGGTTGGGCTCCTCTCCCTGGTCAGTCGGCCGCGAGCAGCCGGGCGTACAACCCCGCAACACTTGAGCGATCTGATGTACGACGGCCTTCCAAGGCCGTCGCCCTCGTGGGGAGGTGCTCGACGGCCTTGGAAGGCCGTCGTACAAAGCGATTCGCCACTTGGCTGGAGTGTTGCCCGACTGCGAATCAGCTTACCCGATCGGCGGCCGCGCGTCCAAGACGCCGCAGGATCAGCCAAAACGGCGGCAGGTAGATCACGTCGGAGAAGAAGACCACCGTGGCGAAGCCCCACCCGAGCTTGCCCGCCGCCACGTAGCCCAGGGCCAACGCCGCGGCCAGGGCCTTGCTCAGGAAGCCCAGCAGCAGGATGTTGCGGTTTTCGACCGGCCGGGCAGCCACCATCAGGTAGCCCACGCCGAACAGGGCCACGAGGATGCCCGCCACCTGCACGGGCAGCACCAGCTCCGGCTTGGCCACGCCCAGCAGCTTGTAGCCCTCGTGGTAGAACACGATCATGCTCGCCCCGGCTGCCAGGTTCCAGCAGCCGGCCACGCGGAGCACGAAACGCATCCAGGGGCGCAGCGGCGGTTCGGCGGGGCAACGCAACGTCACTTCACCTCGGGCAACAAAAAGGGGACGGGGCTAATTTGCCGGAACGGCCCGAAGGGTGCTTCGCACAAATTAGCCCCGTCCCCTTCTTGTTGCCTACTTCACCTCGAGCATCCGCCGAAGCGCCTCCAGCGCCCAGCGGGCCGTCTCCGGCTCGACCTCGATCACGCCCACCGGCGTGCCGGCCGCCAGGTTCTCGAGCGACCAGCAGAGGTGGGCCAGGTCGATGCGGTACATGGTCGCGCACATGCAGACCACGGGCGAGAGGAAGTGGATTTCCTGCTCGGGGTGTTCGTGCTTGAGGCGCTCGACCAGGTGCAGCTCGGTGCCCACGGCCCAGCGGGTGCCCGGCGGGGCCTCGCGCACCGCCCGGATGATCTTGCCCGTCGAGCCCACCTCGTCGGCCCGGTCGACCACCTCCATCATGCACTCGGGGTGGACCAGGATTTTGATGCCCGGGTACCGCTCGCGGAACTGCTCGACGTGCTGGGGCAAAAACATTTGGTGGACGCTGCAATGCCCTCGCCAGAGGATCACCCGGCTGCGGCGCAGGTCCTCCTCGCGGTTGCCGCCCAGCTCGTGGTCGCGCGGGTTCCAGACGCACATCTGTTGAAGCGGGATGCCCATGGCCCGGGCCGTGTTGCGGCCCAGGTGCTGGTCGGGGAAGAAGAGCACCCGGCTTCGGCGGGCGAAGGCCCAATCGAGTGCCCCCGCCGCGTTGGCCGACGTGCAGACGATCCCCCCGCGCCGGCCGCAAAACGCCTTCAAGGACGCCGCCGAGTTGACGTAGGTGATCGGCATCAGGTCGTCCGTGTCGATCACCTCGCCGAGCTGCTCCCAGCAGTCCTCGACCTGGTCGATGTCGGCCATGTCGGCCAGCGAGCAGCCGGCACCCAGGTCGGGCAAAACCACCGTGACCCGGCGCCCGCCGCGCTCGGCCAGGCGTTCGGGCCGGTTGGCCAGGACGTCGGCCGTCTCGGCCATGAAGTGGACGCCGCAGAAGGCGATCGCCTCGCAGCGGGTGTCGGCCGCGGCCTCTTGGCTGAGCTGGTAGCTGTCGCCCCGCAGGTCCGAAAGCTCCACCACTTCGTCCCGCTGGTAGTGGTGGCCGAGGATCAACAGGCGCGGACCCAGCTCCTCGCGGACCTTCCGGATCCGCGCCGTAAGCTCTTCGCTCTCAAGCGATTTGTACGGCTCGATCTCGAACGTGGGCGAAGGGGTCTCTCCGATAACGCTCATCACACTCGGTCCGGCAAATCGTAGTCGCAGGCGGCTCGCCTGCGATGAGTTCGTGGCGGCACGGGGGCGTTGAAGTCCTGGGACAGGCGAGCCGCCCGTCGGTACGTGACGTTGCGGGACAGGCGAGCCGCCTGTCCCTACGGAAGTATACCCACCCGGCACCCGCCAAGACAGAGGCGCGCCGCCCGCCGGCTACCGCGAGTCATCGTCATCCGCCTCTTCACCGCGATCATCGACCACGCGCGTGTCGATGATTACGTCGCGGGGCGGCGACTCTTCGGCGTGAGGCGGCCAACCGGGCGGAGGGCCGCTCCAGCCGGGCGGAGGGCCGAAGTGCATTCGGGCCTGAATTCGCTGCTTCAGGCGCCGCCTGAGCACCGCCCGGACCGGCGGCACCAGCAGGGCAAACCCCACCGTGTCGGTCAACACGCCGGGCGTGACCAGCAGCACGCCGGCCAGCAGGATCATCAGCCCGTCCAACAACGGGTCGCCGGGCAGGCGCCCGGCCTCCAATTCCTCGTGGACTCTTCGCCAGCACCGGGACCCCTGCCAGCGGGCCAGATAAGCCCCCAATATACCGGTGCCCAACACGATCCCCAGCGTGTACTGCCAGCCGATCTCGTCGGCCAGGATCAACAGCAGCACCAGCTCGACGAGCGGGACCAGCGTGAACAACAGGACCAGGCGCAACAGCATTCTCTCTCACTTCGACATTCGTGATTCGACGCTCGATATTCGATATTCTCTGCGACACAGCCCTCCCGGAAAAGAGCTGGACGAAAAGGAATATCTCCCGCGGCCTGCGTTGGCCCCTCGACCTTCCGTTCCTGCCCGGCAAGCCGGCAAGGGCGGAGACCCCTGGCAGGCGTGTCAAACGAAACAAGAGTTACATAAACCGCACCGAAGCAAGCCGCCGGCGAACGCCGCGTTGGAACTTGACGTCCGGGTGGCCGATGGCCAGGCCGACGCCGACTTGGTTTTCCGGCGGGATACCCAGCTTCTGCTTGACCTCCTTGTGCTGGTTCAACGCCGCGGTGGTGCCGATCATGCAGGTGCCCAGACCCAATGATTCGGCCGCCAGCATCGCGTAGGTGGCCACGATCACACAGTCGGCCGCGTCGGCCAGCGGTGTGTGGTGAAACAGCATGGCCGCGGGCGCGTCGTAGAGGAACCGGTCGTCGCCCTTGGCCCGGTGGGCGAGAATGGTCTTCAAGAGCGGCTTGACGAAGTCGCGCAACATTCGGCAGAGCTTCTTGCCCAGCATCGGCCGCATCAGCAGGAGCGTCACGGGATTGCAGAACTTCACGGTCCGGGCAAACGCCTCGGCGGCCAGGTCGGTAAACTGCCGGACCTGCTCGCGGCCGGGGAACACCACCACGCCGACCTCGTGCGGCGGGATGCCCATCGGGGCGGTGGCCGCCATGGCCACGATCCACTCGAGCGATTCGCGGTCGACCTCCTGCGCAGTGTACTTGCGCATGCTGCGGCGCCGGACGAGCAGGGCTTCGAGCTGGTCGGCCGTGGCCCGCTCTCCAAGGGCCGTCAGCTCGATCGAGTCGTCGCCGGTCAATCCCCGACCCGACACGGTGATCGCGCCGGCCGGGCAGACGGCCGTGCAGTGGCCGCACGCGATGCACCCGGCAAACTCCCCGCTGCCCGCGCGGGGATAGCCGTCGTCGGCCTGGAGCACCTTGTCGGGGCAAACGTCGATGCACAGGCCGCACTGCGTGCAGGCCTGCCGGTCGACGCCGGGCCGGCCGCTTACGGAAAAGTCGATTCCCATGCCCTCTCCTTCGGTATTCGCAGGACGGGACGAGCAGCGCAGCGACGCCGGCCTATCGACTTCACCTCGTAGTGACCCGATTCATCGGGTCGCTGCCGGCGACGGCCTTTCATTCTACAGCTTCACACGTTCGGCGGGCCACGGCCGATCGCCCTCGGGTGGCGCATGAGCGCTTGCTGCGCGCAGGCTCAGCCGCTGCGCCCCTGCGGCGGCCACGTCGGCCAGGGTTGAGGAGGTTCCACACCGTTGGGTTGCGAGCGCAGACCGCGCCAGGGAAGACGGGGAGAGGGCGCGGGGGATGGCCGGGTGAGGCGCCGGCCGGAGCACTGGCGCGGAGTGCAGCTCGCTGGGGCTCCGGCGGCTACTGCGTCGTGGTGTTCTTGTACTTCTCGGCCAGGGCCTGATAGTGTTGGGCCTCTTGCTCGGCGCCCAGCTCGCCGTGCATCGCGGCCAGGTTGCCGTAGGGGATCGAGAGGGACGATTCCCCCAGCGTGCCCTGGCGCACGGCCTCCTCCATCAGCGCGATGCCGAACTGGGTCAGATCGACCGCGTTGTCGCGCTGGCCGGTCTGCCAGTAGGAAACCCCCATACTCACGAAGGTCTGTCCGTGGCGTCCCAGCTCGCCGAAGAACTGGCCCGGCACCGGCCTTTTCAACAGCGGCACGGCCTTGTCGTACCAGCTTATGGCCAGGCGGTGGTTCTTGTTGCGCGACGCCTGGATTGAGCCCATGCGGAAGTACAAACGCCCCAGCAGGTAGTCGGCCGTGACGACCTGGTTGCGTCGCGAGCTGGTTTCGAGGTATTCGATGGCCCGCTCGCCGTATTTCAGGGCCGCCTCGTGGTCGCCCCGCATCTCGTAGACCTGCAGGGCGTCGTACAGCGCCACGCCCAGCTCCCACTTCAGGCGTTCCTTTTCGGCGGGCTCGGCCGCGGCGATCAGCTCCTCGCCCAGGCGGACCATGTTGGCGGTCCACCGCTCGGGGTCGAGCTTGCCGCGCAGCCCCACGCCGATGGCCAGGGCCCGGGCGGCCACGCGGAAGGCGTGCTTCTCCGTGCCCCCTTCGGTGCGCACGAAGTCCTTGGCCAGGGCCTCGGCCAGCTCGAGCCAGCGGGCAACGGCCGTCTCCTTGTCTTTCCAACTACCCCAGGCGATGTCGTGCGCGGCGCCTAGGTGGGCGTCGATCAGCACCTCCTTGGCCGCCACGCGGATGGCCGGGTGGGCGTTGAGCGCCAGCGGATCGGCCGTTCGCACCGCCTCGGTGTGGTACTGGATGGCCTGGGCGTAGTTCGGCTTGGTTCCCGACGCCGTCAGATCGCCCAACAGGCACAGTGCCCGGGCCTTGATGTGCGGGCGCTGGTCGCCCACCTCGACCGCTTTCTTGGCCTCCGCAACCGCCTCGGTCAGCTTGCCGGTGTGTGCCAGGACCCGGGCCCGGGTGACGTGATACTCGGGATTGCCGGGATCGAGGCGCACGGCCTCGGCACTGGCCTCGACCGCTTTCTTCGCTTCGCCGGCGTCGAGCAGCAGCCGGGCGTGCAGCCAGTGGGCCCGGGCATTGCCCGGTTCCATGGCCAACGCGTTGCGCACGTCGGCCAGGCTGGTCTCGACGTCGGCGTCGAGACTCGTCTCGGCCCGCAGCAGGAACGGCTCGGCCGTGATCGGCTCGAGGATGATGTGCGAGACCTCCATGGTGGGCTTGCCCGAATCGTCGCTCGGAGTGAACGCGAACAGCACGCCGCGCTCGGGATAGACCTGGCCCTGGACATTGCCCAGGTCGTCGGAGATCAGCACCGGCCGGATGCTGGTCAGTTCGAGCTGTTGCGCCACGGAGTTGGCCGGGAAGGTGCGGTCGAAGCGGATCACGACCGAGATCACCGTGTCCTGGAAGTAGCTCACCTCGACCCGCTTGAACGGCTCGACCGTGAACAGGTGCATCAGGACCTGGCCCTGCTTGCGGATCTCCTTCGGCGCGCCCCATGCCTTGGCCACCTCGTCGGCCGTGGTCTTTCCGGGCAGCACGCCCTTGAAGCTGGCCGGCTCGAACGCGGCCGCGCCGGAGCTGATTGGATCGGGGGTCGGGGTGAGGGGCTCGTCGGCCGGTGCGGGCCCTTTCGTGGCGGGCGTGGGCGCCGTCGCTTCGGCGGCGGGTGCGCTCTGTTTGGCGGTCGGTGCGGTGTCTTCGGCCGCGGGCGCCGTTTCTTCGGCGGTCGGTGCGGCTTGGGCCGGGGTGGGGGCATGCGCGGTGTCATCCGCCGGCGAGGACGACGCTTCGGCCGGCTGGCTTTGCGTCCCGGCCGCGCCCGGCAGCAGGGCATCCTGGCCCGCCAAAGGCGTCCCGAGGAGTAACAGCGCCGCCAAGGCCGCCGATGTGCTGATGAGTCGTCGAGGCGATGCGAACCGCATTGTTCGTTCCTCCTTGAACTGAGCCGGGCAGCCCCGGGCGGCCGCCGCCGACACACGCCGCCCGGGCGTGCTCGCGTGGGTCGGGTGACCCGATCCGTGGGCCCCCCTTTGAGACGGGATTGATTCCGCCTGGTAGTGTACCGGGGTGCGGTAGTCTACTCGGTGGGGAGGCACCAAGTCCAGACGAAATTCCAGCGTTTTCTGCCGGTTTTCGTGAGACTCGACACCCTCGTTCTCAAGCCGGAGCTTGGGAACGAGAGTCAGATCGCAAAGTCTTACCCACAAAGGACTTACGAGGAAGCTCGATCCCGAAGCCCACACAGCCGCTCGACGTGCCCCTCGGCAAACGGCACGGCAGCACCGGGGGGCGGCGGATCGGGAACCAGGCGTGAAGCCACTGCTTGCAGGACGGCCTCGACCCCCTCGCCGCGAAGCGCGCAGGTGGCCAGGCCCGGCGGGCGCTCGCCGGGATCGGGCGTCAGGTCGCTCTTGTTGTGAACCACCAGGGCCGAGGGCCGCTGGTGCACGAACCGCTGCTCCTCGGCCGTGAAAGGCCGGCTGCGGTCAAACACCAGCACCACCAGGTCGGCCTCGCCGAGCCGGCGTCGGGCCTCTTCGACCCCCGCCCGCTCGATCGGGTCCCCCCCGGCCCGGAGCCCGGCCGTGTCGAGCAGCTCCACCGGCCAGCCGCCGACGGCCGTTGTGGCGGTGAGCACGTCGCGAGTGGTTCCGGGAGTGGGGTGGGTAATGGCCCGGGTGTAGCCCAGCACCGCGTTGACTAGCGTGCTCTTGCCCACGTTGACCGGCCCGGCCACCGCCACCCGCCACGGCCGGACCAGGTGCCGCCCGAGCGGCGCCCGGCCCAGCAGCGTGTCGATCTCGCTGAGCGCCGCCGACGTTTTTCCGCGCTGAAGTTGCCCTTCGATCGCATCGAAGGCCCGGCGGAGCGCTCCGTAATACTGGTCCAGGAGGATGGCCGCGGTCCGTCGGGTCCGGGCTTCGGCCAGCGCGCGACGGGCGGCCGCCGCGATGGGGTCCTCATGGTGCGTTCCGGCCCACTCTCTCCAATCGACCTGCCGACAGCCCCGCGCGACGAGCAACCCTTCGATCATGGCGGACGCCGCGTGTCCCCCATGGCAGTGCACCTCGACCGAGTCCTCCCCCCGGCAGCGGACGATCACTTCCTCGTGTCCTTCGGGCCGCCCTTCTCGTTCATCACCCTCCGCTTTGCGCGTCTCTTCCCGCGCGCGATTCACGACGTGCCCGTACACCAGCCGATCGTTCGGCCGCGCGGCCAGCCCCCGCCCGTCCTTTGCCCGAAATACCCCCTCGACCACGGCGCGCGCCCCCACTCCTTCCACCAACAGCGTTGCCACCGCCCCGCGCCCCGGCGGGGTCAACCAAACCATAGAGGGGACGCTGCTCTTTTCCATGCCATGCGGGTCCGTTTTTCGTTTGATCGTTGCCTCATCCAACGGAGGTGCTTTCCTGGTCGGGCAAGAGCGCGATGATCTCGCGCCCGGCCTCTTCGACCGACTTGCCCGTCACGTCGATCTCGCGCCAGCCGTGCTTGCGGCAGACCTCAGCGGCGTGATGAACCTCGCGGCGGACCGCGTCGAGCGCGGCGTAAGGGTGCTCGGGAATCCCGGTCTGCACCGCCCGCACCCGACGCAGCTCCACCAGCCTGCCCGGACTCATCAACAGCCCGAACACCCGCTCGGCCGGCACGGCTTCGAGTGCCTCGGGCATCGGGATTTCGGGCACGATGGGGACGTTGGCCGCGAACCAGCCGCGATAGGCCAGGTAGAGCATGGTGGGCGTCTTCATCGAGCGAGAGACCCCCACGAGCACGACCTCGGCCCGGTCCAGCTCCTCGACGTTTTGCCCGTCGTCGTGGCGAAAGGCAAAGTCGACGGCCTCGATTTCCCGCGACCGGGCCTCGACGAGCTGGCGCATGAGCCCCGGCTTTTCCTGGGGTGAAAGAGCTAGGTGGGTCGCCAGGCGCTCGAGCACGGGCCCCATCATGTCCAGTGCGTCGACCCCTTGGGTCCGCGCCTCTTCGAGCATCATCCGCCTCAGCTCGTCGGAGACCAGCGTGTGCATCACGACCGCGCTCTGACCGGCCGCCTCGGCCACCACGGCGTGGACCTGCTCCGGCGTGCGCACCCCCCGCCGGCGCACCAACCGGACCAGCGCGTCGCGAAACTGCGCCAGCGCGGCGCGCACCACCCGCTCGGCCGTGTCGCCGCTGGCGTCGGAGACGACGTAGACGGTCAACCCACCCGCGTGCTCGGGCATGGGTCCTCTCCCTGTCATATCCACACGGGGTGTGCCTGCTGTTTCTCTCACGGCCCCGCTTCCGCCGGCTGGGCCGTCTCGGCCGTCGGGTGCTCGCGGAGCTGTCGCCACAAGCGCCGAAGCGAACGCAGGCCGCCCGAAGGAGGCGTGCCCGGCGCGTAGGCCACGCGGCAGTACATGTCGGCCAGCCGGCGGGAATTCTCTGCAAGGTCGGGGTCCCGGGCGCCGACCCGGGCGGCGAACTCGTGCGGCGTCTGCTCCGGCCCTCGCGGGCAGCCGTGTTCCCGGGCCCATGCCTCCAGGGCGGCGAAGGTCATACGGATCAACTCCTCGGCAGAATACCGCGCAGCCTCGCCGCCGGCGAAGGGGTCGACAAGCGCGGAAAAAGGCGGCGGGGGCGACTCCACTTCAGGTTCGCCCGGGCCGGCATCCGGCTTCGGCGCTTGACGGCGGAACCGACCCCGCCACAGCCCCCGCCAGCTCGCCAGTAGCTCGCGCAGCGATTGCCACAGCCCCTTGCGCACCCGCCACAGCCAGAAGGCCGCCACGACAAGGATCACCCCGAAGATGACGTAGCGGATGACCGTCAAGGCGGTCTCGTTGGACCACCATCGAGGCTCGCGCGGCGAGCGGCGCGGCGATCCGGCGACGGGCTGCTCGCCGCCGTCCCCACCGGTCTGCTCAGTCGGTTGCGGCGATTTGTTCTGTTTGGAGGATCCTGCTTCGCCCTCGTCGCCTTGAGTGCCGGTTTCGCTCGTGCGTTCGCTGCCGTTGCTCGTGTCGGAGCCCGGCTGCTTGTGGTCGTCGGGATCGGAGCCCTCGTCGTGCCCGCCGTCGGTTGCGCCACGCGGTCCGCCACGGTCGTGTTCGGCGGCGTCGCGGCCGACGGCCCCCGGCGACGATTCCCGCCCCGGCGAGCCGAGCCCCAGGGGCATTTCGGCCAGTGCGTACTCGGCATTCGGCCGTGGCAACAGCGCCGCGACGCCCAACAACGCGGCAATCAGAACACCCCCGGTCGCCATCCAGACCCCCGCGACGGCCGGCGGCATTCGTAGCCGGCGCTGGCGGAGATACCGCCTCAGCCCGAGAAAGCTGGTCAGGAGCAACAGCCCAAGCCCGCTGGCCACGTAGGCGACCAACAGGGCGAACACGTACCGGCGCCGCGCGAGGCTTGCGCCCGGGACGAAGAGCTGCCCCAGGCCGAACAGCGGCAGGGCGGCCAGCGAGAAGTAGACCACCCATAGCCCGTGCGCGTGCGGGCGGCGGTCGGTCCGTATCCGAAAAGGGGTCAGACCCCTTAAATCCAGGGGGTCCGACCCCTTTTCGGATAGGCTTTTGACCTCGCGCGAGGTGAGCCCCTCGGGCTCCGGCGACGGCTCGGGCGTTTCCGCCGTGCCTTGGGCCGGGCCGACGGTGGTGCGGACCTCGAGTCCGGCCGTCTGCAGCAAGCCCGCGTCCGAGGTGTCCCGACTCTCGTCGACGTGGGTGCAGTCCCAGGTGAGCTTATCGACACACCACCAGACCACACCCAGCAGGATCAGGTTGATCGCCCAGGCGTATGCGCCCAGGTCGCCCTCGTACTGAACGAACCGGCGAAGTGCCATGTACGTCACGAGTCCCAGCGGCACGGCAAACAATCTGGCCCGCTCACGGCCTTGCTCAATCGCGATCCGGGCGGTCAGGACCGCGGCGAACACGAACGCGGCAAAGATGAAGTGCAGGCGCTCGCCGTACCGGCCCTGGTACGAAACCTCCAGCAGGAAAAACAGCAGACTGGTGACCAGCAGCATGACCAGCACCGGGCTGACGGCGATCGCCAGGTAGTCGGCCAGGGTTGGGCGAAGTCGTCGGCTCATCGCAGCACGTAGTCCCGGCAGACGGTGGCCACGGCGGACTTGTCTTCCAGGTGTCGGGTCTCGATCCCCTCGGCCACTAGGCGCCCGGCGGCCGTCTCGAAGTCGTGCACCTCGAACGTATTGAGCACCACGCTGACGGCGAACCCCCGGCGCCGAAGGTTCGCCAGCACGGCCACCGTCTCCGGGCCGGCGGAGCCGAGGATCGCCAGCACCGTGGCGTCGCGGGGCAGGCGGCTGGTGGTCTCGGCGATGAGTTGGGAAAACGTCAGTCCGTCGGTGGTCTCCACGCGCGCGAGCGTCTCCAGAATCCTCATGAACTGCTCGGGCCCGCGCCGCGTGGGCACGACGACCGGCCGGAGCCGGTCGCTGGTTTCGAGCATCGAGGCGGCGCGGCGGGCGGCCCGGCGCGAGCGGTGGTCGTAGTCCCAGCCCTCCTGCCGGATGCGGTCGGCGGCGTCGCGCCCGTTGGTGACCAACCCCACCTGCCGGCCCATTTCGTAGACCGCGCCGGCCAGCGAGGCGGCCGCCGTCACGGCCAGCTCTGCGCGATACTCCCCATGACGGGCCGGATACGACGCCTCGTGGAAGTCGAGCACGATCGTGGCCCCGGCCACGGTCGAGGGCTCGTAGAGCTTGCTGTGCAGCTCGCCGGTCCGGGCGGTGGCCCGCCAGTGGATACGGTTCAGAGGATCGCCTGCCTCGTACGCCCGGACGCCCGCGATCCGGGTGGGGTCTTCGTACAGTCGGTGCGTCAGCCGGACCTCGCCGATGGGGCGTCGCGAGGCGACGTCGAAGCCCTCGATCCGCACCACTTCCGGATAGACCAACAAGAAATGCGGCTCGCTCAAGACCCGGTGGCGCCGGTGCAGTCCGAACAGGTCGCCCGTCTCGAGCACCAGGGGCCCGATCTGGAAATAGCCGCGCTGGCGGCATTCCAGTTGGTACGTGAGAACCCGACGCCCGCGGCCGCGGAGCATGGTCATCTGCAGCCGCCGTCCTTTCACCGCAAGGCGCGGGGGCGGGGGCAACAGGGCGTGGCGCGGCAGCAGGTCCTCGACGAGCACCCAGGGGACCGGCGCCCGGCCGTTGTTCTTTAGCTCGATCACCACGGCCACCGTGTCGCCCACGCCGGCCGAGTACCGGTTGCACTCCCGAAAAGCCGAGAGGCTTTCGGCCCAGACGCGCGCCAGCGCCCGGCTGACGAGCATTACGCCCAGAAGCGCGTACATGGAATAGGCCAGAAGCCCCAGGTCGAAAACCAGGGCCGTGGCCAACAGCAGCAGGACCCCGAGAAACCACTTCATTGCCACTGGAACCCTTCTCCCTCCGAAAGGATCGGCACCCGCACTTCGGCCACGATCTCGGAGACGACCTCTTCGGCGGTGACCTTGCGCAGCCGGCTCTCCGGGCGGAGGATCAACCGGTGGGTGAGCACCGGGCCGGCGACCTTCTTCACGTCGTCGGGCTGGACGAACTCGCGGCCCGAGGCCGCAGCCAACGCCTGCGACGCCCTGAACAGGGCAATCGACGCCCGGGGACTGGCCCCCAGGCTCAGCTCGTCGCACTTCCGCGTGTCGTGGACGATCTGCGTGAGGTAGCGGCGGACCTTCTCGTCGACGTGTATCTCGCGCACAGCCCGTTGGCAGGCCTGCAGCTCCTCGGGCGAGACGACCGGCTCGAGCCGCTCGAGGGGATGCTCCCTTTCGAGGCGCCCGAGCATTGTGAGCTCCTCGTCCATGCTCGGATAGCCGAGGCTGAAACGCATGAGGAAGCGGTCCAACTGGGCCTCGGGCAGCGGAAACGTCCCTTCGTGGTCGATCGGGTTCTGCGTGGCCATGACCAGAAAGGGCTGGTCGAGCGGGTGGGTCACGCCGTCGACGGTGACCCGCGATTCGGCCATGGCCTCGAGCAACGCCGACTGGGTCCGCGGCGTGGCCCGGTTGATCTCGTCGGCCAGCACGATTTGGGCGAAGACCGGCCCGGGACGAAACTCGAACTCGGCCGTCTTCTGGTTGAAGATCGAGGCCCCGGTCACGTCGGTGGGCAACAGATCGGGCGTGCACTGAATCCGCTTGAACGAACAGCCCACGCTCCTGGACAACGCCCGGGCGAGCATCGTCTTGGCCACGCCGGGGACGTCCTCCAACAGGATGTGCCCCCCTGAGAACCAGGAGACCAGCGAAAGGACTATCTGCCGCCGCTTGCCGACGATCACCCGCTCGACGTTCTCGATGATCCGCTTGGCGGTCGCCGCAATCTGGGTCATGCGGGGCCTCGCGTTCGGCTGTGCCCTCAACCACTGAGTTTATTGCCTCGGGCGACCGAACGCAATGGCCGGCTCAATCCGTGGTGGACCTGCTCGGGCGTGTCGCTGCCCGCTTCGGAGACGACATAGACGGTGAAGGTGGCTGCCTTTACTCCCCCTCGGCCGGCTCGCCCCAATCGGCCGAGAACTTGCGTTTGCACTTGGTACACTGCACGCGCCGGCCGAGGAACGACTGCGGGGCCTTGCTCGCATACCCGCATCCGGGACAGTCGATGCGGTACTTCCGGTCCGAGCGATCGAGGTCCTTCCAGACGTCCTCGGGGACGTTGGGCAGGTGGACGTCGTCGGGCGCGAAGGTAGTCAGCAGCTCCTCGGTGAGCTCGGCGACGCTGACGATGCGGTTGGCCAATCGCCGGATCGCGGTCTCGAACACGTTGCGCACCAGGCGCCCGTTGCCGAAGTGCTCGTCGCGGTTGGCCAGGAGCCACTGAAACCCCAAGAGCAGCTTCGCCCGGACCGGCGCCGGGACCGTGTACCGGTTCTTGCGGCAGAAGATCTCGAAAATTCGCCCCAGCTCGGCCGCCGAATAGTCGGAAAAGATCACCTGCCGGCTGAACCGCGAGGAAAGCCCCGGGTTGCTGCGCAGCAGCCGGCGCATCGGCTCCGGGTAGCCGGCCAGGATGACCACCAGGCGATCACGGTCGTCCTCCATGCGCTTCAGCAGAGTCTGCACCGCCTCGTTGCCGTAGGGGTCGTCGCCGCTCTCGGCCACCAGGCTGTACGCCTCGTCGATGAACAGCACCCCGTCGAGGGCCTCGTCGATGGTCTTGTTCGCTTTGCCGGCGGTCTGTCCGGCGTATTCGGCGACCAGCCCGGAGCGGTCGGTCTCGATCAGGTGGCCCTTCTGAAGAATGCCCAAGGCGCCGAAGATGGAGCCGACGATGCGGGCCACGGTGGTTTTGCCCGTGCCGGGGTTGCCGTGGAAAACCATGTGCAGGCTGAGCCGGGTGGTGGGCAGCCCGCGATTGGCCCGCTCCTGCTGGATCTTCAGGAAGTTGACCAGCGTGCGGACTTCGCGCTTGATGTTGGGGATGCCGATCAGCCCGTCCAGCTCGGCAAGCGCTTCGTCGAGACGCTCTTGGGGCGATTTGCCCTCGTCGGCCCGCTGCTCGGACGGGGGGAGGTCGCACTGGCGGCGCACGTTATCGGCCTCCTGCGGAAGCTCTTCGACCGCCTGGGCCCCCGCGGCCCGTTTCTCGTCGTGCCGCCGCGGCCCGCGAACGCGCCGCTCGGAAAGCTCCCGCTGGAGCTCGTCCTGCATCGCCATCAGGTGCGAGGTGATCTCGGCCAGCCGGTCCTGCTCTTCGAGCCCCATCTCGCCGTCGGCCTTGGCCACCAGGTTCCCCACCCGGGTGACGACCGTTTCCAGCTCGCCGATGTGGTCCCTGAGCGGGGCGAAATCGGCGAAGGGGCGGATCAGGCTCCGCCACTTAAGCTGCGACGCCTGACGCGAAACCTGCTCGCAAGCCATCCAAAGCTCCGCGTCCTCGAGTTGCCGTCCCCAAAGATGGTCGAAGAGCACCCGGGCAAACTCGCGTTCGGCGTCGCTCCACTGCCGGTCGGCCTTGACCACGCTCATGTATATCTTCGTCAGCAGCCCCTTGTGCAGATCGTCCATCAACCGGACGAACTCCTGGGGCGAGCGATCGATCAGGTTCGGGCACTCCTCGATGCACCGCCGCGCGCTGCTCAAATACACCCGCTGGCAATCGTCGATGGCCAGGCGGAACTGTTCGAGGAGGCGTTTGAGACGGTACTCCGACATGGCTCTAGTGACAATTGCGCGACTCTGGTGGCAACAGATTGTGCACAATGTGACTCGTTATGCTATCCGTGGCAGGAACTCGCGGCATTGGCGATACTCATCTAGCGGCAGGTGAATGATGGTTGATTCCTTTCCCGTGTGGCGTACAAAGGACGGCGAGTGCATCCAGTATTCGTATCCGCTTTCGCGGCACCACCAGCCCACCCAATAGTCAGTCTGTCCCCACGTCATCCGTCGCGGCGGCATCGACAGGTACGCGATCGCTGCCCTCGGGGGGAAGACATACGCCTGGGCTCCGTGTGCTCGTCGTGGAACGTCGCGGCAAGGATGCCAGCCGGGCTGCATGGAGTGATTGGCATAGGCCGTGAAGAGAGAAAGCACACCGGTCCTATCGGAAGGCCATACGCCAGTCGAGTCCAGCCAAGCTCTTAGACTGGCAGACATCTGGATATCGTCTTCCAAGACAGCGTAGGCGTCAGCTTGCGGCTCGACTTCCAGGAGAACGGAGACCGCTCTGCGGAAGTTCCGATGAGGACCGAGCCGGTGCGGGTTGCGGAGCACACGAAGCTGACTGACGCTGGCGGGGATCGGTGCATTGGGTTCCGCCACTACAATCGGATTGTCCCAGCCGGCCTCCGCGACGCTGGACAGGGTAGCTTCCAGCCGGGAAGACTCGCGAGGCGCGGTGATAATGGCTATCGCCCACTTCATGTCGTTTCGTAGTGCGTCAGAAAAGGCGCACAACGCGTACCGGTTCAGAGTTCTTCGATCGCTGCAGCCAGTACATCAAACAGTCGCTGACAATGCGGAGCTCTTCGAGCCACCTCCTCGGGGCGTACTTCCGCGAGAATCGCGGGGCCGTGCTTGGTCTTGTGATACTCGCCCTTCCGCGTCCCGCGAGTGGCGCGCTTGAGCGCCTTTCTCAAGTTCTCCTTCGATACCTCTTCCACGTTCGTATTGGACGGCAAGGCCGAAACCTGGAACTCCTTCCCGTAATATGCGGCCAGCTTGTCACGGTCCGCTATCAGCCATGCTTCCATCGTCTGTACCATGAGGTGGCATTGCCGATCCTCCGCTCCGGGATTTCTCCACCCGTCGCCCGAATCGTGCGTGAGGTGGTACCACGGGTTAGCCGATCTCACAGGCGCCTCGGCGTCGACGAGCAACACCACAAGAGCGTCAGGATATTGCCGGAGAGCAAGGCAGAAATCGCGAAATGTGTTCTCGCGACTGCCCCGTGGGAGGGGCCTTAGGTTGATTCGCTTTCTTCGTGCTTTCTCTCTCGGTCCGCGCAGAAACGAGTTGAACGCCGTTCGGAGACTGACCACGCCGGCCTTATCCCGTCCACTCCCCTCGACATAGACCCGAATTTCGGCGGTCACGTAGTTCCTCCGATCTCTCCAGAGATCCACAGTTCGCCGAGTTTGTACTTCTCGAGCCACTCGGAGAGACCGGCCGCGTCGAGACGCCTGAGGTGGCTTCCGTCCTCGTCACGCTCACATACGACAACGGCTTCGGGAACATCACTCAGAGCGGATACCAGTACGTCGGAGTGAGTCGTCACGATGATTTGTGTGCGCTGTGACGCTTCAACGAAAAGCTCCGCAAGCCTCGGCAGAGCGTCGGGATGAAGGGCTATCTCGGGGTCCTCGATGCATACCAGCGGCGGCGGCGAAGGGTGGCAGAGAATCGTCAGCAAACACAGATATCGCAGCGTGCCGTCGGAGAGACGGACGGACGGGACGGGCTGGTGCAGGCTGCGTTCAACAAACGAAGTCTCGATTGTGTTCGCCACCACGCGCTGATTGATATCCTCGACGTGCTCACAGAACCGCCGCAGCTCCGAGAGGAGCCTTGCTCTCCCGTTCGGGCGATTGAATAGATCGTTAAGCACCATTCCCAGGTTGCTCCCGTCCTCGAGCAGGAACCCGGCCGGCAGATCCGCCCGCTGGGGGCCGAGCAAGACGGAACTCGGCCCGATGTGACAGCTACGAAATAGCTGAATCTCTTGCAGAACGTCGCCGAGATAGGTCAACTCCGGGTACCTATCGGGGTCCCTTCGCTGCGATAGTATTGATCGGCTTGAATTGAGTTCGTTTCGCGATAGTGTTCGTTGTTGCCTCGCTATGTGTGTACCGGGAGGCGCATCGCTACTCTCCCGCACGTTCAACGTGGGCTCGCCCACGTAATGCGCATTTCGGTAGAACTGCGTCACTGCGTCGTGGGCCGGGTCGGTAGCCCGTTCGTTCTCGATGCATTCTCCGCCGATCTGCAAACCTTGGCCGACCCGCATCAGCTCAACGCGGTACCGCAGCGGCACGGGACCTTCGGGATAGGAAACGATCGCCTCCAAGTGCAGGTCGATCGGAGGGGAGCCCGCTCCGCCTTTCCACGGCCACTCGGGCATCCCGCCCCCACTCCGGATCGGCGCGGTGATGTCCTTCGGCGCTGCGCGCAGCAGCCCGATCGCTTGGATGAAGTTGGACTTCCCTGAGCCGTTGGGCCCGATCAGGACGTTCAGAGGCTGGAGCTCCACCTCTTCGCCTTCGGGCCCATAGGAGAGGAGATTTGTCAAAGACAGTCTGTGGAGAAGACGTTGACCTTCCATCGTTAGTCACCCCAAGCCAGGCGCCGAGAGAAAGTGGCGGTCGAGTCAGTTTCTGAACCCGGCGCGATTTCCAAAAGGCATGATACCGAAGAACGTGAGTGACGGGGAGCCCCGGGGCCCGCAGTTCGGCCTCACGATGCCAGGTCGCCTACGATCAACTCCGCGTCAGCTCGTGGAACTTTCCCATCAGCTCCCGCGTGACCGGGCCGGGCTTGCCGGTGCCGATGGGGCGGCTGTCGACCTTCACGACCGGGACCACCTCGGCCGCCGTGCCGGTCAGAAAGCACTCCTCGGCGATGTAGACGTCGTGCTTCGTCAGCGCGACCTCGAGCACCTCGATACCGTTATCCCGGGCCAGCCCGATCACGGCGTCTCGTGTGATGCCCTCCAGGATGCCGGCGTCGATGGGCGGGGTGAAGATCCGCCCGCCGCGGACCAGGAAGAGGTTGTCGCCGGTGCACTCGGCCACCTCGCCCTTGTGGTTGAGCATCAGGGCCTCGACACAGCCGGCGTGCATGCCTTCGACCTTGGCCATGATGTTGTTCAGATAGTTCAGCGACTTGACGCGCGGGCTGAGCGAGGCGGGATGGCTGCGCTGGGTGCTGGCGGTGATGATCTCCAGGCCCTGCTCGTACAACTCGGGTGGGTACAGTTCGATGTGGTCGGTGATGATGATCACCTGGGGATCGGTGCACCGCTCGGGACCCAAGCCCAGCGTGCCGCAGCCCCGCGTGATCACCACACGGATATAGCCGTCCTTCAGCCCGTTTGCCTCGAGCGTGTCGACGATGGCCTTGGCCATTTCCTGCTTGCCGATGGGGATCTCCAGGCAGATCGCCCGGGCCGAATGCCACAGCCGGTCGAGGTGCTCGGCGAGCTTGAACACCCGGCCGCCGTAGCTGCGGATACCCTCGAACACCCCGTCGCCGTAGAGCAGCCCGTGGTCGTAGACGCTAATCTTGGCGTCGTCTTTCGGATACAGCTTTCCGTTGATGTAGATTTGCAGCGGCATGGCCTGCTCCCGGGGAACACAGGGGCGACCGAAGTTGTTCCTCGGCCGTTCCCACCTCACTTGACGATCCGCCCGTCGGCCAACTGCACCGTGCGGTCGGCCTGGCCGGCGATGGCCCGGTCGTGCGTCACCATGACTATAGTGAGGTTTCGCTGCCGGTTCAAGGTTCGCAGCACCTCGAGGATGCCCTGGCCGGTGGCGTGGTCGAGGTTGCCGGTGGGCTCGTCGGCCAAGAGCAGCTCGGGATCGGTGACCAAGGCCCGGGCGATGGCCGCCCGCTGCATCTCCCCCCCCGAAAGCTCCGAGGGCAGGTGGGTGAGCCGGTGGCCTAGCCCGAGCATTTTCAGGATCTCCGTGGCCGTCTTGCGATGGCGGTGCCGCTGGCGGAAATAGCCCACCGCGGTCTGGCGGATCATCAGCGGCGCGAGCACGTTTTCCAGCGTCGAGAGCTCCGGCAGCAGGTGATAAAACTGGAAAATCATGCCGAAACGGTGGTTGCGCAGGGCGTCGCGCCCGCTGCTGGCTAGGTTGTCGATCCGGCAGCCGTCGAAGTGGATTTCACCCCTGTCCGGGGCGTCCAGTGTCCCCAAGAGGTGCAGTAGCGTGCTCTTCCCCGACCCGCTCTGCCCGACGATCGCCAGGAACTCCCCCCGGTGGACCCGCAGGTTGACCCCCTTGAGGACCGGGACCTCGATGGGCCCCTTGCGGTAGCTCTTGTGCAGATCGACGGTGCGGAGCTGCTCGGGCCCGGCTGGCTCGCTCTCGGGCAGATCGAAATGAGGGCCCGAAAGCCCGTGCGCCTCGTAGGACGGACTTCCAGTCCGTCCCTCTTCGCGGGACGGATTGGCAATCCGTCCCACAGGGGCTTGTGCCATATCGTGCGACGGACTGGAAGTCCGTCCCACATCATCCTTGTGTCGCGGGCGCAGGGCCGCGTAGGGTTCGTTACTCATGGCGGAGTGCCTCCACCGGGTGCAACATGGCGGCGCGCAAGGCCGGCAGCACGCTGGCCAGCACGGCGATGGTCATGGCCCCGCCCACGATCCAGGCGACCGTAAACGGGTTCACAATGGCGGGGATCTTGTAGAAGTAGTAGATCGACGGATCGAACACGGGCCGGCCGGTGAGCCAACCCAAGAGCTGGGCGATCCCGTTGATGTTCCTGACGAACAGCAGCCCGAGCACCGTCCCCACGCCCGAGCCGACCAGCCCCAGCGACAGCCCGTAGCCGAGGAATATCCCCGCCACGCCCCGGCGCGAGGCCCCCAGCGACTTCATGATCCCGATGTCCCGGGTCTTCTCGACCACGATCATCAGGAAGATGGCCAGGATGCCGAACCCGGCCACGGCGATGATCAGGAACAAGAGCACGTTGAGGATGGCCGTCTCCATCTCGACCGCGGCCAAGAGCGCCCCCTGCCGGTCGCGCCAGGTCTGCACCACGTACAGCTCCGCCGGGAACGCCCCCGAAGCGAGCAGGCGGTCGCGAACCGCGGCGGGGTCGACGCCCGGGCGGGTCTTGATCTGAATCGAGCTGACGTTGCCGATCCCCGTGCTGGGGTCGATCATCCCGCGAAGCTCCTGCAGCTTGCGAATCGGCACGAACACGAAGCTCGAGTCGTATTCGCTCATCTTGCTCTCGTAGAGATCGACGATGGTGAACTTGTCGCTGATCGGCTTCGGCGGCGTGCCGGCCGTGGGGAAGGTGAGCTGCACGTCGTCGCCCGGCAAGAGCAGGAAGCGGTCCTCGGCGTCCGGCATGCGGTAGCTGACCAGCCCGAACCCGACCACCGCGCCGGTGTGCTGGTCGACCATCGGATCGAACTCGGCGGGGTCCCGGGCGCGAACGGTGAAGGGATCGACCAGCGGGTCCGACGCCCCGGCCCCGGTGCCGGTCACGGCCGGCGCCGCTTGACCATCGGCTTCCAGCAGCCCCGGCGGTGGCCGAAGGTTTTCATTGCCCGTCGGCGGTGCGGCGGCACCCTCGGGCGTCGCCGATTCGTGTGGCGAGTACTCGGGCGGCGGCACCGTGGTCGGCTGGCGGAACGGGTCGGGTGGCACCTCCGCCCGATCGGCCCCGTCGCGCTCGAACTGCCGCTGGAACTCGCGGAGCCGCGCCACCCGCCGGCGGTGCGTCCAGCCCGCGTCGGTCATCTGGGCGCGGACGGGGGCCTCGTCGCCCGCCTGGTGGTCGCGCGTATCGTAGCCGCCGGGGCGAAGCTCGAAGCTCATTCCCGCGGGCACCCGGTTGTCGGGGTGCTGCAAGTAATGGGCAAAGTCGCTGACGGCCGACTGGGTGGCCTCCTCGATGCCGATCACGTTCACCTGGCGTGTCTGCCACTCGCCGCCGTAGCGGAAGCTGAGCATCGCCGGGACCACCACCGTGGGCGTCATCCCCTCGATCAGGTCGCCGGCCACCTGGCGGATCCGTTCCTGCTGCCACTCGCCGTCGGGCATGCCCGCCAGGTCCCGCGACTCGACCACCAGGTCGGAGAGGATCCCGTGGATGCGGTCCTGCATCTCCGTGGTAAAGCCCGACATCACCGAGTTGACCACGATCATCGTGGCCACGCCCAACGTGACGCTGACGATCGACGCTAAGGCGATGTACCGCGTGCGGAGATACCGCCAACAGAGAAGGAGCTTGTACATGGGTCAGTCTTCCTTGACTTCGTGAATGACGAAATCCGAATGACGAATGACGAAGATTCGACGTCAGAACGTTTCGTCATTCGTCATTCGTGCTTCGTCATTCTCTCGCTATTCCACCTCCGGCCGCAACAGCGGAAACAGAATCACCTCCCGGATCGTGGGGGAATCGGTCAACAGCATCACCAGCCGGTCGATGCCGATCCCCAGCCCGCCGGCCGGCGGCATCCCGTGCTTTAGCGCCCGGATGAAGTCGCGGTCCATCCGGGCCATCGACTCCTCCTCGGGCAACCCCTC
>Ga0180438_10001320_pt1 | contig 44105 bp, 57 predicted proteins | sample SS_ome_12_FD_132455 | JGI IMG/M metagenome (GOLD analysis project Ga0180438, IMG submission 132455) | Hypersaline lake sediment archaeal communities from the Salton Sea, California, USA - SS_3_D_2 metaG | ecosystem: Environmental > Aquatic > Non-marine Saline and Alkaline > Hypersaline >...
CCTCCACCGCGAAGGCAGGCCCGCGCCCTCTACCGGACCTCATCTCTAACGACCAGGAACGTGAACCACCTAGAAGGTCGATGCGAATTGAATCGCCGGCTGAGCTCGCCATCGTGAATCTCCTTAGATCTGTTATGCAGATTAGTCGGATTCGTCTCTTCAAAGGCGGCCAGGATTTCACGTGAAATGTGAAGCGTTTCACGTTTTTTGCACTGTTTTTGAGATAACATATCTAGTGATATTAACTACTTTCACGTTTTTCACGTTTTTTAGGGCTATATTAATTGAGAACGGTATATTGTTTGAGATTATTAAGAGCCCAAATGCTGAAACAATAGACATTGTTATAAGGAATAGTGGTAAAAAAACGTGAAAACGTGAAAACTCACGTGGAAGGTTTTTCTTTGGGTCAAGGTAGGGGGCGCTGGGGGCGGCGCCAACCGCGCCTTTCAGCATTTTGGGCCGCGGATTCCACGCAGGCCTCAAAGAGACCACAGGAAGCCCGAAAACATGCGAAAAACGTGAAAATAATGTGATTCGAGGTGAAATCATCACTTCTCCTATGGCGCCGGTTTTTTGCGGTCTCTCCAGGCCTCATAGATACCTCCTGGAGCATAAATTAATATGAGAATAGCTACGGCAGAGACCAAAGCGAGCGCAATATTGAATGCCAGCCAGATGAGCTTGTATATCATTACTTCCACTCCCAGGTGGCGGCGAGTTCCACGCCGCGGTAACAACGCTGCGTCCCGATCCGCTTGTCCCACTCGACTTGGGGGTAGTTTAACCGAACCTGCTCCATAAAGTTTCCCTTCTGCATGGGCTTGCAGGAGCTCTCGTCGCACCACTGCCGATAGGCTTTCCACAGGTCGGTCATCGGCATGTCCAAATTCGAACCGAAGACGCACGACTCTTCTATAAAGGCGACGGCCGTGTTGATCCTCTGCTTGTACACGTTCTTGCTGGCTATCATTGACTCCGTCTCGAGGATCGTGTTGTTCTCCAGCACCTCCTGGAGGCCGGCCAGGGCCCAGTTGAGTATCCCGCTCAAGTTCTCCTCCTGCATCAAGCGGTCGCGGAGGCCGGTGTCATCGGCGTTGCCTTCGAAACGCACCTTGTACTCGACGACCCAGATGCGGCGGAAGAAGGCGTACGTCTTTTCCTTAATCTTAGGGTAGCTGTTCGCCGAGATGATATGCTTGGCGATCGGCTTAAAGTTCACATCCTCCTTGTTCTTGCGCTCGGCCTCGATCCAGTCGCCGCTGGTCAGCTCCTTGAAAGCCGTCACCTCGAGTGGCTCGCTCGTCGTCTCCGAGGTCAGGTTGACGAGCTTGTCGCGGATCTGCGCCGGCCCGAAGCGCGACTCCATGCGCTTCAGACTAATGTGGCAGCAGTTCTCCGGGCCGAGCATGGCCGCCAACACGTCCTGGACGACGCCCTTGCCGTTGCCGCCACCGCCGATCTGGATCATAGCGCACGGGAAAATGATGGTCGGCAAAAAGCAGTAGCCGAAGAACTGCTTGTGGACCACGACCTTGTCGGGATCTTCCGGAAACATTTCAAGCAGCTTGTCCTCCCACTCCACGAAGGAGGCCTCGGGATCGTACTTCACGGGTATTTGCGTCCGCGAATAGTATTCGGGGGCGTGGGGGCGGGTCTCGCCCGTCTTGACGTTGAGCATGACGTTCTTGCAGTTGATCCAGTACGGATCATGGACGAAGATCTCCGGGTCGAGAAAGCAGTCGGCCCGCAGGATCTTGAGCGTGGAGTCCATCCAGGTCGGCTTGGCGTGGACGCCCAGGGCGCGCACGATTTCCTGCTCCAAAGGGGAGCGGCTCAACGGCTGCCAGAGGCCGCGCTCTTTGTTGTAGCGCCAAAACTGATCGCCATACTCCTCGTATTCGTGGACCAGCGGGGCGTGTTTTTTCTTGAGGTGGGCGGCGTGGATGGAGGGGTTGTAGTCGCAACGGCCATTGCTCGCGATCATCAGGCCCGGGCAGCCGACAACGGGCTCTTTCTCGGCCCGGCGTTTGTCTCTCGTCCCGGTTCGGGTGCGGCCGTAGTTCTCATGAAACTCGGCTAAATTGGCGTCGCCTGATATCCTGGCGCGGGCGTCGCGCCACTTATAACCCTTGCAGGAATTGTGGAAGCAGGTGTACGTGAGCCGGCCGTCCGAGCTTTGGACGATCGCGCCTTCCTTGCGGTGGGATTCGTCGAAGACGCAATCGATCCGGTACACCGTCTTACCACCGTCCTCCTTGACGGTGTACGGAATCCCGTAATACCCGAGATACTCGCCGACCTTGAGCCGGCCGAGATCCGTCTGATCGTCGGCCGGCGGCGGGTATGGCTTTTTCTCCGACTTCGGCGCCTTGAACTGCTCGAAGAACTCGATCGTGTTGGCCGGCATGAGACCCTAGATATTTTTTATCAGGATCAATGCCATCAAAAACAGGGCAATGCCGATTGCGATCCACCAGGGGCGCTCATCGCCCCGGCGGGCCTGCCGGCGTTTCTCCAAGTAATGGGTCGCCGCGAAAATGCCTTCAACCCTGGCCGTGTCGTACTCTTTCATCTTCTTGCTCCTTTATCCCCGTACTTTGATGATCTCGGACCGACGGTGCGGCCGATCCGGTGTGCCGTCACCCTTGCGGTTGTAGGTGCCATAATAGCGGGCCAGTTGAACCGGCTTGTATGTGCCGGCGTCGACCTCCACGTCATCATTTGAGAATCGATCGCCCAGGTGGGCCAGGAAATTTCGGATCGGCGCCGTGGCGCGCTGGATCGCCTCGTCGTCGTGCGGCTCAAGGCAGATCGAAGGATCGCACTTGAGCCAAAGATGAAAACCGTTGCCGCTGGAGGCAAATATATTGAGCTTTCCGCCCTTATTTTTCACGTAGACGGCGATGTCTAGCGCCAGGCGGTAGGCGGCCGTGCGCTCCTCGTTGCTTGACGGGATGCCGGTCGGTCGGCGCGGATCTAAGTCGATCAAGGCCCAGCGAAAACAGACGATCTCCCTATTTTTTGTCAGTGGTACCTTGTCCTTGTAGGCGATGAGCCGGTTATTTGCCCTTGCCAGCAGGCTGGGCGTCACCGGGTTGGCGACAAAGTAAATCGAGGTGGGGTTGTGCTTCTCCAAGGCCTTGACGGCCGCCTCCAACTGGGTGCCGCCGTTGAAGTAACCGAAAACGATGTCTCGCGCCCAGCCGTCCCAGGATCCCTTGCCCTGGAGCCCGAAGGCGCGCAGCTCGGTCACTTCGCCCTCTTCGAAAAAGATGCTGTATATATCGTGCTTCTTGACACTCACATCATATCCGGCGAGTCGACAATCTCAGGATCTTTTTGCCAATGCGGGCAGTTTTCACAGATAGGATCCTTCTCTTTGCGGTGCCACGTGCAAACCTCCACGTCGACCTCGCGCGGCGGCTGGTAACCATAGCACCATAACGTCGTGGACACGATCTCCCCTTAGATAGCTGCGGCCCCCACCACGATTAAGGCGCCACCCACGAGCTTTCCGTACCCCTCGTACTGCCACCGACGCCGCCGCGGCTGTAGACGCTATACATATTCCTTGATGCCGTAAAGATGCTCCAACTCCACGCGCGGAGCGTCCTTCAGGTCGCCCTCGCGGCGGGCGTCGATCAAAAGATTCAAGGCGTGGACGACGCCGACCATCCGGTCCATCCGCAGGTTCCCGCGCCCCTTCATCAAGGCGAAATTGGCCTGCGTCAGTCCCATAATTATGGCCACGTCCTTGTCGGCGATCCCTAGCTTGCTCGTAATGTAATTGAAAGACGCGCGGAAGATGTTGGGATCCGGCTCTTCCGGACCCAGGGCCCGCACGGCCTGATAGCTGTTTTGATACATCGGCGCACTCTCCTGTCCCGAAATGAGGGTAAGGATATGTTACCTTTTCCCCAAAATGCAAGCAAAAAATAACAAATCAGTTGACAATCGGCGTTTTTTTTCCTAGAAAATGTTACCATTACGTTATCGATTTTACCGTTTTGTTATTTTTCGAGGGAAAAAAATCGGTCAAAATTAACCGGGCCGTAATAATCGGCCCCAAAATCGGGAGAAAAAGATCATGGCGGAGTTACTGGAAAGATACCGCCGGCGGATCGCCTTCGGTCAATGGATCCGGTCCAAGCGGAGGGAGAACCAGGTCAGCCAGGAGGCCCTGGCCAAGGCCTTGGGCTGGCCCAATAAGGCCAACGTGAGCAACGTGGAGACAGGCAAGCAATACTTCCCTAACAATCTCCTCTTGCGCCTATCAACGGCCTTGGGGGTGGACTTTGGCGAGGTCCTGAGGGCCCTGCGGGAGGCCGACCAGGATAAATACAACGAACTGCAGGAGGATATTGTCACGTACTGGAAGATGTTCAAGCACCAGATGGATGGCGCCGCGGAGAAGCTGGACCAAGGGCGATTATCCGGGCGAGGAAACAGGAAAGGCGCTGGCCGCCTACGATCCGAGAGCGCCCCCAAATGGCCTCAACACGCTTTCCGGCCAGACTACCCGTTAGTTGACCATATTATACATTATCAGACGTTGATAGACCGCTCGCGGAAAAATACGACGGACAGCTTATTGACATCATGCGTCAAATGCGCCTTTCTGGCTAACCACAGGATTGACCAAAAAGGAGGTTCCGTGCATGTCTTCACCCATTGATTCCGGAAAGGAATACATTCGGATAGAACTTGATTATCTTCACGATCAAGGCACCCTCCGCCAGATCATCTCGCTCATCCATCAAGCCAAGGGCATTAGGTACGGACAACTGCGGACGGCGCGGTTGCGCGAGCAATCGCGGCAATTGCGGCTCTTTGCTGAACATCCACGACGCGGCTTTTAAGAAATTAAAAAGGCCCCCCAGGACATCTCCCGAAGGCCTCATCGTCGCTTTTTGCGACTGGTTTATATCAAGTCCCAGTGTTTATCCACCCACATCCAGAACCGGACGACCATCCAGGCGGCCGCTCCGGCGGCGATCACGCCCGGAATAATGACCGGGACGCCGGCCCGGTCCCCAAGCCACCACCCGGCCGCGTAGCCGGCACCGAAGGCCAGGATCAACGAAACGGCCATAACGATCCGCATGACGATCACCTCCTAGGCCCCTGAATAACAAGAATGAAATTGCTTGTCAATCAGAAGAAAGTGGGCCTGGAGCTGGTACCGGCCCCGGATCGGCCGGATCGAAGAGCTCGTCATCGTCAGGAACGTCGAACGTCCGCCGGATCAAGTCACAGATCGGCAGCAAGACCCGGTCGTCCACGGTGGAGGCCGAGCCGGCCACGCGGTCTTCGACCCAATCGAGCACCCGGTCCACGAATTCTTTCAGTAAATCGGGCGTCAAGATCTCCATGACCGCCGCGATCAACATCCCCAATAATTTGGCTTTCATGTTGCCTCCTTCGGCCCAAGGTAATCCTCCGGCCGCCGGACCCTCGCATGGAGCGCGTCGATCTCCTCTTCGGTCGGGTCATCCACGCCCCAATCCCTGATCAATCCAAGGGCCGCCGGTATCCCCTTCTCCACCATGACGGTCCCGAAGATGACCACCAGTTTCCACATGGCTGCCGTCATTCTTGCACCTCCTGCAGGTATTTACCGGCCACGGCCATCAAGGCCCCGAAGCCTTTTGAGGCCTCCACCATCAAAGCGCCGACATCAGTCCTGGGATCTTGGCCCCGTTTTAACAGTTTGAGTCCTTCCACGGCCGGATGATAGGCCTCATAAAATATCCCGCCATAATGCAGGGCCTTCTGCCGATCATCCTCGGGCAACAAGCCTTGCTTGCGGGCCTCTTGCAAGCCCTCCATGGCGAGCTCATACGATGTGCCCATCGTACTCAGGACCCGGTAGCTGTCGCGCACGAAACGATCCCGCGCGCAGCCGATCAGAAACAAAAACACACACAAAATACCAACAACCCGCAAAGGTCTCTTCACCTCGTCACCTCCTCTCGTCTTTTTTATGAAAATCCAGATGCGTCCCGAACTTTTCATTGAGATATTCAAGGCGCTCCTGGGTTAGCCGGGTATTCGTCTTGATCTCTGAAATCTGAGTCATCATCTGCGCCTCAAACGCCCGGCTCCCGTAATAGAGCGTCCCGATGATGATGAGCAGCAGCGTGATGGTCGGCAGGAAGATCACAATGCCGATTTTACCCTTCAGGCTCGCCCACATTTCACCGTGCTCCTTGCATGATCGTTGCAGCGCTTCCTTGAGGTTTCCAATCTGGGTGCAGACCGTGCCGTGCTCGCCCAAAGGGCATTGTCTGTCGTTCATATCGATCCTCCATTAGATCCGTTCCGGATGGCGCGCGACTTCCCGCTTGAGGAGGGTCGCCACGTCCTTCCACGCGTCGTTGATCGCGGCGCTGATATGCTCCCGGTCCCCCGGGATCCGGCCGCAAAGCAGGTTCCGGAAAATTTCGATCACGACTTGCTCCTCGAGCTCGCAGACGACCGTATGCTGCGAGATCTCGATGTTCAAGATCTTCATGATCCGCTGTTTGAACTCCCCATCGGGCAGCCCCTGGAGCTCCTTGCGCAGGATGCCCAAGTGTACGGCCGCATCGGGCCGGATCTCTTTCAGGATGGCAAATCTGAGCATTATTCACCGGCCTCCTTGTATTTTTTTAGGCGGTTGTGCATCTTCTTGGCCATAGCCATGGCCGTGCGGCATTTGACCCTGATCTCTTCATCATAAGTCATCTGGTAGATATCGCGCAGGACCTGGCAGATCGTGTGGTGCCCTTTGTATCGTTGGCGGCGCATCTTGTGATCACTGACCGGTTCAACTCGCTCGTATTTCACTGTCTACTTCCCTCAGAAATTGGTCAAATCGATCTTGGGTCCGACCCCAATCGGGTACCTCTTCGGCCTCGGTCCACCCGCGGATGCTCCGCTTGTTCCGGAACTGCTCCTGCTTCCAGCGCGACCAGGTCAAGTTGTTGGCATGACGGATGTCGATATTCGGTTGTTTAGAGCGCCAGGTTCCGCTCGAGATGTTATCAACCCCGCGTGGAAACTTGTGCGTCCCGGGCTCGAATCCCATCCGGCGCGTGAACCCTTCCCTTTCGACCCGCGCCACCCGCTTGCGGTAATGCTCGAGCAGGAGCTCGCGACAGGCGCAGAGCTGACTCGTCTGCTTCGTAATGTAGTGCAAGGCCCGACCGGTCCGCGCGCAGACCTTCCAGGCGTTGAGGTTGTAGTAGAAGCAATCCTTCCGCGGCGGCACGAATTCAAAATGACTCGGGTGATAAAGAATGTCGTGCTCCACCAGGAAGATGATGTCCGCCTCGATTGCCTCCAGGCCGGCCAGGATCTGGCGGAACATGGTCAGAATTCCGCGTTCCTCCTGGATCACGATGTTCCGCCCGAACTCGATCGGGTACAAGGACACACTCACGATCGGATGACCGTTAGCCAGGGCAGCGAGCCTCCTGCGGACCGCGTTGGCCACGCGCTCTTCGCACTGGTTGTCCGTATAATACACCAGGCCCTTGCGAAGATCCGCCGGGATCCGCTCCGGCGCCGCCTTTTCCCAGGTCGGCACGGGCGCGAATTTATCGAGTAACCACTGCAAATCGTGCCGGGCCTTGGGCCATTTATTTTCAAGCCACAATTTTCGGGAATATTTGCGCGCCTTGCTGATTCCCGGATTCGGATACGGGAACCCGAACCCCGGGCCGGTCCGGAAGAGATGCGCAAACCAGGTCTTCTTGTTGACCACCTGCCGGCCGCCGCTGAGCCAGGATTTGCACGCGATCTCCACGCCGACCTGGCCCCAGGAACCATGCGCTTCATCCAGTCCCTCCAGCTCCCAGTAACGCTCGCGGTGCATAAACCAGCACGCGCCCACGCAGCACATCAGGTCCGCGATATCGCCCTGAGCCTCGACCCGCTTTTTGTAGGGCCGCCAATATTGAAAGCGCAGTTCCGAATTGAAATATCCGAAGTCGGTTTCTGGATTGCCCTTCGCCTGCCAGACGATCTCGCGCTTGATCTCGGCGGCCGGATCTCCGCACCCGACACACCGTTCCGGTTTAGGCCCCTGATATATCCGATGTCGACAAAGATCGCACACCCAATCAAACGCATGCAGGTTGTACATCCTGGGCACCACAGTCCAGTCCGGCTCGCAGTCGGCCATCAGCTTGACGTCAAACCCCTCATCAAAGGCACAGTGAGCATCGCACTTCATGATGTACTTAGCTTGACTCATCCGCGCCGCCTCATTGGTGGCGGCACGCTGGCCGATCGATTCAGCGTAATGAATGAGGTGGACCCGTTCATGGTCTTTGATCGGCGGCGCCGGCCAGTTGCCGTCACAGACCACGATGATCTCGGTATCCCCCCGCATTTGCTGCAGGATGTTCTCCACGGTCTGCTTCAAGAACATCTCGTTTCGCGCTGGTATAAGGACACTAAGATCCATTACAGAACCCCCGCCTCCTTTAAGATTTGTTTCTCCGCGCTCCAATCATGACAGTGCGCCGTTTTTTCGCCCTTCATTACATTGTCGAATCCGGCCGGAAAAACCACTTTCGGATTCAAAATTTCTTTAACGGCCAGGGCGGCCGCAGTCCCTTTTGACGGCCAGATCACGTGCGGATGTTTGCGTCTCACTTTCTTGTCGGCAAGTTCTCGATATCGCTCCAACCAGCGGCGAATCTTTACCTTAATGTGCGTGATTTCGATTTTTCCGCGCACGTTCTCTCTGGCGATGTCATCAAATATGCCGTAATCAGGAATTTTATTATCGAAGCCAACATTATAAAGCCATAATTCTCTGGCGCATCGCCCAACAAGAGAGCAGATCTCAAGCGGCACCGCCACCACAATGTCCGTTCGAAATCCATGGTCTGCGCCCACAGGTCCGTTCGACAATCGCACCACGACATCGTACTTGTCGATCGTCCGCCCCAGACGCATCCCGCGCAAACTGTGGCCGTGTCCCACGATCACACATGTTGCTTGTCCCGCACCCAAAACCAGGTCGCCTCCTTGTCTCTGGTCACATACCACTCATTGATCCCGTGCGCCCGCGTGTATGCATTGACTGCATCGATGATCCCACTCTGATAGAACGCATAATAATCATGGCCCGCCACGAGCCCGCCAACGCGCACTTTCGGCACCCAATGGATCAGGTCCAGCATGACAGGATCGAACTCGTGCAGGCCGTCGATATACACGAAGTCGAGCTCGCCGTCATGAAACTCTTTAACCGCCTCCATGCTTGCCATCTTCATGTAGCGGACTCGGTCTTCATAGGGCTTCAATCGCTTGATACATCGCGCGTAACGGATATCAGCCTTTTCCTGGCTCAAGCGGTTGTACGCAGACCAGGGATCGACCAGGATCAGGTGCAGGCTTTTGTTCAACCGCAGCAATGTGCGCGCATGTTGACCTTTACATACCCCGATCTCGGCACCATAATCGAAGCTGAGCTCGGCCAAAAGCTCGTCCACGGTCTGGCGGGTACTATTCCACCAGCCAGTAAAAGGCACGGTATCGCGCCGCTTGATGTGAAACTTCTCCCAGATCAGTCCGCGCGCATCCATGCTACTCCTTTACCAAGTCCATACGTGGGTGCTCATACTCCTGAGCATATTTCGGGTCGTCCCAATCTTTGGGCCAACCGTCCATCGGCCAGAACTTATCAATCAACCACTTGAGCGGCCGCGTCTGCTTAGGCCAACGATTGTTCATCCAGTAATCCGTACTGAAGATCTCCGACTCCACCATCAATCGCTTGCTCAACCGAAAACCCCGTCCGTACTTCTTCCCCTTATGTAAGTGGGCGTACCATGTCTTCTTGTTTCGAGTTACCCGGCCGCCACTCAACCAGGTCTTGAAGCCGATCTCGGCCGCCTCCTGATGAAAGTTGTAGTTCTTCGCATCCAGGCCATCCATGAATTCAAAGTGCGCTTTCCTCATAAACCAACAACTGCCCTGAAATGAAATGATCTCATCGATCTTGATTTCCTTGCGCTCTCGCTCCAGGTACCAATAACTGCCCTCGAGACCATGCGGGCCGTGCCACTTGCGGCCGTGAAAACCGGTTCCGTACAGATCGTCGCAGTTATAAGGGAAGGTCAACATCAGGTAATCGATCGGTCCCCGGGTGCGTTCCCATTTTTCCCCATCCAGATAATAACGGCTCGGCACCGCGACTTCGTGCTCGCCGCAATCGGCGGCCAGGATCTCATCGAAGCACTCCCCCACCATGCAGTGGGCATCTAACTTCATCAAAAAATCGCCCGTGGCGATCCGCGCGGCGGCATTGATCAGATCGCGCATACCAACCACTTGACCGAAGTGAACCGTTATCACCCTTCGATCTTTTTTTAAGGGCGGATCTGGCCAGTAGTTGTCAAGCATAGCCAGAACTTCAACATCGCCAGCGGCATTCACGAGGACATCATCGATCGTCTGTTGTAGGAAAGGTTCATTCCTGGCTGGTATGATGACACTTACTTTGCTCATATCACCCACCCGTCGATGATGCCGATATGTTCATCAATCATAAAGATCGTCGCCCGGATACGGCTCGAGCCGGCCGATGGAGAAGGCGAAGGGGATTCACTGGCCGATTCCGAGGGAGACTCCGAAGGGGACTCCGAGGGTGACTCGGAACTGGGGCCCGAGGGCGAAGGCGATGGGCTCTCCGATGCCGACGGGCTCAGGCTGGGCGATTCGCTGGGGCTCTCCGATGGGCTCTCCGAGGCCGAAGGGCTCAGGCTGGGCGATTCGCTGGGGCTCTCCGAAGGGCTCTCCGAGGCCGAAGGGCTTAGGCTGGGCGATTCGCTGGGGCTCTCCGATGGGCTCTCCGAGGCCGAAGGGCTCAGGCTGGGAGACTCGCTGGGGGACTCCGACGGGCTTTCCGATGGCGATTCAGAGGGTGATTCGGATGGCGAACCCGTCGCGGACGGAGAAGGCGATGGCGACTCGCTGGGGGATTCCGACGGGCTTTCCGAGGCCGACGGGCTCAGGCTGGGCGATTCGCTGGGGCTCTCCGAAGGGCTCTCCGAGGCCGAAGGGCTCAGGCTGGGCGATTCTGAGGGAGATTCCGATGGGCTCTCACTTGGACTCTCCGAGGGTGACTCAGAAGGAGATTCGGAAGCCGAAGGACTAAGGCTTGGACTCTCCGACGGTGACTCAGAAGGGGATTCGGAAGCCGAAGGACTAAGGCTTGGACTCTCCGACGGACTTTCTGATGGTGACTCAGATGCTGAAGGACTTAACGAGGGGCTTTCGCTCGGTGACTCCGACGGGCTCTCCGAGGCCGACGGGGATCCGGCCGCGACGTACTCATCAAAGCCGATATCCCACGAGCCGCTGCGCGTCTCACCATCAATGTCGTCATCAAAGGCGAAACTACCATCGGCGCTCAGGTCGGTGCCGTTGTCCTTGGCCGTGACATCGGCGGAATCCAGATGGAAATCGTCATTAGCGGAATCCACATAAGTCGGGGTATCAGTTGTATCACTATTATTTGGTTGTGTGTGAGTACCGACAATACTTAATGGATCATCTAAAACGCAATTTTCAGTTACAGCAGTCTCGCCAGCATCAACCCGCAAGGACCCTCCACACCCATATTCGGTATTACTATAAAAATACCCCGTGCCGTCATAAACCTTAAACGCAAAATCATCGAGATTATGGGCTAGGCAGTTGACGAAAAAATTTGAGTTCCCTGTCGAGCGGGCACGAAACGCAACCATATCATCGGAGACATTGGCGCTGTCAAAAACCATGACGCCGACAGCCTCACAGCTGGCCCCACGAAAATCAATGACTATAGCTTCACCCGCATAATCTGTATTAGACCTGATCGGGAGATCTTGGACTTTGAAGTTATTCTCATCAACCCTCCAAGACTTGTAATCAGTCCCGCCAGCAATATCAAAACCAGCACAGCTACCATCGTCTTTGGGGATACTACTGTGAAAATGCCCCGAGCGTGGCCGAATGCTCCGCATATAGCTCGAGCTGGTCGTGGCACCTGCAAACGTGTCAGGGGATTCATCCCAAAGCGCCCCGCCGCCGCCCTCGCTTTCGACCTCCAGGACTTCACTGGTCGTTGAGGTTACGAGATCGTTGTCAGTAGCCCCCTCCCATGCCGTCATGTCGCCTTCATCATAAGCCTGACCCGAGCCATAGAAGGCAATATTCTCGTTCGTTCCTGCTCGTCTGCTACTGGCCAAGAGAGCTCACCTCTAACCAACTATTATCGTGTTTGTCTTTCACGAGGTTTTCAGTGGTGCTCCACTCGAACACCTTTTCATCCTCTTTTCCAATAGTCGAGGTATCGCAATAGATAGGCCGCCAAGGATCGTCTTTTATTTCGATAGGGATTGCTGGTTCTTTCGGGCGAATAAAGCGGATCAGCTTGCCGTTAATTGTCTCCTCGTAGATGTTTCTTTTCCACTTTCTAATCTGTCGCATTTCATAAACACCACCCACATAGCGCAATTCGATATCTCTATCGGGCAGGGTGAAACAAGGCATGTTGACAACAAAAGACTCTTTCAAGAACGGCTGATAGACCGTCTTGATGTCTCTGGTTTTCTCAAGATCAATATCACCAAGGCTTGTCAAGGGAATCTGATAACGGTTTTTGGCTAGTCTCTTCGGCTCGGCAATCTTTTTCTCCGCCTTGATATCCCAGACCATACCAGATTCTTTGTCCACGCCGTCCCTATCTGGATTGATATCCCGAAAATCAATGCCATCCACTTTGCCATTCTCATAGAGAGAGCGCTTCAGAACACCTTCCGCCTTGAGCTTGGTAATCAACACCACTACGTTCACGGGGACAATCAAGTATTCATCAATCACCTTCCAGCCGTAATTTTTGCCTGGTTCTTTCACCGTGATGATGTCCCCCTCACGCTTGCGAATATCCGTCGAGAGCATCGAGGTTTCCTTGTCTGCTACGGAGATTACGAAATTGAACTGAGGCATCTCACCCCCTATCAGAATACATTCTCAAACGTATCATAGGCCAATGCCGCGCGGCCGGCGAAATTATAGCCACCTGCGCCTTTGGCATATCTCACCTCCCGGTTGGTTTGGTCGTATCTTTTGATGACCCAGCCACCGTCCGGCCTCAATAACCCGAGATAGATCACGGCGGCCGTCAGGTCGCTGTAGTCGCTGCTGGCGTATTCCTTGAGCGGGTTGCCGGCCAGGTTGATGTCCTCCATCAACTTGGGTTGGAGGTTGTCGGTATCCCAGACGCAGTTGAGGACCATCAGCAGGCGCGAATCCTCGTGGCCGCGCGCCGCGATCGCCTTGAATTTGTCGGCCGCAGCCTGAAAGCTCGTTACCCCCGGGTACAGGGTCTTCTTGTCAGTCCCGACATCATCCGGCAGGGCCATTACTGCATCACCTCCTCTACAAACTTTCGTCCCGGCTCGGTCAGGTTCCAGGTGCCGCCGCGCGGCACATAGCTCGACGGCGGCACGATGTACTCCTGGCCGTAGTCCTCCTTCATGCGACGTTCCCGGCGCCTGAGCGTGCCCGGGCCCAACATCTCCTGCAGATTGTACAGGATCAGGGTGTCCAGCGCGTAGCGTGTATACCAGAGATTAATGACGGGCGTGTTGTTCTGCACGAAGCGGAAGGCGTCGCCGGCGTCCGCGTCCCCGTTGATCACCTTTTGGACCATCCCGACGATGCTGCCGGCCGTCTCCGGCACGGGACCCGCCATGGTCTCGAGCGCGTCGTTGCCGAAGCGCGAGGCCTTGCCCAGGAAGAAATCCCCATAGATGCCGGCCCCGCCCGACTGGAGCGCCGCGGCCAGCCAGGTGTTCCAGTGGCGCGGGTCGCGCGGCGTGCGGCCCTTGACAAGATCCTTGGCGGTCATGGCGGCGTAGCCGAAGATCAGGCTGCCGGCGATGATATTGGCGATCCCCACCGGGTCCGGCCCGCCGGCCGCTCGCCGATACCGCTGCCCGCGCAGGATCCGCTGGGTGTACGCGATCGGGAAGGACTTGAACTGCGCCACGAAGCGCGCCGCCTCGCCCACGAGTGTCCCCGGCCGGGTGCCCTGCAGAAGTAGGGCCCGGGTGCGGTCGTCCGCATCGATCACGGAGCTGTCCATCTCGTCCACGAAGAAACTCTGGATCTTGGTCCGGAAGTCTTGCCGCGCCTCCTGCCGCACGCGCGCCAGACGCTGCTCGAAGGCCTGCTCGCGCGCCGCCCTGGTGGCGGCCGTCTTGACCTCGTCGACCTTCAACGCCTTGCGGATCTCCGCGATCCGCTCCGGGATCAGCAATCGGTCGATGTCCGCATCCGAGATGGTATCGATGAACTCCGGCAGCACGTAGTCGTAATCGCCGATCTCCTTGGGCATCTTGCGGATCAGCCTCCACTCCCGGGCGCCGATGCCGTGCGTCTCGAGCACGGCTCGGTAGTTCTCGTTCAGCCCGCTCCAGGCGCGGCGGGCGTTGAGTGCCAGCTCGGCCGACGCCCCGTGGACCGCGCCGGCCCGCAGCCGGTTCGTCCACCAGGTCAGGCCATTCCAACGGAAGAACGTGTCCATGGCCTCGGCCATCTTGCCGGGTATGCGGTCCTGGGCGTTCCAGCGGTTGGCGATATCGCCCAGGATGCCCTCGTACATCGCGCCCAGCACGTAGCTGATTTCCTTCTTTTCCTTCGGCGTCCGCCCCCGGAAGACGACGCCCAGGGCGTCGAGGTAGCTTTCGAAGAGGCCCCGGCCGCGGTGCCGCAGGTTCATGGCGTAGGTCAGGGTGTCGTTGATGCTCGAGAGCGTCACGCCGCCCAGCTTGGCCAGGCTTTGTACGGCGCGCGTTCCGGCCATCCAGCGCGCCAGGGTCGGGTTCTCGGCGATCAGGGTCTCGCCCATGACCTCCGCAAAGGCCCGGCCGATCGTACCCTCGCGGCGGCCCAGGTTGATGTTAAGGTGCTGGAGCGCGGCCTGCTTGTACTCCTCAGGCAGGTTCGGATCCTCGCGGATCTTGCGCGCGCTCGCCTTGAGGTGCGCAGCCAGCATATTCTCCGGATTCGGTCCCAAAACCTCCATCAACGACACCTTGCGCGCCAGGCGCTCGAGGTGCTCAAGCGTGCCCGTGAAGACGTTCCCGCGTCCGAAGCGCTCGTGGTAGATCAGGAAGTCGTCCGCCGACCGGAAGTGGAGCACCCGGTGCTTTTCGAGGCTGCGGGCCAGGTTGCGCGGCCCGGTGAACTCGCCCCGCTCGGCCGGCCGCAAAGCCCGGTCCCGGCCCGTGACGATGTTCTGGTAGATCTCGCCCAGGATCTCCGGGATCTCCTCCGGGTCGGCCTCCGAAAAGGACCGCTCCGCATCCAGGTGCTCGAGTACGGTCCGCACCCAGGTCTCGCGGCCGGCCTTTATCAGCTTCTTGGCGTCGTGGTTTTGCGGCGTCCAGCCCGGCAGCCGCCGGATAAAGGCGCCGGCATTGTTCGCCCGCACGCGGGCCATTTCAGAATATTTGGTCAGCAGCTCCGCCATGAACTTGGCGTCCGGATCACCCGTGATTCCGGGCCGGCCCTCCGGCCGTAGCTCGTACATCTCCCGGATTGTGTTATCCATCAGCCGGCGGTCATCCCGCAGCGCCTTGATGAGCTCCGGCTTGTACTGCGAGATCTCGCGCGTCAGCGCGCCGAGCCAGTCCGCCATGATAGCCCCGCGCCGGGCCGCGACCGAGGCCCGCGCGCCGGCCAGACCCTTGACCGAGCCGTAGAGCAACGCCTGGTAGCCTTCCCGGACGTGCTGGCCGAATGCTCCCTTGGACATCTCCGCCGGGTCGGCCCGCTCCATCCAGGTGTCCCAGTGCGGATCCAGCACCCGCTGCCGCTTGAGGATGTTCAGGGCCGCGTGCTTGCGCGCCAGGGCCGCGTTGATCCGGGTCTGCTGGGCCTTGCGCTCGGCGAATCTTTTCAGGTCCTCCTCGGCGCGGTGGCCCTTCCCTTCCGCCTCGAGGAGCTGCTTGCGCCGGCGGACTTCCTCGATCAGCTCGAGCGCCTCGTCGTCCGAGACGCCGGCCGCCTTCTTGACGATCTCAATGCAGGGATCGGTCGCCACGCTCACTCCGTTCGCTTGTTAGGGTTTTAGGTTGAAGGCTGAAGGCTGAAGGATTTTCAACTTCACCCTTTCTTTTGATAGCTAAACCGCGCCTTGCCGTCCGCCCCGTGAGGGCGCGAGTCGTGCTTTTTGCCGCGATATGCCGCGTAGGCCTTCTCGGCCTTGGTCTCGCTCGTGTACATGCAGGGCCCATCACCGATGCGCCACTTGCCGTTAGATCACTTTCGGACCGGCATGATCTTTTCTCTCCTCGTAGATCGTTTTGACCTTCGACTCCTCAAGCAGTTCGGCGCCGACTGTGTCCTGCAGCGGGTGCCCGTCCCTTTCCATCCGTTCGCGCCGCTTATCCAAATCGATCACTACGGATCGCATGCTCTCGCCGGCCGTCAAGTAGGGTTGTAATCTTACGCTGATCCGCTCGAGCGTCCGCACCAGGACCATGACGATGGCCAGGATCTCGTTGATCTCCTCGAGGATGCCGGCCGCCGTGATGGTGTCCGGCTCGCGTTCCTTCTTCCGCCTGCCGCTGCCCGGTCCGCCCATTACGGTGTCACGATCCGCACGGTGATCGTCAGTTGCTCCGGCGGCCGCAGCAGCCGCAGGTCGATCTCGGCATCAACCTGATTTGAATAGACGCTCTCCTCGCCGGCGGCGTTTTTCGCGGTCAGCACGAAGTAGAGATGGTGCAATTGCCCGGCCGTCAACTCCAGCACGGCCACCGCCACGGCGTTCTGCAGGTCGGTACCGTTCTCGTCCTCGCCGACCACGGTGCAGTCCGCATACGGGATCGCGATCGATCCCCAGTCGTAAGGCCCGCCGTCCGTATTGCCGTAATAGAGCACAAACTCCGTGACCTGGTCGGCCTCGTTACTGTTCGTCCATTGAAAGGTCAGTTGCGGCAGCACGGGCGCCGGCATGCCCTTGACGACCGTCCCCAAGAGCACCCCGAGCAGGATGATCATCACCGTGGCCGCCGCCAGAAAATGGCCTATCCAAGTGTAATTATCTTTCCGTGAATCCATCATCGTCGCCTCCTTTTCCCTCGTCGTTGTCGTATTGCAGAACCGCGCAGCGCAAATCCTCGACCAATGTGCCGATCGTGGCCGGAAACGGAACGTCATATCCGTAGCACGACCAATTGTCCCGCGCATGGATGATCCGCCGGGCCGCCAGCACGACCTGCTCGATCTTTTGGGAATCTTTCAGCATCCGGACCCTCTTTTTTCCCAAACCGGCTCACGCATTGTGGCTGCCTGTCCACGATCTCGGGTAGACGTTATACCTACCCTTCGTTTCCAAAGGAGCGCCCCACGTGCCGGTTTGGGGGCTCTACGCCGGGACGACGCAATCGACCGCAGCCTTCCATCCTTTACTATAATTTTCCGCATTCTCCACAAGCCCATCTACTGCGTCCAGCAGGTTCTCCTCCTCCTTCAGCAGTCTGCCCTCGCTCCGGAGCTGATCGATCTCGGCCTGCTCGTCAAAGCGATAGCTCTCGTCCAGGCCCTGGGCCTTGAGGGCTTCGTCGAGGCCTTCCTCCCGGGCGGCGTTCCGGCCGGCCTCCTCGAGCCCGTCGGGCGGCTCCGGCACCCGCTCGGTCCGGCCCGAGACGACCCGCGCGGCCTCCTCGGGCGGCCGCGCGACCGGCCCGGGAAACACGGCCTCGGGCACCGTGAAGTCATGCTCGAAAAACTGCTGCACCGGCTGCGGGATTCGCCGCGTGATTTCCGGGTTGCGGATCAGGCCGGCGTAGACCCGGCCGAGCCAGCGGCGATATTCTTTCATCTCCTTGAGCACGGCTGCGCCGATCTCGGCCTGCCCCTCCAGGTATTGCCGGAAGACGCGCGCGGCCCCGGCCGGATTCTCGACCGCCTTTCCGACGGCCCGCGCCCGCTCGGCTGGCAGCCGGCGCACGAATGCCGGCCAGAGCCGTTCGAGCAGCATGGCGGGGTTGGGTTGCGCCACGGCGTTCAACAGGTTTTGGGCCTCGGCCTTAATTTCCTGCGCCGAGAGCCTTTCGGCCGGCGCCTCGAATTCATCCCCGGCGACCTTCTTGATCGCCCGGACCTGCTCGGCCGGTAGCTCCGCGAGCGGATCGCCCGCGCGCGGGTCCTGCCGGCCGAGCGGAATCTCCCCTTCCTCCACGCCTCGGGCCAAGGCCTGGCGGTTCGGATAGCGCAGCAGGTACTCGGCCTGCGGCTCGGTCAGTTGATCGACGCTCAAGCCGAAGGACTCCTTGACCGTGGTCCCGAAACGCTTGCGGACCTTGGCGGCCGTCACCTTCGTGACCGGCGTCATCTCGAGCGCCGTTGTTTGCGCCTCATAAAACCGATCCGGGTGCGTTCCCCATTCTCCGGCCCAAGCCTCGGCGCGTGCATCCATGACCGCCAGGGCCGCGTCGACCTCTTCCGGGGCGATCCGGCCCGCCCGCCGCCGCAGGCTGTGCGCGAAGGCCTCCCGGTTGAACGTCGGATGCTCCGGGTCGAGCTGCGCCAGGCGCTGGCGGACCCCGCTGCCCTCGACGAAGCCGGCCACGTCCACCGGCCGGCCGGCCTCCAAATCGCCACGCGCCAGCTCCATGGCCGTGGCCAAATTCTTGCGGTCGTCGACCGCCAGGGTCTTACGGGCGCGCTGCACCCGGCCGCGATGGCGCCAGGCCTGGCCCACGCCAAGGAGCGCGCCCACGGCCGCGCCGAAGAGGATGTCCAGCAGGGCGTCGTCGTAGCCCAGGTTTTCGCCCTCGGCCGCCAGGGTCTGCACGATAAAGGGCTCGGTCGCGGCCGTTCCGATCAGCGCCTCGGCCGCGCCCAGGGCGGCCCGGCCCTTGTAGTACGTCGCCATGGTGGGCGGGGCCCAGCGGCCGGCCTCGGCCAGCTCCCAGCCGAAACGCGACAGGATCCGGCCGCGGACGGCCGGGCCGAGGAACGGAATGAAGTTGATCGGGTCGGCGAACTGTGCCAGGAACACCAGCCCCCAGCCGGCGGCCGCCAGAAACGGGCGGCCCTCCTGGGCGCGCGCGATGATCTCCTGGCGCTCGCGGCGCCGATCGACCGCATCGGCCGTCATCCGGGCCCGGATGGACGTCATGTTGGCGTGCCATTCAACGCCCTCGCGGAACCACTCCGACTCCTCCCACTCGTCGCGCGGCATCGGCGGATCCAGACTGATCAGGTTCTGGGCCTGCGGGTCGGTTGGCTCGATCCCGCGCATGATGAGGGCGTTCTGCCGCAGGTCCTGCCGGCGGGCCTCGCGCCCGATCGCCGCCTCCATGGTATAGTCGAGCCCCTGCCGGAGCGTGGCCATGGCCCAATCGAAGTAACCCGGCTCAGGCCGATCTTGGCGCGTTATCCAGTCGTACTCGTTCTGCGGATCATTTCGAGCCGTCAGCAACATCAAAAGGCCCCTCCGCCGGCCAATGACCGGACGTGCGTCCTAATGGCGCGGCCGTCCTTGTCGATCAGCATTTTTCCGGTCTTATGGTCGTGCAGCACGTATCCTTCTCCATCCGAAGCCGGCGCCCAGAAGGCATTTTCGACCAGGTCATCGAGGGCGTCCTGATAGGCCTTCTCGTCCGCATAGTATTTGCGCGTCCATTTCAGATCGTTCTCGATTCGGTCGCGGCGGACCTCATTCAGAAAATCGATCCACCGGCCCTTGTCCTGCCCCTTCGGGATCCACAGGTAGCCGATGTCGTCATCGTTGATAAAGTCGAACGGTTTCCAGAGCGTCTCGGCGCCGTCGTCATCATCCCCGTAGAGCCAGGCCATGCGCGTATTGAGATCCTCGAAGGATTTAGCTTGCGCCAGGTACTGCGGATTGCCCGTGGCGCGGGCGAGCTCCTCGAGGACCCCGCCCATCTCCGAGTCTTTGTAGAAACGGTCCCTCGATTTTTGCTCCAGGTCCTTCTTGTCGTCCGGCAATAGCCCGAACTCGGTCTCCTTCATCTCGATCGCGCGCGCCGCCGGCCCGGCCGCCTCGGGCGGCAGCAGGCTGATCAGGGCGTGACCGTAACTGAGGTCGAGTTCGCCCAGGACCTTGTGCTGGTTTTCCCGGAAGCCCTTCAACCCCCGCAGCATGCTGGCGCGCTCGTCCCCGCCGGCCTCGTTAAAGCGCGCCTGCCAGGCCTGCGTCTCGATCTTGCTCAGGGCCCGCTGCGCTATTCCGGGCAGGCCGGCCTCGGTCTGCAGCCGCAGCGATTCCTTTACGCGCTCGCGTCCGACGGCCGCCTGGTCCTCCCGGTCGACCGCCCCGCGCGTGACCAGTTGATCGACGTGCCGCTGGATCTCGGGTGCAAAGTATGCGGCGGGATCTTGAGCCAGGGCCTGGGTGTCGTCCTGGACGGCCGCTTCGATAACCTGATATCGTTTCTTTTCAAGATCATAGTTTCTATCCGTCGGTTTGTACTGTTTCAAAAAGGCGGCCCGCTCATCGAGCGGCATTCCGTGGATCATCCGGAGGGCGTGGTGCGCCTCCATGTTGATCTCGCGCCGCTCGGCATAGCCCTCGATGATCTGATCGAGCTCGTAGGTATCGGCCTTCAGGTCCTGCTCGAGCCATTCGTTTTTGAGCCGCTTCAGGCTGCGCTCGATATCCACCCCGGCCAGGCCTTCACCCGTGTCGAACCGCTTTTGAAGATCCGATGTCATCAAATCCTGCAGCTCGCGCACCCTCCGCTTGCGGGCCAGCTGGGCCTCCTTGGTCGCATACTCCGCGTCGCGCTCAAGCTCGCGCGTCTTGGCCGCGATCCGGTCGGCGTAGGCGTTCAGTTGATCGGCGGACAGAAACGGATTGAAGTGTCCGGCGTTAAACTCCTGGATCGCCCGCAGTGGATCCCGGTCGAGCAGTCCATCCAGGTAGGCCCCGTAAATGCGGTTACTCGCATCCATGGCCAGGGCCTCGGCCGTGCCCTGGTCGAATAATCGCACCTCGTCACGCGCGGCCGCCGCGTATTCCCCGCTCATCTGGCCGACGGCCACGGCCGGATCGGCCTGGCCGAGATACACCGCCTTGCGCTTGGCATCGAGCGATGTGCCGAAGCCGCGCTCGGCCACGTTCCGCCGCTGCCGGGCCTGGAGGCGCGCCAGCTGCATGACGCCGTTGCGCGTCAGCGTCTGGACGCGCTCGCCCAGGGTCAGGCGGGCCTCCTCGCTCGGGGCCGAGTCCATCCAGCCGGCGGCCTGCTCGTCGATCCATTTACGCGCGCGGGCCACGTTACCGTAGGTGTCCTCGCCCTGCTTTTCGAGCTCGCTCGGCAAAAAGCCGGTCCAAGCGTCCGTCAGCGAGCTATCGGCCTTCATCACCCAGGTCAACTCCTCCTGGGCCTTCTGGCGGCGCTCCACCTCGGCCAAAGTCTGGGCCGCGTCGGCCAGGTTGCGGGCCGTCTGGCCGGCCACCCCGGCGATCAGGGCCGCGTTGCGAGTGAAATCCTCCGGGTTCACATACACGGCCCGGGGTGTTCGGGGGATGACGGCCGCGGCGGGTTGGAGTCGTCCCAGCCTGGTCTCGCGCCTCTGGATGGTCGGGATATTCGGCATGATCACATTTCCTTTGGCCTGCTCATCGGGTGCTCAGGGTCTTATATCCGGCGTATCCCTGTGCGAACCCGCTCAGCAGAGTCGACCCGGCCTGAAGCCGGCTCGTCTTTTGGGCCGCCTCGCCGCGCAGGCGCTGGATCTCAGCGCCCGCCCGCAGGGCATCCGCGTCCGTGATGCCGAGCATGGTCGTCAGGCTCGCCTCGGTCCGCTTTTGGGCCGCCTCGCTGCGGTAGCTCCAGGCCTCAAGCTCGCCCTGGTGCTCAAGCAGCAGGGCCGAGAGCTCGACCTCATCGGCCGTCTCCTCCATCACGAGCAGGGGCGTCCCGGTTGTGCTAACGCCGGCGGCGGCATAGCGCGCCAGCTGCGCGCCGATCAGCTTGCGGCCCTCGCGCCGCTCGAGCGCCGCCTCCATCTCGGCCTCACGCGCCGCCAGGGAGGCGTTGTAGTCCGCCCAGAGGGCCTGGGCCTCGAGCTGCTCGGCCGCGATCCCGGCGCGGTACTGCTCCCACTCGGCCTGGTTTTCGGCCACCATGGCGTTGTACTGCGCCGCCTTGGCCGCCGCCCGGCCTTGCTCGACCTGCGAATAGGCCGATGCGGCCGCCGCCACCAAGGATACGATCAAGAATGCAAGCGGCATATTCCCCTCCTTAGTCCCCGAGCTCCACCCGCAGGTTCAGCCCCAGCAGGGTCAGCGGATACGGCTCGTCCTGGTAGACGACCACCCGGGCGTCCCGCTCGTAGCCCGAGGGATAGGTGTAACGCAGGTCCCCGCTGTACTCGTCCCCATCCACGTCCATGGTGCGGGTATTGTCCTCGTCCGGTCCGATCTCGAAATCGCTCGTCTGATAGACGCGGGCGATCACCTCGCTGATCCGCTTGATCCGGCCCTGGCTCGCGCCCGCGATCGGTCCGGGCACCTCGAGCCGCATGGTTTCAAGCAGTGACGTATAGGGTAATCCCGCCAGGACCTTGCGGCCCCCATCCGGCAGATAGAATTCGCTGTTTCCGCTCTCATTGGCGTAGACCGTGATCCCGGTGACGACTTCGCCGTCAGCCATGACATAGATCGTACTACCGCCAAGATGGTTGCAGTTTGTGAACGTATGCGCCAATGGCCCATCATAGGGGATCGCCGAATCCAGAAAGCTGGCATACTCCAATCCCGATCCGTCATAAAGCGGATCGAGCCGCTCGACGTAGCGCCGGTCATAATTCCACTGGATGACGCTGAAGTTGTCGAACCAAATCGTGGCACCACTTGCTATGTCCAGACCGTAGCCCTTGACCCTGATCGCGGTGCAATCCTCGGGCACCTCGAAATAATCGTACATCATCTCCCAGCTGGATGTGCTCCTGGTCGTCCCGCTCGTGACAATCTCCGAGGTACCGCCGACCGTCTCGACTTGATACCCCCATTCGACATCCTGCCCTGAATAGCTCTCCTTCTGGTAGATCTCGAGCTTGAGCGTCGTCCCGGGCGTCACGCCCGAGATATCCTGGTGGATCCCGGGGTCCATCTCGTCCGTCGCCTCGATCTCAACGCACGTCGTACCCGATATGCCTTCAGCGGCCGTCAAGCTCACCGCTCCACTGTTCAAGGAGTCCCACGCATCCAGGCTGTCATTCCCATCGCCGTCAAAATCCGATTCGGTCGTCAGCTCCGTATAGTTATCCCAGTCCTCGACGTAACGCCGCACGATGGCGTAGAGATCGTCCTGCTCCTCGCCCGGAATAACGCAGAGGCTTTCGACATGCCCTTCGGTGGGGTGCCGATGCCAGGCGACGACCTCCTGATCGCGCAGATACGTCATACCGGCCAGGGTCCCGTCGTGCATCGCGCACCAAACAACCGATAGAGGTTCCTGTTGATAGACGATCTCCTTAATGCCGCTCTCGGTCGCATTCCGATTAAGCAGCGATATATCGGGCGCCACATATCCGCCCACCTCCCAGTTATAGGTCAGCTCCCGCAGCTTGCGTCCCGATCGCTGCGCGAAGAGAATGCTATGCCCGGCCCGCACCGGCTGGACCGCCGCGGATCCATAGTTCGTCTCCCGGCGGGCAAAGATATTGGTCGGCGTCAATGGTTCCACGGTATCAGGCCATCCGATCCGACACTCCGCCCCGCTCGTGCCGACCGCCAGCACATTCCCGGGTGATATCCATTGGATATCATTGACCCGATCGAGATTGATCGTAATATCTATGGCGTCATCATCGGACGTGCCGAAGGTGAAATCATCGGGATCGTTAGTCCTTGATAAAAATAACCGCTGCGGATAAGCCTCGCTGGCCCCCATCACGAGCCGCGACTCATAGAAGCCGATCACGCGCGGATATCCAGTTGCCCCGCCGGTCGGGTCGTTTGTTGGGCTGAACGTACTAAGCTGCCAGGATTCAGCTGCCTGAAGGGTCAGCTTACGGACCTGATAATCCGGATGCGCGATATAGAGGTTTTCCGCATCCTGGCACCAGCTCAACTCGTCCAGATCCTCCTCGAGCCAGGGCGTGGGGATCTCCGGCGCTTCCGTCCAGCCGTATAAATAGACGTTATCGACCTTGAGATTCTGGGCCGAATTATTACGATAGAATCCGATCACGATCGTGACGCCGCTGCACGATTCCGGCATCAGGAAAAAGGTTGATTCCACCAAGGCATCTTCCTCGGCCCAGCCGCCGCTATCGTTTGCCGCTTGCTGCGAGCCCGTGATGTTTCCACCGCCAAAGCCCCAGTCATCACCGTTGTCGGCGGGGTGGTCCATATTGAAGATATTCCAATACACGACGCCATACGTCCCCACAATGGCCTTGCGTTGCAAAAATTGAAATTTATACAGCCAGCCCGGCGTGACGCCGCTGACCGTCGTCCACATAAACAGATTTCCCGAATGGGCCGGATTGTACAGACTGAGGGCGCCTGTGCCGCCTTCCCCGCACCCACCACAAAATGCCGTCAACCCACTATTTGCGCCCACATCGAAAGGTTTCCAGAGGATCGGCTCGACCTCCATCTCGGCCTTGGTATTGAGCGGCAAGACCTCATTCTCGCCCTCGATTAAATATCCCGCATGCACGGCGCCGCCCTCGCGATAAAACCGCGCATACTGATCGCCCAGCTCGATCACATAGCTGTTTTCCGTCGAATAGGTAAAAGGGATCAGGCGGGATTGCTTGGAGGGATACTTGGTTTTGGCCACATACCGGAAGCCCGGCCGGCGTGTCACGGGCCCGTGCGGCCAGACGAGAAAATTCTCGAGCGTGCTGCACGCCTTGGAGTAGTGCCTGAAGTCCGCCCTCGCGCCCATCAGCTCGGAGTATTCGCCGCCGGTAAAGTCCGTCAGATACAGCCAGATCGGCGCGGCCTGAGCCGCCTTGAGCGTCACCGCCAGCATGGCGAAAACAAACAGCCCGACCCAAAACCAGATTCTTATCCGCGCAAACTCTCTTTTCTCCATCTTTTTTTTCACCCAACAGCCTTCCACCTAATCACTTATCTCTCCTGCCAGGCCGTAAAATATTCCAGGTCGTAGGGCTCGCTCTCGAGCGCGCACGTCTCCTGCGCCGTCAGTAGGGCCTTCTTGGCCTCGTCCTTGAGCTCCTGGACGAGCTCGATCGTGGTGTCGCCGATCTTCTTCGAAAGCGGCACGGCTACGGCCGCCGCCAACGCCATGACGAAGGTCGGGTCCCATTCGCTCACGGTCGTGATCTTGGCCAGATATTCAATGTAAATCTCGTCCCAGTTGCAATACAGGAACTTGCGCCGGACCTCATAGTTTTCATCCGTCGGGTACATGCGCCACATCCGCAGGTAATCGCTCGGCAGGGCATAGGCATACTCATAGCGGTGTGGCGGCCGGACCCGTACGCTGCCCGAGCTGAAGGCGGTGTATGCGCTCGAGTCCACCCCTTCCAGCTCAAAGGTGTTGGTCGCCACGCTCGCGATCCGATACTGATCCTCGTCCAGCTCGGTCATGCCCGCAAGGTCTTCGAACGTGACGTGCATCCCGTTCTTATACCCGTGACTCGCCACCGTGACCACGGCCGGATCCGCCTGGGTAATCGCCGTGACGGTCTTCTGCTCGTCATCGATCTCGCGGGTGTATTCCTGCACCTGGAAGTCCCACGGCAGGGCCTCAAGCATCTTGTCGCGAATCGGCTCATAAATCGTATTGGCGGCCACCTCTTCCGGGCTTATCCCACTAAGGAAATCGATCGGGTCGTGCCCGAGCCGGATCATGGCGATGTTGACCACGCCCACGTCAGTCGTTACGGCCATGGCAAGCCTCCTTCATCTCCTTCAGGCCATAAGCCTGGCCCGTTTCCGGGTCCACCAGGATGGTGCGCTGCGGCGTGATCCGCTTGCTCACCACCCGCGCCTCGATCTCCCAGCCGCTGTGGTGCTCCCAAAACCAGCCCACGCACAGGTTCACGAGCGTGTTCAGGGTCCAGTACCCGGCGCCGATCCCGACGATCTGCCAGCTGCTCAGGGCGTCGCCGAACAGGTACTTGGCCACGCCCATCAGGATCCCGATGTCCGTGATCTCCATGTTGCGGACGAACGAGAGGACCGCGATCCCCTTGGCGTACCAACAATTCAGCTTGGCGAACCCGCCGATCAGCCCGGAACGCATCCGGGCCGGAAACACCGATCTCAACACAGCCCGCAGCGGATTCATCTCAGTAGCTCATGGTCTGGTAATAGACGGCGTAAAGCTGCGAATCGTTCAGCCCGGACCGGATGGCTTTGAACTTGGCGATCGCCGTCCCGCCGAAAAGCGCCACCATTTCGATGTGGCCGGTCGTGGCCTCGTCCAGCAGGACGCCGTTGCTGGCGTCCGGGTCGGTCGCGTCCCAGCGGCAGCGGAACGGGTCGGCATCGCTCGGGTAGATCTCGGCGTAATCCGCCCCGCTCGGCACGCTCGCCAGGCCCACGGCCGTGTTGCTCACCACCAAGATCTCGTCGCCCAGGACTTTCATTTCGGCCGGATCAAGATGATTTTCCATGCCGCACCTCCATCAGGCGTAATTACGGCTCCGGTAATAGACCACGTAGAGCTTGCTCGTGTTGCCGAAGGCCAGGAAGTCGGCGATCGCCTGACCGCCGTAGAGCTTGATCTTCAAGACGTTCCCGGCCGCCTGCTCGTCCAGCAGGACGCCGTTGTTGGCCGTCGGCGTGGTCCCGCCCCAGCAGCAGCGGCACGAGGTCGTCGACATGGCGAAGACCTCGGCGTAATCCGCGTCGCTCGGTGCGCTCGAAAAGCCGGTGGCGGCGGCCCCCACAGTGACGACCTCGTCCCCGATACACTTGACGTTTGCCAGGTTCATGCGTTTACGGCCTCCTTCTTGCGGTTCGGTTTTTTCTTCTTGCGGGCCGGACGCAGCTTGCCCAATTTATACAACTGGAGCTGCTCCAGGGCGCGCCGGGCGGGCTTGTAGTTCGGGTGCATCGTCAGGCAGCGCCTGAAGGCGTGCTCGGCCGTCGTGATCGCGCCGGCCATGGCGGCGGCCGCGCCGAAGATATTCAGGATTTCCCAGTAGGGCCGGTCGCCGTCGTAGTGGTAAAGGGCCTTCTCGGCGCAGTTGAACGCCAAAGCCGCGTCCTTGACCTTGACCGCCAGCTGCGCGATCAGAAAGAGGTACTCCGTGGCGAACGGCTGCCACGTGAGCGCCTCTGGCAGCCTGCCAGCCAGGGCCGCCCGCATCGACCAGTACGGCTTGGCGCAGAACTCCCACAGGATCGCCCCGGCCGCGACCGCGACGATCAGCGCCACGGCCGGAGGAGGTGCAATCGGCGCGGCCTGCAGGTTGATCCCCAGAAGCACGAAGAGCGGCAGGCCCACGTCGATCTGCCGCCAGGGGTAAAAAAACGCCGCCGAGGATACGGCGGCCACCACCCCGGCCAGCAGCATCGGCTCGGATGATATAGCACGTGATATAACAAGTGCGATAAAACCCAGGAACAGCAGCCCGCCCACGAGGCCGTAATCCGCGAAGGTCTCGGCAAAGTCGTTGTGCGCCCGCCGGCCGACCCAGAACGCGTATTTTCCGCCCACGCCCGGCTTGCCCAATATGGAAGGATCGCGTTTATTGATGGCGGCCACGGCCACGTGATGGTGCGTTCGAAACGAGCGCGGGCCCCAGCCCAGGAGCGGTTTGTGCTTAAACATTTCGAGGCAGATCCGCAGCAGCATGACGCGGTGCCCGGCCCCGTCGAAAAGCGCCCGCCTTTTCCAGACGAAGGCCGCTGCCGCGATCAGAATGAGCGGGATCGCCCACGGCGCCAGGACCATGGTCCCGATCAGATTGGCCACGATGGCGCCCTTGCAGTGCGAATGCCACAGCCCGAAGGCGCACAGCGCCACCCCGAAATAGACCGCCGCCGACCACGGCCAGGGCATCAGCGTGACCAGATACATCCCGATAAACGGCATTGGCGCCAGATACGTCCCGGCCTGGTTCGACCCGAACGACCACCCGAAGAAGCGGTATTTTTTTCGCAGGAAGGCGTTATGTTCTTTGATGAGGAGGTCCTTGCGGAGCAGCTGCTGGCTCAGCCCGTAGAGCGCCACGAAGGGCGCCGGGACCCAGAGCGACCACAGGACTGGATCACGCGGCAGGGTGGAAGCCAGGAACAGGAAATAGAGGATCGCAAAGAGGCGCGGGATCTCGACTCGGGCATTGTAAAAAAAATCCGACCACAAGACCGAAATCGAAGCCAGCAGCACAAAACAGAGAAGGAGCCAGGCCCCCGGCCCGCCCGGCGCCGGCAGGCTCCCGGTCGCCGCCCCCATGAGCGCGCCCACGGCCATCACGGCCGTAAAGGCCCACTCCTTGAGCTTGTCGTATCCCTCGGGGTGGAGCGGAATCCGCGCGAACACGGCCGCCAATATTCCGGCTGTCAGGATGATCCACTCCCATGTCACGTCTTCTTGCCCCGTTTTTTGCCGCGCTTGACCTTGGTGGGCTCGAGGTCATCCTCGTCCACCAGCACTTCGACCTCAACTTCTTCTTCCTCTTCTTTTTCGGTCTCGTCACTATTGACTCGTGACTCGTCGCTGCTGTTAGCCGCATTGGCCGCATCGGCCCAGGACGTATCAGGCTGGGCAAAGGCCGGCAGGGCCTGCTCGGCCTCCTGCCTTGGGAGCGCCGCCGGGGCGGCGTCCGAGAATCGCTTGAAATGGGGCGGAACCTCGCCCTTGAGTTCGTAGACCGCGCCCTGCCGAAATAGCCGGCCGTCGTGGTAGCAGGTGCGGATACATTCGTAGCTTGCCATCTTGTCTCCTTTGGTAAGGGGGCCCTGCGCCGACGGAAAAGGAGCGAAAACCGCCGGTGCAGGGGTTTGGGGTTAGTGGCAAGGAGGCAGGGCTTTCAGGCGATTACTCGCCGGAGATCGAGCCGTACCGTTTCGTATCGTGGGCCCCGGTGGCGCCGTCGATGTCGAGCCAGGCGTTGACCGCCCCGGCCTTCATGCCGACCTGCGCCCGGTAGACCAGGCCGATGTAGCGGATCTGGTCGATTGCGTCGCCCATGGCGGCCGGCAGGCTGATCCGGCAGATCGTCTCCCCGGCGGTCGCGAACTGCGAGGCGTTGCCGCTGGCGATGATGATGCCGGAGGCCCAGCGCGAGGCCGTCTTGCCGGTCTGCAGGTAGACCAGGAACGTCGAGGCCGGATTGCCGCCGAACCCGGTCGACACGACCACGTTGATCCAGATCGGCCGGCCGCGGCCGGGCTGCTGGATGTAACCGCCGATGTCGATGTAGTTCGTGGAGTTGAAGATGCGATCACTCCCTCCGGTCGCCGGCGTGGTGGCGATGCTCTGGGCATCGCTGAATTCAAGAATGGAATCCATCATGGTGTTTTCCTCCAAAAACTCGGGTTGATGGTTACAGGCCCAGGGCCTATCAGGTAATCGCCGATTCCGTGTTGAGGATCGCGTCGACCTGGCGGACCGGCACGCCCTGGAAGGTCGTCACCGGCCGGCCGAAGATCTCATCCGGCTTGTAATACACGTTCGATTTGTCCTTGGCGATCTTGTCCATCTGGCTCTTGACCGTGGCGTTGCAATAGATCACCAGGCCGCTGCGGCCGTAGGGCATCAGGTTGAGCTGCTCGATCAGGAGGTCATCGTCGAACAGGTTGCTCGACCCCGCCGTCTCGATATTGCACAACCGCCGGATGCACCGCTCATCATGCACGGCCAGGCCGTAGTACACCTTCAGGTGCGTGCGGTAGATCTGGTATTTTTTCGAGTTCGAGTCCGTCGCGGTGTCCTCGCCCAGAAAGATCCGCTCGACGCCCATGGTGGGCGAGTTGCGCGGATAGATCATGTGGACCTTATTGATCCCCCACTGCACCAGGAAGACCGAGGTCAGATCCGAGCCCGAGCCGCCGCACGAGACGACGTTGTTCTGCGCGATCGTGCTGAGGCGCTGCGCCAGGCCGTCGATCTCCTCCGGGGCCGTGCCCCGGTTGCCATACATCAAGGTGTCCATCATGGTCTGGCTCATGCCCTCGATGTGGGCCGTGTCCTCGTTCATGAGGAACTGGTCCTTGTCCGGGCTCATATCGGCCAGGGCCTTATCCGGTTCGCTGTAGCTCTCGAGCATCGCGATCGGCTCGACCACCTGGGTCGTGCTCGACGCGGCCGGCGAGACGCCCGCGTTGAACTTGCGGTGCTCTCCGGACGGCAGCGAGTTGCGCCGCGTGATGATATGCGAGAGCAGCTGGTTCGAGGGCTGCCAGAGGGCATCGTCGTAGAACTGATTGACCTCGGTCAAGACCTCCGCGATCGTCATCAGGTCGTTGTTGTCCGCCCGCTTGGCAAGCTCGATCAGCGTCAACTGGCTTCGTACGTCTTTTTCTGCCATCGTCAGGTTCTCCTCGCCGGGGTCAAGGCGTTATACCTACACCCCGGAAGTAAAAAATCATTTCGTGTCGTATGAGAACCGGGGTCGTCCGTCCGGCCCGCGCGGGCGCGAATCGCCTCCATCGGGACCAGTAATCTCTGCATCCACGAATTCGTCATCTCCGACAACGTCATGCACCTTGACCAGAAAGCGCGCCAGCTCGGCCCAGTTACCCATCTGGGTGGCCTTCAGGTAGTCCTTAAAGCCGTCCGTGCCGAGCTTATCGATCACCTTGTTGGCCTTGGTCACATTCGCATCATATTGATCGCCCCACTCCCGCTTGAGCACCGTCTCGTTGTCGCTGCGGTACTTCTCGCGCTGGGCCTCGATCGTCTCGAGATTGCTTTTGGCCTTGCCCATGGCGTAGTCATACAGGCCCTTGGCCTGCGTGCCGGTGATGCCCAGCCGGTGCAGGATGTCGCGGTACTCCCGGTCCTCGTCCTCAGTCGGCCCCATCTTTTCGGGGAAGCCCTCGGGTAACGACAGGTCGTATTCCTTCGGGTCGGCCGGGCGGCCCAATCTTTGAAAGAAGGTGGCCCGGTCATCATCGCTGGCGTCCTCGCCAGGGATAAATAAGGCGTCGGCGCTTCTTCCCTCGAGCTCAAGAAACTTCGTCCCCAGATCACCGATGGTCTCGAATTGGGTTAGGTTCTCGTTTCCCTTCAGGTCGTCTGGAAGCTGATCCATCCAGGCCGGCGTTCCATTGTCGGTCATATCATATCTCCTTTGGTTTGATATGCGCCAGGTCGATCATCTTGCCGATCCAGGCCGGGACGGTGTCCCCGCTGATCGCGTTCATGATCCGCAGGATCCTGACGGCGTAATTTCGTAAGATGCGCTCTCCCTCGTCGTCCACGGTGTCGAAAAAGCCGAGCTCCGTCATCATGTGCGCCAAGACGCGCCGGCCCTCCGGCGTGGAAAAGGCGGCCATGTAGTCGGCCGTGATCGCGTCGCACTCCTCCTTTTCAAGCTCGTCCCACTCGGTGTAGGCCATTTAGGACCCAGCCCCGCCGGCCACCTCGGTCAACGCCTGCCGCAGGGCGCCCTCCGTATTCCGATCCGCCTCCGAGAGCTTGCGGATCGTCTCGGCGCCCTCGTTGGCCTCCTCGGCCTGGCGGGCCTGCTGCGCCATCTGGTCGCGCTGGCGGCGGATCTCGATGACCTCCTTGAGGTCGCGCATCGCCCGCTGCGGGAAGGCGTTCGCCTCGAGGATGTCGCGGGCCGCCTCGTCGAAGTCGATGTTGTCCATGATCTCGGGCCGCATCGCCGCGATCGGTGCCAGCTGGCCCAGGCTCGTCGTGATGCCCTGGAGCTGAAACAGCCGCTTTTGGGCCTGCGCCAGGGGTCCCAGGTAGTCGATCTCGATCGGCGCACCCGCGAACTCGAGCAGCACGGGCGGCGGCGGCGGGATCCGGCCGTAGCTCCACTCGATGTCGAACTGCCGGTCGAACAGGTCGTCGATGCACTCGCCCTTGAGCCGCGCGATCATCGGCGCCAGGATGGCGGCCTTCTCGCCCGCCTTCTCCAAGACCTCGGTCGCCGTCATCTGCCGCTCGCTCGAGGTCAAGAGCAGGAAGAACTCGACGTGATAGTGCGCCCGGATGGCATCCCTGATGCGGTCTTCGCGGTCCGTCCCGATCGGGTAGTTTGCCGGGTTGTAGACCGGTGTCACGATCCGGTTGTGGTCATCGCCGTAGAAGTTGAACCCCTTGGGCCGGATCTTGACCTTGCCGCGCATCTCGGCCGGTACGTTATAGGCCGGATCGACCGCCAGCTCGGCCGCGCCCAGAAGCGTCTTAGTGATCACCTGGGCCGCAAGCACGTCCGGCAGGGCGTTGATCCCGGGGCAGCGGCCGTACGTCTCATGGGTCGATTTCTTGTAGCGCCAGACCACGTAAGGGATCCGTTCGTACCCGCCCTTGCGGACCACGTTGCGGGCGCCCTTTTGCGTGGCCATATTCGGCGAGCCGAGCTCCAGCCAGTAGCTGGCCCACGGTTTCTGATCGGCGCGCGCGTTCTGCGTGTCGCGGTTCTTGCGCTCGAACACGGCGTGCAGGAACGGGTGCTTCGAAAGCGGCTTGGTTTTGAACATGCTCCGCAGGTTCTCGCTCAACCGCTCCGCGCCGAACCGCTCGACCGCCTGGCTGACGGTGAGCAGCACCCGGCGGTGGACCCGGTTGACCCGGCCGTAGGCGTCCTCGGCAATGTAGACCTCACGCGGGTGGCAAGGGATGTACTCGGCCCGCCTCCGGCGGAGGTTGTCGTCGACGTACGTCGTGGAGGTCCCGATGCCGGCCGCGTCCTCGATGATCGGCACCATGGCCTCGTAGAAGTTGCACGCCCGGAAGGCCTCGTACAGGTACTGGGCCGTGTCCTGGAGCCACATCCGCACCTCCGGGATCTCGTCTACCCGGGCGTAGCGGCTCGGGTACTGCAGGAAGGCGCGCGCCTGCGGCGAGCGGTCCGCCAGGAATGGCTGCGTCGTGGCCGCCATCTGGAGCCGAAACCACTTGATAGTCGGCGAGATCATGTGGCCGTAAACGCCGTTCGTGAACAGATCCAGCGCCTCGATCCCGGCCGAGTTGTAGATCCGGACGCGCTGTCCCTCGCGCCGGGCCGGTCCCGGTCGGCGTTCCTCGGTCGTCCGCAGGACATGGAGGTAGCGTTCGATGTCGACCCACTGGTCATCCCAGGGCTGCCGCACCTCCTCCATGGACTTTTGCCAGCCCAGGATCTCCTTGACGATCTGCTCGTCGGCCATCGGCTAGATCGCAATCGTGATCGATGTAACCGTGTCGCCCTTCGGCACCCAGAGGATGCAGGCCAGGTCCATGGTGTCGTTATACCCGTAGACCACCTTGCGCTCCTCGCCCTTGTGCCACTTCTTCTTGAGGCCCTTGGGCAGCATATCGCTCGGCGGGCCCTTGGCGCCCTGCTGTCCCGGGACCATCGTCATGGTGTAGTTGGCCATCTCATTCTCCTCCCTTGACTCATAATGGATTAAGGTTACGCGCCCAAAAGCGCTGGCTTGCGGACCTCTTCGTCTCCCACCAGGATCGAGCGCCTGCTCCGGCTCGCGCGCTGCACGCGTTGCCGCTTTCTTTCCAGTTCCGCCCTTTCCTCGGCCGCCAGCTTGGCCTCAAGCTCGGCCAGCTTCGGGTCCGGCTCGGCCGGCGGCGGCGCCTGGATGACGACCGGTTCGGCCGGCGGCGGCGTCACGGCCGGCGCCGGGACGTCGGTTTTTCCCATCGTGCCCTCCTCTACTGTTGCGTCGGAACCAGGAGCGATCCCGGGGCCCGCAAAAGGTTGCGGTACTGCATCATCGGGTTGATCGCCGTCGGCTCCACCTCGTAACCCTTCTTCCGCTCCCGTTTCTGGAGCTTCTTCTGAACGATCAAGATTTCCGGGTTAGGCACCAGCAGCGGCGCGTAGATCATCTGCCGCTTGGCCGTGTCCCAGTCCGGCAGCCCTTTTCCCATAGAACTCCTCCCGCAGGATCGAGATCAACTTGAAGTCTTTCCACTCGCCCTCGACCCGGGCGTGATGGCGGATCACGCCGTCGTACCGAAACCCGAAATACCGCGCGAACAGGATCGCCTCGCGCCGCCACGTCACCCCGATGATCTTCTCCAGGTCGTGCTTCCGAAAGAAGTGATCGAGCACCAGGTCGCAATAAAGCGCGAACTCGGCCGCCGGCCGGCGCTTGTTGCGGATCAGGTTCAGGCTGGCGTAAAACCCCGGGTAGAGATGATCCAGCCAGACCGCGCCCACGATGACCTTGTTGTGGACCACCTTGACCGCGTCCTTGACGTGCGCCTGATAGTACCTGTACATGTCGGGAACCGTCGCGATGGAGTCATCGATCTGGCCCCAGTCCTTGTACATATCGTGCAGGTCCATGAAGTCGCCCGGATGCAGCTCGTGGATCCCGTTTTTCATGCCTTGGTCCGGTCCTCCCAGAAGAACAGGACCGCCACCCATACACCAATGTAGAGCACGATCCCCAGCAGGTAGGCGAACCCGATCCCGATCCAGTCGTAAAAATCCATTGACTCGCTCACTCCGCTCGCTCGTTAGGGTTTCAGGTCGAAGGCTGAAGGCTGTTAGGTTTGAGGAACGGTCCGCCGGAGGCGGTCCTTCTCCTTCTACCTTCTACCTTTCAGCTAATCCCCTTGTGACTACCGGAGGTAATCACGTACCGGATCCCACTCGTTCTGCCGCTCGTCGTAGCCGTCCGGCAGGTTCGGCACGGCCTGCGGAAACACGGCCCCCATGGCCCCATCCTGAATCCGCGCGATCATATCGAGTATGTCGTCGTGCAGCCCGTAGGGCCACGGCACCAACTCCTCCCGGATGAAGACCTGCGTCAGGTCCTCCTGGTGGCCGAGATAGTTCTGCCGCACCAGGCGCTCCGGCACGTAGAACCGCTCCGCCTCCACGATCGGCAAAAAGGCCGCGATCCGATCGTTCTTACTCGTCTGCCCGCCCAGCTCGGTGATCTTAAAACGATAGTTGATCTCCTTCTGCACCAGTTGGAGGTATTCGATATCCGCCTGCAACCCGTACTGCTCGTAACCCACGGCCAAAGGCTGATACTGCTGATGGAGGTGGATCAGCCGGCGGGCCTTCTCCGTCAGGTTGAGCCGGTCCCGGATCATATCGATCAGGTAGTAGTTGCGGTCCGGGCCGAGCCCGATCACGCCCATAACAGTATAGTCGTTCTCCTTCTTCTTCTTGGAGCTGGCCGGATCCACCAGAATGTACTTATTGAGGTTGTCGTGCTGTATGGCCGGCCAGAATTGTAGCCACTCCTCCTTAAACCCGAGGGCCGAGTCCGCCTTCGGATTGAGCAAGATCTGACAGGCGAAGATGTAGGTCCCCATCATGCGCCGCTTCTCCTCCATGTACTCCGTCGTGAAGAGCACCGGCGCCCCGGTCGGCTCGCCATCGTCCGTCCCGGGGTGCAGCCGCACCTTGACGGCCGCCCGCTCGCGCATGACCATGTACGTATCGGCCATGTGATAATGCGTGCCCACGTAGCGCACCCGGCCGCCCTCGGCGCCCAGGTTGGTGCTAAGCTCCCAGGCCTCCGTCACCTTCTTGATCATCTCGGGCGTCGTGACCGATTCGCGGGTGATGATGTCGTCGTAGATCCGCAGCTGGAAGTGCTTCGATGTCGGCTGGCCGTCGACCACGCCCCAGGCCTCGACCGTGGCCTCCTTGGGGTTGCCCTGGCGCTTGACGATGATGCCCTCGTTCTCGCTCCACTTCGGGGCCTGCTTTTCCGGATCCTGCCAGAGGATGTCCGCGAACAGGCGCCGCAGCTTAAGGTTAAACTCGAACTCGCGCTTGATCTGGATGACAAACTGCTTGGCCATCGGCCGGTTGAAGGAGAAGATCCCGATCGTAATCTCGGGGTCCGAGAGGATGTCCTGGATGGTCTTGCCGAAGGTGATGATGGTGGATTTGTAGTGCTCGCGAGCCCAGAGGTCGAGATACCCGTCCGGGTCCTCCTGCACTTCGAGGCAGCGCTGGTACAGCCACTCGCAGCGCCGCTCCGTACCCGTGGCCATGTCGTGGCGGTTGAGCACGTAGACCAGCAGAAAATAGAGATCGTTCAGCCCCAGGATGCGAAGCGCCGGCGCCAGCTGGCCGCGCCGCTTGGCCGCGTCGATTACGTCGCGGTACTTGGCCACGGCCCGGGTGCGGTCAGCCTCCATCGCGCGCCCTCTTCTTCAGCGGGACGATCTTGCCCTTGATGTCCTGGTCGAGCTCGTCCTCCAGCTCCTTGCGGTGCCGCTTCAAGGCCTCCTCCGGGTTGAGGTTCTCAAGATCCGTGATCCGGTCGATCTTTTTCCAGAGAAACTCGGAGAGCCACTTGGCGGCCGCCTCGCGCTCGGCACGCGAGAAGGCGCCGCTCACGATCTCGCCGCTTTCGTCCTCCTCCAGTAGGCCCTTGAACTTGAGGTAGAAGAACCGCTGGATGGCCTTGATGATCTCGAGGTCCGATTCGACCTCGGTGTCGAAGGCGTGGACGATCCGCTCGGTCGCCTTCTGGTGGGCCTGCTCCGAGGCCGCCTTTTGCACGTCGCGGTAGGCCTTCAGAAAACGCGAAACGGCCGGCTGCGAGACGGAGTCGTCCGCGCCGGCCGCCTGGATCTCCGAGGTCAAGATCTCGGCGATCTCCCGGGTCGTATGTCCCGAGGCCGCGAGCTCGTAGACCCGCCGCGCCTTCTGATACATCTCGATCTTGTTTGATTTACCCATGATACGAAAAGACCCCCGCATAAAACGCGGGCAATCGTATCACGCCGATTCAGGCCGAATCAGGGAAGGGACAGCAAAGAAAAACCAAAGAGCAACAAAAAGCATAAAAAAAACCGCTTGACAACCGCCAAACGGGTTTCGCAGCATCCCAACAGGTTACAAATTTAAAACCGCTCGCACGCTTCACCCGGGTTTCAATACACCCCCCGCTCGCATGCTCGCGCCGGGTTTCAGTACATCCGTCGCTCGCATACTGGACATGGGGTTCAAAAGCTCCATCGCTCGCAAGCCTCGAACGGGTTTCATTGGTCCAGTCGCTCGCATTCAGCTATCGGGTTTCACCGGCGGCGTCGCTCGCACGCGATCTCTAGGTTTCAATCCCTCTCTCGCTCGCACTCAATAATTTATTTCAGCCTCGGTTCTTCTTGAGTGGTAGTTATTCGAATTCAACGTTTTCTTTTCGTGATGCCGCTAAACGCAATCCTTCAATAAATTGTTTCGTTTTTTTAGCATAACTTCCGATGTGGCCTTCACCCTCATTACCTTTTTGTTCTAATTGTGGCAAAAGCTTTTCAAGCCTGTCGGCGAGTGAATCACAATCCTGCCATGCAATTTCACCGTCACAATCTGAGTGATATAAGAGAGCATATAGATATGGATCAGGTTTGAGACAATCCCATTTAATGGGTAAATTTTCCTTAATCCGATCGAATGCGCCACAAACAGAAATGGAATGTTCAGCTACATGAATCGGATCATAAACGCTTCCATATTCATAGAAACCCTCCATTAAATCCAATGGCGGTAAGCCAGCAACCTCCGCAAGTGTATATCGCCATCGCATAAAAGCCGAATATGCCCCAGACCAGCAACCATGTGATACGTCCAATCCCATGATAAAACCTCCTTAAATTTTTATTTATTTCCGCCTCCATACCTGCCGCCCTGACGGGTTTCAACGGAATCATCGCTCGCAGTTTTATACCGGGTTTCAAAATTTATACCGCTCGCATGGAGCCCTTGGGTTTTAGAGCCCTTTTCGCTCTATCCCCTTATCCGGCCATTGACGGCGCATCTTCCCGGCGCCACTCCTCACCCGCCGGGATGAATGTTCCGTCCCGCAGGTCCGGATCTATTTCGAGCAGGCGCGCCCTCAACCTGGCGTTGCGCTCCTCGAGCTCGTTGACTGCTTTTCTCAGCTCCGCGTTCTCGTTCATGAGCTGCACGTTGATGCGCTTTTCCTGCTTGTACAGGGCCTCGTAGTCTTTCTGGTCCTGCAGTCCCGATTTGGCGGCCTTTTTCTTCTTTTTGAGCGGGGCCAGGGTGTCCGCGATCTGCTCCCGGGTCAGCACGCCGTCGTGGCTTTCTGCCGCGCGGTCCAGCTTTTTTATGACCTTGCCGAGGTTCTTGATCCCGGCCAGGCGCTTGGCCTTCTTGATGGTCCCATAGCCGTACCGTTCGGTCTGCTCCGGGAACGCGATGCAGGCCAGCCGGGCCTCGAAGTATTCCTGGTAGGTCATACCGCAGTGATACTCCAGGAATTGCCTGAAGGTCGACTTGGCGTAGCGCGCGTCGTCCCGGTAGCGGTTCGTCTGCTCCAGCCAGTACAGCAGCTCGATCGCCGCCTTCCGGCTCTCCTGCCAGTTCTTGCGCCGGTCGTCCAGGATGTTTAGAATCTGCTGGATCTGGAGCCCGCTGTACCTTCCGTTCAAGTCTTCAAACTTTCCCATGACAATACCTCCTTGTTTAAGGTTATCGGTTTCGCAAAAAACTGTCGGGTTTCATGAGTCTTTTCGCTCGCACTGTTTCGCCGGGTTTCAGCCCCCGCCCCGCTCGCACTGTATCTGTGGGTTTCACTGGATTGTCCGCTCGCACGCGACCGTTGGGTTTCAGGCAAAAGCTCGCTCGCACCTGCCGGACGGGTTTCACCCTCAAGGTCGCTCGCACGCCTTCGCTGGGTTTCAAAGACCTCGTCGCTCGCATCCAAACCCCGGGTTTCAATACACCTCCCGCTCGCAGTCTGGCACCGGATTTCAATCCAGCCATCGCTCGCAGTGAATTTCCGGGTTTCATGGATCCGGCCGCTCGCATCGCGCTCCCGGGTTTCAATCGCGGCATCGCTCACGCCTCAATGGATAGTCACAGGAGTGGCAGGTCTGTTCGCAGCGTCGATTTTGGTTTCAAAGATCTCACCGCTCGCACTTCTGCTCCGGGTTTCACAAGTCTCCTCGCTTTCCCTTTCCTGCCAGTAGAACGGCCGCGTGACGTTATGCGTGCCGCCCAGCCGGCCGACGTAAGGCTCCGTGACGGTCTTGCCGTCGATGGTCCTGGCCACGGTCCAGAAGTGCGCCTGAAACACCTTGACGGTCTCGTTTTTGGCCATGTTGTGGCGGTGCGCCTGGCTTCCGTCCGGGTGCGTCCCCATCCTGAACTGCTTGCGCTCCAGGTAGAAAGCCTTGTAGGGATGGTCGGCCTGGCGTTTCACGAAGGACTCGCCGATCTGGTAGCAGATTTGGCGTCCCCGGGCCGACCAGTTCATCCTGGCGCCTTTGCTTTTCTTGGGCTTGCGCCCGTCGACCGTATGGATCCCGAGGTAGGCCCACCACTTGGAGATGTTTGCAAAATCCTTCTCCTCGATTCTGGTCTGCAGGACGCCTTCTCCCTTGGCTATTTTGCCGCAGCCTGCGCAGACATAAGATCCTTTGTCCTCTTCCTTGTTTTCGCGTTCCAGGTCGTGGCCGCAGTCCGTGCATATCGGCACGAACCGGTAATAGTAGAGCAGGATCAGGTTTCCGGCGATGAAGGGGCCGATCCCGGGCACGTTGGCGAGCCACTCCCGCCAGATAGGCCACAACATCACGTCTTTTTCGATCTGCCGGACTAACCGGCCCTTGGCCTTTTCCAGGTCGTCGATGATCGTCTCCCTGGCCTCCGGGTTCATCGCGTGCAGCCTGTTTTTCGACGAGACGATCGTCTTGGTTAGGTCGTCATAGGTTCTCAGTTTCCACGCCATCATCCTGATTGTTAATTCGTCCATCTTACTGCTCCTTTCTTTCCGGCTCGCGCCGGCATTTACGCCGGTAGTATTCGTCCATCTCCCTGACGGACGTGATCCACTCCCGGCCGTCCTTGACAATCGGCGCCCCATCAGCCAGCGTGGCCTCGAACCGCTTCCGGCCGATACCGTAGTAGTCGCAGATCGCCTTCATCCCCCGCAGAACATCACCCATATTCCGCCCCCTGAAACACGTTCAAACGTCATACCCTGACCTTCTCTTCACTTGAAAATCACCATCTTCAAATTCCGGACCTTACCTCTCTTGCGGATGCCGATATGCCTCCCGTTGTTTGTCAACTCCCCGATCCGCATGGGCTGCCGATCATTCGGTTTTATGTATCCATTAATTTCGGTTTCGACTTCACATTTCCCGTTGTCCCACAATTCCAAGTTGGATCCTTCTCGCTTTACCTCAAATGGTCGCCATTCGTCTTTGAAACACGGTGTTCCCGTTCGGTGGACGTGATACGTATCCGTCTCATCCGTCCACCCGAAAGAAGGCCATAATGCTCGTTGACTTCCAACTTATAACTGACCCAGGCGTCCCCGTGATGCTCACCGCTGGGGTTGTATCCCTGCTCCAGGATCGGCACCCAGGATCGCCCGTATTCGATCGAGGTGGGATAGGCCTCAAACGTGATCATAAAGTCATGTCCCTTTAGGTGATAATAATCAGGATCGGGATAAATAATTCCCGCATCGAGAAACGGCCAATGAAAAATAGCCTTCATTTTCTCTCTTCCCTTTCAATCAAACCGAAGTGCCCACAAAAATTCCTTTTAAAATAAAATGAACCACTACCCGCCCTGGAGCGCCCCAGATATAGACATTTTTTTTGATCTTGTATGCAATCCTTCACCACCTCCCAGAGCAAAAACTCAGAGGTCAACGCCCCCACCAACCAGGTTGCGCTTTCCTTGTCCCGCATATCGACAACCGCTCCGCCCTTGAGGATAAACCCATCGAATTCAGCGTACAGTTCAACACCTTCTTCTTGCAGGACATTGAAAAGCTCAAAATAGTTTTTCGCCTTAGCCCCTTTACTTTCCATCCGGGCGTGATACAAGGTGTAGAAAGCATCGGTAAAACATTTATCCCGGTAAACCTCCCGCTCCAATCTTTCATGCTTCCGGATCATATTGCGGGTCTTGTCCCGCAACCCCGCCCATTGAGCCTCCACGGTGAGCTCGAGTCTCATCGTGATTTCCCAGGCGGGAGGAGGATCTTGAAGAAGGCTCCCTATTTTCCGTTTGATTCTTTGCAGCATCGGAAAAACTCCTCTCTGAATAGTTTGTGCTCATTTCCTTTGAGCACCATGAACAATTCAGCGTACCGCTTATCTTTACGGTGTAAATGCCTAGCCGAATAGGCATCCCTTCCTAGTGCGCAATGCTGCCAGTCGCGCTGCTCCGGCAGGTGCGCGCCCATCCGCTCCAGCATGGCGTACTTTTCGGCCAGCACGGTGGTGATGTCCACGACCGTGTTCGTGCAGATCGGGGCGTAGACCTGGAAGCACCACACCTCCACGTCGTCCGGGACGGGGATCCGGCTGGCCTGGACGTGCTGCGGGTGGTCGTCCCACGGCGCTGGCAGAAAGACCGTGTCGTAATCCCCGTCGATCCTGTCGATCTCGCGGTACGGCCGCTTCATCTGCGGATTATTTCCGCGCTCGTCGACACAGACGAGCGTGACCCTTTCGCGCGCGGGATACAGCGTCCCGTAGCAGGCAAGGATCTCGTCGTCCCAGTGGGGGTTGACGACCAGGATGCGCGCACCGGCCGGCCCCTTACTGATCACTGGCCAGCCCCTTTGCGAACGGAACCAGTTTTGAATGAAATCAAGCCTCAACGCGCGCTGTTTGACCTGCTCCAACATGAAGTGATTCTCTCATCCCTCCTCGATCCGCGCGATGTGCTCGCGTAGAAAGTAAACCTTAACGTTGTCCGCGTTGGTGAAGCGCACGAACCCATTGAGCGTCTTGAGGTCCTTGATAAACACCTCTTCAAAGACCTGCCCCGAGTGCAGCCGCACGATCACGGTCGACAACGCCTTCTCCGGTTTGGAACAAACCGGCCCCGGTGAGGCCGCCGGCTCGACCTGGTTCAACGCCGCGATCGCAGCATCCAAAACCTTCCCGGCCTCCTCGTCGTGCCCGCGGTCGAAGTGCCAAAAGGCCTTCAACACCATCACGTGCGGCACCAGGTCGCACTTCTCCCCGAATATCTCCAAAAACGCATCCCATGCCTCCGGCATCACCCTTCTCCTTTCGTTTTTTGAAGTGCACGATCGTGCACTTCAATCTGGTTTTATTTTTTTAATAGATCTTCGATTAATTGAATGATCGCCCTATATTCCTGTCCATATCGATTACTTCCATGAGTTTTTTCCACCCGTTTACGAAACTCATCTAATGTTCCCCAAAAACAACCGCAGTTTATGATGATTGATTCTTTACATTGAAAACAAACCGTGAAACCGCCTCGCGATCCGAAATTTCCAAATTGGTAAATTTTCTTAATTACTCTGTTTCTTCTTTTTAGATACGCGCCGGACAGATTCGCGCCGCACAGATCCGCGCGGGACAGATTCGCGCCGGACAGATTCGCGTCGAATAGATACGCGTGGGACAGATCCGCGCGGGACAGATTCGCGCCGGACAGATTCGCGCGGGACAGATCCGCGCCGCACAGATCCGCGTCGAACAGATACGCGGCGAACAGATACGCGCCGGACAGATTCGCGCGGGACAGATCCGCGTCGAACAGATACGCGCCGGACAGATCCGCGCGGGACAGATCCGCGCCGGACAGATTCGCGCGGGACAGATCCGCGCCGGACAGATTCGCGCGGGACAGATCCGCGTCGAACAGATTCGCGCCGCACAGATCCGCGCGGGACAGATTCGCGCGGGACAGATCCGCGTGGGCTCTTGCCGCATTTTCAACACATGATCTAATGTCCATGGTTTTCATTGAATAAACATCTTCATTAGTATCTCGATTCTTTATAGAAATGGTTTTCATTTATTTTTCTCTGCTCCTTCCTTCTGCCAGCACTTGGATACCCGGCACCAAACCAAACTCGCCTTGTTGAGCTCCCACAGCGCCCGGTCGCGACACCTCCACTTCACCCCGCAGAACGGGCACGTCAGAATCTTGTACCCATCCCACTCCTTGCCTTCATCCGGATCCGGCCGCCTTTTCCGTCTCACCACGTTATACCTATACCGCTTATTCTGAGTGTTTATTTCGAGGGTCACGCTTCCCTCTCCTGCTCCTCGATGTCCTCGTCATCCGGTTCGTACCGCTCGAGTACCCGCTCCATCAAGGCGATGAGCGTAGTGTTGTTCGCTTGGAGTTGGGCGATCTTTTTTTGCAGTTCAAAGATCTCGTCCCGCAAAGCATCGAACTCATCCCCATTGGCCGTTATGGTGGCATCGTGCATGACGGTCGCTTGGGTCAGCGCCCTGGTGACGTGGACGGCGCCGCGAACGGTCTCTGTGATTGCATAAGCTGCATCCACGTCATAGACCCCGGCGCGCTCCAGGCATTGAAGGCTTTTTAAGAGTTCATTCTGAATCGTGATCAAACTGATGCCCACAGGCCCCGAGGCCTGCGGATTCCATTCCGTCTTTTTCGCTGTATCCATCAATTTCTTCGCTCCTTTTCCCCGTCACCCCCCATCGTTAACCCGATCAAAGGTGGGAACTGAATCGTGAAAAATACCCTAGTTGGTGTCAGCCCGGGAGGGGGAGAGAGCAGGCGGGGATCTCGTCCTTGGGGGTAGGGGTCGCGTAACAGGCCCCCCGCGCGCCCGAAAAAGGAAACGCGCGTTCCTTCCTCCAGGTCCACGGCCGCCATAGTTCCATGTCGTGGAATCGGCACAAACCGCCAAATAACCGCTGTCGCGATAATCATCAGAACTTATATAACCTACTGTTATCATTATCAATCTCCAATTTAGTTTACATAATGCATATTATAGGACACTGTGTAACATACCGATATAATTAAAAGAAAACACCATAATTACGGTATCTGATCTATACCACCCAAACGAGCGCAAAAGTGTCACAACACCACCAAAAAAGCCCTGTTTTGGGCATGAAAGTGTCACAACACCTCCACCGCGAAGGCAGGCCCGCGCCCTCTACCGGACCTCATCTCTAACGACCAGGAACGTGAACCACCTAGAAGGTCGATGCGAATTGAATCGCCGGCTGAGCTCGCCATCGTGAATCTCC